>ENA-ORBV01003935-ORBV01003935.1-microbial-mat-metagenome-genome-assembly--contig:-NODE-3935-length-29116-cov-8.256965_pt1 | contig 29116 bp, 24 predicted proteins | sample MGYA00237777_ERZ505514 | MGnify/ENA primary metagenome ERZ505514 (study PRJEB26160, sample SAMN06269048) | microbial mat metagenome | isolation source: Oligotrophic lake microbial mat | place... | reverse complement strand
CAAGTCCATGATGTAGATCCGTGTGTGTATCTACATCCTACGCTTTGAGCGCTTGATGTCAAGCGCGCTCATGTCGTACAGCGCCGCCTGGGTGCGGCAGCCCCCAAGCGCCGCCTTCAGCGCACGAAGGGCCGGCGTAGGCGTGCACCCATCTGCAACATCAAGCGTTGCTGCAGCCGCGCCGGCAAACGCTGCGATTGCCGATTGCCGATTGCCGATTGCCGACTGCCGACTGCCGGTGGTTGACTCCGGCCTCGTGGCAAGTGGCGCGCCCGCAATTCGTGGCGCCGGGCTTGCCGCCCGCTCACATCCACGCGAGATGGCGGGGTGGAAAGGTGACGGGGTGACAGACGCTGGCACCCCGCTTGCCCTGCTTGCAATGAGACAACCTCATTTGATGGAGATGACCTATGGGAAAGTACTTTCTGGCCTGGATGCTCGGCGTGCCCGGTATCGTCCTGTTGCTGCTGTATCTGTTCTTTCGTTGAGTGAGGCAGCCATGACAACTGTCCCGAAGAGCCCCAATGCGCCCACCCCGGGTGGCCCGGATGCCAGTGGGCAAGAGCAGCGCCAGGCCCTGCTGGACGCCCAGCGCAAGGCACATCAGGACCAGCCGCGCAGCGTCAAGGAAGACGCACTGACGGACAAGATCGTGACGGTCGAGCCCGATGGCACTGGCCCCACGCCGACGCAGACCTTCGACCCCGACCAAGACCAAATCGACGGCCAGGGCGAAGCTGCTGGATCGAAGGCTCCGCGCAGAAAGTAAGCCTGAGCTGGGGCGGCCAAGGCGGCCAAGGCGGCCAAGCCAGATCAGCGGGACTTGTGAGCCCGCCGGTTCCGCTGGCCTCGCTGTGACCCGCTGGCCACCAGCGCGGCCACGGCAGCCACCAGCGCAGTCGGCGACACGGGCTTGGCCAGGTGCACCTGGTAGCCGGCCGCCAGTGCGTCGGCCACATCTTCGGGCCGGGTGTAGGCGGTGAAGGCGGCAGCCGGTGTGTTGCCGCCCTGTTCGGGTCGCAGCTGTCGCACTCGGCGCAGCAGTTCGTAGCCATCGATGTCCGGCATGCCGATGTCGCTCAAGATGACATCGGGTGGCTTGCGCTGCAGCAGATGCAGCGCCTCCAGTGCGCTGGCGGCGACCACCATCCGTGCCCCCGCTTTCTGCAGCAACCGCGCCGTGGCGGCGCGGACGTCGGGTGCGTCGTCAACGAGCAGCACGGACACTGCGTCCAGTTGCAGGGTCCCTGCGGCGGCCACCGCCGCTTGCCCTTGCTCGGCTTCAGCGTCCACGGTTGGCAGCACCACGGTAAAAGTTGCGCCCTGCCCCACCCCCAGGCTGTGAGCTTGCACATCACCGCCGAGCAATTGCACCAGATGACGCACGATGGCCAGGCCGATGCCGAGCCCGCCATGGCGGCGCGTGATGGTCGCGTCCTGTTGCTGGAAGCGCTGGAACAGGCGCGACAGAAACTGCGGCTCGATGCCCTGCCCATTGTCGGCCACAGCCACTTGCGCGTGACCCTCGAAACGCGACAGCGTGATCCTGACCTGCCCGCCCGGCGGCGTGAACTTGATGGCGTTGCTCAGCAGATTGCCCACCACTTGCAACAGCCGCGCGCTGTCACCCATCACGCTGGCATCCTCGGCGCCGAATGCCGTGTGCAGTTCGACGCCCTTTGCGCTGGCGGCCGGCATCGCAGAGTCGATGGCCGCGGCGAGCACGCCGCCCAGCTCGATGCGCTGCAGGTCCAGGCGCAGCTCTCCCAGCTCGATGCGGTTCATGTCCAGCAGATCTTCGATCAGCTGAACCTGGATGCGCGCGTTGCGCGAGATCGCGCTCACGCCATGCTTGACCGTCTCGGGGTCGAACGTGCCGCGTTCAAGCACCTGGGCCCAGCCCAGCATCGCCGAAAGCGGCGTTCGCAGTTCGTGCGAGATCGTGGCCAGGAACTCGCCCTTTGAGTGGCTGACCCGCTCGGCCTCGGCGCGCGCGGCCTGCGCGTCGCGCAGCATCGCTTCGCGCTCGCGTTCGACGCGGCGGCGCTCGCTGATGTCCTGGGTCAGAGTGATGAAGCCCAGCAGTTCGCCGCGGTCGTCGCGCAGGGCGGTCAGCACGACCGCAGCGTCGAAGCGGCTGCCGTCCTTGCGCAAGCGCACACCTTCACCTTTGTATGCGCCTTCGCGCACCGCCACCTCCAGCTCGGCATCTGCCCGACCACTGGCCCGGTCCTCGGGCGTGAACACCAACGAAAAATGCCGGCCGATCGCTTCTTCAGCCGTGTAGCCCTTCATGTGCTCGGCGCCGAGGTACCAGCTGACGATGCAGCCCGTGGTGTCGAGCGTGAAGATCGCGTAGTCGCGTATGCCAGCCGCCATGACACGCAGTTGGGCTTCGCGTGTCTGCAGCACGGTCTGCGTGCGGCTCAGGTCGTCGCCCTGCTGCTGCATTTTCAGCCGCTGCGTGAGGTCGCTCAGCACCGCCACCATGCCGACCGAACGGCCCTCGATGCGGATCGACGCGGCAGCGCAGCGGATGAAGACTTCGCTGCCGTCCAGCGGGCGCGTGGCCCAAAGCTCACGCACCTGCGTGTGCCCGTTTCGGGCCATCACGAAGGGCTGCTCGTGCGGCGGCAGCAAGGGGCCCTCACGCTCGGGCCGCAGGCGCAAGCTGGCACCGAGGTCGGCCGCGTCGACTTGCAGATCCTGCAGCGAGGCCACCCCCAGCAGCTGAAGTGCCGCGGGATTGCATCGGTGGATGCACTGCAGGTCGCCGATCAGCACACCGTCGGCCATGGACTCGACGGCCGCGGTCAGCGCCGCCGACTGGTTCTCGGCCCACGCGCGTGCCTGGCCAGCACTGGACAGCAGCTGCTCGAGCTCGGCTTCGGCCTGCTTGGACACCGTGATGTCACGCATCGCCTTCAGAAAGCCGACCGGTTGCCCCTGGTCGTCACTCATTCGTGTCATCGAGCCCAGCGCGAAGAAGTGTTCGCCGTTCTTGCGCCGCATCCAGCGGGTGTCGTCGGCGCGCCCCGTGCGGGCGGCTTGCGCCATCTCGGCCTGCGGCACCCCCTTGCGCACGTCCTCGGGCGTGAAGGCCACGAGCACCGGTTGGCCGATCCAGTCTTCGGACTGCCAGCCCAGGATCGCACCCACCCCTTCGTTCCAGCTCGCGATGCGACCTTGGGTATCGATCAGGAACATCGCCTCGTCAGGCAATTGTTCGATGACCTGCTCGGCATCCAGCACCAGCGGGTCGGGCACACCGCGTTCGGTGGCCATCGGTCTCATCGCCGTTGCGCCGCGATCGCTGCTGTGCGGGACCGCTGCCGCCCCATGGCGCCGGCCGACAGCAGGTCGTCTAGCTTGCGCAGCAGGGCCTCGGCCTGCACGGGCTTGACCAGGTGCTCGTCGAACCCGGCATCGCGAGACTGCTGACGGTCAAGCGCCCGGTCACCACCCGTCAGCGCCAGCAGCACGGTGTCGCGGCCCCAAGCGGTCGCCCGCATGCGCCGCGCCACCTGCCAGCCGTCCAGACCGGGCAGGCCGATGTCCAGCAAGATGGCGTCGGGTTGGAAGGCCTCGGCCTCGGTCAAGGCCTGCGGGCCGTCATGTGCCACGCGCGTGCGATGGCCAAACAGTTGGAGCAGGATGGACAGGCTGGCTGCGGCGTCGCGGTTGTCGTCGACCACCAGGATGCGCCAGCCTGGGGAGAACAGCTCTTTTGCGTCCTCTGACGACGGCGTGTGGGCAAGACTGTCCGCAGGGCTGGCCAGCGACGTGTGTTTCTCCGGGATCGTGTCGTGGCTGGCGTCGGTGAAGACCATTTCGGCCGTCCTGCGTGGCTGCATGCCGGGGTCTGGCAATGCGCGTGCCTGCCTGGGCAACGGCGTCAGGCGAACGCCTGCACCGCGGCGCCCAGGGGCTCATCGATGCGTGTGGAGGGGCGTTCGTAGGTACCGATCAGGCAAGCGCTGGCCAGTGCTCGTGCAGCCAGCGCGGTGGCCAGGGCTTCGCGACCGGGCACGTCCGGCAGTGCCTCGCCGGCCTGCAAGGCCCAGAGTTGGAACACGTAGCGGTGCACACCATGGCCGGGCGGTGGATCGGGCGGCAGCCAACGGGCCATCAACAGCGAATTGCGCCCCATGGGCACCTGCGGGTCTGTGCCATTGGCCGCATCCATCACGCCTTCGGCGAGTGCGCCGGTGCCGCCCGGCGGCACCGGCAGTCCATGCACGATGGCGTGAACCAGCGGCTGGGGCGTGGGTGAGTCGGCGTCTTCGACGATCAGTGCCAGCTCGACTGCCTGAGCCGGCACGCCGCTCCAGTGCAGTGGCGGCGACAGGCCGACGCCGTCGGCGGTGTATTGCTCGGGGATCGGTGCGTGGTCCGCAAAGGCCAGGCTGCCCAGCGACAGGCGCGCCGTGCCCTGGCGCAGGTCGACTGCATGGAACAGCGTTTGTGTCAGGCCGGCGCGCACGTCGCCCAGCGCCTCGCCGACGGCCTGGGGCAACTTCTCAAACATGGCGCCCGCCACACGGCACTTCGCGGCGCCGTTCGGTGGCGATGGCACTACGCACGGTGGCCATCACACGTTGAGGTGCGCGGTTAGGTGCGCGGTTGGGTGCGCGGTTGGGTGCGCGGTGAGGTGCGTCAGGGCGCCCACGGTGCGCGGCCGTGTGAGGACAAGCCTGGAACAAGGCATGCTGTTCCATGCGCTCTAGGCCACCCGACGACGGCGCTCCACCGCTTCGAACTTGAGCATCTGTCGGTACTTGGTGACGGTGCGGCGCGCCACCACCAGGCCCTGCCGGGCCAACTGGCGCGTGATCTCGGCGTCCGACAAAGGCTGCCCGGGACTCTCGGCCGAAATCATGTCGTGGACGAGGCCGCGGATGGCAGTACCCGAGCACGCAGTGCCGTTGGACGTGAGCATCGCCCGGCTGAAGAAGTACTTCAGCTCGAAGACACCATTGGGTGTCGAGATGAACTTGTTGTTGGTGACGCGCGAGACGGTGCTTTCGTGAACGCCCACCTCCTGGGCAATCTCCTTCAGGCCCAGCGGCTTCATCGCCATCGCGCCGTACTCGAGGAAATTCTTCTGCCGCTTCACGATGGCCTCGGCGACGTCGACGATGGTCGAGAACCGTTGTTCGACGTTGCGCAGCGTCCAGCGCGCCTCGTGCAGGTGGGCCCCCATCTCGGCATGGTTCGACGTGCGGTGGCGCTGGAAGAGCTGCGCATAGACCTGATTCAGCCGCACCTTGGGCACAACGGCCGGATTGAGCTTCACCGTCCACTGCCCGCGCACCTTCTTCACCACCACATCGGGCACGACGTAGGCCACATGCGACGAACCCAGGCGCCAGCCCGGCCGCGGGTCCAGGCGGCGGATGCGGTCGCACACGGCTTCGACGCAAGTCGGCGTTTCGCCCAGACGGCGCGCCAGGCCGGCCACGTCACGCAGGGCCAGCGCCTGCAGGTGTTCGCCCACGATGCGCTTGGCCAGACCCCGCATCTGCGGGCAGTCGATGGCGGGCAGCTGCAGCAAAAGGCACTCGGCAACGTCACGCGCCCCCACGCCCGCCGGTTCCAGCGACTGCACGCGCTTGAGCGCAATGGTCAGCTCTTCCAGCGTCGCGACCGGGTTCAGCGCCGCCACTTCAAGCAGCGCTGGCAGCGGTGTGCGCAGATAGCCGTCATCGTCCAGCGACTCGACGATGGTGCGTGCACAGGCCAGGTCACGCTGCGTCAGGGGCAGCAGGTTCAACTGGGCGTGCAGGTGCACGTTCAATGTCGTTTCGACCGCCATCAGGTCCAGTGCCGACAGCTCGCCGTCTTCAGAGCGACGGACACCGCCGCCTTCGGTCTGCCAGAGGTCGCGGTCGCTGCTGCCGTCGTCATCAGGGCCGAATTCGTCGGCGCCGCTGGCCAGGCCTGCGGCGTCTGGTGCATCGAGCGAGGTGGCGGCCTCGCCGGGGTCGGCGTCGAGGTCCGCCTCGTGCAGCCGGGCCTGTGTCGGCAGGCTTTCATCGATTTCTCCCTCATCGCCCTCATCTCCCTCATCGCCCTCTTCGGCTTCGAGGAAGGGATTCCTGCCCAAGGTGTCCTGCACCACGGCCGCAAAATCCATCGACGACATCTGGAGCAGGCGCACCGCGTGCTGGAGGCGGGGTGAAAGGGTCTGGGTCTGGGTCTGACTCAGCCGGTGGTCGGCACGAAAGTCCATTGTTGACATGCAGGTTTCCTCGTCTTTTGTGATGTCAAGCCACTCGGGCCGGCCGCAACCACCTGCCCGAGCCGGGGGTAACTCCACGACGCAACACCCGTGCCTTACCAAGGAAGATGGATGCATTCACTCACACAATGGCGTTGCAGGCCCGGCTGACCCAGGGGTGGCGTTCGCGTCTGCGCCGGTCCGGCATCGACGTCGCATCGAACCGCATCGAACCGCGCTGTGTCTGCAGGACACCGAATTACCGATCCAGTCAAAACTTCCTGTAAACCATGCCGACGCCTGAATTCAGACGGGACTTTGCTCATCGCCACAGATCCAGGGGCCGATCTATGGTTCCGCTTGTGCACCCACCCGCCTCTTTGCACCCCTTCATTTCAACCACTTCGATGCCGGTCACCATCCGTTCGCGACTGTTGCTGCTCGTCCTGTCGGTGCTGCTGCCGGGTCTGCTGGGCGTGGCCTGGGTCATCGGCAGCACCGTCCAGGCCGAGCAGGAAGCCCATGCACGGGCGCTGGGTGAGACAGCAACTGCGCTGTTGCAGGTGGTCGACAGCGAGCTTACGCAGCGGGCCATCGTGGCCCGGGTGCTGGCGCAATCCAGCGCGCTGGACGATGGTGCCGCCATCGGCGAGCAGTCGCTAAGCGACTTCGACGCGCAGGTGCGCCGCGCGCTGGCGGGGCTGGACGGCTGGATCGAGTTGCGCGCGCCCGGCAAGGTGCTGCTGGACAGCCGCCTGCCCGCAGGCGCAACACCCACGGGCCGTGCACCGGCCAACTTGTTGGACTCACCGCAGGTTCTGCCGTTGCAGATGGGAGAAGGCCAGGATCCGCATGCCTCGCTGGTCGAACCGGTGTCGCGCAACGGTCAGACGGTGTTGAACCTGGTTTTCGCGCTCAGGCCGGTCGAACTGCAGCGCATCATCGACCGCCAGCGGCTGCCGCCCGACTGGGTGGGCACGGTGCTGGACAGTCGGGCAACGGTGGTCGCGCGCCATCCCGGGGGCGTGGCCCACGCCGGACGACCTGCAGCCCCAGATGTCGTCGCCCGGGTGGGCCAGCGCGAAAATGGGTTGTTCGAGTCGGTGTCGCTGGACGGCGTGCGCACCACCGCCTACCTGAGCACCCTGGACAACGGCTGGAGCTTCGTCACTGCCATGCCGCGCACGCAGTTCAAAGGCCAGCTGAATGCAGCGGTGCTGAAGATCGTGCTGGGCGCCCTGGCGCTGATCACGCTGACGGTGGCCGGCGCACTGTGGCTGGCGCGGCGCATCGTGGGCCCCGTGCACGCGCTGAAGACCGCAGCGGCACGCCTGCAACGCGGCCAGGCCGTTTCGCTGTCGAACACGGGCATCGTCGAATGCGACGAGGTAGGGATGGCCTTGACCGATGCATCGAGCACCTTGATGCAGGCACGACAGGAGCTCGAGCGCCAGGTGGCACAGGCCATCGAACTGACGCGCCAGGCCGAACAACGGGTGGCCCAGAGCCAGCGCGTCGAGGCCCTGGGCAGGCTCACCGGCGGAGTGGCACACGACTTCAACAACCTGTTGGGGGTGATCAGCAACAGCGCCCATCTCATCCAGCGCCATGCCAACAAGCCCGAGTTGCAGCTGCCGGTCGCCGCGACCCTGCGTGCCGTTGAAGTGGGCAGCCGCCTGACGCAGCACCTGATGCGTTTTGCCGGCCAACGTTCGGTGCGCCCCCAGCGCATTGCGCTGGGCAGCTTCCTGCCGGAGCTGGAGGAACTGTTGCGCAGCGTGCTGGGAAGCAAGATCGAACTCGTCGTCCAGGTGGCCGCCGACACCCGGCCGGTGCATGTCGACGCCAGCGAACTGGAATTGGCGCTCATCAACCTCTCGCTCAATGCGCGCGACGCCATGTCCGACGGCGGCGTGCTGAGCCTGCGTGCGCACAATGCCAACGCAGCCGAGACCGAAGGGCTGGCGCCCGGGCACTGGGTGGCGCTCTCTGTCGGTGACGACGGCCCCGGCATGGCCCGCGAAGTGGCCACGAGGGTGTTCGAGCCCTTCTTCACGACCAAGCCGGTTGGCAAGGGCACAGGCCTGGGTCTGAGCCAGGTGCACGGCTTCTGTGTGCAGGCCGGTGGTGATGCACGCATCGCCAGCTCGCCGGGCCTGGGCACGACCGTGTTGATGCTGCTGCCGGCCCAGTGGGTCGACCCGGGTGCGGAGCCGACCGCCGATGAAGACCCGGCCTCGGCGGCCAGCGACGCACCGCCGGCCAGTGTGGCCAGCCTGGCCGGTGCGCGGGTGCTGCTGGTCGAAGACAACGCTGAACTGGGCGACGTCACGGCGGCGTTGCTGCAGTCGCACGGCGTCATGGTTGAGCGTGCCGCCGACGCCGTCGAGGCCTTGCGGCTGCTGGACACGCGCCCGGCAGTGGACGTGATGCTCACCGACGTCGTCATGCCCGGCCCGCTGGACGGCGTGGGTCTGGCCCGGCAAGTGCGGCGCGAGCGGCCGCACCTGCCCGTGCTGCTAGTCAGCGGGTATGTGGCCAGCGAGGCCGCGGTGCGCGACTTCGTGGTGCTGCGCAAACCCTGTGCGCCCGAGGACCTGCTGGCCGCCTTGCATACGGCGCTGAAGGGCGGGCGCCGGGCGCGCAGCTGAGCCCTGGCGAGCCCTGGAGCGCGGGAACGCCGCATGCCCATCTTGTAGGCCCTTGCGCAAGCCTATTGCGCAGGCCCATAGCGCAGGCACTCTCAGGCCCGCCGCGTCAGTCCGAACGGGCAGGCGCAGGCGAGTCCCGCTCCATTTTTCAAAGGAATGCACATGTCCACGGATGACGACACCATTGACACCCTGAACGACCTGATCGAAACCTCCAAAGACGGGGAATACGGCTTTCGGACTTCGGCCGAGTACCTGAAGAGCCCCGAGGTCAAGCAGCTCTTCCTGAAACGCGCCGACGAGTGCCGTCAGGCCGCGGCCGAGTTGCAGGCCATGGTGGTTCAGCTCGGCGGGTCCGCAGAAGACAGCGGCTCGGCCGGCGGTGCACTGCATCGCGGCTGGGTGGCGGTCAAGGGCACACTGTCGGGGTACAGCGACAAGGCCATCCTCGAAGCCACCGAAAGTGGCGAGGACACCGCACTCGAGTGCTACCGCAAGGCCCTGACCGCGGTCCTGACCCCGGCGGCGCGCGCCTTGGTGGAACGGCAGTTGGAAGGCGTCAAGCGCAACCACGCGCAGGTGCGCATGCTGCGCGACCAGGCCCGCGCCGCAGACGTGTGATGCGGAGGGGCGGCGGCGTCGACCCGGCGCACCGGCGTCGTTCCGGAGCAGTGCCGGCGCCTTCGGGCAGCCCTCAGGCCCGCACGAGGACTTCTACCTGCACGGTCATACCCGCCGCATCGTCCGGGGCGCCGAACCATTCGCCTGACAGCGGCGAGACTTCGGACGCATCGCGCGCCACCGCCACGCGGATGAGGTCGCTGCCGCCGATCAGATTGTTGGTCGGGTCCACGGGGAACCAGCCGCAGTCCGGCAGGTACACCTGCACCCAGCCATGGGTTGCGCCACCGCCCTGGTTGCCCCCCAGGGCGGGCTGATACAGGTAGCCCGAGACAAAGCGCGCGGCGATGCCGAGTTGGCGCAACGCGTCGATCATCAAGGTGGCCAAGTCGCGGCATGCGCCGCTGCGCAGGGCCAGCGTCTGCTGGGGCGTCTGCACGCCTTCTTCCTCTCGCAATGTGTACTGGAATCCGGTGCGGATGCTCTCAGTCATGCGGGCAATCGTCGGTCGCGGGCCGCCTTCGAGGCCCGCGAACTCCTGTGCCCAGCCGCGCAGAAGATGGCCCGGGTCATTGAACGAAGGCACCAGGAACGGGGTCAGCGCCAGGTGCTCAGCCTGCGTGTAGCTGGGTGGCATCCACAAAGACATGGTCAGCGACGGCAGGTCGAAGCCGGTGGAGCCCAGGTGCTCCACTGTGAAGCTGCTGGTGATGCGCAGCACATCCGCGCTGCCGCCGGGCAGCACCGACGCCACGGAGTTGCCGTACACGTCATGCATCAGGTCAACCCGCAGGGGGCTGGGCGAGACGGTGAGCTCGGTTGCCAGCACGCGCATGTCGTGGCCGTCTCGGGGACGGAAACACAGCCGATGCAAGCCAAAATCGACGGGCCGGTGAAAGCGGTACTCGGTGGTGTGGGTGATGTCGTAGATCATGGTTCGGGTCATGTCGCTTGTTGGCCGGCCTGTGCAGCGCAAGGCTGGCAGGTCAGCCCCTGGCGACCGCGACCCCGGGTTCCACAGCAAGTCCCATGCCTCATGGGCGGCAGGCGGCGCCACGCGCCTTCCGCTTCAGCACTGAATCTCGGTTGGGAACCACCTGCACGCTTTGCCGCAGCCCTTGCGGCAAACGTCACGCGGCAACTACAGGGTCTGCGCTCAGCCTGCCCGGGCGCTGGCGGGGCAGCTTCAGCTGCGGACGCCTTCCGCGTCACCCCCGGGGCTTTCGGCGGCGTACTCCTTGAGCCGGTTGTAGAGCGTCTTCAGGCTGATCCCCAGCACGGCAGCCGTGCGCTCCTTGTGTTGATTGAAGTGGCGCAGCGTGGCCAGCGTCAACAGCCGCTCGGCCTGTGCCAGCGACGTGCCGATGGCCACCACGATGCTCTGGGCGCCTTCCAGCGTGGGCACGGCCGACGCGCGCACAGGGACTGCTGCGGCGGCTGCCGGTAACGCTTCAGAAGCCGCCGGCGCGGGTTCACCGCGGGGCAGCCAGCGGTCGTCGATCGTATCGCCCTGTGCCATCACGTAGGCCCGCTGCACGGCGTTGCGGAGTTCGCGCACATTGCCCGGCCAGCTGTGGCGGGCCAGGTGCGCGACTGCGGCGGGCGTGAAACTGCGCGCTTGCCCTTCCTGTGCCGCAATGTCGGCCAGAAAGTGCGAGGCCAGCAGCGCTACGTCCGACAACCGATCGCGCAGCGGCGGCAGTTCCAGGGGAAACACGTTCAGCCGGTACAGCAGGTCCTCGCGCAACCTGCCCGCGGCCACGGCCTGGTGGGGCAACCGGTTGGTGGCGGCAATGATGCGCACATCGGATTCCTGGCTCACGGTGCTGCCCACGCGCATGAAGCGCCCGGTCTCCAGCACCCGCAGCAGCTTGACCTGCAGTTCCGGCGGCATCTCTGTGATCTCGTCCAGAAACAGTGTGCCGCCGCTGGCACGCTCGAAGAACCCCTGGTGCTGACGTTCGGCGCCGGTGAAGCTGCCCTTCTCGTGGCCGAAGATCTCGCTCTCGATCAGGTTGGGGCTGATGGCGCCGCAGTTGACGGCCAGAAACGGCTGCTTGCGGCGTCGGCTGAGGTCGTGCACGGTTTGCGCGACCACCTCTTTGCCCGTGCCTGACTCGCCGGTGATGAACACCGTGACACTGGTGCCGGCCACGCGCGAGATCTGTTCGTAGATGCGCTGCATGGGCGGGCTCGTGCCCCACAGGTGGCCGAAGTGGCCGCTGCGGTCCAGTTGGGCGGTCAGGTCCTCGACCTCGGCCTTCATTGCGGCCGGCTTCATGATGCGCGACAGCACACCCTGCAATTGCTTCAGCTTGATGGGCTTGACCAGGTAGTCGGCCGCACCCAGGCGCAGCGCCTGGATGCTGGTGTCGATGCTGGCATGGCCGGTGCACAGCACCACCTCGGAGTTGGCCAGCAACTGCGGGTCGGCCAGCAGATCCATGCCGTTGCCGTCCGGCAGGCGCAGGTCCAGCAGCAGGATGTCAGGTTGCTGCAGGCTGATCTGGCGCCTGGCATCCAGCAGGTTGTGGGCCATGGCCACGGTGAACCGCTCACCTGCGATGAGGTCTCGCATCGTCGTGGCTGAATCGATGTCGTCGTCGACGACCAAGGCGTGCGGCATGGCGAGCGGCTCTCCTGAATGATTGGGCCGGCAACGGGGGGTGGTGGTATCGGTCAACTGCAACCTGCACATTTTACCGACAGTGATTTTCATCACAGTTCGCCATGTCGGGTCGATTCTTTTGGGCGTGCAAATGTTTCCAGGGCCGGCGTTTCCGGGACCGGCGCGGCCAGAGCCCCTTGTGCGCAGACGCGTTGTTTCTGTGCAGGCGTCGCCTGCAAAAACGGGGGGGGTCGGCGCTCGGCCATGACTTGCGGCCGGACTGCACCCCAAGTGCCGCCAACGCGGGCGGGTGACACGTCGGAGCGGCTGATCAGCCCCGGCCCGGCGCCAGCCAGCAGCCGCTACACAGGCCTCGCGGCCTGTTTCACTTGACCCAGGGGGCCGGCAAATCGGGGCCGCTGGGCGGCGCCGGCGGTGGCAAGATTTCCGGCGGAGAGCCGGGCGTCACCTCGGGCGGCGTGTCGGGGCTTGGCCGGGGGTGCGGCGTCGGCGGCATGGGCACGATGTCTGGGGGTGGCTGCGGAATATCCACCGCGCTCACCGCTACGCCTTCGTGCTGCGCACTCCGGAATTCGCCTTCCGGACGGCCGGTCAGGGTCCCTGGTGAACCTTCGTGCTGCGCACTCCGGAATTCGCCTTCCGGACGGCCGGTCAGGCTCATGGTCATGGCCCGCCTGAGCGGCGACATCAGCAAGGCAGGGATTTGCATGGCGGGTTCCTGATGAGCGAGAGCAACCACCGGGCAAACAACATGCCTGCGGCATCAAGCCTTCTGCGCGGCGGACAGGCCGGTGTCACTGACTGGCGGACACGGCGCAGACGCCGGTGGCTGCCGCGACTGGGCGGCAAGCCGTCGCAGCGCTCTTTCACTTGAGCGGTCGGACCACCACGACATTCACGCGTTCCCAGGCGTCTTGTGACGCAGGCCTGGCGCGCGCCCAGTCGAGCCGGGACGTGCCACGTGCGCTGGCCCAGTCCTGCGCAAGCTCAGGCTCGACCTCCTCAAACGCGCGTCCCGGGTGGCGCACGAAGCCGCCGACACCGAAGTCGTAGGCCGGACCGGAGTCAGCAAAGTCGGTCGATGGGCTTGGTCAGATCGTGGGTCGAAGTCCGCGGGCATTGCCAGCGCCCGGTTGCGACCGCCAGCGCCCGCCGGCGCCCGGTCGCGCTGCGGCCCAAAGCCGGTGATGGCAATCAGGATGAGGGGGCTGCAGCCCTGCGGCACGCTGTTTGCCCAGGCCAGGCATGCAGTCAGCACGAGCGCCTTTCCCCAAGGCGACGCTGCGCAGGAGAAATGCGATGAACACCGAACCGAACCCTCTGCAAAACCACCTGCTGGCTGCGCTTCCACCCGACGTGTGGGAGCGCATCCTGCCTGCCATGACGCATGTGACTCTGGAACGTGGCCAGGTGCTTTCGACGTCGGGGCAAGCGCTTAGCCACGCCTACTTTCCCACCAATGCCGTGGTGTCGCTGATGCACTTCACCTCCAGCGGCAGCTCGACAGAAATCGCGGCGGCAGGCAACGACGGCATGGTCGGGGTGTGGCTTGTGATGGGGGGTGGCACGAGCTCGAGCTGCGCCGTCGTCCGGGCGACCGGTGACGCATTCCGGCTGCCAGCCGAGACACTGAGCAAAGAGTTCATGCGCACCGGCGCCATGATGCGGCTGCTGTTGCGCTATTCGCAGGCGCTGATGACCCAGACATCGCACCTCACCTTGTGCAACCGCCACCATTCCGTGATGCAGCAGCTGGCGCGTGCGTTGCTGCAGCAGCTGGACCGTGTGCAGGGCTGCGACGTGGTGATGACACATGAACTGATCGCCGAACAGCTGGGTGTGCGCCGCGAAGGCGTGACCGAGGCGGCCGGCACCCTGCAGCGCTTGGGCGTGATTCGCTATGCCCGCGGGCGCATCACCGTGCTCGACCGGTCAGCGCTGGAGCGCCTGACCTGCGAGTGTTATGCGGCCGTGCGGCGCGAGTGCCGCCGCCTGCTGCCGGCAGGCGGTTACGCTGACCAGGACGCGGTCGCGCTGAACTGAACGGCTGTCGGCCGGTTGTGTCGATTGCCGCAAGTTCACTCTCGACAGCCACCCGCGTTGCCTTTGCAGGGCCGCAGTGCTGTCCGAGTACACCAAGCCCCGCGTCAATGACGAGCGTACGGCGATGCATCCGAGCGTGCTGCTCTGATGCAGGGCTGGCCTGAGCGCAACCGGCGGGCAGCATCGCAAGCAAAATGAAACTCTGAGCATGGTCAACGAACAAGTCCACGTGCTGGTGGTTGACGACAACCCGGACAGTGCCGCCACGCTGGCGCAGCTGTTGCACAGCTTCGGCTTCGTGGCGCGTACCTGCACCAGCGGCGCCGAGGCGCTGGCGTCGATGCATGATTTCGATCCGATGGTGGTGATGATCGATCTGCTGATGCCGCAGATGGACGGAACTGAACTGGCCGGCCACCTTCGGGCTCAATTCGGCACCGGCCTGGTGATCATCGCCGTCACTGGCGTATTGAGCGGCGCCACACGCGACGCGGCAGAACGTGCCGGCGTGGACTTCATTCTGGACAAACCCCTCGATCCGGATCGAATGATGCGAGTGCTGCCGCGCCTGAAGTGACGCAGCTGCCAGGTGGTAGCCCTTGCGGCAATTTCTGCTGCAGCGGCCTGGTGATACCCAGTCTGATCATCCATGCGCTGTGGGCAGCGACTTGCCCGTGAACGGCGACAGGCCGGCGGTATCAGGCAGGTGGTATCAGGCCGGCGGTTACAGGCCGGCTTTAACAGGCCGGTGACAACTGGCTGGTGGCAACAGGCCGACGACGGGCACATGCTTTGCCTGGGTACATGGCGCCCGTCATCCCGACGCCACTCATGCCAGATCGACTGCAGGAAGTCGACGAGGCGACCGCAGCCCCAACCCACCGCCATTCAGCCAGGAGTTCCCCATGACCGCATCCAAGAAGTCACCCACGCCAACCGCGACCAAGCCGGCCGCCGACGACGCCATCAAGTTGCTCACTGCCGACCACAAGGAAGTCAAGGCCTTGTTCAAGGCCTACGACAAGCTGGTCGACAGCGACGGCAGCGACGACGAAAAGCAAGCCGTCGCCGAAGAAATCTGCCTCAAGCTGACGGTGCATGCCACCGCCGAAGAAGAGCTGTTCTACCCCGCAGCGCGCGAAGTACTGGGCGAGGACGAAGATCTGGTGGACGAGGCCGACGTCGAGCACGCGTCAGCCAAGGAGCTGATCGCGCAGATCCAGGCGTCGTCACCCGCCGAAGCGCTGTACGACGCGAAGGTCAAGGTGCTGGGCGAGTACATCGATCACCACGTCAAGGAAGAAGAAGGCGAGATGTTCCCGAAGGTCAAGAAGGCCGGTCTGGACACCGCTGCGCTGGGTGCACAGATCGCCAGCCTGAAGGAAGAACTGATGGCCGAACTGGGCGCCGAAGCCTGATGCCGGCCTGAATTGGCAGCAGCACGGCCTAGCGGCCTGCCAGGCGCTGCATCTGGTCGAGCAGGTCGACGCCGTCGACGGGCTTGACCAGGTGCAGGTCAAAGCCGGCTTCGCGGCTGCGGGCGTGGTCCTGCGGCGCGCCGTAGCCGGTGACCGCCACCAGCAGTGTGGTGGCGAGTCGCGGCCCCATGCCGCGCAGCCGCCTGGCCACCTCCAGGCCGTCAAGACCGGGCAAGCCGATGTCGATCAGCGCCACGTCGAACGACCCGGCGCTTGCCCGTTCCAGAGCCTGTAGCCCGTCCACGGCTTCTGTCACCCGGTGCCCAGCGCCTTCGAGCACATGGCGCAGCATCCTGCGACCGTCGTCGTTGTCGTCGACCAGCAGCACATCGAGCCGCCGTCCTGAACCCATGCCGGCAGGCGGCGCAGCTGGCTCACTGTCCGGCAGCGGCTCGATCCTTGGCAGCGTCAACGTGAACGTGCTGCCTTTTCCCTCGCCGTCGCTGTGAGCCTCCAGCTGCCCGTTGTGCAGCTCGGCAAGCCGGCGCGCGAGCGTGAGGCCGATGCCCAGGCCGCCCTCGGACCGTGCGGCGCCGCGCTCGCCTTGCACGAAGAGATCGAACGCGCGCGTCGACAGATCGGCGGCCATGCCGACACCTTCGTCGCGCACGCTGAGCATCAGGCGGTCGGCGGCGCGTGCAAGCACCAGCTGGATGGCGCCGCCGTCGGGTGAGTAACGCACCGCATTGCTCAGCAGGTTGGTCACGATCTGCTCGAGCCGGGTGTCGTCACCCGACACCCAGGCCGCCTGGAGCCGCAGATCGAGCCGGTGCTTGGGCGAACTGCCGACGACCTGCACGGCCACCCGCCTGACCAGTGCGGCGAAGTCGAGCGGCCGGCGATCGAGCTCGATCTTGCCGCGGCTGACGCGGCTGACGTCGAGAAGGTCGTCGACCAGCTTGGTCATGTGCGCGCTCTGCCGCTGCAGCACACCCTGAGCCAGGATCGCGGGGGCACCCTCGGGTCGCATGCGCAGCACTTGCGCGGCGGTGGTGATCGCGCTCAGCGGATTGCGAAGTTCGTGGCTGAGCATGGCCAGGAACTCGTCCTTTTCGCGATTGGCGCCTTCGGCCCGCGCGCGTGCCCGGTCGAGCGCAATCATCGCCTGTGCCGCATCGTTGAGGGCTTGCTGCAGTTCGCGCATCTCCCACATAACCGGACTCGGCGAGCCGGGTGCGTCGTCGCCAGTCAGCGCCGCTTCTTCGGTCACACTCGACTCGTCAGAGGGCAACAGACCCGGGGCTTCGGGCTTCGTGTGCTGCAGCGACGAGCTGTAGTCGCCGCTGCGCAGCGCGCGCGCCTGGGCCGCCAGCTGTGTCACGGGCTCGCTGATTCGACGAGCGAGCAGCCGAGCAAGCAGCAACGCCAGCGCCAGTGACACGCCGACACCCGACAAGCCGATGATGAGCACGCGCCAAGCGCTGGCCTCGACGCTTTTGGCCGGCACGCCGATGCCCACGGACCAGCCGCTGAACGCCGAGCGTCGCCAAGTCACGTACGAGGGCGTGCCCTCCAGCGTGCGGCCGCGGTAGGCCCCTTCGACCGCGCCCGAGGTGAGGGCGGCGTCAAAGGCCGGCGCCACCTTCACCCCGACCTGCACCTGCCCCAAGTGCAGGCGCGCGACCTGGCGGAGTTGAAGGTCGACCACCGAGGCGACCCAGTTGTCGGGCATGCCTTGTTCGCGCACGATGCGCGCGATGGCCACCGGGTCGACCACCGCAGTGAGCACGTAGGCCAGTGCGCCATCGCGCAGCACCGGCACGCGAACAGGGAATGCCTGTCGCAGACCGCGCGGGCCCGACGACAGGCTGCCGATGGCCGGCTGCAGCGTGCGCAGCACGGTCTCGAAGCTGGCGGTTTCGACGATGCGCAAGGGCTGGGCGCCGTAGGGCCGCGTCGCATTGATATGCTGCAGGCCGTCGGCGCCGGCCAGAGTCACAGTCACCCAGTCGGGATGCACATGCTTGATCCGCAGGACGAGGCTGTGGAATCGCTCCAGCTCGCCGTCGGCGAGCACCTGGCTCTGCGCCAGGGTGCGCAGCGCGGCCACCGTGGCTCGCAACTCGGCGTCGATGGCGCTTGTGATCGCGACCACGCGGTCGTGCATGCCGCGTTCGAAGGTCTGGCGTTCCTGCCGGGCTTGCACCACGGCCAATCCGGCGGCAAACAGCACCACCGGCAGCAGCGAGCCGATCGCCAGCAGCAGCAAGTGGTTGCCGATGCTTGCGGTGCGCAGTCTGGAGAAGTAGACGGACATCGGGTGCGGCGGGCTGTGGATAGGCACTCCCAAATCAATGGAGCGCGGCGCCTCAGATGTTGTAGTCAGCGGCCGCTGGCACGCCGACCCGGCGCAACTCGTCGCGTATCACCTCGAGCCGAAGCGGCTTGCAGAGGTAGCCGCTTGCGCCCGCTTCGAAGCAGCGCGCCATCGTCTCGGGATCGTCGTCGGCGGTGGCCGCGACGATCGCGAAAGGCGCCACCCGGCCGGCCTTCTGCAACTCGACGATGCGCCGGCTGGCGTCGATGCCGCCGAGCACGGGCATGTTGACATCCATCAGAACCACGTCGGGCGGCATCTGCTTGCAGTGCTCGATGGCATCGAGCCCGTCGGCTACGGCCGCCACCTCGTAACCAAGTACCTGCAGCAAGCCGCAGGCCACGATGCGGTTGACCTCGTTGTCGTCCACAACCAGCACCTTGCGGCGGCCGCTCAGGCTGTGTGAGACAGTCGCCGGCCCGGCATTCGCGAGCTCGGCGTCCAGTGCGAGCAGCGAGGCCTGGGCCAAGTCGCTGGGGCTCAGCGGCTCGACGCGCAGGTCCCAGCGCGGCACCTCGCCAGGCTCGCCCAGCGCTTCGGAACCCGCGCCCACGAGCAGCAGACAGCGCGTGCGGTCCGGCATGCGGCTGCGCAGCGCCGCCAGCGCCGACCGCAGGTTGCGCGGATCGTCACCGAGCAACAAAAGCTCCGGACAGTTGTCGACCGTCGAGGCGTTGACGTGCATGGACACGTCGACCACGGAAGCGAAGCGCCAGACGCGCCAGCCCAGACGCTGCAGCCGGCGTTCCAGCACGGCAGGCTCGATGCTGCGCGCATCGACAATCCACGCCCGCGCGCCCTCGGCTCTGGGCGGCAACTCGCGCTCGACCGGGCTTACGCTCAACTCCAGCCGCAGCAGGACGCCTTCGTTCGGGTGGCTGGCAAAGCTGACCTTGCCGCCTGAATTGGGGCATACGCCGCTGGCGTGAACGAAGCCGTTTGCGTCGCGCTGTGTCGCCGCAGTGGCGTCGATGACAAGGCCTAGCCGTTGCAGGACTTCGGCACTGCGCGAGGGCGCCTCCAAGCGGCCGCTTCCCGCGACGTTGACGGTTAACGCTTGTGGCCCATCCTCTTGTGCGAGCGAACGCGCCGCCACCATGACGAGACCGTTTCCGATCAGGTCAACTGCGCCGCACATCAGGCGATAGAAAGCCGAATGCAGCGCCACTTCGTCACCGCGAAGGACGAGTTCGGGCCCTTCGCCGTCGAACGACAACTGCTGACCCCTGGCGGTCATCAACGGCAGCACCTCGCGGGCCGCCCGCGTCAAGGTGTCAAGGAACCGAAATTCGACAGCCGCCCTGGCGGTGCTGGTGCCCTGCCAGTGTGCGCGCATCGTCGCAAAAAGCGTTGCGTGGTCCATCGGCTTGGCAAACGCCCGGTCGAAACCCACGTCCACGTCAGCCAGTTCGCTCACCAGATCGCTGCGCCCCGTCATCGCCAACATCAGCGGCGGTTTGGTGTCACCCGCTCTCGCTCTTGCTCTTGCGCGGTGGGCGACTTCCAGGCCGCTCAAGCCCGGCATCTTCAGATCGAGTAGCAGCACGTCGTAGCGCGTGGAAAGTGCCATTTCCAGCGCCTGCTCACCGTCGTATGCGGTGACGACCTGGCAGCCGAGTTCGAGGTGGATCAGCGCGGCCAAGACGTCGGCGCCATTGCGGTTGTCGTCTGCAATCAGCACTTGCATGGTCGCGATGTGCCGGTCGGCGAACACGTCGTTTTGCGGAGCCGTGCTCATCGCGCGACGTCGAGCTCAAGGTTGCCGGTACCGACCTGCGCGAAGCCGAAGATCATGGAAATCGTGCTCCAAAGGTGACCCGGACTGTGCGAATCAGGATACGCCTGTTCGAACGGCTGCTGTTGTCCAGACTGACGGGCAAGGTCGACAGCGCCTGCATGCGGACGCCTATTCGGCTTCCCATGGCCGCCTTGAAAGCCGCGACCGTCAGACTTCGATCAGCTCCTGCATCGCGCGGACCGCGTTGTCGACGCGCGTTCACGGCGTCGCGGCGCGGTTCATTGACCCCGACGCTGGCAAACGCCAGCAGCGGCAGCAGCACGCACAGCCATGGCAACAAACCGGCCAGGTGCATCGGTGCCGGGGCGTCCCGTTCTGCGCGGCTGGCAGAGTTGGCTGGGCGAGGCAAGGCGATTTCAGGTGACACTTGCGGCGTGTCCACGCGCGATCTTGAAGTAGGCCGCATTCTGGCGTAGAAGCCGAGCATTGCGGAAGCGTCCGACCCCTGCGACGGCGACCCTGCGCGCGCGTCTTCCCGCGGGCCGCTTCGATCCGTCGAGTGCGGCCCGGCGCGGCGCGCGCGGGCGCATGCGGGCTTGGCCGACGGCCGGGCGGTCCGAAGACACCACGCGACCAAGCGCTTTTGCTCACTTGTTCGGCTTGGAGCCGATGCCCGAAGGCGCCGTCGAGGGCGCGGGGCCGGATGGCGATCCGTCGCCACCCGCCTTGCCCCTGGCTGCCGGGTTCGACTCGTCCTCGTCGGGGTTCCCCGTTTTTGAGTCGGGTCGCCAATCCCCGTAGTTGCTCCCCGCATTGCTTCGTTGACCAGCGCTGGCCGCCTGGTCCTGTTTCTGGTCCTCGCTGCTCCGTGGAGGGCTGGCTTTGTCTCGTTGAGGCATGGTTTGATCCTTTTCGAAATGATGTCGGCGTGCAGGCGCGTCACGGACGGCGGACGCCGCCGTGCGCATCGTGTGCCCAGCAAATGGCGTTCCCGTCGTCGCTTGTAGCGATCGCCGCGGCCGCGCGCTGCGTGTACTTGACAGCGTTGATGACCAGGTTGTGCGCCAGCCGGCGCAGCTTGACGGCATCGCCCTCCACGGTGAAGGACGGCGGGCCCTGCCAGCGCAGGAACAGTCCGCGCGTCTGCGCGTCTGCGCGTCTGCGCGAAAGGCGCGAAAGGCGCGAAAGGCGAAAGGCAACAGCCCTTCGCAAAGCGCGGACAGCAACGCGCCGACATGGACGTTCGAGAGCGTGCGTCCCTCGCGGGCGGCCTGCAGACGCGCCAGGTCGGTCACGTCGTCGAGCAGGTGGTGCAGCGCGTGTGAGCGACCTCGTCCACCGGCAGGAAAAAGTCAGCGCGATCGAGCCAGGCATCCGGATTGCTCCGGGGCACAGACCGGCTTCGTCAGGCTCGCCCCGTCATTGATCCGCCGGTGCCCGCGGCGTAGTTTTGCCGCCGCCAGAAACTGAAGGCTGTCATGACTTCCACTCCGTCCCCCTTCCCGATAACGATAGAGCACCTGCCGATCCCGCTGGATCGCGACGGCTTCCTGCGCGATCTGATCCGCGAGCTAACCGGGACGTTGCAGGACGTCGTCGGCCTCGAGGAGGCCTCGGGCTTCATCAGCGTCGTCGGCCAGCGCATCGGCGACCGGATCAACGACAGCTACCGGCAGGCCTTGCAGCTGGACAAACTGTCGCGCGAGCAGGTCGCCGAGGTCTTGGTCGACCTGAAGCGCCGCATCCGCGGCAGCTTTCGCATCGTCGAAATGAACGACGAGCGCATCGTGCTGGCCAACGGCGACTGCCCTTTCGCTGAGAAAGTCGTGGGCCGGCCGGCCATGTGCATGATGACGTCGAACGTCTTTGGCGTGATCGCGGCCGACAACCTGGGCTACGCCAAGGTGTCGCTTGAAGAAACGATTGCGCGTGGCGACCCCGGCTGCCGCGTCGTTGTCTACCTGCGCCCCTCGCCGGAGTCCGCCACCGCGGACGGCCGCGAGTACTTCGGCTCCTGAGCGCCAGGAAATGGCGCCCGAAGCGGCACGCGGGGGCAGTTTTGCGGGTTACGCGGAATTCCTTGCCGAATCCGTGTTGCTGGTCGACGGCAGCGGCGCCGTGGTGGACGCCAACCGCGCCGCCACGCAGTTGCTGCGCCGCCCGCGCGAGCAACTTGTCGGCAACACGCTGACGGCACTGGCGTGCGATGACAGGGTCTCGGTTGCCGGGCTGATCCGGGCCGGGTCCCGCACGCGCGAACCCGTTGTGGGGGCGCTGCGTTTTCGCGCCAACGGCACGACTGCGCTCGACATCCGCTGCGAGGCGCTGATGCTCGAGCCACGGGCAGGCGCCACGCCTGCGCTGTTGGCGCTGCGGTTGTTCGACCGCCACAGGTCGGTCAACCAGGTCCTGCTGCTGAACCAGCGCATCGACGAACTGGGGCGAGAGGTGACCCGACGGCGTGCCGCCGAAGTCCAACTGCAGTCCTACGCCGAGCGGCTGCGCGTCACGCTGGCCAGCATCGGCGACGCAGTGGTCGCCACCGACCATCTGGGCAAGGTCGTCTTGGTGAACGGCGTGGCGCAAGAGCTGACCGGCTGGCGCGAGGACGAAGCGCGCGGCCGCCCATTGGCCGAAGTCTTCGTGATCGTCGAGGAAGGGTCGCGCCGCCCGGTCGAGAGCCCGGTCGACAAGGTGCTGCGCGAAGGCAAGGTCGTCGGATTGGCCAACCACACGCTGTTGATCTCGCGCCATGGCCTCGAGTGCGCCATCGACGATTCTGGTGCGCCCATCCGCGACCTCGGCGGCGTGCTGGTCGGCGTCGTGCTGGTGTTTCGGGACTTCACTGAACGTTATGCGCTCGAGCGCGGGCGGTTGGCCATCATTGGGGGCAAATAGTGGATCGGCAGCAAAGAGCTTAGCCGGAACTCGGCCCCCGGCCGGCTCGCGGTGCGCGCCTTCAGGCGAGCAGCACGCATTGCTGTCAGTGCACAGGCGGCCGCGGATCGCGCACCGGCGCATGTTCGCCGGGCAAGCTGGGTTCGATGATTTCCGGTGGCATCTCAGGCTCGCCCTCGTCCGGCTGGGGCGGGCCCGGCGCGGGCAGCGGCGCCGGTGGCTCGGGCAGCGGTTCTGGCGGCGCATGCAGCACCCGCACGGCGACGGCGACGGGGACTGGGCGATGCAGGCCTGTGTGGCTCAAGAGGGTCATGGTGCAGCAATCAGGGTGTCGGCGTCCGTCACTGGGGCAACGGGTGTGCCCGCCGCGTCTGTGGGTGCTGCACAGCCACCGGGCCCGTCGCTTGGGTACGTCGCTTGCCCGGGTCCGGGGATGAGCAGTTTCAGCAACCGCGACTTCGCCGCACCCGTTCAGCACGATCAGCAGGTCGTGAGCAGTCCACTGGCCCGCCGCTTCCTGCAGGTGCGGGCCCACAGCAATGCCTTGGCTGCGCCGCTGAGCGAGGCCGACTGCCAGGTGCAATCGATGCCCGATGCCAGCCCCGTGAAGTGGCACCTGGCCCATGTCACCTGGTTCTTCGAGACCCTGGTGCTGGAGCGCTTCGAGCCCGATTTCGAGCCGTATCACCCGGCCTTCCGGGTGCTGTTCAACAGCTACTACAACGGCATCGGCCATCAGCACCCGCGCGCGCAACGGGGCCTGATCACGCGGCCGTCGCTGGCCGAGGTGCAGGCCTACCGCCGCGCGGTCGATGACCGGATCCTGTTGCTGCTGCGAGAGCCCCCTGCGCGCCATGACGATGCAGCCGATCTGTACCGGCTGGTCGAACTGGGCCTGCAACACGAACAGCAGCACCAGGAGTTGCTGCTGACCGATGTCCTGCACCTGCTGTCGTGCAACCCCCTGTCCCCGGTCTACCGGCAACGCTGGCCGCTGGGCAGCGTCGCGCCGCTGGCTCTGGACTGGGTGCCGTTCGAGGCGGGCCTGGTCGAGACCGGTCATGGCGACGACGAAGCCTTCGCATTCGACAACGAATCCCCACGCCATCGCAGCTGGTTGCAGCCCTACGCACTGGCCAACCGGCTGGTGACCAACGGCGAGTGGCTCAACTTTATGGCCAACGGGGGCTACCGCGACCCGCGCTGGTGGCTGGCCGCGGGTTGGGAATGGTTGCAGGGCGGGCGCATCCTCGCGCCGATGCACTGGCGACAGCTCAGTGACAGGCACGACACACCCTGGCAGTGCTTCACGCTGCACGGGCTGGTCGACGTTGACCCGCACACCCCGGTCACGCACATCAGCCTGTACGAGGCGGACGCATTTGCGCGGTGGACCGCAGCGCAGACCGGCCTGAAACTGCGGCTGGCCACCGAAGCCGAGTGGGAACATGCCGCCGCGCCCCTTGCCGCTGCAGGCATCGCTGCCGGCAACTTCCTGGAATCGCAGGCACTGCACCCGATGCCGGTAGCGTGCCATCCGACCGGGCCGCGTCCGCAGTTGACTCAGATGTTCGGCGACGTCTGGGAATGGACGAGCAGCAGCTACCTGCCCTACCCCGGCTACCAGGCGTGGAGCGGCGTGGTCTGCGAATACAACGGCAAGTTCATGGTCAACCAGACGGTGTTGCGCGGCGGCTCTTGCGCCACACCCCGGTCGCACATCCGCGCCAGCTACCGAAACTTCTTCCCGGCGGACGCCCGTTGGCAGTTCACCGGCATGCGGCTGGCGCGTGACCTCTGAGAGCCTGATCGTGGCCCGGTGGCTGCGCGCGCCATCCCGGTCCCCATCGCCACCCTGCACATCCAAGGCACGCCATGAGCAAGACACTTCCTCTCGCCCCTTCGTTCCTGCGCGTCCCGCCGCCCGACCAGTGCCATCCGGCGCACGAGATGGCCGATGGTCTGCTGCAGCGCCATGCCACCGTGTCGCCCAAGTTACTGTACGACAAGCTCGGCTCGATCCTGTTCGATGCCATCACCGAACTGCCCGAGTGCTACCCCACCCGCACCGAGGCCGCCATCCTGGCCCGCCATCTGCCGGAGATCACCGCGGCGCTACAGCCCGGCCCTGCTGTTCTGCCCCGGCTCGAGCATCGGCAAGCTCGCGCCGGCCGAAGCCCTGACACTGCTGATACAGGCGCAGCCGTTGTCGCAAGGCGCAGCGCTGCTGATCGGCGTGGACCTGTTCAAGCCGGCCGCCATCCTGGAGGACGCCTACGACGATGCGACAGACCGGGTCAAACGGGGCTGCCCTGCGGGGCAAGCGGACTGCCCGGCTTGCGCCGTTACGCGGATGCTGATTTCGGCCGCAGTCAGCCGCGGCCCGGGAGCGCGTCGAGGTTTCGCCTGGCTAAGCCGCGACCCGCAGCATCCTCTCGTAGTCCTTCTTGTACTGCTGAGCCAGGCGCAACTTGCGCGTGTCACTCAAGATCTTGCCCGAGACCTGGAAGAACTTCGTCTCTTCTTCCTTCAGATGGTGTCGCACCTTGTGCGCCAGTTCGCTGGCCTTGCTGCCCCAGGCCTGGCCCGCCGGCTCCAGCGCCTGAAGGTCCTCCACCAGTTCGTCCATCTCGTGGTGCTCGGCCAGCGCATGTCGAGCGCTGTTCAGGCCCATGTCGTGCATCAGCATCGGCACGTAGAGGTAACGTTCCTCCGCTGCGGCATGTGCAGCCAACTCCTTGCGCAGTTGGCGAAACACAGCGAGGCGCTTCGACGCATTCTTGGCCTGCGTGCGCACCATGCTGCCGCACAGGTGCCGCTGCTTGGTGTGGCTGGCACGCAGTTCGTCGTAGATGTTGTTCATGGCACCTGCTCTTTGGTGTTGGCGACGCGGCGAGTGTGACTCAGCCCAATCATCGACCGCAGGCCGCGCCAAGCGGTCCGCCTTGCAAGCGCTGGCGGCGGCGCGGCGTTCAGCGGTTGCGGTGCCAGATCGCGGCGGTCAGCACGGTGGCGAATGCAACCCAGCCCAGGTACGGCACGCCCGCGCCGGCGGCCAGACCGTCGACGCGACGCGCCTGTGCCACGTAAGCCACTCCGCTGGCCACCATGCCCGCAGCCAGCACAGTGCTGGCCGGCAGGCTGCGGCGGCCGAAGAACACCGCGCTCCAGCCGCCGATGAGCGCGACGTTGAGGCCCCACCAGCCCAGCGCCCAATTGCGTGGTGTGCTGGCCGGCTGGCGCAGCAGCCGGTAGCCCCCAGCCGCCAGCGCGCTGTCGATCACCGTCCATGCCACCGGGATGGCGGCATCAGGCGGCTGGAAGGCGGGCTTGCGCAGCAGGCGATACCAGATGCCTGCGACGAAGCGATGCGGACCCCAACGGCGGCCAGCCAGCGCCGGCCAGATCAGGGCCGCGGACGCCAACGCGGCTGCGGTGCCGCGCGACACGACGCCCGCCGCTGGCCTGGACGCAACGGCAGTTGCAGAGTTGGGGGTGGTCGCAGGGGGCGCAGCCACGACGAAAGCCGCCCAGGCCTTTGCGTTGTCGACGGTGGCAGCCATGCCGATGCCCGCCTCAGGCCGTGCGCGCGAGGCGCGGCAACAGCACCACGGCGTATACCGCCGCAAGGCCCACGACAACGTAGACGATCCGTGACACCACGCTCATGTCGCCGAAGACCGCGGCCACGAGGTCGAAGTTGAACAGACCCACCAGCGCCCAGTTCAAGCCGCCGACGACAAGAAGCACCAGTGCAACGGTGGCGGGGACGGAAGAGCCCGGGGCGGCACGGATGGCATCGATATGGTCCATTTCAGAACTCCATGACAACGGGAAAGAGAAGCCCGAGGAGGGCAAGCTGCGTTCCCGGTGCAGATCCGCCGCCTGTCTGGCTTCAGCCCGCCAACGCGCGCGCGCGCTGGAGGGAACGGCCCTTGCATCAGGGCACAAGGCTGGCGCCGGGTGTCAGCACGACTTTGCGGCAGCCGTCCTCCATGTTGTCGAACAGCGTGTAGCCGCGCACCGCGTCTTCCAGCCCGAGCTGGTGGCTGACGATGACGTCGGGACGCAGGCACCCTTCGCCGATCATTTCCAGCAGCGCCGGCATGTGCTGCTGAACGTGCGTCTGGCCCATGCGAAAGCTCAGGCCCTTGTCGAATGCATCGCCGAACAGGAAGCCGTGGATGAAGCCCGAGTAAACGCCCGGCACGCTGACGACGCCGCCGCGCCGCGTCGCGGCGATGGCCTGGCGCAGCACCTGGCCGCTGCCGCCCTCGAGTTTCAGGTTCGTCATCACTGTCTCCAGCGTGCTGCCCTTGGCCTCGAAGCCGACGGCGTCGATGCTGGCGTCAACGCCGCGGAACTGCGTGTGCTCGATGATGAACTGCGCCGGGTCGTCGACCTGGCTGAAGTCGATGGGCTCGGCGCCGTAGGTGTCAGCGGCGAACTTCAGCCGATAGGGCTGCTCGTCGACGATGAAGATGCGAGCCGCGCTCAGCATGCGCGCACAGGCGGCAGCCATCAGTCCCACAGGGCCGGCGCCGAAGATGGCCACGGTGCTGCCCGGGCCGACCCCGGCATTCAACACCGCCTGGTAGCCGGTGGGCAGGATGTCGGACAGGAACAGCACCTGCGCGTCGCTCAGCGCGTCTGGGACCACCAGCGGGCCGGTGTTGGCCATCGGCACGCGCACGAACTCGGCTTGCCCGCCGGGCACACCGCCGTACAGGTGGGTGTAGCCGAACAGCGCCGCACCCGGGCGCAACGACTTCTTGTTCATGATCGCGCCGCGACCGTCATTGGTGCTTTCGCAGGCCGCAAACAGCGAACGTTCGCAGAAAAAGCAGGCGCCGCAGGCGATGACGAATGGGATGACGACACGGTCGCCTGCCTTGACACGTGTGACGGCGCTGCCCACCTCTTCAACCACGCCCATGAATTCGTGGCCGAGGATGTCGCCGGCTTCCATCCCGGGCACCTTGCCGCGGTAGAGGTGCAGGTCGGAGCCGCAGATGGCGGTTGCCGTCACGCGCAAGATGATGTCCTGGTCGTGCAGCAACTTGGGGTCTGGCACGGTCTCGACGCGGACATCCTTGGAGCCGTGATAGGTGAGTGCACGCATGGGTGTTCTTTCGGAAATGGAGGTTGAAAACGGGGGTTGAAAACGGGGGTTGAAAACCGGGATTGAGAACGCCGGGTTGCAGCTGGCGCGGCAACTGCGGTGCCTGCCGGCACTGATGTCCACAAAACGCCCACAAAACGCCGACTGGCGCCCACAAAACGCCCATAAAACCACCCCCGGGAATGCCGTTTGCTACCCCCCGTGACAGACAGGCGCGTGCCCGGTAACGACGGGGCTGAGGAGACCCGTAGCTGCGGCGGCCAGGGCGGCTGGCGCGGCTACGGGGTCAGCAGGGCGCCTCGCCGGTCCCGCCACTCGGCCCCGCCGGGGGTTCAACCTGCGCCGTGGAAGCGCAGGCGCTGCACGGCAAAGCCGCGGTCCTGCGCAAGTTGCACCAGCGCGGTCAGCCGGGGCTCGGCCAGGCGCGGCTGGCGCGACAGCAGCCACAGCGCGTCGCGACGCGGGCTGCCCAGCACTGCTTCGCTGTAGTCGTCGTCGATGTGCAGCAGCCACTGGTCCTGCCAGGCCCAAGGCAGCAGGCGCAGCCACTCGGGCCAGCGGGTGACCCTGAGCTCCGCGCCGCCTCTGCCTGGCACCGGATGCACCACGGCGTCGGTGGCAGCGTCGCTGGCCAGGTCGATGAGCCCGTCGCGGCGCAAGGTGTAATGCCAGCGCGGCGCTGTCGGTGGCGTTTGGGCCGCCTGATCCGCCTGATCCGGCTGATCCGCTTGCGCCGCAGCACCAGCCGCCTCTGCCAATCCATGACCGGGCAGGCTGGCCACCACGTACCAGGTGCCGGCATATCGCGACAGGTCCACCACGGCCATGGTCTGCAACTTGGCGGCATGGCGTCGGGCCAGCAGGCTTTCGAGCATCGGCAAACCCAGCGCCATCACCGCGCTGGCGGTCGCGGGGCTGACGCGCGCGCGCCAGCCCTGCGGCAGCAGCGGCCAGGCCAAGCCCAGCAGACGCAACCACGACACCCCCGGCACGGCATGGGCGGCCACCCCCGGGCTTGGCGGGCCGACGGCCGCACCGGCGGGTTCCCGGCGGCCGCGCCACAGCGAATACAAACCGAAACCTGCCCCCGCCACCGCAGCCAGGCCAGCCAATGGCCACAGCAGCCGCGCCGGGCGCAGCGCAGCCTGCACCCGCCCCGTGATCTGGTGCGTGGTGCGGCGCAGGTTTTCCTCACGCAGGATCAGGCGCTGCTCGACCAGCAGGATGCGTGTGCCCAGGTCTGCATCGTCAGGCTTGGACGCTGCCACGCTGCGCGGCAGCGGTGCTTGGGATCGGCTCTGGCTCACTGACGTACCTTCGAGCGGCGCGCTGCGGTCTTCGCCTTGCGGACGGCCAGCGGGCTCATTGGGGTGCCGGCTCCGGGGGTCTCGGCTCCGGG
>ENA-ORBV01003934-ORBV01003934.1-microbial-mat-metagenome-genome-assembly--contig:-NODE-3934-length-29122-cov-7.947289_pt1 | contig 29122 bp, 25 predicted proteins | sample MGYA00237777_ERZ505514 | MGnify/ENA primary metagenome ERZ505514 (study PRJEB26160, sample SAMN06269048) | microbial mat metagenome | isolation source: Oligotrophic lake microbial mat | place... | reverse complement strand
GACGAGCGAGGCGGGCGTGGCGGGGCGGCCGGCAAGTTGTCGCGCAGGCGCAATTGCGGCGGTGGCGCCGAAGCGGCGGCCGGCAGCGTGGCCGCTGCCGCCTGCTTGGCGGCGATGGCGCTACGGCGTTCAGCGGCGCGCCGCGTGCGCTCGGCCTCGTTCAGGCTCAGTTCCCGCTCGCGCAGCGGCTGCAGCGCATCACGGCGGCGCTGGCGCACGTCGTCGATGCAGGCGTTGACGACAAAGCGACTCGCACAGTCAAGCTCCTGCTGCAAAAAGCGCTGGCTCAGCGCCTGGCGCTCGGCTGCGATGAGTGCTCGTTCGTCCCCCACCGCCCCCAGCGGCATCAACAACAACAGGCAAACCCCGCCCCAAGCAGCCGCCGCGGATCGGGCTGCGCCAGTCCGCCAGCGGCGCCCCCCTGGGGGGGTGCGGCGAAGCCGCTCCGCAAGGGCGCCCGTCATGTCAACGAGGTGTCCACATCACGTCGCGCCAGGGCCAGGAACTCGGCCGACTGCATCTCGCGCAAGCGCGACACCGTGCGCGGAAACTCATGTGCCAGCGGGCCTTCGGTGTACAGCGCCTGCGCCGGCACCGCTGCCGACAGGATGAGCTTGACCCGCCGGTCGTACAGCACGTCCACCAGCCAGGTGAAGCGGCGCGCTTCGCTGGCCAGGCGCGGTGGCATCTGCGGCACGTTGCTCAGCAGCACCGTGTGGAAGCGCGAAGCCAGCTCCAGGTAGTCGTTCTGCGAACGCGGCCCGCCGCAAAGGGTGCGGAAGTCGAACCACACCACCCCACCGGCGCGGCGCACGGCGCGGATCTCGCGGTGTTCGATGTTCAGCACCGGCTCTTCGTCGCGCGCTTCGCTCAGCTGGTTGAAGGCCCGTTCCATCGCGGCTTCGGCGTCCGCGCCCAGCGGGCAGTGGAACATGTCGATCTGCGACAGCGTCTGCTGCCGGTAGTCGGTGCCGGCGTCGACGTTGATGACTTCCAGCTTGTGCTTGAGCAAGGCAATGGCGGGCAGGATGCGGTCGCGATGCAAGCCATTGGGATACAGCCCGTCGGGATGGAAGTTGCTGGTGGTGACGATGCTGACGCGATTGGCGAACAACGCGTCCAGCAGCCGGTGCAGGATCATCGCGTCGGTGACGTCGGCGATGTGAAACTCATCGAAGCAGATCAGGCGAAAGCGCCGCGCGATGCGCTTGCCCAGTTCGTCCAGCGGGTTGGCCGTGCCTTTGAGCTCCTGCAGTTCACGGTGCACCTCGCGCATGAACTCGTGGAAATGCAGCCGCGTCTTGCGTGTCAGCGGCACGCTCTGGAAAAAGCAGTCCATGAGGAAACTCTTGCCGCGCCCCACGCCACCGAACATGTACACACCCCGCGGAATGGGCGGGCGGCTGATGAGCTTGCTCAGCGCGTTGCTGCGGCGGGCCTTGTAGTCGGCCCACTCGGTTTCGCAGCGCTCCAGTGCGACGATGGCACGCAGTTGCGCATCATCGGCGTGGAACCCACGCTCGGCGAGCGTGGCCTCGTACAGCTGCCTGACACCCACGCCGGATCAGAAGTTCAAGGTCCGCTTGTCGACTGCAAGGGCCGCTTCCTTGGTGGCTTCCGACAGCGACGGGTGCGCGTGGCAGATGCGCGCGATGTCCTCGGCGCTGGCACGGAACTCCATCGCCACCACGGCCTCGGCGATCAGCTCGCTGGCCATGGGGCCGACGATGTGCACGCCCAGGATCTCATCGGTGGCCGCATCGGCCAGCATCTTGACCAGGCCCGTGGTGTCGCCCATCGCACGCGCCCGGCCGTTGGCCATGAAAGGAAAGCTGCCGGCCTTGAAGGCTCGCCCGGCAGCCTTCAGCTGTTGTTCGGTCTGGCCCACCCACGCAATCTCGGGGCTGGTGTAGATGACCCAGGGGATGGTGTTGAAATTGACGTGCCCATGCTGCCCCGCAATGCGCTCGGCCACCGCCACGCCCTCTTCTTCGGCCTTGTGCGCCAGCATGGGGCCACGCACCACGTCACCCACGGCCCACACGCCGGGCAGGTTGGTTCGACAGTTGTCGTCCACGACGATGGCGCCCCGTTCGTCCAGCTTCAGGCCCACGGCTTCGGCGTTCAGACCCGTGGTGTTGGGCACACGGCCGATGCTGACGATGAGCTTGTCAACCTCAAGCGTCTGCTCTTCGCCCTTTGCTGTGGTGTAGGCAACACTGACACCCTTCTTGCCGGACTTGATGGCGCCCACCTTCACGCCCAGTTCGATCTTCAGCCCCTGCTTGACGAAGGCCTTGTGAGCTTCCTTGGCGATCTGTTCGTCCACCGCACCCAGGAAGGTGGGCAGCCCTTCGAGCACCGTCACTTCAGCACCCAGGCGGCGCCACACGCTGCCCATCTCCAGGCCGATGACACCGGCGCCGATGAGGCCCAGCTTCTTCGGCACTGCGCCGATGCGAAGGGCACCATCGTTGCTGACGATCGTCTCTTCATCGAAGGGCGTGCCCGGCAGCGCGCGAGCGCTGGAGCCAGTGGCCACGATGACGTTCTTGCCAACCAGCGTCTCATCTCCAACGGTGACTTCGTAGCCTTCGCTCACCGCCTTGGCAAAAGCACCGCGACCGTGGAAGAAGCTGACATTGTTTTTCTTGAACAGGTAGAGGATGCCGTCGTTGTTCTGCTTGACCACCGTGTCCTTGCGGGACAGCATCTTCTTTACGTCGATGCTCAGGTCCTTCAGATCGATGCCGTGGTCGGCAAAGCTGTGACCCGCATGTTCGAAGTGTTCGCTGCTCTGCAGCAGTGCCTTGCTGGGGATGCAACCGACGTTGGTGCAGGTGCCACCGGGCGCGGGACCGCCCTTGTCGTTTTTCCACTCGTCGATGCAAGCGGTGTTGAAGCCCAGTTGCGCGGCGCGGATAGCGGCGATGTAGCCACCGGGGCCGCCGCCGATGACGACGACGTCGAAGTTCTTGCTTGCCATATGCGTGTCCAGTCAGGATCAAGTGACCGCCGAGGAACCGGCTTCGCCGGGCCGCTGGCGGCGCCCCCTCGAGGGAGAGCGGCGCAGCCGCTACGGGGGTGGGTCAAATATCGAAGAGGAGGCGCGCTGGTTCTTCCAGCGCTTCCTTCATCGTCACCAGGCCCAGCACGGCTTCGCGGCCATCGATGATGCGGTGGTCGTAGCTCATCGCCAGGTAGTTGATCGGGCGCACGACGACCACGCCGTTTTCAACCACCGCACGGTCCTTGGTGGCGTGCACGCCCAGGATGGCGCTTTGCGGCGGGTTGATGATGGGCGTGGACAGCATGCTGCCGAAGGTACCGCCATTGCTGATGCTGAAGGTGCCGCCGGTCAGTTCGTCGATGCCCAGCTTGCCGTCCTTGGCCTTCTGGCCGTATTCGGCGATCTTCTTTTCGATGTCGGCAAAGCTCATCTGGTCGGCATTGCGCAGCACCGGCACCACCAGGCCACGCGGCGAACCCACCGCGATGCCGATGTCGAAGTAGCCGTGGTAGACGATGTCGTTGCCGTCCACCGACGCATTGATGATCGGGTACTTCTTCAGCGCCGCCACCGCCGCCTTGACGAAGAAGCTCATGAAGCCCAGCTTCACGCCGTGTTCCTTCTCGAACTTCTCCTGGAACTTCTTGCGCATGTCCATCAGCGGCGCCATGTTCACTTCATTGAACGTGGTCAGGATGGCGTTGGTGCTCTGTGACTGCACCAGGCGTTCGGCGATGCGGGCCCGCAGGCGCGACATGGGCACACGCTGTTCGGGGCGGTCACCCAGGTTCTGGCCCACTGGCGCAGCCACGCTGGGCAGCGGCCGTGCCGCGGCAGCCACGGGTGCCGATGCAGCCGGTGCAGGTGTGGGCGCTGGTGCCGCCTTGGGTGCGGCAACGGCCGCCAGCACGTCACCCTTGGTGACGCGGCCGTCCTTGCCGGTACCCGGCACCGAGCCTGCAGACAAGCTGTTGTCGGCCATCAGCTTGGCAGCGGCGGGCATGGCGATGTCACCCTTGTTGCCCGCAGAAGAGGTCGCGGGTGCAGCGGGTGCCGAAGCCGGGGCCACCGCTGCAGCAGCCTGTGCCGGTGAAGCTGCGCTGGCCGTGGCGGTGGTGTCGATGCGCGCAATCAGCTGCTCGGCGGCAACCGTGGCACCGTCACCTTGCACGATCTCGACCAGCACACCGGCCGACGGGGCGGGCACTTCCAGCACCACCTTGTCGGTCTCGACCTCGATCAGGATCTCATCGATGGCCACGGCTTCGCCGGCCTTCTTCTTCCATTGCAGCAGCGTGGCTTCGGCCACCGATTCGGACAGCTGCGGGACTTTCACTTCGACAATTGACATGGTCTATCTCTGTTCGTTATTTCTGTGTTCGCGGCACCAGCCAGGCACCCCAAGTGGCCGCCGCGGACCCGGCTGCGGCGCCCCCTTGAGTGGGAGCGCCGCAGGCGCTGCGGGGGTGGGGTCACTTCATGAGCACGAAGCCCTTGAGCTTGCCGAAGGCCTGTTCGAGCAGCGCCTTCTGCTGCTCCTGGTGCAGGTGCGAGTAGCCAACAGCCGGCGATGCGCTGGCCGGGCGGCCGGCATAACCCAGCTTCTGCCCGTCGAGCATGTTTTCGTGCACATAGTGCTGCACGAAGAACCAGGCGCCCTGGTTCTGCGGTTCGTCCTGGCACCACACCACTTCGGTGGCACTGGGAAAGCGTTTCATCTCGCTCGCGAAAGCCTTGTGCGGGAAGGGATAGAGCTGCTCCACCCGCACGATGGCCACGTCCCAGGCCTTCTTTTCGTCGCGCCGCTTGATCAGGTCGTAAGCCACCTTGCCCGAGCAGCAGATGACACGCTTGACCTTTTCAGCCTCGACCTCACTGCGCTGCGACCCGATCACCGTCTTGAATTCACCCTTGGTGAACTCGCTCAGCGGTGAAGTGGCGTCCTTGGCGCGCAGCAGACTCTTTGGCGTGAAGATGATCAGCGGTTTGCGGAACTGGCGCACCATCTGCCGGCGCAGCAGGTGGAAGATCTGGCTGGCGCTGGTGGGCTGCACCACCTGCATGTTGTTGTCGGCGGCCAGTTGCATGAAGCGCTCCAGGCGCGCGCTGCTGTGTTCGGGGCCTTGCCCCTCGTAGCCGTGCGGCAGCATCAGCGTGAGGCCGTTGACCCGGCCCCACTTCACCTCGCCGCTGGCGATGAACTGGTCGATGACGACCTGCGCGCCGTTGACGAAGTCGCCGAACTGCGCTTCCCAGATCACCAGCGTGTTGGGCTCGGCACTGGCATAGCCGTACTCGAAGCCCAGCACCGCCTCTTCGGACAACAGCGAGTCGATGACCGTGAACGGAGCCTGGCCGTCGGCCACGTTTTCCAGCGGGATGTAGGTGCCGGTGTCCCACTTTTCGCGATTCTGGTCGTGCAGCACGGCGTGGCGGTGCACAAAGGTGCCGCGCCCGCTGTCTTCGCCACTCAGGCGCACGGCGTAGCCGCTGGCCACCAGCGAGGCATAGGCCATCGTTTCGCCCATGCCCCAGTCGACGTTGATCTCGCCCCGGCCCATGGCAGCGCGATCGGCGATGACCTTCTCCACCAGCGGATGCACCTTGAAGTTGCCGGGAATGGTGGTGATGCGCTCGGCCAGGCGCTTGACTTCGGCCAGCGGCAAGGCGGTGTCGGCTGCGTCGGTCCACTTGCGGCCCAGGAAGGGCGCCCAGTCCACCGCGTACTTGCTTTTGAAGTTGGTCAGCACCGGGTCCACGGTGTGGCGGCCTTCGTCCATGGCGGCGCGGAAGGACTTGACCATGGCGTCAGGGCCTTCTGGCGGCAGAACGCCCTGGGTCACCAGCTTTTCGCCGTACAGCTTGCGGGTGCCCGGGTGCTTGGCGATCACCTTGTACATCAGCGGCTGCGTCAGGCTGGGGGTGTCCTGTTCGTTGTGGCCCAGCTTGCGAAAGCAGATGATGTCGACTACCACGTCCTTCTTGAACTGCGCGCGGTAGTCCATGGCCCAGCGGGTGCACAGCACCACGGCTTCGGGGTCGTCGCCGTTGACGTGCAGCACCGGCGCTTCGATCATCTTCACGACGTCGCTGCAGTACAGCGTGCTGCGGCTGTCGCGCGGGTCGCTGGTGGTGAAGCCGATCTGGTTGTTGATCACCAGGTGCACCGTGCCGCCGGTGTAGTAGCCGCGCGTCTGCGCCAGCGCCAGCGTTTCCATCACCACGCCCTGGCCGGCAAAAGCCGCGTCGCCGTGCACCAGTACCGGCAGCACCTGGGCGCCGGTCTTGTCGCCACGGCGCTCCATGCGCGCCTTGACGCTGCCCTCGACCACCGGGTTGACGATCTCCAGGTGGCTGGGGTTGAAGGCCAGGCTCAGGTGCACCGGGCCGCCTGGCGTGGTGATGTCGCTGGAAAAACCCTGGTGGTATTTCACGTCGCCCGCAGGCAGCACTTCGGCCGCCGTGTGGTCGAACTCGGCAAACAGGTCGGCCGGCATCTTGCCCAGCGTGTTGACCAGCACGTTCAAGCGGCCGCGGTGGGCCATGCCGATGACGATCTCCTGCACGCCGCTGGCGCCGGCGCGCTGCACCAGTTCGTCCATGCTGGCGATGAAACTCTCGCTGCCTTCCAGGCTGAAGCGCTTCTGGCCCACGTACTTGGTGTGCAGGTAGCGCTCCAGGCCTTCTGACGCGGTCAGCCGTTCGAGGATGTGCGTCTTTTGGTCTGCCGTGAATGCGGGCTTGCTGCGAACCGCTTCCAGCCGTTCCTGCCACCAGCGTTTTTCAGCGGGGTCGGTGCAGTGCATGAACTCGGTGCCGATGGTGCCGCAGTAAGTTTCACGCAAGGCCTGCACGATTTCGCGCAAGGTCATGTTCTCGGCCTTGGTGAAATAGGTGTTGGCGGCCGAGAACGTGATGTCCATGTCCGACTCGGTCAAGTCGTAGAACGTGGGCTCGAGTTCAGGAATCTTGGGCCGTTCGGTGCGCTTGAGCGGGTCGAGGTCGGCCCAGCGGCTGCCCAGGAAGCGGTAGGCCGCGATCAGGCTCTGCACGTGCACCTGCTTGCGGGCGACGGCCAGGTCGGCTTCGCTGGCTTTCAGGGCAAAGGCGTTGGCCTTGGCGCGCTGCGCGAAAGATTCGATGACTGGGGCGTGGGCGACATCGCGCGCTTCGCTGCCGTCTGTGGCCGGCACGTGCTGCAGGTTGTCGAAGTAGGTGCGCCAGTTGTCGGGCACGCTGCCGGGGTTGTCGAGGTAGGCCTCGTACAACTCCTCCACGTAAGGGGCGTTGCCCCCGAACAGGTACGAGTTGGACCTGTGTTGCTGCATCATCTTTCGCTCACCTTTCGCACCGGTCTGCGGCGCTTCGATGGGTTCATCAACCTTCCGCGTCCCGGCTGCACCGGTAAAGCGGACTAGCGACCCGCCTTGCTGCATGTCTGAAGACAGCAAGGGGACGGGAAGGAACAATTTTTATCGTCGGAGGCACTCTACCACCACCGCAGCGCGCATCTGAGGCAGCAATTGGACGCCTCTTGACCTGTTGATTTGCTGACAGAACAGGCCCCTGCCGGTACAAACTTGGCAGCACAGTGCCTCACCGCGTCATCCTGCTGCAAGCCCTGGCGCCCACCAAACCGGCGCCCGGGCAAGCCTGCAATGGCTGCGGCGTGTGTTGCGCCGCGGAACCCTGCCCGCTGGGCATGCTGCTGTCGCGCAAGCGCCACGGCGCCTGCCACGCGCTGCAATGGGACGACTCCGGTCAACAGTACCGCTGTGGGGTGCTGGCCCAACCCCGGCGCTGGATGCCTGCCCTGCCCGCCCGGCTGGCGCAGGCGCTGGCGCGGCGCTGGATCGCCGCCGGTCGGGGCTGTGATTCAGATCTGCAGCCACAGCGGCCGTCGCCGCTCTGAGGCCGCTGCGCGTTCGCGCGTTTCCCCCCGCTGGACGGGCTGCGCAGGTGACCTAAGATCACCGTTTTGCAATCCTCTCGAGGAGCCTTCCCGATGAAACTGAGTGCCCTGTTTGCCGCAGCCGTGTTGGCCGCCACCCTGGCCGCCCCTGCCCAGGCGCAAACCCTGCGCTGGGCGGCGCAGAACGACATCCTGACGATGGACCCGCATTCGCAGAACCATGCGACGACCAACTCCATCCTCAGCCACGTCTACGAAGGCCTGGTGCGCTACAGCCCCACCTACCAGGTGGAGCCGGCACTGGCCACCAAGTGGACCTTCCTGACGCCGACGCAAGTGCGCTTTGAACTGCGCAAGAACGTGAAGTTTCACGACGGCACGCCCTTCACGGCCGACGACGTGATCTTCTCGTTCGGCCGTGTCAAGCAGCCGCAGGGCACGATGCAGATCTACATCACGGGTATCAGCGACATCAAGAAGATCGACGAGCACACCGTCGACCTGATCCTGAGCGCGCCCAACCCTATCCTGCTGCGCAACATCACCAGCTTCTTCATCATGAGCAAGGCCTGGGCGGACAAGAACCGATCTGCCAACGTGCAGGACTACAAGGCCAAGGAAGAGACCCACGCCTCCCGCAACGCCATGGGCACGGGCTCGTTCAAGATAACCAGCTGGCTGCCCGACCAGCGCGTGACCATGAGCGCCAACGCCGACTGGTGGGACAAGCCGGTGGGCAACCTGAAGGAAGTCGTTTACACCCCCATCAAGAGCGACTCCACCCGCGTGGCGGCGCTGCTGTCGGGCGACGTCGACATGCTGACTGACCTGCCCACGCAGGACGTGGCCCGCCTGCGCACCGACAGCAAGCTCAAGGTGATGGAAGGTGCCGAGGTGCGCACCATTTTCTTCGCGCCCGACATCGGTAGCCCGGAGCTCAAGCACAGCAGCGTGAAGGGCAAGAACCCCTTTGCCGACAAGCGCGTGCGCCAGGCCATGAGCCTGGTGATCGACCGCGAGGCCATCAAGCGCAACATCATGCGCGGCCTGTCGGTGCCTGCCGGCCTTATGTTGCCGCCCGGCACGAACGGCTACGACGCCGCGTTGGACACGCCGCCCAAGGTGGACCTGGACGCCGCCAAGAAGCTGATGACCGAAGCCGGCTACCCCGACGGCTTCGAGGTGCGCCTGAACTGCCCCAACAACCGCTACGTCAACGACGAAGAAATCTGCCAGGCAGCGATCGCCATGTGGGCACGCATCGGCATCAAGGCGCAGCTGATGGCCGAGAACATGGCCACCTTCAGCCAGAAGTTCCAGAACTTCGACTCGTCGATCTACTTGCTGGGCTGGGGCATCGCCACTTATGACGCGCAGTACATGCTTCAGCCGCTGGTGCGCACACGCACCACGGGCGCCGATGGCAACTTCAACTTCTCGCGCATCAGCGACCCGGTGATCGACCGCCTGACCGACGCAATGAAGAGCGAGACCGACGTGGCCAAGCGCAACGCGATGATCCGCGAGGCCCTGCTGCGCGTGAAGGATGAAGTGCTGCTGATCCCCATTCATCACCAGGTGCGCCCGTGGGCGATGAAGGCCGGCGTGACCGCCACGTACCATTCGAACGACGCGCACCGCGCCTATCTGACCAGCGTGCGCTGAGCGCTGCGTCAGCTGCAAGAACCCAGAGGGGCCCTCGACGGCCCCTTTTTCTTGCGGGGCTGCGCAGGCAGCCGCCTCAGTCTCTCAGGCCGGCAAACGGCTGCGCACCACGCGCCCGCCTTGCATCAACAGCCGGATGCCGCGTGCCGGATCGGCCATCACCGACAGGTCTTGTGTCGGGTCCCCGTCCAGCACCAGCAAGTCGGCCCAGGCGCCGGGCACGATCTGACCGATGTGCGCCTCTTGCCGCATCAGCCGTGCCGCAGTGATGGTGGCGCTATGCAGCACCTCCACCGCCGGCAGCGCCGCAGCACGCAGAAAAAATTCACCCGACTGGCATGCATGCATGTGACCCAACAGGTCGGTGCCAAAGACCACCGGCACACCCTCGGCGCGCGCTATCTTCACGGCCTCCAGGCCGCGGTCGTGCACGCCCATGCAGCTTGTCCAGCATGGCGGGTGACCCACCCAGGCGCTGCCCTTCTTCTGCAAGTGCAGCGTAGGTGGACAGCGTGGGCACCAGGTAGGTGCCGTGGGTCTTCATGACACGCGCCGTGGCTTCGTCGATGAGGTTGCCGTGTTCGATGCTGCGCATACCGGCCTGCACCGCCCGTGTCACGGCGCGGGGTGAATAGGCGTGGGCCAGGGCATACAGGTTGGCGGCTTCGGCTTCTTCCACCGCCGCTCGCAGTTCTTCGACGCTGAACTGCGTGCCGTCGATGGGGTCGGTGGGGCTGCTGACGCGACATCGCGCACGGCGGTGAAGCCGCGCTGCAGCATGTCGCGCAGGATGTGGCTGCTTTGTGCGCCCACCAGCGAAGCCGGCTGCAGCGCCAGGCCCACCAGGTCGTGCGAGGTGGCCACCACGTGCACGTGGGCGTCGATGAGGCCGGCATCACGACACGGCCACCGGCGTCGATGATCTGCGCGTCGTCCACCTGAAGCGGCTCCTGGCTCACCGCGACAAAATGCTCACCTTCGATGACGATGGTGGTGCCGGGCCGCAGCGAGCCGCTGGCGCTGTCGAACAGCCGCGCGTTGACGATGACCTGGCGTGGCCCCTTCATCTCGAAGGAGCCGAAGCTGCAGATGCCGCCGACGCAGCGGCCGAGGCTGCCGAATCGGTTGCCTTGGGCAACTGCCCCGAAGCCCCGAGGCCCACAGCCACACCGCCCGAACCGACACCCACGCTGCCACCCACTCGGCCATCACCGCCCATCGTCACACCCACGCCACCGATGCGGCCGATGGGCAGGCCGATGCCGAGGCTCATGTTGGCGCAGCCGGTCATCCAACTGGCGGCGCATGCGACCCCCGCAGCGCAAAGCAAGAGGCGCGCGCTTGAAAAGAAAGGTGTGTTCATTGCAACCTCAGGCCGGACCGCCGATGCGTCGCCTGGCCGAATGCAACTCTTCGCGCAGCCGCGCCACCATTTGCGCCGCCGGCACCACGGCTTTCACCGCGCCGATGCCCTGGCCGCAGCCCCAGATGTCTTTCCAGGCCTTGCTCTTGCTGCCCTCGCCGCCGCCGAAGTTCATCTTCGTGGGGTCGCTCTCGGGCAGGTGGTCTGGGTCCATGCCGGCGTTGCGGATGCTGGGCTTGAGGTAGTTGCCGTGCACACCGGTGAAGAGGTTGCTGTAGACGATGTCGTCGGAATTGCTGTCCACGATGCACTGCTTGTACTCCGCCGAAGCCCGCGCCTCGTCAGTGGCGATGAAGGCCGAGCCGATGTAGGCAAAGTCAGCCCCCATGGCCAGCGCGGCCAGCACGCCGTCGCCGGTGCTGATGGCGCCGCTGAGCGCAATCGGGCCGCTGAACCACTCGCGGATTTCCTGGATCAGCGCGAAGGGGCTTTTCACCCCCGCGTGGCCGCCGGCGCCGGACGCCACGGCAATCAAGCCGTCGGCGCCCTTTTCGATCGCCTTCTTCGCAAACGCGTTGTTGATGATGTCGTGCAGTACGACCCCGCCCCAGGCATGCACCGCATCATTGACATCGGTGCGTGCGCCCAGCGACGTGATGACGATAGGCACCTTGTACTTGGCACAGACCTGCATGTCGTGCTCGAGCCGGTCGTTGCTCTTGTGCACGATCTGGTTGATGGCAAACGGTGCGGCCTTCTGGTCCCGATGGTCACGGTCCCAGGCCGCCAGGGTTTCGGTGATCTCGGCCAGCCATTCGTCCAGTTGCGCTGCCGGCCGTGCGTTGAGCGAAGGCATGCTGCCCACGACGCCTGCCTTGCACTGCTCGATGACCAGCTTGGGGTTGCTGATGATGAACAGGGGCGCTCCGATGATCGGCAGCGGCAGGTTCTGCAAAACGGCTGGCAAGGGCATCAGAAAGACTCCAGGGCAAGTGCGGTGACAGCGTCTGCGCCTTCGACGATGCTGTCGCGAAGGGCCGTGGCCTTGTTGAGGATGTGGTCGGCGTAGAAATGCGCGGTGGCGATCTTGGCGCGCATGAAGTGTGCGTCTTCGCCGGCAGCCAGCAAGTCTTCGGCCGCGATCAGGGCACGTGCCATCTGCCAGCCGGCAACCACCGTGCCGGCCAGCATCAGGTAGGGCACGCTGCCGGCATACACGGCGTTAGGCTGGCCTTTGGCGCCACCGGCAACAAAGTCGACGGCGTCCACAAAAGCCTGCCGGCCCACGCCCAAACGCTTGGCCATGGCGCGGCAAGGCACGCTGTCGCGTGCGGACAGGGCTTCCACGGTGACTTCGATCTGCGCCGCAATGGCTCGTGCCACGGCTCCGCCATCACGCGCCGTCTTGCGGCCCACCAGATCGTTGGCCTGGATGGCCGTCGTGCCTTCGTAGATGGTCAGGATCTTGGCGTCGCGCAGGTGTTGCGCCGCACCGGTTTCTTCGATGAAGCCCATGCCGCCGTGCACCTGAACACCGAGGCTGGCCACGTCCAGGCTCATCTCGGTGGACAGGCCCTTGATCAGCGGCACCAGGAATTCATAGAAGGCCTGGTTTTGTTCGCGCACGTCCTTGTCGGGGTGCGCGTGCGCCGCGTCGAAGGCCGAAGCGGCCACCAGCGCCATGGCACGGCAGCCCTCGATGAGGGCGCGCATGGTCATCAGCATGCGGCGCACATCGGGGTGGTGGATGATGGGCGCGGCGGTGCGCAGGCTGCCGTCCACGGGGCGGCTCTGCACGCGGTCACGTGCGTAGCCCACGGCCTTCTGGTAAGCCCGTTCGGCCAGCGCAACGCCCTGCACACCCACGCCGTAGCGCGCGGCATTCATCATGATGAACATGTACTCCAGGCCGCGGTTCTCTTGCCCGATGAGCTGAGCCACCGCGCCACCGTGGTCGCCGTACTGCAGCACCGCAGTGGGGCTGGCCTTGATGCCCAGCTTGTGTTCGATGCTCACGCAGTGCACGTCGTTGCGCGCGCCGTCGGGCATGAACTTGGGGCAGATGAACAGGCTGATGCCCTTCACCCCTTCAGGTGCGCCCACCACACGCGCCAGCACCAGGTGGACGATGTTGTCCGCCATGTCGTGTTCGCCGTAGGTGATGTAGATCTTGGTGCCGAAGAGCTTGTGGGTGCCATCGGGCTGCGGCTCGGCGCGTGTGCGCACCATGCTCAGGTCGCTGCCGGCCTGGGGCTCGGTCAGGTTCATGGACCCGGTCCAGCTGCCATCGACCAGCTTGGGGATGATGGTGGATTTCTGTTCTTCGGTGCCGGCCGTCAGCAGCGCTTCCACCGCGCCGTCGGTCAGCAGCGGGCACAAGGCGAAGCTCAGGTTGGCGCTGTTGACCATCTCGCTGCAGGCGGCGTGGATCAGCTTGGGCAGGCCCTGGCCGCCATAGGCTATGGGATGCTGCAGCGCCTGCCAGCCACCGGCGGAAAACTGCTTGAAGGCTTCCTTGAAGCCCGGCGTGGTGGTGACCTTGCCGTCCTTGAAGGTCGAAGGGTTCTGGTCACCGGCCCAGTTCAGCGGCGCCACCACACCTTCGTTGAAACGGGCGCACTCTTCCAGCACCGCCGCAGCCGTGTCGTAACCGGCGTCTTCGTAACCGGGCAGCGCCGACACGGCGTCGATGCCGGCCAGATGCTTCATGACAAAGAGCATGTCCTTGACGGGTGCGCGGTAGCTCATGGTTCTCGTCTCCTAAAGTGGCAAGGGCGCCTGCTTAGGCGCCCTCTGTTCAGGCTGGCTGATGTTCAGGCTGGCGGGTGGCGCGAAACTCAGAGCGCCGCGATCAGTTCCGGCACGGCGACAAAGAGATCCGCCTCCAGGCCGTAGTCGGCGACGCTGAAGATGGGCGCTTCGGCATCCTTGTTGATGGCCACGATGACCTTGCTGTCCTTCATGCCCGCCAGATGCTGGATGGCGCCGCTGATGCCGATGGCCACATACAGCTGCGGCGCCACGATCTTGCCGGTCTGGCCCACCTGCCAGTCGTTGGGCGCGTAACCCGCGTCCACTGCGGCGCGGCTGGCGCCCAGTGCGGCGCCCAGCTTGTCGGCCAAGGGCGTGAGCACTTCGTTGAATTTCTCGCTGCTGCCCAGGGCGCGGCCGCCGCTGACGATGATCTTGGCTGCCGTCAGTTCGGGCCGGTCGCTCTTGGCGATCTCGCTGCCCATGAACGCGCTGCTGCCGCTGTCGGCCACCGCCGCCAGGCTTTCCACCGCCGCGCTGCCGCCCGTGGCAGCCGCCGGGTCGAAACCCGTGGTGCGCACGGTGATGACCTTGATCGCGTCCAGGCACTGCACCGTGGCGATGGCGTTGCCGGCGTAGATGGGGCGCTCGAAGGTGTCGGCGCTGATCACCCGGGTGGCGTCTGAAACCTGCGCCACGTCCAGCAGCGCGGCCACACGCGGCGCCACGTTTTTGCCCGCGGCCGTGGCCGGGAACAGGATGTGGCTGTAGCTCTTGGCCTCATTGCCGACGATCGCCACCACCTGCGAGGCCACGTTTTCTGCCAGGCCGTGGTTCAGGCCTGGCGCGTCGGCATGCAGCACCTTGGCCACGCCGACGATCTGCGCGGCCGCAGCGGCGGCACCAGCAGCGTCAGTGCCGGCGATCAGCACATGCACCTCGCCGTCGCAGGCCAGCGCCGCGGTGACGGTGTTGAGCGTGGCGCCCTTGACGGAGACGTTGTCGTGTTCTGCAATCACCAGTGCGGCCATGATCAAACCACCTTCGCTTCGTTTTTCAGCTTGGCCACCAGCGTGGCCACGTCAGGCACCTTGATGCCGGCGCCGCGCTTGGGCGGCTCGGTCACCTTCAGGGTCTTGATGCGCGGCGTGACGTCCACACCCAGATCAGCCGGCTTGAAGACGTCCAGCGTCTTTTTCTTGGCCTTCATGATGTTGGGCAGCGTCACGTAACGCGGTTCATTCAGGCGCAGGTCGGTGGTGATCACCGCCGGCAGCTTGATCTTCAGCGTCTCCAGACCGCCGTCGACTTCGCGCGTGACGGAAGCAAAACCTTCACCTGCAGATCCGCCCACTTCCACCTTCGAAGCAAACGTTGCCTGCGGCAGACCGGCCAGCGCAGCCAGCATCTGGCCGGTCTGGTTGCAGTCATCGTCGATGGCCTGCTTGCCCATGATGACCAGGCCGGGCTGTTCCTTGTCCACCAGCGCCTTCAGCAGTTTGGCCACCGCCAGTGGCTGCAACTCATCGGCGCATTCCACCAGGATGGCGCGGTCAGCGCCGATGGCCATGGCCGTGCGCAACGTTTCCTGGCACTGCGTGACCCCGCAAGACACGGCGATGATCTCGGTGACCACGCCCTTTTCCTTCAGGCGCACGGCCTCTTCTACGGCGATTTCGTCGAAAGGGTTCATGCTCATCTTGACGTTGGCGATGTCCACGCCCGTGCCGTCGCTCTTGACACGCACCTTGACGTTGTAGTCGACCACCCGCTTGACGGGGACCAGCACCTTCATGAATGACGCTCCTGGGCTCGAACTGACGTAAACGTTGATCGGGGCATTCTAGGCCGCACCCCTGCCGGCACGACCCTGCTTGGGTACAGAATAGAACGATCGCACTATTTTTTCTGTGGCTCGCCGGATGCGGCCATGCCGCGGGCCATGTCCACCCGGCGCAGCACCACCAGGCCGACGACAAAAAACACCCCCGTGCTCAGGATGGCGATACGGTGGTTGCCCGAGGTGACCCATGTCACCAGCCCATAGGTGATGGGGCCGACGATGGCCGACAGGCGCACCGCAAAAGTCCACAAGCCAAAAAATTCGGCCAGGCGTTCGGCCGGTGCCAAAAGCGCCGCCATGGCGCGCCCGGCCGACTGGCTGCTGCCCATGCACAGGCCCGCAATCACGGCCGCCACCCAGAACAGCGGCGGCGTGGTGGCGGCCACGGCCAGCAGCGTCATCACGATCCAGCCCCACAGCGTGAAGGCCAGCGCACGGCGGTGGCCCACCTTGTCCTGCCAATAGCCGAAGGCAAAGGCACCGGCCGCCGACGCGATGTTTACCAGGAAGATCAACATCATGGTGTCGATCTGCTTGAAGCCCAGCACCTGTTCTGCATACACCGCAGCCAGCGCCACCACCACCGAGATGCCAGCCTGGTAGAAAACTGCGCAGACCAGCAGCCAGCGGAAGTCCTGGAAGCGCTGCGCCTCGTGCCAGGTGCGCTGCAGCCGTTGAAAGGCGCTGCGCGCCGCGCCGCCGACGACCACCGCTTGCGGCACGGCGCGTTCTTTCAGCAGCCAGAAGGTGACCAGCGAGGCCAGGCCATAGACCACCGCCGTGATGAGCATGGTCACCGGCACGAAGTGCGTGGCCGGCAGTCCCTGCCCTTGCGCCCACAGCACGTAGCCCAGGCTCAGACCGAGCGTGAGCATGCCGCCGAAGTAGCCGAAGCTCCAGCCCCAGCCGGAGACACGGCCCATCGCCTCGCGGCGCGCGAGCTCGGGCAGAAAGGCTGCGTTGAGGCCCTCGCCGTAGGCGTAGAACAGGTTGGACACCACGATGGCCAACACCGCCAGCCACAAGTCGCCGCGGCCCACTTCGGCCAGCAGCGCGGTGAACAGCACGCAGCCCACGGTGCTGATCATCAGCAGCTTCTTCTTCGCCGCGCGGGCGTCGGCATAGGCGCCAATGACGGGCATGGTCAACATCACCAGCGCGTTGGACAGGCCCAGCGCCAACGTCCACGCCAGCGTGCCCCAGTCGGCACCGTCGGCCACCACGCCCACGAAGTAGGCGTTGAAGACGGCGGTCATGACCACCGTCGTGTAGCCGCTGTTGGCAAAGTCGTACATCGCCCAGCCGAATACTTCGCGCCGGGTCACGCCATCTTGCAGGGAGGGGTGGGATGTCATCGGGGGTGTCCGGTCTTGGGTGTTGGCCATTCTGCACGGCGTTCTCGATGACGCAGGCGACCCCTATGCTGATTTGCACCGGGACGCCACAACAAGAATGAGTTTGCCTAAACACCATGAGCTTCGAGTCCGTGCTGGACGCAGCCACCGAGCTGCTCAAACGCCGCCGCCGCGTCACCTACCGCCTGCTTCAACGCGAATTCGGGCTTGACGACGCGGCACTGGCCGATCTCAAGGACGAACTGATCCTGGCCCAGCGCCTGGCGCGCGACGAAGACGGCGTGGTGCTGGTGTGGGCCGCCCACCCTGGCCCGGCAGAAGCCTCGGTGGCCGAGCGCCGCCGACTCACGGTGATGTTCTGCGACCTCGTGGGGTCCACCAAGTTGTCCACCCGCCTGGACCCCGAAGACCTGCGCGACGTGGTGCGCAGTTACCACGAAGAATGTGCCGCCGTGCTGCGACCCACCGGCGGCCACATCGCGCAATACCTGGGCGACGGCATCCTGGTCTACTTTGGCTACCCGCTGGCCAACGAAGACGATGCCGAACGTGCCGTGCGCGCCGGCCTGGCCATCGTGCAGGCGGTGCGCCACCTCAGCGCGCGGCTGTCCATGCAGATGGCCGGCGGGCTGGCGGTAAGGGTGGGCATCCACACCGGCCTGGTCGTCATCGGCGATCTGGGCGACGCCAATCAGCCGGGCACGCTGGCCTTGGGTGAAGCGCCCAACATCGCGGCGCACATCCAGTCGGTGGCCACACCCGACAGCGTGCTGGTGAGCCAGGCCACGCTGGACCTGCTGCCGCCGCGCTTCATCACCGAAGACCTGGGGCCGGTGGTGCTGAAGGACCCGGCCCACCCGGTGCGCCTGGCGCGTGTGGCAGGTGAGCTGGACGGGCAGCTGCCGCGCAGCGCGCGCCCGAAGCTGGTGGACCCCAGCGGCCACTTGCGCGACTTGCAGACGGCCTGGGCGCGGGTGCGCGGTGGTGCTGGCCTGACGCTGCTCATCCGTGGTGAGGCGGGGCTGGGCAAAACGCGTCTTGCCGACGAGTTGGTGGCCGAGGTTCAGGCCTGCCACTCACCGGTGCGCGTGCTGCGTTGCTCGGCCTTCCACCGCCACAGCGCATTGCATCCCATTGCACAGCACCTGCTGCAGCGTGCCGGCCTCAACCCCGATGCCCCCGGGGAAGACACGCTGCAGCGCCTGCTGGCTCTGCAGCGGGCCGACGGCATCAACAACACGGACACCCTGCCCTTGCTGGCCGCGCTGGTGGGCACAGAAGCACCCCGCAGCACCAGCGAAATGCAGCCTGCCGCGCTGATGCAAGCACTGCAGCAACTGCTGGTCGATTGGCTGGCCGCGGTCGTGCAAACGGATGCCGCGCTGATGGTCTGGGAAGACGTGCACTGGGCCGATCCCTCCACGCTGGCCGTCATCAGGCGCCTGGTCGAGGGCCAGGCCACGGCCGGGCTGCTGACGCTGCTGACCAGCCGGCCCGACTTCAGTGCAGCTTGGGAAGAAGGCAGCTGTCAGACCGTGGCACTTCAGCGCATGGGCAGCAACGCCATCCGCCACGTCATCCAGCAGGTGGCCGTCGGTCGGGCGCTGGCACCGGCGCTTGTTGACCGCATCGTCAGCACGGCCGAAGGGGTGCCGCTGTATGCCGAGCAGATCACACGCTCGGTGCTGGACAGCGCGTCCGACCCGGTGCAGATCGAAGTGCCCGCCACGCTGCACGACTCACTGATGGCGCGGCTGGATCGCATGGGCCCGGCCAAGCAGGTGGCACAGACCGCTGCGCTGTCGGGCCGCGAGTTTTCGACCGATCTGCTGGCGGCGGTGTGCTCCCTGAGCCTGGCCATGGGCCGTGGCGAACTGGAACGCTCGCTGCAGCAGCTGACCCAGGGCGACGTGTTGCAGGTTTTGCGCCGATCTTGCCGCCGTTGGCCTTCATCAGCGGCTGGATCACCTTCATGCCGTCTTCGCGCCGGCCCCAGTACAGACCGCACATCGTGAGCTGCGGCGTCAGGTCCTTGCCCGTGCAGGCCAGCACGCCCATGTAGCCCAACTCTGGCGGCGCGCCGCTGCTCATGAAACCGGCCTGCCAGGCGGCCAGCGCAGCCGGCGCCTGGTCCAGCGACCAGGTCAGCGTAAAGCCCCACAGACGGGGCATGTCGTGCAGCTTGGAGGTCACCTGCAGCAGGATGCCGAAGTTGTTGCCGGTGCCGCCGCGCAGGGCCCAGAACAGGTCGGCGTTGCTGTCTTCGTTGGCGCGCACGATGCGGCCGTCGGCCAGCATCACCAGCATGTCCACCACGTTGTCGCAGTTCATGCCGAACTTGCGCGAGGTGAAGCCATAGCCGCCGCCCTGCATGTAGCCGGCCACGCACACGTCGCCGCAGCCCCCCGTGGGCATGTGCAGGCCGTAGTCGGCCAAGGTGGCGTTGACATGGCCCCAGTTGCTTCCCGGCCCCACCACGGCCACCTTGCGCGCGGTGTCCACGTACACGCCGTTGAGGCGACTGGTGTCGATGAACATGCCGTCGTTCAGGCTGAAACCCGCCGTGCTGTGACCACCCGAGCGCGTGGTGATCCACAGGCTGTGGCGAACCGCGAACTGCAGGCATTCCCAGACGTCCTGGAACACCTCGCAGTACACGATCAACAGCGGAAAGCTCTGGAAGGCGAAATTGGACAGCTGCCGGTCTGCGGCGTACGAGCCGTCACTGGGCAATACCGCGTCGCCCTGCAGACGGCCTTGCAGTGCCCGCACCTCGGTGGCGCTAAACGCGTTGGCATAACCCTCGGTGGATCCGGCCCAACCCCGCAGGCGCTCCAGGCGCGTACGTTCTTTGCGACTCATGCGCCACATGACGTTCTCCTGCCCGGCCGGCGACTGCCGGCATTTCGCAAGTACGAGTGTCGGGGGGAGCCCGTGCCGTGGGGTATCAGGGTTAGCCCATGAGCGACGGATGCCTTGCCAGCGGTCAACCATGGTGCCCAGAGCGGGGTTCGAACCCGCATGCCCCTTTTCAAGGGCGGCGGATTTTAAGTCCGCTGCGTCTGCCTGTTTCGCCATCCGGGCCGGCAGCGATTATCGGCGCCCGCCAGAAACAACCAAGGCCCGCAGTCGCGATGACGGGGCTTTGGGTGGTGCGGCCAAAAACATTGTGGAGGCGCGACCCGGAGTCGAACCGGGCTAGACGGATTTGCAATCCCCGAACAGCAGTGTTTGCCATTGTTGATGTACGTCGATGCAATCTATATAAATCAACAGCTTAGTGTTCTTTTGCTGGATAGGCAAACAGCCTTAAGCGTTGATTCTGATGCGGATATTTGCAGGAAATCGTCTTACATCCGCCGTTACATCCGGCACCGATGTAAGACTCTCGGGGGTTCGACGTGGCAAAGATTGCATTCACTGCTGGCCGAGTGGCCGGGTTCAAGTGCCCTGCCGACAAGGCCCAGGCATTCCTTTGGGACTCGACCGCCGCCGGGCTGGGTTTGCGGGTGACGCCAGCCGGCAAGCCGGCCTATGTGTTCCAGAGTGAGTTTCAAGGCAAGACGCTAAGGCTGACCATCGGAAGCCCCGATGACTGGAGCATCCCCAAAGCGCAGAAAAAGGCACGCGAAGAGCAGCGCCACATAGACGAGGGCCGTGACCCACGCGCAGTGAAGGCCGAAGCCACGGCCGCCGATGTTGCCAAGCGTGCCGATGAGCAGCGCCAGCACGTCATCGCCCGCGAGGCATGGGATGCCTACATCCTTAAACGCACCCCACAATGGGGCGACCGCCACCGCGTCGACCACAAGATCAAGGGCGAGCCGGGCGGCACGATGGGCAAGCGCTCAAAGCCGCTGCAGGCCGGTTCGCTGGCGCCGCTGCTGGCGCTGCCGCTGCGCGACCTCGACGCCGCCAGCATCGAAGCGTGGGCCGCGAAGGAAGCCAAAACCCGCCCGACCGTCGCCCGGCTGGCGTGGCGCCTCCTGAAAGCCTTTCTCGGCTGGTGCGCTGAACAACCGGCCTATGCGGGCATCCTGCCTGCCGTGAACCCTGCCAAGTCGAAGAAGGCCCGCGAGAAGCTGGGCCGGCCGGGCGTCAAGTCCGATGCCCTGCAGCGCGAGCAACTACCGGCCTGGTTTGCCGCCGTGCGCGCCATCCGTAACCCGGTGGTGGCCGCGTACTGTCAGACCGTGCTGCTGACCGGCGCCCGGCCGGGCGAGGTGCTGGAGGTACGCTGGGAAGACCTCAATACCAAGTGGAAGGGCCTGACCATCCGCGACAAGATGGAAGGCGAGCGCGTGATTCCGCTCACCCGCTACGTGGCGCGCCTGCTGGCCGCCCTGCCCCGCCGCAACGAGCATGTGTTTTCAGGGGTGCGCGTGCCCATCGTGGCCGCCCCGAATGAACTGCACGCCACCGCCTGCAAGGGGGCTGGGCTTGAGGGCCTGACGCTCCACGGCCTGCGCCGTTCATTCAAGAGCCTGACCGAGTGGCTGGAAATCCCGACCGGCGTGGTGGCGCAGTTGATGGGCCACAAGCCCAGCGCGACCGCCGAGCGCCACTACACGGTGCGCCCGCTCGACCTGCTGCGCGTGCATCACGAGCGCATCGAAGCGTGGATTCTGAAAGAGGCCAAGATTGAATTCGACCCGGCCACCGCTGCGCCGGCTGGCCTGCGCGTGGTGACTTGAACACGGCAATTTTTGCCCCTACAATAATCGTGCGCTTCACATTTGATCCGAACAAAAACGCGGCCAACATCGTCAAGCACGGCCTATCGCTGGCCGATGCACCGATGGTGTTTGACGCACCCGACAAGCTGACACTGACCTCACCCCAGGGCAACGAGCCCCGATTGATGGACGTGGCGATGGTCCAAGTGGCCGGCGTGGTGCTGGTGCTGGTCTACGTGCTGCGCGAGCCCGACGAAGTGCGCGCCATATCGCTGCGCCGGGCATCCAAGACTGAAAGGAATCTGTATGCGAGCTGGAAAGAAACCCACTGAGCCCAAGCCCACCGGCACCGATTGGCAGCGAGTCAAGAGCGAGGCCGCAGCCGATGTGCCCGTGGCCCATGACCCGGCCAGCGATGCCGAGCCCTATGACCCCAACGACCCAGCCGCGGTGGCCGCCCATTGGGCCAGCGCCAACATCAAGCGCGGCCCCGGGCGGCCGCCATCAGCAGTCACGCGCCCGACGCTGAACATGCGCGTTGATGCCGACGTGCTGGCCGCGTTCAAGGCCACCGGCCCGGGCTGGCAGACCCGCATCAATGCCCTGTTGCGCGATGCCGTGGCGCGCGGTGCTGTGAAGGGCTGATTCCGTTTCGCCCCAGCTAGGCCCGCGTCGAAAACGGGCCGAACCGCCAGCCCCCCGCTGGCCTGCTGGGGCACCTCTACCGGGGGCGCATCGGGGGAATGCAATGACGAACGAAGACCAGGATCAGAGGTCTAAGGCCGAAATGGCGGCCGCAGACTTTGCGGATAGCGGTCAACCTATGACCGCTTCCGAAGAGGCTGAGGAACTTCGTGTCTGGTGGGACGTGACGATGGATGCTGATCACTGGTTCAGCCTTGCTGACGTTGAGCCTGTCAAGGCGGCAATGTTGCTGTGCCGGTTCAATCCGAACAAAGAAACCTTGTCGGATGCCGAAAGCAACAGCACAGACCAAACTGTGCCCGGCGACTTCCTGAAACTGCGGCAACGATTTGAAGACCTGAGTCGAACTGAACCGCGTTTTCGGTCGCTGCACGATTGGTTGCACGCCGTCAAAGAGATGCAGACGCGCTACCACTCGTGGATTGACGAGTACGTCGATGCCGTCGCACTCTTAAACTCCACGCCGCCGCCCGCGCCAGCAACGGCTGCAACGCCCAACACGCAGGCCACCCCGTCGCCACCGGCGCCCAGCGCAGCCACCAACATCGAGCTGGCGCCTGCTGGAGCTGCTGCAGTAGTTCGGCACTTGATCAATGAAGCGCAGCGCCGCGACATCCTCGACCCGGTAATTGAACTTGCGCAGAGCAAGTGCCACGACCCAACGGACACAGCGCAGGTGTTGGCGCAACTGCAGGTTCTGGCGCATGAGGAACATCCGCCGCTGTTGGCTTCCACGACCGATGGCATCAAGCACACGAAAAAGGGTGAACCCGCCTATCTCACGAGGGACGCGCTAAACAAGCGACTGCACCCAGAGAAGCGCCAGAAACGCCGCTGAACGCCGCTGCTGTTCCCAACGGCGCACGCATGAAAAGAATGGGCTTCCATGCCTTGCCATTCGGCGGGGTTTTGGAGTCTTCATGGAAACCTCGACGCAAGCCCTTGCCGGGCCGCCGAATGCCGCGACGCTGGCGAATTGGGAAAAGCGCGGCGCGCCGCCTGTCTTCCTCTCCCTCGACCGTGAAACCGGCGCCGCCGTCGACACGGCGACCGCCGCGTATCACCTGAGCCGCCAGCCACAGACATTGAGAGCCTGGGCCTGCCTAGAAAACGGCCCACTGCGACCGCTGCGCGTGCATGGCCGGCTCGCATGGCCGGTGGCCTAACTACGCCGCGTGCTGGGAGTGGCGTAAATGAAAAGAGCCTGCCCCATCGAAGCCGAAGCGCGCGCACCCGTCACGAACGCCCCGCACACGAAAACGCCCGGAACCGTTGCAGCGGCGCCGGGCGTAGGAACTCAAGAAAACCAACAGCTCAATTGTGTCACCGACCTCGACTGGGCGCGCAAGAACTTCCTCACGTTGCAGGCCCGCGCCGCGATGGCCGGTTACGCGCTGCACGAGCTGGCAAATGGCTACCTTCTTTGCAGATGGGACCGTGCGCGCCAGCTCCCGGACCTTCTCGCAGTGGCCGCGGTGCTGCTGCAGATGGGTGTACGCGCATGACTACCGTCGCCATCCGCAAAGTCCGCGGCAAGGCCCATGCCACGCTTGACATAATTGATGCCTGCCTAGAAATACTGACCGAGATTCAGCCGGCCAGTGTGCGTGCCGTCTGCTACCAGCTGTTCGTGCGCAAGCTCATTCCCGACATGAAGAAGAACACGACCAACAAGGTCGGGCGTCTCCTGGTCGGTGCGCGCGAGGATGGCGAAATCCCGTGGGGGTGGATCGTCGACGAAACGCGCAGGGTGGAGCAGGCGGCAACGTGGGATAACCTCGAGTCGCTGATCGGCGCCGCGGTCGACCAGTACCGCCGGGACAACTGGAACGACCAGCCACGCCGCGTCGAAGTGTGGTCCGAGAAAGGGACGATCCGGGGCACGATTGCCGACGTTTTGAGCCGCTATGCGGACGGCTTCCGGGTGATGCACGGCTACGGCTCGGCGACCGCGCTGCACGACGCCGCGGTGCGCTCGACAGAGCACGACACGCCGTTGCACGTCATCTACGTCGGCGACTGGGATCCTTCCGGCCTGCATATGTCCGAGGTCGACATCCCGGGCCGGATCGACCGCTACCTCGGCGTGATCGAGTTTGAGCGGGTGGCGATCCTAGAGACCGACACCGACCTGCCCTTCTTCCCGGCGGCGGACAAGGCAGGTGACTCGCGCTACCAGTGGTTCGTCGAGAACCACGGTCACAGGTGCTGGGAGCTGGACGCGATGTCGCCGCCGATGCTGCGCGAGCGAGTCGACGGCGCGATTCGCAACCTGATCGATGTCGATGCCTGGAATCACTCCCTCGTCATCGAGCAGGCCGAGCTTGAGTCGATGAGCACGGTGCTCGACACGTTTAAAAGTATTTTGAGGCAGGCACCGAAATACCCCGGAGGTGCAGCTTGACCGCCCGCATGGTCAGCGGCTACGGCCAGCACCACACGAACGAGCCAGGCGCCAAACGCCCCGAGCCTTACGTCACCATCGACTGGGCCGGCGTGCAGGCGCTGGTGGACAGCCCGCAGCAGGTGCCGAAGGGAGAAGCACAGTGGCTGATCCCCTCGACGTTGCCAACCAGATCATTCTTGAGCCAGGAGCGCGAAGGCCAGTTCTGGATTCTGTGGGCTGACTTCGACGTTGACCCACAAGGTGTGCACGCTGTCGAGGCGGCACTCGTCATCAACGTCATCGGCGAAGCGCAGTTCGAGGCCTACACGTCAAGCAGCTCGACCACGGACAAGCCCAAGTGCCGGGCGATGATCCCGCTGAGTCAGCCACTGTCGGGGGCGGAATGGGTGCTCGCGCAGCAGGCGCTGAACGACATGCTGTCGTCGTCGGGCCTGGCCCCCGACCGCGTGAGCGAGCGCACGGGGCAGCTGTGCTACCTGCCCAACCGCGGCGCGCTCTACGAGGCACGTTCGCAGCGCACCGGCCCGCTATTCGATCCAATGCTCGCGTGGGCTAAGGAGATCGCAAGCAAGCGCCAGGTTCTGGCCGACGCTGCTGCTGCGCTGGAAGCCGCCAGGAAGGCCGCTGCAGAGCGCAATGCGACGCGCGCAGCCCAACCCAACCCGAAGGGTAGGCCTGGCCTGATCGACGCCTTCAACGAGGCGTACACGGTCAACGACATCCTGCTGCAGGCCGGGTACTCGCAGCGCGGCAACACGTTCTGCCACCCGAACAGTGAAAGCGGCTCCTACAGCGCCAGCGTGAAGGACGGCCGTGTTCACAGCCTGAGCAACAGCGACCCGCTTCACACCGGCGGTGCAGGTGGCGGCGCGCATGACGCCTTCGGTGCTCTTCGAGGTGCTGATGCACAACGGCAACCCTAGTGCCGCGCTGAAGGATGCGGGCGACAACTGGTTGACCATCGGCAGCGAGTCGTGGAACCGGGTCGAGCGGCGCGAGTGGGCTGCGGCGCGCGAGCGCGAACTCGGTAGCGTGAACTTAGACGGCATCCTCGAAAGCCACACTGGGCAAAGCAGTGGGCTCGCAGAAGCCGGCGAGGTCAACACGGCCGCGCAGCCCTTGTTCTCCGTTGTTTCTTTGGCGGACCTGGCGCATGTCGACCCGCCCGCGCCAGCTTTCTGATGGGACGACTACCTACCGGCCGGCGTGGTGACACTGCTGAGCGCGCAAGGCGGCACGGGAAAGACCTTTCTCGCGCTGATGGCCGGCGTCTCAATTGCGTTGGGCATGTTGTTGCTGGGCATCCCAACCCGGCGCGGCAAGGTGGCGCTCTTCTCCGGCGAAGACGGTCCCGACATCATGCGGCATCGCCTGAAGTTCATTTGCCGCGCGATGGATGTTCACCCGTCGGCGCTGGACGGTCGGCTGCACATCCTAGACGCCACCCAGGGCGACCCGACGCTGTTCCATGAGGTCAACGCCAAGGGCACGCGCTACGGCGCCACCACGTCCAGCTATGAGGCGCTGCGGGCCTACGTCGAGGAGCACGAGATCGACGTTTTGATCGTCGACAACGCAAGCGACACGTTCGACGCCCAGGAAATAGACCGCGCACGGGTTCGCGGCTTCATGCGTGCGCTGGCCCGCATCGCGCAGGTCAAAGGCGGCGCCGTGTTGCTGCTGGCGCACGTCGATAAGGGCAGCAGTCGACGCGACCGCACCGGCACCGAGGGCTACAGCGGTTCGACCGCCTGGCACAACAGCGCGCGGTCTCGCCTGTTTATGAGCCGAGACAAGTAAGGCGCGCTGCTACTGGAGCACCAGAAGTCGAATCATGGCGAGATGCGCCAGCCATTGCCGCTGCTGTGGCCCAAGGGCGGCATTCCCCAAGTCGACACGCCGATGCAGCCTGTCGTGCAGGGCATCGCCGACCGCAACGATATACGGGCGCTTCTCAAGGTCATACACGAAGCCTTTGTACGCGGCGAGTACTGCAGCCCGCACGCGCAGGCTCGGACGAATGTGCCAACGCTGTTGGGGGACGCAAAAGGCTATCCAAAGGTGAAGCCACGCGACGCGCTGGAATTGCTGCGCGACGCGCAACGGGCCAAGCTGCTGATGATCGAGGACTACAGAACTGCCGAGCGGAAGCCACGCGAACGCTGGGCGCTCACCCCCGATGGGCTGCGGCGGATCGGTGCGCCGAGTGCGCCGAGTGCGCCGACTTGTGATGACGGCGCAACCACAGATGACGGCGCAGAGGGGTGCGCCGAGCGCGCCCTCATCGCTGCGGGGGGTACGGGGGGAGAGCGCACGCACGCTGTAGGCGCAGAAGTGGGCACGGGGGCAATGGCCGAGGGTGTTTCCTGATGGGCGCCGTCGACCTGCTCGACCGCCTAGTCAGCGCAGGCCTGACTTTCACGGCCAGGGGTGAGAGCCTCGCCATCAGCCCGTGGGCGGCGGTGCCCATCGAGTTGCTGGTCGAGTTGCGCGACTACAAGCTCGAGTTGCTGGCGCTGCTGGCCGGCGGCGAGGTCGCTGCCAATGAGATGTTGGCGCCGCAGCCATCCCTGCGCGCCGCCAGCCGCTGCACCGACTGCAGGCACTTGCTGAAGCGTGGAACCTGCGGCGAGCCCGTGCGAGCTGGTCTGATCCCGGCCGACGCCGGGTTCGGCCTGGCCTGGCCGCCGGCCGGGTATGCGAACACCTGCGCCAGCTACAGCAGAAAGCCCACCGCGCCAGCCCAGGAGCGGCCTTACAGCCTCACGAAAGCCCGAGGTGGCACCGCACACGCCGAGCCGTGGGATGACGCGGCTATGGCCCGGTTTCAGGCGCGCGCGGCGGCGATACAGCGGCGCGGGTTCGGCCAGCAAGACGCCGAAGACCTGGCCGAGCAACTACACCTGCGGGACGTGCAGGCCGCCCACCGCATCTACTGCCTAGAGTGCAGGCACCTAGACGGGTCAGTCTCGACGGGCTTGCGCTGCGGCAACCACCGCTTCGCTTCTGTCGGCCGTGACCTGCCGGTGGCGCTGGTGACGATGGCCCAGGTGTGCAGCGGATTCTCTGCAATGCCCGCACGAGTGCCGATGGCCGATGACGCAACGCAACCAAGTACGAGGTGAGACATGCCGACCAAGAAAACGACGACGACCACGACAGCGAAGACGGCACCGACCGCAGAAGACCTGGCGCAGCAAGCCAAGAAGAAGGCCGACGAAGAACAACTCGCGGCCAGTGTGGCGACTGACGGCACCGCGAACGTCGCGCTGGTGGCGCAGTACTTGCCGCACGTCAACGGTGGCGCCAGCCCGCAAGCACTGGCTGACGTACTGCATGGGCAGGTCAAGGCCATTGCCGGCGGCGACCTGACCCAGCTGGAAACGATGCTGCTGGCCCAGGCCGCCGCGCTGCAAGCGATGTTCGTTAGTCTTGCGGGAAAGGCCCGACACCAGACAAACCGCGAATGGTTGCAACTGCATTCAACGCTGGCGCTGAAGTGCGCGGCGGGTTCGCGTCAGGCCATAGTCGCGCTGGCCGAACTGCGGGCGCCGAAGTCGGTGCTGTTTGCCAAGCAGGCCAACTTCGCGCAGCAGCAACAGGTGAACAACGGCATGGCGGCACCAGTTTCGGCAGCAGTACGCGCTGTACGCGCAGGCCCGCAGGCGCACGCGGAAGAAAACGCTGGCCAGCAAAACGGACTATTGGAGGCATCGCATGGCATCGAGCTGGACACCCGAGCGCAAAGCACGGCAGGCGGAGCTGATCCGCACCTGGAAGCCGTGGCAGCAGGCCACCGGGCCACGCACGGCTGACGGCAAGGCCAAGGCCAGCAGGAACGCCTACAAGGGCGGGCACTGGCTGACGCTGCGCGAGCTGTCGCGCATGGTGAATGCCGAGGTCAAGGCGGGCCGTGAGCTAGTGGAGCGCGTGAGCCCGGAGTGACGGCAGGCTGGCGTCTGCGCGGCGCGGCTATGCCGAACAGCTCGGTCCAGATGTCGGGATCGCACCAGTTCGTCGTTATCGCCAACCCACGCCTGCCGCGCATACCGGCGATAGCTACCGATGGCCATTACTGCCCAGCTGTGGCAACGTCTGAGGGTGATATCACGTTAGGCATCACCAGAAACGTCTGTGGCGCACCACCCTCCAGAACAGCCATCTCGTCCATCCCACGAATCGCAGCCTCCCCAGATATTCCCTTACGGGTTCGCCCAGGCGTCAGTGCATCATTCATGACTTCCGTGCGTCCGACCGGCCGCCAACTTCGGCAGCATTGCCTCCAGCCAAGTCATGTCAGCTTTGTAACCGTGATGGCGATAACACGTTAGGCAGCACAAGCCTGCAGTTGCGTACCTTGGCCATCGCTGAATTTCAAATGCCAATCCAAATGCATCGGTACGATGTCTTCAAACATCGCAATACGCCCTAGAAC
>ENA-ORBV01003933-ORBV01003933.1-microbial-mat-metagenome-genome-assembly--contig:-NODE-3933-length-29123-cov-17.977553_pt1 | contig 29123 bp, 29 predicted proteins | sample MGYA00237777_ERZ505514 | MGnify/ENA primary metagenome ERZ505514 (study PRJEB26160, sample SAMN06269048) | microbial mat metagenome | isolation source: Oligotrophic lake microbial mat | place... | reverse complement strand
CCGCATTTGGCAGATCATTTGCTGACTAACATGGATCATATTGTTTTAGTTTAGGTGCAAATATACGAAAAAACGGGCACCTTTGCCTTAACTTAACGGGTGTGGACAAGCGTTTGGCAAGATTGCGAATTATGTGGTAACTTCATATTTGCGTTTTGCAAGAAATCTTTAATTTAACAGGAAATAAACGGTTCCGAAGCTCGCAACCTCGCTAAGCGCCGGAACGTTAGCAGCAAGGCAACCACGACACAAACGAAATTAAATCTTAACCTGACAAATGATAAATAAAAATACGCTTAAATTTTTAAAAGACCTTAAACTTAACAACTCAAAAGAATGGCTTGACGACAATAGAAAATCGTATGAAGATGCTAAAAACGACATTTTGGCTTTGACTTCTCAATTGATAATTTCTATTTCGGATTTAGACAAGACCATTTCAAACGCTTATCTCGACCCGAAAAAGTGTATAACAAGACTGAATAGAGATTTACGTTTTGCAAAGGACAAAACACCATACAAGACAGATTATTATATCGTGTTGAACAAGAACGGAAAAAATAGTCCATCGGCATTCTACTATATGCACATTGAGCCTGACAATTGTTTCGTTGGCGGTGGGGTTTACAATCCGCAACCAGACCAATTAAAAAAAATTAGACAAGAAATAGATTATGCTTTTGACGAGTGGACAGCAATAATTAATGACAAAACATTTAAGAAAATATTCCCAAGTGGTATCAACAATTCAGGTGTTTTGAGCAGGACACCAAAAGAGTTTGACGAAGCAAATCAAGCAAGTGAATTTCTTAGAATGAAAGGTTTTTACACAATGGAAAAACTAACAGACAAAGAAATAATATCAATAGACACATTCGACAAAATCAATTCCTATTTCAAGACGACAAAACCATTGGTGGACTTTTTAAACCGAGCAATTGAAAATGACTGAAGAAAGAACGCCAGCACCTAACAGCGGCTTGGCAAAAGCAGGGCTGACGTGGTAAATTGAGCATTTGTACTTCTAATAAACATTTGAATTTTATTGAACATTTGTGCTTCTAATCCCTGCTTTCGCCAAGCCAAAAACCGTTATGCGTCATTCTATGGCGCGTCAAACTGACAGACAAAACAATTTCGGACAAGCCGTATTTGCTATCCTTCGTAAAATAAAAAGAGAACCAACCCCACTCGCAAAAAGCCAACCCTTCGTTGGTTCACATTCTATTTTACCCAACCGCACTCACCGCTTTTCTCAAACTACCTGCTTAATTCAAAAGCAAAACAAACTTCTTTTCAGAAATCTTTTCATTCAAATTAAACTTTCATACAAAATAAGCATCTAATCAGGGCAGTATCAGAAAAATATATTCACACAAAAAAAATCATTCAATAGATGAAAAAATGGATACTAATTATCTTTATTGCATTCGCAATACAGGCACAGGCACAATTTTCAGTTCAGGACATTCGCATTGGTGATACCACAGTAAGCTATTTAGATTTTGAATTTTGGCAACAGGGCAATAGATTTTGTTTTCAGGATGAAAATAATTTTGGCTATGTCGGTTTGATAGATAGCCTTACGGGCGATTTGGTTTCCGCATCTGGCAAAGATTATTTATTTGACAACACATTAGCACCTATCACTCAGTCAATTAACGGATCTGAATGGGGATACAGACGAGGCGGTGCAGGTGTCTTTTATACAAAACAAACTGCCACTAACAGAAGCATTGGTAAAGCAACTTGGAATGGCGTGGGTTATGGTATTAGCGATTTAAGTTCCTCTCTTGTTGGAAGAAGATTTGCAACCATTTGCAGTAAAAACAATTCAGATACTTCTCCAAATTTGGTTTACGCAAAAGGAAATAATATATTAAATTTTTCGCTCAATTGGAGTGCGGCAAATAATCCCGTAAGCGATATACCTGTTCCGTATGGTGCAAATAGTTCAAGCGGTGCAAGATTTATTGATGGGGAACAAGCATTACTTACAAACGATGCAGTCAACGGATATACCCAAATTTTCAGATACGATTTAGGCAGTTCAAACCTTACCCAACTTACTTTTGATGCAGGAAATAAGATTGATGCTTTTATATGGAATGCCCCCGATTATGGCAATTCACAATTACTTTATTGCACCGTAAATGACACCATTTTACGTTTGTATCAAAAAATTGGAAACACTTTTAACTTTGTTTACGACATTCAAATTCCAGACACATCCTATCATTATTATTTTTCAGCCGAACCTTTTGTATTTCAAAATAACTCCTGTCTTTTTCTTTGTGCCGCTACCGAAAAGTTTATACCCGGTTCACAAAATAATTCTAAACCTGCTGATGTATGGATTGTAGCTTTAGATGCAACCCAACCCTATTTTCGTAAAGTTAGCGACAACAGAATTGCACTCCGGTTAGACCCCGAAGTATTTATTACTCCTACCGAAGCATTTATTTACTATTACGAATACTATCAAAGCGGAAATGTTCATCCCGTTGCAATGCACAAATGCAGTTTAGGATTAGGAAGTACTCCGTTAAGCACAAGTAATATTCAAGTTAAAAGTTTATCGCTTAAAATATTTCCCAACCCAGCAAACTCTTCAATCAATATTTCATCAGATAAAACCCTAAATCAAATTTCCATTTACAATAGTGATTATTTGGAAAAATTTTGTAAGTGCGCGATTTTGAAAAATAGGCTGTCCCAATAAACTTTGAAAATTAACGGCGGATAATACGGAATTTATTTGCATAATCACTAATTTACTTGGCGATAATATTTTAAATCTTATTCCCGACAAATCAGAAATGACAATTGATGTAAGCAATCTTTCAAAGGGAATTTATTTTATAAAAGCAACAAAAGAAAATAATTCAGTAACTCAAAAAATAATCATTCAATAAATTAGAAAACTACTAAAGCCGCCTCACCCGTTCACCGCAGACAAGGTTCAGTTCTCCGAAAACAGTTGCCGCATGACTTGACACTGCATCCCTTCGTGGGAAGAGAAGAACGAACGCACAACATGGGCTACCCGACAATGCAGGTGGGAGGATCGGAAAATAGGAGGATTTTGGGACGTGTTCCTCCTATGCTCCCATCCTCTTATGTTCCTAAAAAAAAGGCTTTCGTAGCGCGGCTGCGGGAGCCTTTTTTATTAAAATCAATCCATTCCGAAGCAAGTCACTTTACCATCTTTTTCCGTAGTGAATACCATCACACTCCCACCCGTACTAGCTGTAACTTTAGGCTCGCCGTTGCTGCGTTGTTCTACTTGACTTGTAACGATTCCCTTGTCATCCGTTTTGTGTATCACAATTAAGTAATCAGCATTGTGTAACTCTATTTTAAAAGGCGTGCGCTGGTTTTCGAGCAATTTAAAATCTGTCATTTCTCCCTTATGTTCACTAATAGCTATATTGAAACTTACTGACTTAAAAGCATCATTTGATTCTACAGTGACTACGAAATTAATTAGATCGGCATTTTGATGAAGGATAGAAAAGCTGCTAAAAGTGGCAATGCTAAGTGTAAGGAAGGCGATTGTAAGAACGGGTTGAAGTTTCATTTTAATGGTTAAATGGTGAGATATAAATACACGCTAAAGTGCCGAGAAAATCAAGGACTTTTGTAAAATCCGTTGTGTACAATTCCCTCCTCCCAACGTAAAAATTTCCCCTCCTCATCCTTTCCCCTTCCCAAAGTGTTTTCGGATTGACTACTTTTACATTTTAAATTTAGCGTTTTACATTTTACATTGCTATGACTTTCAACGGCTTACTCAAAAAGATTTTCATCCTACCCATTCGGTTTTACCAATTGGCAATATCGCCGATTCTGCGTCCGCAGTGCAATTTCGACCCGAGTTGCTCCCATTATATGGTAGATGCTATTAATGAGTGGGGGGTGTTAAAAGGCATTTGGCTGGGCTTGAAACGCATTGGAAGATGTCATCCGTGGGGCGGGCAGGGCTTTGACCCAGTACCGAAGCGGGAAGATAGGAGGATGGGAAGATAGGAGGATTCCGAGCGGTTTCCTATCCTCCTATCTTCCCATCTTCCTATCCTCCTTCTTAGGGTAGAAATGAAAACTTTAGCAATAAACTACAACAACCAAGCATGATAACACGACGACCTCGCCGCAATCGTATGTCCGCAGCGGTGCGCGGCATGGTGCAAGAGACGCATTTGACGGTAGAACATTTGGTGCAGCCGCTTTTTTTGGTGGATGGACAAGGAATTAAAAATGAAGTGCCTTCGCTGCTCGGTACGTTTCGCTTTTCGCCGGATTTAGTTTTGAATGAAGTAGAAGAATGTTTGCAGTTGGGTATTACCAATTTTATCATGTTTCCAGCGGTGGCAGAAGATTTAAAAAATAAGGAAGCGACGTATAGTTATGATGCAAATAATTTCTATCTAAAAACGGCTTCTGAAATCAAAAAACGCTTTCCGGAAACGTGCCTCATCAGCGACGTGGCAATGGATCCTTACAACTCCGATGGACACGACGGCTACGTGCGCGCGGGAAAAATTCAAAATGATGAAACCTTACCCATTTTAGCAAAAATGTCGGTGGCGCAAGCCGAAGCGGGTTTTGATATTTTAGGACCTTCGGACATGATGGATGGTCGCGTGGGTACGATGCGTGCCGCGCTTGACGAAGCTGGTTTTATGGACACCGGAATTATGGCGTACACCGCGAAGTATGCCAGCGCTTTTTACGGACCGTTTCGGCAGGCGTTGGATTCTGCGCCGCGTGATTTGGAAAATGTGCCAAAAGATAAGAAAACGTACCAGATGAATCCCGCCAACAAGCGCGAAGCCTTGATTGAAGCGGATTTAGACGTACAAGAAGGAGCAGATTTTTTAATGGTAAAACCGGCGTTGCACTATTTGGATGTCATTCATTTATTGAAAGAGAACTATGACTTGCCGATTGCAGCGTATCATGTGAGTGGCGAATGTACACTGTTATTGGCGGCAGCCAAGTTGGGTTGGATAGATTTTGATCGGGCGATGCCGGAGACGTTATTGAGTATCAGAAGAGCCGGAGCAGATGTGATTATCACGTATTTTGCAAAGGAATTTGCAAGAACGGAGGATAGGAGGATGGGAAAATAGGAGGATGCCCGCGTTCCAATCTTCCTATCCTCCCATTTTCCTCATTTACGCTCTTTCGAGCTTCGTATACGTATCTTCGTACAATTTTTGCAATTTCTTGCGGGCGAAGAAGATGCGGCTTTTGATCGTACCCAGCGGCGAGCCGAGTTCCTCTGCTATTTCTTCGTATTTGTAACCTTCATACGCCATCATGAATGGCACTTTGAAATCATCTGGTAGCGTATCCACCAGTATCATCAGCTCATTAAAGGTCACATTGGTTTCTCCGCTGTTGTCCACGATTTGGTCGCCGGAGTTCAGGTAATAATTATTGGGGGTTTGGTCAATAATCATATTGCGACGCACTTTCTTCCGGTAGTTGTTGATGAAAATGTTGCGCATGATGGTCACTGCCCAAGCCTTAAAATTAGTACCCGGGTTATATTTATCCGCATTGGTGATAATGCGTACGGCAGTATCCTGATACAAATCCTCTGCATCTGAATTGTTACCCGTCAGTTTGAGCGAAAACGCCCGCAACGAGTTGCTGATGCGATAGAGTTGATCCGAAACCTGATTTTGATGAATCGCGTAGATCATAACAGGTGATTTTTATGGTAGAGAAAAGTTGTTTCTGAATTGTAATTATTATTTACAAAAATAGTACCAAACCGATTAAGATGCAAATATATTTTTCTATTTAGAATTATTTCTGACGATTTTGACCGTAAACGGACAATTAAAGGCTGTTTTCAAAGAAAATGTTAAATTTCTTAACGATAGTCAACTAAGCGAAACCTTACGTTGTATATGCTTTAGACGTTTATCGTATAAAAAGTCACATTCGTCTATTTTAAATTAGGAGTGTTAGGCATTCAATTGTAAACCTATTCATTTATAGAGCGTTGTGTATCAATTAATTGTTCAAGGTTTAGAATCGAATCTTTAAAAGATCAAAAAACATCAGACAAAATCGGATCATATGGAATCCCTGAACGGAACAAATGTCAGTCGGCTGCCGCAAAATATTCGTTATCTGCGAAAGCGGCAAGAATTGAGCCAAGAGGAGTTAGCCGGTCGAATAGGCTTGAATCGCGGCAATATTGCGTCGTATGAAAATGGGACTGCCGAGCCTAAAATTTGCAACTTGCTCAAATTTGCTCACGCTTTTGGTATTTCTATCACTGATTTGACACAAAAAGACCTTAGCCGAGAAGAGATTTATAAATCAGCCAGTAGTTCGTATAATGCTCACGCTCAACCATTAATAGAGGAAGCAAGTACTATTTTTGATGATTTTGTACATCGGGCAGAAGAATTGCGACACGTTATGGAGAGCCTGCACACTTGTCACCAATTTAAAGTAAAATCTTCAGGCGAACTGACGAAAGAAGCACAAGCCATGAATAATAATTTTGAACAAATGTATGATTTGGCCGCCCAAGTATTATTGCAGCACCAAGAAGTACTGGAATTTATAAAATGTCGCGTGAAATAAGCAGCCATTCTGTCAGGTTCAACCGATAAAGTTGTCTGATGACTGCCAATTCATAAGTTCGTCTTTTGTTTGGACGCTCCTTTTCAATTCAAAAAGTCACCAGACGACTCATGACCTCGTATCCACCTGCGCTTATCCATATTTTTCAACAAACGGGTAGGTTATCGCCCGAAGAAACAGCGCATTTGTTGACCTTTTGGAAGCAACATTTTACCCTCAAGCGCAACGAATTCCTCATCACGCCTGACCGCCGAGAGCAGTATATGTATTTTGTAATATCGGGTACGCAGCGGCTGTATTGCGTGGACGCGAATGGCGAGGAAGCCACGATCGGCTTTGCCTACACCGACACCTTAACTGGTTCTTATCCTTCCCTCATTACAGGGAAACCTGCCAATATTTACATTCAAGCCTTGAGCGATTGTGAATTGATCGGTATTTTGTGGCAGGATTTTGAACGGCTTTCTATTGAGATACCCAATGTAGAACGCTGCCGCCGCATTCTTGCCGAAGCAACGTTAATGGGTCGCCTCCAACGCGAAATTGAAATGTTGACCCTTTCACCCGCCCAACGCTACGAGCAATTTATGCAACGCAGTGCCCATTTATTTCAATTGGTGCCACAAAAACATATCGCGTCTTATCTTGGAATGACACCAGAGACGCTGAGTCGGATACGTAAAAGGTGATTTTGGTGAATGGTGAAACGCAACCTTAAATTGAACTATAAATATCGTTTCACAAATAACAAATCCCATTTCTTGATTCAAATCAATGCACAACTTTTAAAATACCCTTTACTTTGTACTCGTTATCGCTATTTTTCAACCAAACAAGTTTGGTTATTACAACACCACCATGCAACCAACAAACGAATATTTGCAAAACCTGACACAAACCGTCGAACACTTAATTGTGACGGTTGAAGAAATCATCCAGACGCACTCGCAGGAACATTTGGCACAACGCCCGACACCAGAACGCTGGTCTGTCTTGGACAATCTGGAACACTTGAATTTGTATAATGATTTCTACCTGCCTGTTTTTGAAAAAACAATCGCGCAAGGCAAGACGAGCCAGTCAAAGCCACGCGATACGTACCGTTCGGGCTGGCTCGGCGCTTATCTGACCAAGTCCATGAAACCACAAGGCACGAAGATTTCCAATAAAATGAACACATTCAAAGATAAGAATCCAGTATTGACCAACGTGCCAGACAATGTAGTGGAACGATTCTTTGAACAACACCAACAACTATTAACGATTCTAAAAAATGCTGCAAAAGTAGATATTCAAAAATTGAGAATGCCAACAACGCTTGGTTCCTTTCCAAAAATTCGGTTAGGCGATGGATTAGCGTTTGTAGTTGGACATGAAGAAAGGCATTTGTTGCAAATACAGAAAACATTGGAGGACGGGAGGATAGGAAAATTGGAAGATAGGAAAATCGAAGCATAAATGGAGGATGGGAGGATAGGAAAATTGGATATGTGATCGGTGTTCCCATCCTCTTATCCTCCTGTCCTCTTTTTCACCTATTTCAAAAAAAAATCCGCTTATATACGACACTTTTTATATAATTTTTCGTTTACTATGTCGAGAGGCATCTGCTGTTCGCTGCAACGAACGGCAGGTGCTATTTTTTTGTAATCCCGTGCCATGATGACCTTGTGTATTTACGGAAGCGGAGGCTTGCTGCAAACTGCCTACTGCTCCCCGTGAACTGCCCACTGCCTACTGGTATCGTAATCCCTTGAACATGAACACGCAGCTTCTCCTCCCACTGCTGCTGTTGCCCTATTTGGCAATGGCTACTGCTTTGAACGATGTACCCTTTACTGCCAATCTTGCGGAAGCGCAAACCCGCGCGACCCGCGAAAACAAGCCTTACTTCGTGCACTTTACCGCGACTTGGTGTGCGCCTTGCCGATGGATGGAAGAAAATACCTTTACCGATGCTGAACTTGCCACTTATGTACACGACAATTATTTGGCTGTAAAAATAGATTTTGACGATGAGCAAACCGAGTCGTATAAAAAACGATACAATGTCACCGCGCTTCCTACCGTACTGATTTTCAATGCAAAAGGAGAATTGTTAGATCGGTACGGCGCCTCTATGTCCAAAGAAGAATTGTTGCAAGCGTTACAAAAAAATAATCCGAATCCCGTTCGACTGCGAAAAATAGCAGTCGCTACCAAGGCTGCTCCACCTGAATCCGGCAGCATTTCTCGTCCGCCGCTCATACCGGAAGGCGCGACCATTGTGCATCAGCAACCTGCTAATAAACCGACTACCAGAGCCAGTTTGCCAAAAAGTGCGGAACCTATTCCCACCTTGCAATTTTCCATCCAAGTAGGCGTGTACAGTGACTATGACAATGCCGACCGCTCGCGCTCGCGCATGGAAGAGCGTTTTCAACAACCTGTGAAAATTGTAGAAAGTTATCAAAATAATAAAAAATTGTTCAAGGTAATGGTTGGTATATTTGAAGATAAAGCAGCAGCTGAGGCGTATCTGGGGCGTTTAAATACGCAAGCGGTAAAAGGATTTGTAAAAAATATTGACAATTGAGCGCATTGCAAGCCAAGCAACAAAACCCGACGTTGCTCGTTCTTTTTTGGAATTAAGCTATACCTTTGTTCCAATGAAAAAGTTACTTTATTTAGCCATTTTGTTACTTGCTGGACATTACACATTGCATGCGCAAATAGAACTGGTGCCACTTTCGGAGAACGTCGCCATTCAACATTATTTGCAAGAGCAAGAATCGAAATCATCCAAAACGCCTCGGCAGCCGCAATTGGCGATCGAGAAAAGCGTTTGTAACAATCTGACCCAACCAAATGTCACCTATGTGCAGGCAGGGGTGCGGCGCGGTATTAAAATTCAAATTGACACTGCTGGTTTAGGGCGTGTGGTAGGTACGTATGGTTGCAGCAATTGCCAATTTGCGGAATTTGGTACGGCTGAAATTAGAAATGATTCGCTATTTTATACTGCCAAAACAGATATTGAAGCTGGTGAAGACCGTATTCAGGTAAATTTTTGCACCGGCAGCACACCGGATTCCTGTCGCAGCCGCACCTATCGCATTGTGGCGCGGCGTAATGGGCGTACGCATCCAGTGGACATGGTTACGACGGTTAATCAAAACGCCACGTATCTGGTCACTGCCAACGTGTCTATGCTTCCGGGTAGAAAAGCGGCTTGTAGCTCCTTTATAAATTGTGAAACAGATTATGATGGCAGATATCGAGAGGTGGCTTTTATGCCTTTGGATGCTACCAAAGCGGACGGGCGCATTTCCTATCGCTCCGATTATAATATAGGAGTGGATTCTGTTTGTGCGGTGATGTGCGACACGTTTGGCGTGTGCGACACGTTTCAATTTGCTTTTCGGATTACCAGCGGAACGGATGAAATTTCGATTCCATTTTTTGAGGATTTTTCGTACGTTGGTCCTTATCCTGACAGCTTGTGGGCAGACCGGGATATTTTTGTTAATAATGATATGGCAGACACGCCGCCGTCATTTGGAGTCGCTACTTTCGATGGGTTGAATCGAGATGGCTCGGCGTATGGCGGTGCATTTGGTGAATCCGACCGACTTACTTCCAAATATATCAACCTGAGCAACGTACGAGAAGATGTGTATCTGACGTACTGGGTGCAGCGGCGCGGCTTTGGCGACCGACCCGAATTGCGAGATTCTTTTCTCGTAGAATTTAAAAATAAAAGTGGAAACTGGATAAGAGTAGATGCACTGCCGGGCATCCCTGCCAATGAATCGGATACCGCGCGGGTGCCTTTCCGATTTAGAAGTATTAAAGTACCCAATGAGTTGAAATCCAGCACCTTCCAGTTCCGTTTTAAAAACCTTTCCGATCGTACCGGCTTACTTGATGTGTGGCATTTGGATTATGTAAGAATGGATAGAAGTGTACTTCGTCCAGATTCTACTTTTGATGATTTTGCCTTTACCCGTCATCCAAATTTTATTTTAGAACGGTATAGTAGTATGCCTTGGAAACAATTTCGAGTCAACAGAGACCAAGAGTTGATGGACAGCATCAGTGTAGGCGTTTGGAATCATGCTGTTGAAACACGTTCTGTACTTGAATCTTCTGTAGCATTAAATGAGAATATTTCTAACTTGGAACTTTTCAAGGTTACATTATTTAATGACCAGCAACAATCTATTCCGAACACCGGTCCACAAAATCGAATTTATCTTTTCCAAAGAGATAGTGTTAATCCGCCTTTAAAACCTGTTTTGCCTTCAGATGCTTTTAAAAATTTATCAAAAAATATAGGCGATTCTACTTTAAATAATTACAATTTTCTGTCTTTCAGATTAACTTACTCTCTTGCAAATAATTCTGAGCAAAAAGGAGTTGGTTACGAGGCAGTTAAACGCAATAATTCCGTCAATCGCGACACCTACTTCTCCAATTACTTTTCCTATGATGATGGCACTGCCGAGGCTGGTTTGATCGCACAGCAAGGGATTCAGATAGCCATGCAATACCGATTGAACACGCCAGATACGCTGCGTGCTTTACAGTTTCATTTTCCGCGTACGACGGTGAATATTGCTGACCAGTTATTTGATATTAAAGTTTGGAAAGATACGTTAGATAATACACCTGAATATGAAGCAACGGGACAGCGCGCTTATTACGCCAATTTGTACGTAAAAGAAGACACTTTGCAAGGATTTACGACGTATCGGCTTCAAAAAAATGGGAGAGATACTTTCTTGTTATTACCTGCCGGCAATTTTTACATTGGCTGGGAACAGGCAAGCCCTTGTGAAGGTACGCGCTGCATACCCGTTGGCTACGACCGCAACACATCCGATGGTACGCAATACCTCCGTCGAAACATTAATGGTAGAATTTGGGAAACTTTTCCAAGAAATTTCTCAACCGGTGCGCTTATGATTCGTCCAGTATTTGGCAGTAATGCACCGCCTTCCACCGTGCCTCCAGTTGTTACTGCCACCGACGACCTACAAAAACCCCAGCGTAATTTCCGTTTATTCCCTAATCCCACGCAGAATGTGTTAAACATCACACCCAGTGAAGGGAATTACGAAGATTTTCAATTTTTGATTTACAATAGCACAGGTCAGCAAATGCTTCGCGGCGCGCTGCAACCACAGTTACAAGTGCAGGATTTACCGGCAGGTATTTATTTTATAAAAATTGCCGACCGCCGCACGCAGCAGATTTGGAATGAAAAGTTTATTATTGCAAAATAGTTACTGGGGATTTGTGAAATGGGATTGGTGAAACGGGATTTGTGAGATGTGAAACGGGATTTGTGAGATGTGAAACGGGATTTGTGAGATGTGAAACGGGATTTGTGAGATGGGAAACGGGATTTGTGAGATGTGAAATGGGATTTGTGAGATGGGAAACGGGATTTGTGAGATGGGAAACGGGATTTGGTAAATGGTCAATGATAAATGGTAAATAAAAAAATATGGATATTACAGTCAAAGAATTAAAAGAAAAATTAGGCAGCGACGAAGAGTTTGTCCTGATTGATGTGCGCGAACCGTATGAAAATGAGGAGTTTAATGTAGGCGGCACGTTGATTCCATTGGGCGAAATTCCAAATTCTATTCCTGATTTGGAAGAATTTAAAGAAGAAGAAGTGATTGTCTATTGTCGCTCTGGCAAACGCAGCGGCATGGCGCAAGAACTACTCCGACAAGCAGGTTTTCAAAATGTGCGTAACCTCACCGGCGGTATGCTGGCGTGGGAGGAAAATTTTGGAAGAACGGTTTAAGGTTGAGACTGAGGTAGTCAAAAGAGCCTCAGCCTCAACCTTAGCCTTACTCCTCCCGCTTTTCCTGCACATATGCCTCCACGCCTTTCCCTTTCAATTCGCTGACCATTGCTTTGGCATCGCCCACATTTACAAAGCGGTCTACCAAGACCACCGCAAATGCACCTCGATTAAATGGCGAAACTTCCGCATTTTCGTAACCCAATTTGCGCAAGCGCGATGCCTCCGTCGCCGCATTTTCTTTCACTCGATACGAACCGGCTAACACCAAATAATCACCCTCGCGACCAGATGCGCCAGTAGTCGTTTCTTCGTCGGTGGCGGTAGGCTCGGTGCGAGTGGCAGCAGCCGAAGAGCCACTTTGTTTAGTCGTAGTAGGTGTTTCTTCCTCATACGTATTTACTTCATTATCATCAGGATCTTCATCGGTGGAAGGTAGAATCGCCGTCGTATCTGAATAATCGTCATACGCATAAGGGTCAATCGCGGTCGTATCCTGATACGTGTTATCGGTGACGGGCACTTCCTCGGCATCGCCGCCAAATATATTGGTCGTTTTGTATAATAAGAACGCCAGTGCTGCAATACAGACCACAACAATGCCAATCGTTACATAATCTAATCTGGACATAGTGTTTTTGGTTTTGTTTATAAAATTAGAAGCTGGAAAATTAGTTCATTTTCACGGAATAAAAATCATTTGAACGGACGCGCCATGAAATTTCCTACTTTTCTAAACGATTGAATCGGCTTTTTCATACAAATAAAATAGTTCAACCCCAAATTCGTATCTTTGATAGTATCAAATGAAGCCACCCTATGATATTACATTGAGTAAAAAAACACTTCAAACCACTGTTTTTGTTAACAAATCTACCTTTACCCGCAAAGATTATTTAGCCGTTTTTAAAGATATTTCTACCGCCACCGCCAATAGGGTGAAAAAAGGAATATACATAGGCTTGCTGGAGAAAATGCGGGAGAAGAATAGGACGGTTTATGTGGTGAAAGAATAAATTTTATAATAAAGGCTTGATAGATTGGGTGGGAAATATTAATTTGCTGTTTTATTTGATTATAATAATTTGTTAATTTTTTTTAAGCGTATATATTACACAATTGTAAATACAAAAATTGGTTGTAACATAAAACTCGAAAATGAATGAAAAAGATTTTAATTATGCTTTTTATGATTAAATCAATGTTTTTTAGTTCAGAGAAAACATTTGGGCAGAATAATTTTGCTTATTCTTATTGGACTATTGATTCTTTGAAAATTGAAGTTCAAAAAGAAATCAAAAAAGAATATGATCCGAGAGACCTAATTTTGCTCGAATATATGTATGACAATGGACGATATCAAGAAGATCATAAAATATGGATTTGGAGAAATGATAAGATAGAATACTTTACAATTTTGGAGGGATTAGAAAAAACAAAAAGAATTGATACAATCAGCAATTTGAATTTCATCCAATTTTATATAGACAATGAGCTGGCTTCGGAAGAACATTATTTACAATCTGTAGTTTCACATGATTTTGGATACTATTTGCAAATTACGATAGACGGTAGAACTAAAAATGGCTATATTAGAGATATTAGACGAGGAATAGATAATTTTAAACACTATTCTGAAGAAGAACTTAAACTAATTAAAGAGGAAGAGGAAAGCAAAAATCCATTAATAAAGTGGATCAACTTAATTGATAAATTTTATAAGAACAATGTATTGAATTAATAAAGAATGCTACAGCCAGATACGCTGCACGTCTTCTGTCCGTTTTTATCAATTTTCATCACCGCGAATGTTTCCTTACCAGACAATTTTTGTAGTTTTATTTTCGTAAAAATGGAAAGGGAAACTTAAAGCAGCAGAATTGGGTTGAAAATAAAAATTATAAAAACATGGCAGCACCATTAAATATGCCTTTGAATAATGCTCAATTGGAGCTACTGAAACTCTTTTCAAGGGATTTGGAGGAGGCGGATTTGTTGGAGATAAAAAGATTGATCGTGAAATACCTTGCCGATAAAGTAACTAAAATGGCGGATGAACTATGGGAAGAAAAAGGGTGGACAAATGATGATATGAACAATTTATTGAATACACACGAAAGAACGCCTTATCATCCTACAAACGGAATGAATTCATGAAGATTGTATTGGATACAAATGTATTGCTGGTATCATTTTCTCGAAAATCGGAGTTCAGAATAATATTTGATGCTTTTTTGAAAGAAGAAATTACGCTTTGCGTTACAACGGATATCCTTGTTGAATATGAAGAAATAATTGGAAAACACATGGGGTACGAAATCGCTTCCAATGTTTTGCAACTCATTGAAAATGCGCCAAATACGGAATTTGTTGTCCGATATTATAAATGGGATATAATAAAAGAAGATCCCGATGATAACAAATTTGTGGATTGTGCAATCGCATCAAATGCTAAATATTTAGTGAGTGATGATAGGCATTTTAATATTTTAAAAAACATAGAATTTCCAAAAGTAGAAGTATTGACCGCTGGCGCATTCAAAGAAGAGTTAATGTACAAAAAAGAAAATGAATATTAACAATCGTTGTAAAAACTTGTCCTTATTTACTTTTCACTAATCAATATACCTTCTCACCAAATCCCCATACGCATCAATTCGTCTATCTCTAAAAAAAGGCCAAATGCGCCGCACATCTTCCGTTCGTTGTTTATCAATTTCTATTACTGTAAACGTTTCTTCTTCAATCGGTGCTTGAAATAAAAGCTCGCCTTGCGGACCTGCTACAAAACTTTGCCCCCAGAATTGGATGCCGCCGGTCACGCTCGTCCAGTCTTTTTCGTAGCCGGTGCGGTTCACGGCGATTACAGGTAAGCCATTTGCCACGGCGTGTCCGCGCTGACTGATTTGCCACGCCCCAAATTGTCGGTCTTTTTCCGCTTGTTCATCCGTGCTTTCCCAGCCGATGGCGGTCGGATAAATGAGCATTTCCGCGCCTGCCAGTGCCATCAAGCGTGCTCCTTCGGGATACCATTGGTCCCAACAAACCAACACGCCGAGTTTGCCAACGGAAGTATGGGCAGGTTTAAAACCTAAATCACCGGGCGTGAAGTAGAATTTTTCGTAATAAGCGGGGTCATCCGGGATGTGCATTTTGCGATATTTGCCAACGATGGAGCCATCTTTTTCAAAAATAACTGCTGTATTGTGATAAATGCCTGGCGCGCGTTTTTCAAACAAAGAAGTGACTAAAACGATGCCGTGTTCTTTGGCGGCATTTGCAAAAATATCAGAAGACGGTCCGGGAATCGGCTCGGCAAGGTCAAACATACACGTATCTTCTGCTTGGCAAAAGTAAATGCCGGTGTGCAATTCTTGTAATACGACGAGTTCCGCGCCTTGTGCCACGCAAGATTTGATACCTTCGAGGCTTTTGGCAATGTTGGTGGCTTTGTCTTCAACGTTTTTTTGTTGGACGATTCCTACTTTCAGCTTCGTTTCAAGTTCCATATTTCAAGTTCAAAATTCGTGGAGAAGGTTTAGTTTCGCTCTAACTTATTCACTCGTTCCATTATTTTACTAATATCTCAATATCATAATATCCCAACTGGATATTGCATGGTCACGCAATGCAGCGACCCATGTTGCAAAATAAGCGGGCTGCAATCTATTCCTATAACGGTTCGGTTGGGGAAACAGTTCGTCAATTGGGCTAAAGCTTGCGCATCTTCTGGAACATTATAAGTAGGCACTAAAACGGCTTGGTTGATAATCAGGAAATTAGCGTAAGTGGCTGGTAATCTGTAACCTGCGTTCGCGTAAATGGCACTGGGCATGGGCAGCGGAACAAGATTGTACGGCACTCCATTCAATTGGCGGAAAGTCTGTAATTCTTGTTGCATTTTTTGTAATGCTTCATAATGTTCATCATTAATATCATTACATTGCACATAAGCAATGGTATTTTCATTACAAAAACGAGCCAATGTATCAATGTGCGCGTCGGTATCGTCGCCGAGTAAGTGTCCATGTTGCAACCAGAGTACGCGTTCTAAACCAAATAATGATTTTAATTTTTCTTCAATTTCAACCTGACTCAGATGTGGATTTCGATTGGGAGACAGCATACATTGAGTCGTAGTGAGGAGCGTTCCGTGTCCGTCCGATTCGATGGCGCCACCTTCCAATACCATGCCGCCATGTTGAATTACAGTATTTTTAAAAATACCTTTTTCAAGTAGTTGACGAGTAATCAAGTTATCTTTATCGGCTGCAAATTTCAAACCCCAACCGTTGAAAACAAAGTCCAAAATAATGGGTTTTTTATTTTCAAAAATCGTGATACCGCCGTGGTCGCGCGCCCAAGTGTCGTTGGAGGGGATTTCTACCAGTATTAGATTTTGTTGATTGGCATTTTTTAAAAGCGATTTTACCAACGTCGAATCGGCACAAACGACCAGCACTTTTTCGTACCGACTTACGATTTCAATGGCTTCCACGAAGCAAGGCGTCACAATGTCCAACACGTCCGCCCAGTCGGAATTTTGGTGTGGAAAGGTAAATTGGATAGCACTTTGCGGCTCCCATTCAGCAGGTAAACGACGATTCATACCACAAAGATAAAGAGACTTAGGGACTGGAAGACCAAGAGATAGCAGAGAAGTTTAAAATAAAATTGTTGGATAGCCGAATGGTTTTTTATATTTAAGGATGGATTTTGGGTATTTGGTACTGGGTACTGGGTACTTCGTACACCCGCTATTTTGAAGTTGTCTATTGTCTAAAGTCTATCGTCTAATATCTAAAAAAAGAGATATGTTTGAAAAATTATTACCTTATGATGCGGCGTATTTGATTTTGGGCGATTATATTCAGTATTATCACCAATTTAAACGCATTACTAAGCGGGCGAAGATTCGGTTTGAATACCGCGACTGGCAGGGGATTCAGGAGGATGCACGCGAGCGGGTGACGCTTTACCGCGATAACGTGGGCGACACGACGGAAAAGTTGAAGGCTTTCCTCGGAGAGCGAGCGGCAGACCGCGATATGTGGCGGGAGATGAAGCAGATGTATCTGGATGAAATCCTGAATTTCAACACTCGAAACATTGCGGAAACGTATTATAACTCTGTTTTCCGGCATAGCCACAAGGGCTTGAGTGCGGATGAAGAACTCATGTTTGTGCACGCAACGGGTTCGTACCGAGAGTTCAAATCTATGATACCTATTTTTCATACGTTTGTGGTGGCGCAGCCGATTGAGACGACTATTCGGCAGATTTTTGCTTGTTATACTTTTGATGCGCCATTTGAAAACCTCGACCGAGACATTACATACGCAGCAGAAACATTACAAAAAAAGCTGGATTCGGAACATAAAACGCTGCGAAGCGCTCGGATTGAAATGTTGAAATCAGTTTTTTTTAGAAATAAAGGTGCGTATTTGGTAGGTCGTTTGTGTCTGGATGATAAAAATTATCCCTTTGTATTGCCCTTACTAAATGAAGAAAATGGGATTTACGTAGATGCGCTACTCACGGAGTTTAATGATGTAAGCTCCATATTTAGTTATAATCGCTCTTATTTTTTGGTGGATACCGATATTGCCAGTGAGATGGTAGATTTTTTAATAACGATTTTACCGTTTAAAAATTTAAGTGAATTATATAATTCTATTGGTTTTGTGAAGCATGGAAAGACCGTATTATATCGTGATTTTCTGCGGTATTTGGCAAAGTCGGAAGATAAATTTGTGTTTGCGCCGGGTATAAAAGGCATGGTAATGAGTGTATTTACATTACATTCGTATAATATGGTGTTTAAAGTGATTAAAGACCATTTTCCGCCGCCGAAAAATGTGAGTGAACCGGAAGTACGGCAGAAATATGAACTGGTCTCGCTGCACGACCGCGTAGGGCGCATGGCGGATAGTCACATGTTTGAAAATTTTGTGGTGGATGTAGAACGTTTTTCGGAGGATTTGATAGAAGAACTCTTGCGGGACGCGCCTTCCAAAGTGCGCATTCACAATGGGCAGATTGAAATTAGGCATTTGTACATTGAAAAAAAGATGACGCCGCTTAATTTATTTTTGGAGAAAGCCTCGCCGCAAGATGCCGAGTTGGTGATAGATGATTATGGAAAAGCCATTAAACAATTAGCTGCTGTAAATATTTTTCCGGGCGATATGTTGTTGAAAAACTTTGGCGTGACGCGATTAAAATCAGTCGTTTTTTATGATTATGATGAAATATGTTTCTTGACAGAATGTAACTTTCGTAAAATTCCATTACCACGTGATTATGACGATGAAATGTCGGGCGAACCTTGGTATTCTGTGGGTCCGAATGATGTTTTTCCAGAAGAATTCACAAAGTTTTTAATTGGCAGAAGTGATATTAAAGAAATATTTTTTCGATTACATCAAGATTTGTATGATGCCACATTTTGGAAAAATCGCCAGCAGCAGTTGCTTCGCGGCGAAATCGTAGATGTATTTCCGTATCATAAGAAATTGCGTTTTAGAAACGTTTATGCACCGATAATGGAGGATGGGAAGATTGGAGGATAGGAATTATAAGTACGTTATTACTTGAATATAAAATTTGAAATTTGCAATCTGAAACTAAGAAACGAATTTATGTAGCTGCTACGAGCCAGCATGTTGGTAAAACGACTTGTACTTTGGGCATCTTTTCGGTGCTGCGCGAACGTGGGTATAATGTGGGCTATTGCAAACCCGTGGGGCAAGAATTTGTGGATTTGGGCGATTTGAAAGTGGATAAAGACGCGCTGCTTTTTTCCAGAATGATGGGTTTTGAATTGTCAGCGGAGACGCACAGTCCGGTCATCGTTGGTAGTGGTTTGACGACGGCATATCTGGAAAATCCGAGTGGTTTTAATTTTCGGGAGCGTATTTTAAAAGCGGCGGAAGTACTTGATAGTCAGCATGATGTGGTCGTGTATGAAGGCACAGGACATCCGGGCGTGGGCAGCGTGATTGATATGTCAAATGCAGATGTGGCAAAGGCACTTGGCGCGTCGGTTATCATGGTGGTGGAAGGCGGCATCGGCAGCACGATAGATGAGTTGAATGTGAATGCGGCGTTGTTTCGGGAGCAGGGTGTACCCATTTCGGGTGTGATTATCAATAAAGTGCAAATAGAAAAGATGGATAAAGTGCGCACTTATGTGGGCAAAAAACTAAATAAGTGGGGTATTCCATTACTTGGGATGTTGCCATTTGATAAAAATTTGACGTATCCTATCATGGAAATTATTCGACAGGCAGTGAAGGGACGTATTGTGTTTAATGAAGATTCATTTGATAATTGGGTAGAAAATATCGTGTCGGGCGCGCTGGTGGAACGGCGCGAGATTGAAAATTTTAATCGCTTATTACTCATTGTAAGCAACTCCCGGCTCGACCACGCCATTGAAGTACTAGAAGAAATGACCGAGGAACATCAACTCAACGGCTCTCCATTGGCAGGTATTATCGTCAATGGCGTTGCTGATTTTGTACCTCGGTTTTTAGAACATTTCAAACGAAAAGATTACATCGAAAAATATAAAATTCCCGTTATTTCTACTACGCTCGACACGTATGGTGCCGCTTTGAAAATCAATCGAATAGAAGTAAAAATTCATTTGCGCACCTTATGGAAGGCGGAAAGAGCGATAAAAATGATACGGGAATATGTGGATTTGGATGGGTTGTGAATTTTAATTTTAGAATTAGCTTGATTACAACTTTTCCAAGTAAATACTATCTTTTTCAGGATTTTCTAATCGGATTGTTTTGTAGCCTGTCTTTGAAAATTCCACAACGATGTCTAGACAATCGGGAATACAGCCTCCAAAGTTATTACAAACAGCATAAGTTCCCGAACTATCCGTATACAATTGCTCAGAGCCTGTAATTACTTTACAAAGGACACTATCAAGCAATTTTTTATCAGTAACATCAAGAATAACGCCCTCGGCGCAACTGTAACCTTCGCAGCCAATAAATAAAATATAATAGCTTATCAGAAGAGTAAAATAAATAAATTTCCTTTTCATGATATTCTTTTCCTCTCAATATTAAATATTTCCTATATTTATTGTCTCTATTGCTTTCGCCACCATCTCCTTTAACACTTCTACCTTTACATCTTCCAGTTTATTGATATACAAACAGCCTTTTCCAGCCTTGTATTTCCCGAGTTGTTTTAGTAATTCCTCTTGTTGCACGAGTCCGCCGGTGAGGTAGAGCGTGAGGTTTTGCTTGCGTGGCGAGAAGCCCACAATGAACGTGTCGCCTTCGTGTCCGCTGTCATATTTGTAATGATAATCACCGAATCCGACGATGCTCGCGCCCCACATTTTGGGTTCGGCTTGCGTCACTTCCTGCATGATTTCGAGTACCGTGTAACAATCTTCACGTCGCTGTTTATCCTCCAGACGGTCAAGGAATTTTTTGACAATCAACTCATTAGGTTTGGTTTTCAATTCTGCCATGATAGAATTTTTTGTTTTATCAAATTTACAATAATTTCCCTATAACCGATATGGTTCTAGATACCAAAATTATCTATCTTCACCAGCGAAAATTCGCTGTAAATATAAACGTTTTTTTGTTTTAGCAAAACGGTTTCAGCTTCAACCGATTGTGTAAAAATTGACAGACAGATGGCGATAAAAAACCAAAAATATCGCTCTTTTACACATTCAAAGTTAAAACATTATTTTAAACGATGAGTTCTTGGGCAATTGGAAATTTTACGATTCATTGCCAATTCTTACCTTACTTTAGCCTTAAAATGCTTGAAAGGATGAATACGTGTAAATAAAAAAGTAACCATTTTTAGAGATAAGGTAGCCATGCCGTTGTCATCCAAAAGCAAATCGTAATTTTAAGCACTAAAACCACTCCTATGGATATCCAGACAGCCTTACCTAGTGCGCCGTTGCGACCTTATGTGAGGCGTTATATTAGACATCATTTTGATGCGCGACAACCTTCGGGTATCCTGCCGCAATTGCCGATTTATGCTGGTCCTTCCTCGGCACTCTTCTTTTATTTGGACAATGATTTTCGCACGTTTGAGAAAATTTCGGGTAAAGAATTGTTTTGCCAACCAACTTCCCTTATCAACGGACAGAACACCTTTAGCCGAGTGGAACATCATATTTATGGCGTTTTTACGGTGTTTTTTATTGATTTTCAACCCACTGGCTTTTTTCAATTGTTCAATATTCCGATGCCACATTTCACGGATGCCGGTGTGGAGAGCGACCTGGTGCTGGGAAAAGCGTCGAAAGAATGTCGGGAACGACTCGGCGAGGCAGGCAACTTTGCAAAACAAGTGGAGGTGATTGAAAGCTGGTTATTCCAATATTTACAAAATGCGAAAACCCTCTCCAGTGGTATCAATGAAATCGCCCGCAGTGTGCTATTTGATGCGTTTCAGTTGCCTGTACACGAGTTGGCGAAGCGAGCGTGCCTGAGTCCGCGCCAGTTTGAGCGCCGATTTTTAGAAACGGTCGGGATTTCGCCTAAGATATTTGCTTCGATGGTGCGTTTTCGCAATGCCGTTTATTTGCAAATGGCGCAACCACAACGCACTTGGACGGAAATTGCCCACACCAGCGGCTATGCCGACCAGATGCACTTCATCCGCCATTTCAAACGCTTTACCGGAATCACTCCCAGCCAATGGGCGCAGCAAAATAACCTCAATCCTTTTGTGGAAGAATAAAACAGTTTGCAGTACACAGTGGGCAGTTTTCAGTAGGTAGTGAACACGTTCTTGGGACTGCATACTGCTAACTAATATACTGCCTACTGCACGAAAGATGTCGCATTTGTTCTATGCCCGAAGGCACTTCTTCTTGCAGTTTTGTCGTATTATTTTCACCTTAAAATACCGAATATCATGCGATTTTTATTAGTATGTTTCTTGTTGACAATGACGACTTATGGCTGGAGTCAAACCGCTGAGGACGAAAAAGCAATCCGCACCGTGCTGCAAAATATGCAAAGTGCCTGGAATCGCAACGATGTACCCGCCATGATGCAACTTTGGAGCGAAGACGCACAATTTGTGAATAACGTTGGGATGTGGTGGAAATCACGTGCTATGTTTCAGAAAGCCTTGACCGTTTTTCATCAAACCATGTTTAAGGATGTGACTTTCAAGTACGAAGACGCTGATATCCAGTTTCTTCGTCCCGATGTGGTAGTGTTGAGCGCTGTTTCTACATGGAGCGGTGAAAAAACGGAAAATCCCCAAGGTGTGGAGCGATATGTGTTGACCAAAGAAAAAGGGACATGGCTCTTGCGGAGCGGACACGTCACGACCGTGGATACCAAAGCAGCGGAATTTAACCCTGCGAAGTAAAACCGGTGTAAAGATTTTTTTCAAAAATGCAGGAATATTGCCAGGCGGTGCTATTCCTGCTTTTTGTTTTAAGAATTTGATGTAATTATGTTAATTCTTTGGATATTAATTTTTAGAAAATAACTATTTTTAGCGAAAATTCGCTGGCTTGTACCGGCGAGCTTCAGTCGCCGCTTTTATGTTGGCGACTGAAGCTCGCCGATACATTGTAAATCGAAATCATGACCAATCCATATCCTAATTTATTACAACCCCTCAACTTAGGCTTCACCACGCTAAAAAATCGCGTCCTCATGGGCTCCATGCACACCGGCTTGGAAGAGACGAAAAATGGCTTTGAAAAAATGGCGGCGTACTTTGCAGAACGGGCGCGGGGCGGCGTAGGTTTGATCGTGACGGGCGGTATTCCACCCAATATTCAAGGCTGGCTCACGCCATTTGGGAGTAAATTATCTACCCATAGCGAGGCGCGAAAACATCAGATTGTAACCAAAGCCGTACACGACGAAGGCGGGAAAATTTGTCTGCAAATTCTACACGCGGGGCGATACGGCTATCATCCATTAGCGGTAGCACCGTCGAGTATCAAGTCGCCGATTTCTCCTTTTAAACCTTGGGCGTTGACGAGCGGGGGCGTGGAGCGTACGATTGGAGCGTTTGTGCGATGTGCAGCGTTGGCGCAGGAGGCGGGCTACGATGGGGTAGAAGTGATGGGTTCGGAAGGCTATTTGATTAATGAATTTATAGTTTCTAAAACGAATAAGCGGACGGACAAATGGGGCGGCAGTTTTGAAAATCGGATGCGGTTTCCGATTGAAATTGTAAAAAGAATTCGTGCAAAAGTCGGTCCGAATTTTATCATTATTTATCGGCTTTCCATGCTGGATTTGGTAGAAGATGGCAACACGTGGGAGGAAGTCGTACAATTGGCGCAAGCCATCGAAAAAGCAGGCGCGACCATTATCAACACCGGTATCGGCTGGCACGAGGCGCGCGTACCGACCATTGCCACGATGGTGCCGCGTGGCGGTTTCGCTTGGGTCACCAAACGCTTGATGGGCAAAGTCAACATTCCACTCATTACAACCAATCGGATTAATAATCCAGAGACCGCCGAGCAGATTCTATCCGATGGCTGCGCCGATATGGTTTCGATGGCGCGACCGTTTTTGGCAGACCCGTTTTTTGTAAAAAAAGCGATGGACAATCGGGCGAATGAAATCAACACCTGCATTGCCTGTAATCAAGCATGTCTTGACCATATTTTTGTACGCAAAACGGCGAGTTGTATGGTGAATCCTCGTGCTTGTCGGGAGACGGAATTGAATTTATTACCTGTTTCAAAAAAGAAAAAAATCGCAGTCGTAGGCGCAGGTCCGGCAGGATTGGCATTTGCAACGACCGCCGCAGAACGTGGGCACGAGGTGCATTTATTTGAGTCAGATAGTGAAATTGGCGGTCAATTCAACATGGCAAAACGCATTCCCGGCAAGGAGGAATTTTACGAAACGCTGCGCTATTACAGCAAAATGATGGAGAAACATGGCGTTCAACTTCATTTGAATACAAAAGCGGATGTCACGTTACTGCAAGGTTTTGACGAAGTAGCTTTGGCAACAGGGGTCATTCCGAGACAGATTAAAATCGAAGGCTTAGACCATCCAAAAGTGTTGAGTTACATTGAGGTTTTAAAAAATCAGAAACCCGTTGGAAAATCTGTGGCGCTCATTGGTGCAGGCGGTATTGGTTTTGATGTAGCAGAATTTTTATCACAAGAAGGCGAATCTTCTACCTTGAATATTGAACATTTCATGCAAGAATGGGGCGTGGATATGACGTACCAAAATCGCGGCGCCCTTGCCAAACCTCAATCTCAACCTCAACCTCGCCAAATTTATTTACTCCAACGTTCCAAAGATAAACTCGGCTACCGCTTGGGTAAAACCACTGGCTGGATTCATCGCGCCAGTTTGAAAAATAAAAAAGTGCAATTCCTCGGCGAGGTGGAATATCAGAAAATTGATGATGAAGGCTTACACCTTATTATTAAAGGCAAATCGAAAATTCTACCAGTAGACAACGTCGTAATTTGTGCTGGACAAGAGCCGCTGCGCGAATTATACGAGCCATTACAACAGTTAAATATTCCGATACATTTGATTGGAGGCGCGCACGAAGCGGGAGAGTTGGACGCAAAACGAGCGATTAAACAGGCGACGGAAATGGCGGTTTTAATTTAAAAATGGAATGTTGGAATGATTGGAATGTTGGAATGTTGGAATGATTAGAATGTTGGAATGATTGGAATGATTGGAATGTTGGAATGATTGGAATGTTGGAATATTTGGAATGTTGGAATATTTGGAATGTTGGAATATTTGGAATGTTGGAATGATTGGAATATTTGGAAAAACAGAAAATGAAAGGGATTTATTTGTCAGCGAAGGAATCGTCCCAATCTCCGATTTTCTTTTTTTCTTGTAGGCTTTTAATAAGCTTGATAAGACCGTTTTCCAATTTGAAGGCAAGTTGGTCTCAAATTTCAAAATCGGTATCTTTGATTTGATTAGCGTCTTTGTACACGCGCATAGAGGAAACCGATTCGCCAAGCGAGCCAAGCGCAAAATTGAGAAATTGAAGATATTCTGCGATTCCTTTACGGCAATAGCCTTCTGCAATGTTGCGTTGAATGGAGTCAACCGCCAATTTGATTCGCAACTACCTTTTTATAATCAAACGAAAAAACTTTCACTATTTCACAAGTAAGTTTGTACAATTCCTTAGCATCCTGCCAAACAAATAAACCCTGATAACCCCGATTGATGTTTTTGCGCTGCATTCCTCCAAATTTTTCCATTTGGACGAAAATTGCATCTTTAAGTAACGCAATCAAACTCCAAATTTTAAAAATTCGCATTCCAATCTTCCACCCTTCCAATTTCTAAACATTCCAATTTTCCAATAATACTTGACAAGTTGACCTTTTTTTCGCTATATTGCCGAAATTTCTTTCCAACGTTAAAAGACATCTACCAAAAGTTTACCCCATACGGCTGAAATGAAGGGCGGGACGCTTCGATACCCCAAACATACACACTGAGTAAACCGAACGACATTAAAAACAACAAGAGTCGTCAAACTACAACTAGTTTGATGGATCCGTTCAATCCCATTTTAGTATCCATTCAACAAGTTTGCACACAACAGTTTGGGGATACTAAGCACTATTTCCAACTGGTTGATACAATAAAAGAAAGACGACCCTTTTTTGTTACTAATGCGAATATCGGGTTAAAAATGGTCAAAAACTCCTTCAAATGAATGGAATTAACCCCGACGGGGTGGCATATTTATAAAAAAAACGACAAAATTTACTTTGAACCCCAGCGGGGTGACACTATTTACGTATAATGTGTCACCCTGTGGGGGTTCAAAACCCGTTGATTGTCAATTGTCTATAAATATATCACCCCGTCGGGGTTAACCCGATATTCGCATTACTATTTATTTTTCTGATTTTATTATCCCATTGACGAACATATTTAAAAAAGTAAGCGCTATGCAAATCATCAAAACAATTTTAGCAGACGACCATTGTATTTTTATTGAAGGACTGAAAACCGTACTTAGCAAGGCAGAAAGATACCAGTTTGACATTGTCGGCACGGCGCAAGGCGGCGAAGACTTGTTGAAAATTATTCGGCGCAAACCAGCAGATTTGCTCATTTTAGAATTGAATCTGGCAGGTATTGATGGCTTAGAAATTATTAACACCATTCTCCGCGAACGTTTTGCCCTTCGTATCCTCATATTAACCGTGTACGATGCCCCAAAATTTGTTAAATCCGCTATGAAAAGCGGCGCACATGGCTATATTTTAAAAGAGAAAGGCATAGATGAATTATTTGTAGCCATCCAACAAGTGCTCTCCGACCAGACTTTTATTGGCGAAGGCGTACAATTGCACGAAAATGGGCACGCTCGACCTACCATTGGCAGACAGCAAACTGACTTTCATCTGGAAGATCGTTTTGTAAAAAAATACAACCTCACCAAGCGAGAATTGGAAATTTTGCGCCTGATAACTTGCGCCATGAGCAATAAACAAATTGCGCAAAAATTATATATTAGTGACCAAACGGTAAGCGTACACCGCAAAAATATCATGCGCAAATTAGGCGTAAGTAACACTGCCGGGTTGATCCGGGTCGCGTATGACTTCAGTCTGGTATAGGATTAAGGTTAAGGTTAAGATTAAGATTAAGGTTGAGATTAAGGTTGAGATTGAGCTCAAGCACTCGTATACTTATAATGTGAAGGCTGCGTCCGCTGCGCCGATGCCAAAGCTAAGACGACACGCGGTGCAGTTAAAATCTAAGTAATAACCTCAACCTCAACCTCAACCTTATCCCCGAACATATTAACATTTTATTAAAAATACCGCTTTTCGGGTATGAAAACCTATCTTTACTTCTGTATATTTGTACCGTCCTAATAAGACATACACGCGAAAAGTAACGAGAGAGTTAGCAACTACTACCTAAAATCAAAACACAGCTTGTGAGTGCCTGTACCCACGTTCAGAAAAATTGTTGCACCTACTTGACATTATCAAATAGATTACCGTATCTTTGTGCGGCATTAAAAATATATCCCATGACTAAAAAGATGTACTCCTCACATTTGTACACTGCCTCTGCTATTTTTCCTAAAGACATATCACACACTATTTTTCAACACCATACAATAGATTTTTAATTTATTTTCGTACAAATATTATTTGTACTACCTTTTTAATTGCTGGGATTCAAAAAAATGCTCATATATTTGCGGGACTGCAAAAAGATGCAGCCATCTTCTCTTGACATACTGTATTCGTTTTCCAATTAAATAATAACACGACCTCGACCTAAATAACGCTCTTTTTTTAAGACGGAAAGAGCACAATAAACAGTAATACAGCTTTCCAATTTTTTTTGCTAGAACACACGGGAAAGCATTTCTCAAAAACAAATAAACAAGGCAGAGTTCAGAGCGTCCAAGTACCCTCTACCCTCTACCCAATACTTTTTGGCTATTCTTAGCGCTATCATAATCATAATTTTTTTAACCTAATTCTTAACACAAGTTGTAATCTTATGGGAAAAACGAATTTTACCCTCGTTCGACCGTTTTTAATGGTCTTGCTTGCCTTTTTTGGCTTGCAAAGCCTCCGAGCACAGGACTGTCCGCTCATTATCGCTAATGACGCGACGTACACGATTCCTGATTGTTCTGGGGATATTCGTATTTATTACTCCTTCAATCTAGGGGGAAGCGACTGCGAATTCACACGTAACGACTTCCGCCTGGAAGACCTTTACTTCGATGGGCTTAGAGCCTCCGAGATTAACGCAAATGAAGCGGATCCGGATCCTGCACAAGATGGAGATAGACTCCGTGGAATCAACTTCACTTCTTCCGAAGATGCCGGTGAAGATGGAATCTTCGTTGAGTTCTCTTTTTTAGCGAATGCGGATGAAGCTCCTAACAACGTCGTAAGAGTTGAATACGACGACGACGGTGATGGTCCTGATACGGGTACTCCTGCTACTGAAGAACCGACTGTAGACGTACGGATTAATTTCATCACTGCCACTCCTACCACCAATTTCCGCGATTTAGCTTGTATCGGTACAATCAACATCAAGTTGAATGGCAACTGCCGTGCAGATCTTACTGCCAATCAAGTGTTGACGGGCGGTGTTGTCTGTGACGACGATTTCTGTATCGAAATCGTACGCACGGTGAACAACCGGATTGTTTACACGAATAAAAATGGCGTGATTGGCGACGGCTGTGGACAATACATCTATCGGGTATACGGCAGAAACCGCGCTGGGGATTGCGACCCTAACAACATGATCTGCTGGGGCTATGTAAACGCTGAAGACAAGACGCCACCTGAGATTGTATGTCCAGAAAACACTCAAACAGGCAGACGCGATTTGCCGGTGTACACTTTTAATGGTACACTGGGAGCGGGCGACGACATCTTCGACCCGACCGAGTCTACTTGTTTCCGCACTTTGGCAATCGCTGGTTTACCACCCGTATTGGATTTGCTGGGTACAGACCGCTATTATGACCTACAAAACTTCAAAGTGACGACTTCGGGTATCTACACCCTGCACCTGATCAGCCAAGATGTCAACCCGTTCACGGGCAACGGCTTGGCAGCCTTGTATGGCACGGGCGGTTTCAACGAGGACTACCCATGCGAAAACATTTTGGCATTGGGCGATTATACCTTTGCACCCGGACCTTGGAGTGGACTGGGCGATTATTT
>ENA-ORBV01003932-ORBV01003932.1-microbial-mat-metagenome-genome-assembly--contig:-NODE-3932-length-29128-cov-4.069051_pt1 | contig 29128 bp, 31 predicted proteins | sample MGYA00237777_ERZ505514 | MGnify/ENA primary metagenome ERZ505514 (study PRJEB26160, sample SAMN06269048) | microbial mat metagenome | isolation source: Oligotrophic lake microbial mat | place... | reverse complement strand
GCCACTCGCCGACCCACGCGTCGACGCCGCCGGCATGCATGAACTCCAGGCCGAAGATCACGAACGGGAAGGCCGCGCCATCATTCAGGCCGGCCTCACCCGACAGGGCATAACGCACCCGATCCTGATCCTCTGCGTCGTGTACCGAGACCTCGGCCGCGAGCACCGGATCAGTGGGCGCGACGATGGCGCCAACCAGCAGTGAGACAGCCACCGGAACACCGAGCAGCAAGTGAGCCGTCGCCGCGACGCCGATGATCGACAGGAGCATCACCGGCCCCGCGAGGCGGAACGCTACACGCCAGCCGTGATTTTGCAGTGGCAGACGCAAGCGCAGCCCGCCGACGAAGAGTGAAACGATGACCGCGATCTCGGTCAACGTCTCGAGCCACTGCCGCTGAGATTCGATGTCGAGCTGCAGCAACCCGAAACCCACCGGACCGAGGCCGAGTCCAACCAGCAGATAGATGAGTGATGTTGAGATCGGCAGTCGTTCGAGGTACGCTGACGTCAGTGCCATCAGCAGCAGCAGTGATCCAACCGCCGTCATCCATCCAAGTACGCTCATCTGCTCTGGTTTGAAGTGCGTGTGCTCCCGCTCGCCGCACCAGCCAGAAGCGGGACAGAACCCCGTTTCGTGTGCGATATACCCGGTTTACACCGGAGCGCCCCGAACGCGCGTTGCGCGCGCCCGCCGATCGTGACATGATCCATACTGCTCGTGGCTACACCCGGCCCGTTCGCGCTCGTCGCGCTGCCGTGAGCGCAGGGAAACTTCGCGGGTCCTGCCAACGTTGCCGCTCGGTTGTCCAGCGGGCCGAAGTAACTCGTCCTATATTCACCCCGCGCTCCGGCAGCTGTGCGCACGTACCGACAACCCTCTCTTTTGGAGTTCGCATGTTCAAGAAGTTCGCCGCCGAGGCCCTGGGGCTGAGCGACATAGGCGTCATCGTTGAATCCAAGGACTTCGACAAGGTCGACGCCGACGACTACCTCTTTCACGAAGATCATGAGAAGATCTACTTCCTGATCAAGTCGAAGAAGGATGAATACTGCTTCACGAATCTGGCGCTCATCCACGTCGACGGTGAGTCGGCAATTTCCGCCAAGCGTGTCATCCGGCGTTATGACTTCGCGCAGTACGCCGTCGCCAACGTCTCGATTGAGACCGCCGGCACCGTGGATCTCGACATCGAACTCAAGTTCACGATCGGCGAGAAGGTATTCAGCATCGATGTGCGGAAGAAACATCTTGAAGCGCTGAAAGATATGTACAAGGCTCTTCATACCATCGGGAAGCTGCAGAAGCGAGACGAGGTCGGTCGGTCGCATGCCATGGCAGCCGCGTCGGTGCTTGGCACGATGATGAAGCTCAGCAACACCGTCACCGATCCGGCGTCGGTGGTAAGCCACTACCGCGCGGTGCTCGACGCGTTGAACGACGCGGTGCGTGACGATCACACGCGAAAGGACTTCAGCGCCATCTTCGAGAAGTACATTCGTGCGTAGGCGTTAGCGCGCGTCGCGCTCGTGTGCGGCACCGAGTTCTACGAGCGCGTCCTCGGCGTCGCACCGGTGCACGCGGAGCAGACGCACGTGGTGTTGCCAATCGGTGACGGTCAGGTCTGGCTGCACGCCATACCGGCGGCATACGCGTCCACCATCGTAATTGCGAGCCCGCCCGAACCTCGCGAGGACGCGGCGGTCAAACTGTCGTTCCCCGTGGCGTCGCTCACGACGGCGCGACACGTAGCCATCAGTCACGGCGGCGGCGTCGCGCCTGCCGAGCGGGCGTGGGAACTGGAGGGCACGTGGCACATCGACGGCTGGGAACCGGAGGGCAACGTGATTCAGTTTCGCGCGCCGATTCTCTGACGTGTCCCCGGCTTGGGTGTCGTCTCCGGGCGGCTGAGGGTTGCCGTCCGGGTGCGGGTCCGCGAGAGCACCCAAACGGTAGGCGCGCGACCTAGCGCTTCAGCACTTCACTGAGCAACATGCCGCGGACGTCCTGGATATCATCGATCCGCCACCGGTCATCGTTGCGCTCCTGATCATTGCGCAAGAGATACGTGATCGTCCAGCTGTTCGTGCCATCGGAGAAGTCGACTGGCACCCAAGCCTTCTCGGAGCGCACCTTCGCGTCACCTACCGAAAAAGTCGTCGCACCTTGACTGCCGGTAAACGGGTCAATCACCAGCGGCGGCGATGTGTTTGACTCGGCGACGCGATCGAAGAACTTGTACAGCCCCTGCCTGAACCGACGCGTGAACAGACGTTCTTTCTTGTCGAGCCCCGTGGGGCTGAACTTGCGCGTTCCCGCGAAGTGCAGCTTGAGAAACTCACGAACCGGTCGTTCGGCGTAGTCAAAGCGCGTTTCACGTGCGCTAGCGGTGTGCATCACGGGCGCATGCTGCGGCACCAGCGACCCTAGCGAGAAGCCCCACAGCATGAGCCAACGTAGGCGTGTGTGATGCAAGTCGAGTTCCCCGGAAGTCGTGGATCGCCGCAGACCGACGCGTCAGCCGCGTGACATAATGTGCTCCCGCAGCCTGCGCAGGTCCAGCGCCCGCAGCGTTAGCGTGCGCTCGCACCGTCTCGTCTAGGGAACGTCGCCACCCGCTCCGCCACACGCGCCACCTGATCAAGCCGCTCGAGCATTCGCCGCGAACGCGCAATGACCGGCGTCTCTGGTGGTGGGACGAGAATCAGACGCGCGAGCACCGCCGCCTGTTCGTCGAGTGCGGCACGCAGGAGCGCTTCGCCGGGCGTGCCGCGTGTGGCATCAATCGCCACCGCCATCGCCCACGCATGATCGCGCGCCTTGGAAATGCTGAACACCGTGACGTCGTCATCGAGCGTACCGGCGGCGTGATCGAGTCGCTCGAGCACAGGCGCCCACTTGGTGGCCACCTCCGTCTTGAGCGCGAACGTGGAGCGTTCCAATACCTCATTGACCGCCGTGTGGTCCGCATATCGCATCGCACGATTGCGCTCGATCCCGGCCATCAGGAGCGCGAGAGCGAGATCGTGATTGATGTGCGCGTTCACCCCCAGCATGAGGTGCTGTATTACCCACCCTCGTCCGGCGCAGGCCGCGTCGAATGCGACACGCCAAGACTTGGGAATGCGTCCCGTCGCACCGGCGGATCCGGCGCTGCGCGCGCGCAGATCCTGCTCCAGCGCATCGCGATACAACGAGCCGAAGGCTACCAGATACTGGCGCACCCACACCGGATCATGAAACCCACCGGTGTCGCACTGCGATTCCACGGCCTTCGTGATCGTAAGGTACGCCGTCACGAAGACGCCGCGACGATCACGAGCCGCCAGAAGCTGCTGCTCGAGTGTGGTCAGCCACGTGCGAACGTCTGTGGTACTCGTCAGCGTGAGGGGCGTCGACAGCGGCGTGAGGTGAGGTCCCATAACGGTCGACAATCGCTCGCGGCGTGCAATGTGTCAAGCAAGCGCGGCCGCCTCGGCGTGCGGGCGTCTGTCCCGTGCTGTTCGCGAGCGCCTGAGTCTGTAGAACGGCTATCATGTGCGGTCTGGATTTGAGTTCCTGGCAGGGGGTGATGTCGACGATGCTGGGGCTTGTGGTGGTCACTCGCGGCGCGTTGGCTTGGCAGCGGTGATCATCGGCGCGGTCGCCGTTGAGACTCTCGTACTGGCCTTCAATCGATGGACGTGGCCACTCACGGGCATTGCTGCGCGTTGCACCGCAGCGCGGCCGGAAAACTTCGCTATTTATCTGCCGCTCTGGCTTGCACGGTACAACAAACACATTTTCGGTACGCTCTACTTGATCGTTAGTGCGTGAACAGCGCTGGCGGCGCTCAGACCGGCAGCAGCGTAGCTCGCACGCTGAAGTCGACCGCGTCACTACCGCGAACGAGGCGGGGTGTGGACGCGGACATCTCAGGACCGAAGGCTCGCGCTTCATCCGACGGCCGCTGGATCCGGCGCAGCAGTGCGTCTAGCTCGGCGGTCAACACACGATGAGCCAGACGGTGCTCCCACCGCGCGATGGCGGCGACCACTTTGTTGTAGCCGAACGCGCCAGTTGAGCCGAGCACGAATCCTGCCACGGCGCCCGCCGGGCCAGCAACTTCCGCCCCGACAATCGTGCCCAGAACCGCCGAGAGCCCCGCCAGCCCCTTCGCGAGCGTACGATACATTGCGATGCTTCGCCGTTCGCCGGAACGCAGGTCACCGGTGATCGTCAACTCGCATCCCGGTAGCGACGCAGTGCCGCGCGGCGTGACGGTCACATGCACGTGCAGCATGCCCACACGCGAGGCATGATAGGCAAAACGGCTCAGCGAGCGCAGCGGAGTCGATTCGTCGTGGCGACCGCCGATCACCGGGACGGTGAATCGTAGCACGCCGCCGTGCGCCGGGTGCTCGCCGACAAGCGTGTCAAACTCAAGCAACCACGGCGCTGCGGCGGCGGCCACGCGCAGGCGTTCAAGCACAGTGGCCGGAGACTCCGGGATCACGCGATTCGCACGGACACTGCGCGCTCCAACACCGATCAGCCGCTCACGCACGCCTTCGTCTATCGCCTCGACGGCGAGCGCAAGCTCGTGCCCGAGCGCATCGTGTTCCGCGAGGGCAACGCGCACGTGCGTTTCGGCGATCCCTGCGTCACCCGCCGCCGCGACGATTTCGCGCACGAGGTACATGCCAGCGGGCGCCCGTGTCCCCTCGGCCAACGCGACCGCGGCCGTCGGCTGAGCACGCGCGTTTTCCGCCGCGTGGGCAATGGGCGTGTCCGCCTCGCCCTGCAGCTGCGCCGCGCGTGACCACACGGCGAGCGCTTCCCCCTCGCTGAGGATGGTGTCCTCGAAGCCGAGGGGGCGGGTGTGATCGGGCTGGTCGGACAATGTGCAAGTTCCGCCGCGAAAAACGGGATCGGGCTTGACGGACACGCATTTCGAAGCGATCTCGATGCAATATGAGCGGTCTTTCGCGGCGCGACCAATGAGTGCACGGACCGCGGCTCCCGACGCGTCGGCCTTCGTGCACCTCGAATAGCTACCTGATGCCATTCACTCCGTTTCACATGGGCGCCGCGCTGTTGCTCAAGCCCGTCGCGCGTGAGCGCTTTTCCGTGCTCGTCTTCGGCGTGAGTCAGGTATTGATCGACATCGAGCCGCTGGTGCGTATCATCCGTGGTGATACGATCCTGCACGGATTTACGCATTCGCTGTCCGGCGCACTCGCAATCGGCGCGGCGGCGGCGGTTATCGCTCGGGTGCCGGTAAACGCGTGGCTGGAGTGGTTTCGGCCTCGGCAGGCATCCGGCGTACTATCTTCTCCCGTCTCATGGTCGGTGGCGTTCTTCTCCGCCTGGATTGGTACTGGAACACACTTGCTGTTTGACGCGATGATGCATGCGGACATGCACCCGTTCGCGCCACTGACGGCGAACAATCCACTCCTCGGTAGGGTGTCGCTCGGCAGCCTCCATTGGGGGCTGATGTTCGCCGGCGTCCTTGGCCTCGCATTGCTCGCGCTACGCGAGATGGTGGCCGCGAGGACGCGTGTCTAGCAACGCGGCTGAGCACTCGCGCCGCGGCGGGTATCTTTGTGCGACGCCCACGCGGGACGCGTTTCTTCACCGCGTGTGACACACCAACAGCGTCTCAAACACATGACCAGCCAGCTGAAAGTGTGAACGCTCCGATCAATACTGCTGTCCGGAGGCGTGCGCATCGCATGCCGAACAGCCCGTCGACAATGGCTTCGCCTCCCCCGGACGCCCCTTTCCCGTGTCTGCCATGCCAGTTCAATCCACCCGAAAGTCGATCGCGCGTTTATCTCTCAGCGCCGTTGTGGTTGCCCCCGTGCTGCTGGCCGCGTGCGCGCCCGCGTCTCAACCGCCGGCTCCACCAACCGCGACCTCCGCAGCCGCACAACGCGTAGGCGCCGATGCCGCGACGTCAACGCGACGCGCCATCCTCGTCTCGTTTGACGCGCTCAACGAGCGCCGGGCGTTGGAAACGGTCCCAGCCGAAGCGATCCCCACATTTCACGCGATGTTCGACGACGCGGCGTGCGCGGCGTCAGCGAGGCCGGCGTTTCCGAGCGTCACCGCCCCGGGACATGCCGCGCTCTGGACCGGTTCGTACGGCAATGTGAATGGCATTTCCGCGAACTCGCAGCCAAAGCTACCGCGTCACAGCAACTCACTCACATCGCAGGCGTCGGGCTACTTCGTCGACGCGCTGCGCGCCGAGCCGATCTGGATCACGGCGGCACGCGCCAGACGGCGGGTGGCCGGACATCACGTGACGCAGGCGCCCAACGCGCCTGGGTATCCGTACGTGGACGGCGACAACGACCCGGACCGTGCATCGCTCGATGCCGCGCGCGCCGACGCGTCGCGTACGCTGCGCATGAACGAGCTGCTTGTCATGAACGGCTACAACGTGTCGGTTGCACCATCGTGGCTGCTCACCGAACGTGAGGTCACACCGCGTGCTGCGGCCCAGTGGCGCGGGCTGGCGTCGCTGCGCAGCGGTGTGCTACCAATGGAAATCCGCTGGGTGGCGGGCGCCGATTCGCTGTTCGGCGTATTCTATGGCCAGCGAGTGTACGATCGCGTGATCTTGTCGGCTCAGCGCGATGTCGCGTCTGGTGTTGTCGTGATTGCCGCTCCGGTCGAAACCTCCGCGCCCGGCACCACGCGTGAGCTGGCGCGCCACTTTCCCGATGCCGTGCTGGTGGAGACCGCGCGCGGTCCCGTGCCGCTCACCGGCCGTCTGTTCGCAGTGGCCGACGACGCGTCAACCTTTGAGTTGCTCATTCCGGAATTGCGCGTGGTGGAGGGAAACCACGGAGGCGATGTGCGAGTATATCAGCAAGCCATCGGGGGTTGGTACGGGAACGCGGCGCTGTCGGTGTATCGCAGCGGTCGCTTCGGACCCACGCTCATGTCCGGCGGAGATGGCCATGCGGAGCTGCGCTATCTCGAATCGTTGGAGCATGTGACGCGGCAGTACATGCGCGGCAGCGAATGGATGTGGCGAACTCGTCGTGCGCAGTTGCTGCTCGACTACTTCCCGCTCATCGATGAAGTGGATCATGAGTGGTACGGGCACGTTGACGCCGCGACACCGCTTTACAACGCGCGAGTCGGCACGCGCTTGGCGGAGTACCGCGCGCGCGCCTGGTCGCTGGCCGATCGCCGACTGCGTGCACTGCACGCACTCGTGGCGGACGATTCCGCCGCGGCGTTGATTGTGTCAGGCGATCACGGTATGCGCACGTTCTGGCGCGGTTTCCGTCCCAACGTTGCGCTACGTGCGGCCGGCTTGCTCGCGCTCGACACGGCGGGACGCGTAGATCTGTCGCGCACCAAAGCGTACTCACCAAACGGCTACTACGTGATGATCAACCGCACGGCGTGGAAAGATGGCATTGTGTCGCCCGCCGAAGAAGAAGCCGTGCTGAACGCGGCCGAGCGCGCACTGCAACAGGCGCGTTCCCCCGACGGTGCACGCATCGTGATGCAAACGTGGCGCGCCGACGCACCAGGTGCGGACACGCTCGGACTCGGCGGACCAGCGGGCGGCGACTTGTACTACGATGTAGCGCGTGGCTACACCTGGAACGCCGGACTGGCTGATCCTGTGAGTTCGGAACTGTCGCGTCCCGGATCGACACACGGGTACCCGTCCACCAGTCCGGAAATGCATACGGTCCTGTGTTTATGGAGCAGTGGCGTGTCGCCGCATCGTGTCGGGCCCGTGCGCAGCAGTGATGCCGCGCTCATCACCGCAGATTGGCTTGGTATTCCGCGTCCGGCAAATGCGCAGGGTGTTTCGCCCTACGGTGCGTTGCTCAAGCGCTCACGAAAATCCGTCAACGCCGTGGACAAGCGCTTACGTGCCTCGGTCAGTCGTGCGCGTAGGCTATGAGATTCTACCGCAGTCCATCGCTCGACGCGCGCTTGAGCGAGAATCGGATTGGTGGCGATATCCTCACTGCGCGAACACCAGACCAACCCCTTTTAAACACCACGCCCGCGCCGATATTCGTGGTCTCGTCATCATCCCCGTCGAACTGCCAGCGCGACACGGGAAGCTGCCCGCCGGTGCTCCGTGCGAGGGCGTTCGGCCGGCCCCTGAGCACAGGCGTAAACGCGCCCACCGGTGTGAAAATCAGCCCGAAGAACCCGGCCGCGGCACCGTCGGATTGAACAGTACGCCGACCCGCGGCCGAGGTCGCTTCGTCGCCTGACGTAGACGCCGCGCATATATATCCGATGATGCCACGCTTCCCTACCCGTACAACGGGCCGCGACTGGGGTGTTCCGTCATGAGTACGGTCAGAATCGCCCTGGCCAATCTTCGCGTGCCGACCACACGCGAAGAGTCCGCAAGCGTCGCGTGTGCGGCAGTCGCCGAGGCGGGTCAGCAAGGAGCGCTGGTCGTCTGCTTTCCCGAGTGTTACGTGCCGGGTTACCGTTGGCCGAACACTGTCGCTGCCGCGCCAGATGCCGTGTTCCTCGCGCGCGGCCTGACTGAAGTCGCGGGATGGCAAGACAAGGGCCAGCTTGATCCGTCGGAGGAACCGATCTATCCCGCTTTCGCCGCTTGTTTACGGCCGGACCGCTCACGTTCGGCGTGGTCATCTGCCATGAAGGATGGCGATATCCGGAGACCGTGCAGTGGGCGGTGCGACGCGGCGCGCAGGTTGTATTTCACCCGCACGCACACATTGCCGAGCCCGGGAGTTACCGTCCCACGACGTTTGCGGATCCTGCCAACACGTTTCACGAAAAGGCGATGCTCTGTCGCGCAGCGGAGAATACGTGCTACTTCGCCTCGGTGAACTGCGCGAGTGAAGGGTCCGGCACGACGTCGGCGATAGCGCGTCCTGATGGAACGTTGCACCCTTATCAGCCGGACGGCGTCGAAGGACTGCTCGTCGGGGACATCGATCTGAACGAAGCGACTGGACGACTCGCCGCGCGGTGCCGGACGCCCGCATCGCACCTTCGTCTGTTCCAACTTTGAAACTCGCTGAGCTCCGTGAAACCGCCAGAACGCGACGCTCTGCTTCGCACGCGCAAAGCACGATTCGAGAAGCACCTGCACCGACACCACCGCGTTGTTTGGGCTGATGTGCAGGCGTGACTCGAGGAGAGTGGCGCTGCGGCCAGAGGCTTTTGCGGGTCGCTGCGAGTCTGAAGGCTGCCCACGCCCGCGGCAACTTCGGCCCATCACGCAGCGTTCTATCTGCCATGCCACAGCCCCTCGCTGCACGCACCGACGCTGACACCATGCCCTACACTTCGATCGATCACACCATCGGCAACACACCGCTGGTCCGGCTGCGACGCATTCCCGGCCCGGAGCTCGACGCCCGGGGTACGGTGATCCTCGGGAAGCTCGAAGGCAACAATCCCGGCGGTTCGGTCAAGGATCGTCCGGTGCTGTCCATGATTCGCGGAGCGGAGGCGCGTGGCGAGATCAAACCCGGCGATCGGCTCATCGAAGCGACGAGCGGAAACACCGGCATCGCACTGGCGATGATCGCGGCGATGACCGGCTATCGCATGACGCTCATCATGCCCGACAACCTGAGCACCGAACGGCGCGCGTCGATGACTGCGTACGGCGCCGAGTTGATCCTCACCCCGGCCGCGCAGGGCGGCATGGAGTACGCGCGTGATCTCGCGGCGTCGATGTACGCACGCGGGGATGGACACGTACTCGATCAGTTTGCCAACTCCGATAATCCGCGCGCGCATTACGAGACCACGGGACCGGAGATCTGGCGCGATACCGCAGGCGGTGTGACACACTTTGTGAGCGCCATGGGCACGACGGGGACCATCATGGGCGCCGGACAGTTTCTCCGCGAGCAGAACCCACGCGTCACGATTGTTGGTGCACAACCGGCGGAAGGCTCGCAAATCGCAGGCATTCGCAAGTGGTCACCGGCGTATCAGCCGCGCATCTATCATGCCGAGCGTGTGGACCGCATCGAGACCGTGTCGCAGGCCGAGGCGGAGTCCATGGCGCGGCGCATGGCCGCCGAAGAAGGCGTGCTCACGGGTCCAAGCGCCGCGGGCGCACTTGTCATCGCGTTGCGCGTCGCCCAAGAGCTGACGAATGCGACCATCGTGTTCATCGTGTGCGACCGTGGCGACCGGTACCTCAGTACGGGGCTGTTTCCTGCATGAGAGCGCGCGTGTCCGGCAACGCACACGACTGAATCAGGGTGACGCCGATCGCACGCGCTATCGCAGCTATACCATGCTAAGCAGCACGTCGAACCCGCAATCTCCCGGCCGGCTTGTGGAACATGGCTCTGCACAGAGCCATACTGGATCATGCTGCCGGTCGATGACAGGGCAGGGCGATGTTCACGGGACCAATCCGACACGCGTGTAGCTCCGGGTAAGCACGCCATCACTCACGGGCGCCCCTAAACCGCCAGACGCTGTCCACCCCGACGCACTGACCTCGTAGTTCGTCGCCAGCCCCGGACGGGATTCCCATAGCAGGTTCCAGCCGGGGGCCGCCGAAAAATCAGGAACGCGCAGCCGCGAGCGCGTTCCGTCGCTTCCGGTTGTGATCGCCGCCATCGCCTCTGTCACCGTCATGGAGACGTCTCGACGAGTATTGCCCGACTGCTGGAACCACCCCGCCGTGTAGAGGCGCGTGTAGTCGGACTGAAACGCAACCAATGATGTGAAGCGTACCCGCTCCGCACTGGTCTCGAAGGGCGTCACGATTGGCTCGCCCGGTACGGCACCCAACGTCAGCGAGGTCGCCGTGGGTGACGCGATCGTTTGTGTCGCTCTGCGAATCGTTGTGATGCCTCCCCCGTTGAGCGTCGCCGACGCAATGAACGTGTGAAAGTCGCCCGCCTGCAACTGCGCCACAGGCAAATGGCGAACGGTTGCGCTGTTGCCAACCGTGATCACCGAGGTACCGAGCGATATCATCGCGCCGCTTGCGGTGCGGAATGACGAAGACGTCGCCAGCGACTCAGCACCAACCGCCCCCGTGACGGTGAGCACCTTGCTCTCCGGTGTGATCGCGCCCGGGCCGTCGAAACTCAGTGTCCCCAACGAACCACCATTGCTTGGGTTCAGCGCACGCTGCACGAGCACACGATTTGCGAGGAATGCGTTCGCCAATGCGTCGAAGGAAGAGCGACTGGCCAGCAAATCCAGAGCGCCATCCGAGAGCAGCGTGAAGCTGAAGCTCGGCGTGGCGAAGTTTGGCGCATTGGTCGACGGGCGCGGTCCGAAGATCACCTGCGCCTGGTCGGCACCGCCGAGTCCCGCCAGCATTCCAGTCGCCATGCGATTCGACGGCGAGGCACACTGTCCTGCCGCAATCAGCGCGATCTCGTCGCGCGTTCCGGCCGCAATGGTAATGCGGAAGTCATCGAGACCATGTTGCGTGACCCACGTGATGCTACCCGAGGTGGGAAAATCGAACGTGAAGCTGTTGTTGGCGCCAACTGTGACTCGTGTCCACGACGTGGAGCTGGCGAAGCCGAGCCACACGGGAATCTCGGCGGCACTTCCGCAGAAACGAATGGTGGTGTTGCCACCTGTGCCGGTGGCCGTCACGATGAGCGTGACAATAGTCGATGCCGGAGACGCCACCTGCGGCGCACTGGCAGTCACGGTAATCGGATAGCTGCCGGGTACGACCGCGGGACTGGCGGCAAAGGTGAGCGTCGTACCATTGGTCGCGATGGGGTTGGCATCGAATGTGGCGGTCGCACCCGTTGGCAGTCCGATGAGTGCCAGCGTGACCGCACCGGTGAAGTTGGTACGCGTCACGATGATCGACGTGTTTCCGCTCGCGTTCTGCGCGATGGAGACTGCGTTGCGACTGGAGGCGACGGTCAGCGAGCCGACGCCGAGCACGGTGAACGGCACCGGGAGCGTGGCGGGAGTTATGCCTGTTCCTGTCGCGCGCAGTTCGGCGGTGTAGCTACCGGACGCGGTGTTCGCCGCTACAGTGAACGTGACGCCGATGGAGTTCCCGGCCGTCGGCGACGTGACGAACGCAGCGGTCACGCCAGTCGGCAACCCCGACGCCACGTTTAACGCAACCGCGCCCAGATACTCGATACGGTTGAGGATCACGGTGAACGCGATCGCCGGTCCACCTGCGTTCGTCAAAAGCGCGCCAGTTGTCGAGCGCGTCAGACTCACCGATGCCGGACGGGTGACGACCGTAATCGTGAGTGTGGTGCTCTGCGCCGTTTGCCCCGACGCCTGACCTCGAATGGTCAGCGGATAGGAACCGGCCGGAACGTTGAGCGACACGTCAACGGTAAGCGTACTCGTGGTGGCACTCGACGCGACGGTCGTGGCGGTGGGCGTCACCGTGACACCGGCCGGTGCGCCTTCAACGCTCAACGAGACGGCACCAGAGAAACTGCCGGAGCGTGAGACGGTGACGACGGCGCTGCCGGAACCCGCCTGCACGATGGTCGCCGGCGTTGTCCCGCTCACGCTAAGTGAGAAGCTCCCCGTGGGTATCGGTGTCGGCTCGGTGCCGCTGTCGCCGCCGCCGCACGCCGAGGCGATGGCGAGTGCACAGAGGATTGCCACCAGCCTCACACAACGCGAGGTAAAGGAAGGACGCTCAATCACGCACGGCTCCGGTAGCAAGGGTGAACTCCAGATGCGATTCGACGATCGACGGCGGACGCATACGGGTGCTTTCGCGATCGAGCACGGCGACTGTCTCAGCGTACAACCGCTCCTCGTCGTCCGGGCTCCGTCCGACGCAGAACGTGCCCAGCTTTTCGATCTCTTCCAGCGCACCGATGAGGTGAAACATCACGCCCACTGGGGCGCCGCATCAAAATGCAGATCGTGGTTGACGGCGATATCAGTGAGCTTATCGGGCGTCAGCCGAACGTACGACGCCTGCTGCAGATTGTCCGTCGCGTGGAAAGAGCAGGGATTGCCGTTCAGCGAGGAATACACGCTCGTTGCCGTGTCGTAGCGGCCGTCCGTCAGAAACTCCAGAGAGAAGATCGCGTTCCCTTTGCCGGATAACGCATCGTTCAGCTTGATCATCGCGCGGTGCAGCCGCGGGTCTCGACGTTTGAGATCGGCCAGCGACTGCGTGATGTCATGCGCGTCGCGCAGATGCCCGTATCGTTCGGGCAATGGCACTCCAGCGCGTCGAAACGTTGCGCGACTCCCGCTCTTGGAGCCCAGGTGTGCGAGTTCCGGATCGCAGGCATAGATCGGAATGCCCAACCGCACCGCCAGCGTGCGTTCCTGGGGCGTCACATTAAAGCAGGTCATGTGCGCGGACATCGGGTCGGGAATGGCCGCGCGGATATGGCCGACGAGCGCTGCTCGAGAGAGAATCTTACCGGTCAGTGAGTCGGCGGACCGATCGTGGCACGACAATAGCGCAAGACGCGGCCGCGCATGCGATGGCGGGACGCCTGGCAGCAGATTCAGGTAATAGTCGACGATCTCAAGCGCGAGCGGCTCGCGGGTCACATATACGATGTTGGCGCGCGGAAAGCGCAACAGCATCAACGCGCACAGCAGGCGCTCCTCGTAGTGTTCGGCCCCTTCGAGTTTGCGCAGTTCATCGCGGTCGAGCGACAAGCTCGGAATGGCCACGATCGTCTGCGGGGCGTGACGGTCGCGGAACACACGGGTGAACAACAGCGGGAGCCGATGCTGCAGCGCTGCGTCCCGTTGCCGCTCCTACAACGAACCTGGCGTGCACGTGCTCACCTCGTCATTCGATACGGCGAATAATGTGTCGGCGTCCATCGATTCAGGAGTAGGCTGCACGGTACGGCGTTGCTGGGGCTTCGAGACCAGATCGGCATCGGTCGGTTCCCCGGATTTTGCACCGCGGAGGCGCCTTCTGCAAGAGGATGCTCACTGGCCTGACGACAAACGGCAGGTCCTGCTCCCAAAGCCGCGCCGCACCCTGGAGCGAATCCGGTGCGACACGCGCTGGCTATTGCGCGAGTATGACGCCCCGACGTTCCCGCACATCACGCGCATCTGCCTCCGCTACATCCCGCTCATGCTCGAGCACGCGCTCGTCGATGCCCACAGAGATCACATCGCCGATCAGTGCCCCGTGCGCAGCCGGCTCCAGTCGTTTCCCGTACCACGTGCTGCCGTCGAGCCGAGTGCGCCCGTTAAGCAACTCCAGCAGCCGGAACTCGCCACGGCGCGGCGTGAAGTAGCCATCCGGATGCGGCGTCGAGACGTGCGCGTGTGGACTCCATTCCTGCAGCGCGTCAAGTTGCTCCACGACGTGGAAGGGCAGTCGGACACCCAGCTCCCAATACGGGATCGGCTCAACGAACGCACCGACCGAGAAGCCGGTTTGGCGCGCGGCGTGGTGAGAGCGTTGCACTCACGGAAGGTACGTTGGCGGTCAGTGTGCACCGGCTTACGAACGGCAACGCGCACGCCTGCGCAGGGGGTATAGAATGCAGTCACGCACATCTGCGGCGGCGCCCAGTTCGTCGCGCGCGCCTCAGTCGGCCCCGCTCTCTTTCGCTATCCTGCCATGCCCAATTTTCACACGTCTTTTCGTTCGGTGTTTGCCACCGTCGCCATGCTTGGAACGCGAGCCGCCTGTGGCGATGATGGTGCGATCGGATCAGGATCGATTGCCGGCACGTATACCGCGACGACCTGCCGCCTGAAGCCGCCGTCCAGCTCCGAGATCAATGTGCTTGCGCAGGGAGGCAATCTCAGTATTGTCATCAGCGGCAACAGCACCACGACCGGCACGCTCAATCTTCCAGCCATCGTAACGGGCGGCGCGGCGCTTCAGACCAGCATGGCCGGCGCCGTCGATCGCAATGGCAACAGCGTCTCATTCGAGCAGACGGCAGACACGTTTGTCCGCGATCTCAACTGGACCGTCTCCGGCAACACGATTACGGTCACCAATCAGAGCGTGTCCGGCGCGACGTGGACCATCGTGCTCACGCGCTGATCGCTGACAGACGCACGCCGATCACGCGCTGACCGTTGTCGGCGCGATGATCGTGTGGTGCGTGCGTGATGCGTAGCGGTGCTATCTGGTACCCAGGCGGAAGCGCACCACCGTGGAGACCGCGTCGTCGTCGCGCGCGACGCCGAGCACGTAGTCAGCGCCAATATCTGTAGGAGTGAAGCGAGCGGGCATCGCTACGTCGCCAAGCCAGGCGCCATTCGCACTGAAGACGGACCACGTGCTCGGCCGAATCGCATAGTCGTTGAGCGAACCGGCCACGGCGCCGTCAATAGCCGCCGGAGCTCTCGCCCAAAGGCGTCCCAGACGGTCGAGCAGCAACGGCGAAAACGCAGGCAGTGTCTTGAAGTATGCCATGGCGAGTTGCTCGCGTCGCTCTGCCTCGAGCGCTGCGCCGGTTGCCTTGGACCAGCGATTGAGCCACTCGTCAGTGAACTCTTCGAACTCGCGACGTGATACCTTCGGCGCGATCCAGGCGCGACGCACGACGAGATTGGGCACGCCTGCGGCGGTGTAGCGGGTCAGCGAGTACTCGGTGCCATAGCCGAGGTAGAACTGCGCGCCATCACTCGCGAACACCTCCTCCGCACCCAGCCACGGCTTGCTCGGACCATTCTTGTCAGCACTCGCGCGCATCGCGGGTAAATTGCCCATCGCTCGTGATGTCGCGACGTTCCGGCCGACCACCTCGTGCAGTCCGGTGACATCGAACTCGACGCCCACGCCGCGAGTCGACGGTCTCCGGGGAAAGTGCACCACCAAGCGCGCCCCGCCGTTGAACGCGAGTGCTACCGATTGCATCGCGCCGCCGGCGCGCGGCGCGCCTGCGTTCTGCTCGTCGGTCCGCGTGATGTACGCGCCGTCGGTGGTAAACCGGGACACCGACGCCATTTCGTGCATGACGGCGATTGTGTCGCCCGCGAGTCGTGAGACGGCCTGAATGCGTCGGAACTCACCCGGTCCATCGCCTCGGCGTCCGAATGTGTTCTGATGTTTGCCGGTGCCATCGAACACACGCAGCTCGTTGCTGGCACCATCGCCAATCACGATGCGTCCGTCCGATAGATAGAACGCACCGCTGACCTGTCCGAGCTGGTACGGTTCCTCCTCGCGATCCCCGATAACCAGCGTCGGGGCCGCCGCCAGCCGGAGTTGTTGCGCGGCGGTCCACATTGGTTTGTCGCTCGCGACTATTCGACGGCCAGCGCTGTCACGGGTGGTTTGCGCGGGCAGCATCGCAAGCGGCCCAATGAGGACTGCGCTCATGAGCGCAAACGCCGAGGTCCAGCGAGCACGAATCATTGAGGGGCTCCGCCGTTAGCTTTCAGGAATGACCAACGACAAGTTCTACACCCTGATCGGCGCCGACGGAAGCCGTTACACCAGCATCACGCCTGGATCGATCGGCGGTTATCGCAAGGAGCGCCGGTACGGACGGCTCGACTGCAAGGCCGCACGCCGCGCGCTGGAGCACGGCGCGTTGTACGCGCAGCAGCGGGTGTTCTTCGCCGATGAAGCCACCGCGATCGCCGCCGGCTACCGTCCCTGCGCGGTGTGCATGCCGGCGGAGTACAAGGCGTTCAAGAGCGGAAAGCGATAGACGGTATGCGCGCGATCATCGTTCTCTCCGTTGCTGCGGTCGGCATCGCCGCGTGCAAGCCACAACCGCAGGCGCCACCTGCCACCTCCGACGCGGTTGCCTACCTGAGCTCGGACGCGCTGCCGCCTGACCTGCCCTTCTCCGAGGTCGCGCGCGTGGGAGACTTGATCGTGCTCTCCGGACAAATCGGATCGCGTCCGGGCGACATGTCGGTGGTGCCGGGCGGATTGGAGCCTGAGGCGCGCCAAACGATGGAGAACATCCGTGCCGTGCTCGAGCGCAACGGCTTGGGGATGCAGCACGTGATCAAGTGCACCGTGATGCTCGCCGACATGGCGGACTGGCCCGCGTTCAACGCGATCTATCGCGAATATTTTGCGCCGCCCTACCCGGCGCGCAGCGCGTTTGGGGCGTCGGGGCTCGCGCTCGGCGCGCGTGTTGAGGTGGAGTGTCTGGCCTCGTCCCGCCCACCGGGGCGTCCAGCCCTTCCGTCGTAGCGAAGCGCTGCCGTCGAGCCTGTGGACGCGTCTGTCAGGCATTTCGCGGACCGCGGAGCACCCAGCCAAGCCCTCCTCTTGCCAGGAGTGACCGTGCGTTGTACTTTGTAGTACAAAGCACTTGGCGCCCGCTTCCGTTTCCGATACTCTCGCTTTATGCCCGCTCAACGCTCACAACCGCCGGCGCTGCACGATCGCGCCCTGCAGGACCTCTCGTTCATCCGGCGCACCATGGAAGGTGCGGCCTCCTTCACCGACGTCCCGGGTTGGGGACTGGTCGTCGTCGGCGTGACGGCGCTGGTCGCCGCACCCATCGCGCATCGGCAGCCGACCGATGAGCGCTGGCTCGTTGTCTGGCTCGTGACGGCCATGGCGGCCACCTCACTCGGCGGAGGTGCCATGCTGCGCAAGATGCGGCGTCGCGTCAGCGCCGACGGCGCGCTCACGCTGAGTATCCCCGCTCGCAAGTTTCTGCTGAGCTTCTGGCCCGCGATCCTCGCTGGCGCCGTCCTCACGCTTGCCCTCGTCGACCCGTACACCCCGGGCATCGATCCACACCTCGCGACGCGGGTGCTGCCGGGCGTGTGGCTCCTCCTCTACGGCGTGGGCGTCACCACCGCGGGTGCGTTTTCCATTCGTGCCGTGCCGCTCATGGGCTTCGGCTTTGTCGCACTGGGCGTGCTCGCACTCTTCGCGCCCGTCGTCGATGGCGATGTCATGATGGCGCTCGGATTCGGGGTCGTGCAAACAGGTTTCGGCGTGTATATCGCCCGGAGGCATGGTGGCTAAACATGATGGAAGTGCGGCGCGTGCGCGACGCGACGAACGACACGTCGCAGCGCGCGAACCGGCGACGGCGTTGAAAGCCGTGGACGGAGACGCTTCAGTGCCCATGGCACTCGACCGGCTCATTCATGAGCGCATTCGATTGGCCATCGTGAGTTCGCTGGCCGTGCACCGCACGCTCTCGTTCAATGAACTCAAGGCGCTGCTTGAGACATCTGATGGCAACGTCTCCGTGCACGCGCGCAAGCTCGAAGATGCGGGATACATCACTTGCACCAAAGGCTATGACGGGCGCATTCCGCGTACGGAGTACGCACTCACCGCCGACGGGCGCAGCGCGCTCGAGCGATATCTCTCGCACATGGAAGCGCTGATCAAACGCGTGGGGGGCGCATGAGCCGCCATCGGCATGCGGTGCCGCAGCACCTCGCCATCATCATGGACGGCAATGGTCGCTGGGCGACGCGCCGAGCATGCCCTCGCTGGATGGGACATGTGAAGGGCGCGCAGACCGCGCGAGAGCGCCGATGCGGTAACCTTCTGATCAAGGAAAGTGCATGACCCCGCATCTCTCACGGCTTCTCGTCGCAGCCGCACTGCTGCTCGGCGTAGCCGGCAACTGGCTTCTGCGCGCCGAATGGTGGCGCGCCGGATTTCTGCTCTGGGTTTTGGGAGTCATCGGAGTCGCGGTGGTCGCGTCGCGTCAGCTAGCGTCACCAGAACCATCCGCGCGCCGAGAGCGATACATGTTGTTCGCAAGCGTCGCCGTACTCGCCACGTTGTTGGTCGTGCGCGATGCCGCGATGCTCTTTGTGCTCGACTTTTTCGCGCTGCTTGTTGTTGCCGCCCTCATTGCGTGGCGCGCCGGCGGACGTTCGCTGGCCCGTCTCGAGCCCCGAGACGCAATCGTCGGCAGTGTTGCCGCAGCGGCAACGTTGTTTGCGGGCGCGCCCACGCTCGCGCTCCGGGATACGGCGATGGGAACCATTCGGGCGGATCAGCGACGCGCATTGGGCAGTTACAGTGTCGGGGCACTCGCCGCCGCTCCGGTTCTGCTGGTGGTCGCGCTCCTGCTCGCATCGGCAGACCCGCTGTTTGCGGGAATGCTGGAGAGTGCCGGCACGATGCTTGAGCTAAGCCTTGTCGGCCATGTGCTGGGCAGTGCGGCCGCCGCATGGATCGTTGCCGGTGCCGTGCGCGGCTCACTCATCCCGATGGGTGTCGGCCTGGCGGCCTCGCGAGTGCAGGTCCGGCTTGCATTTCCCACGGTCGCCCCGCTGCTCGGCGGACTCGCCCTGCTGCTCGGCGTCTGGATTTCGCTGCAGGTACACACACTCTTCGGCGGCGCCGGGTACGTCGCGACAACCGGCGGCGTGACCGTCTCCGACTACGCGCGGCAGGGGTTCTTCGAGCTGATTGTGATTGCCGGGATCGTTCTGGCAGCGCTGCTCATTTCGGATGAAGTGCTTGATCCGGCTGCGGGCCGCGAGCGCCGCGCATTCAGAACCGTTGGTTTTGTGCTGCTCACATTCGTGGGGGCCGTGCTGGTCTCAGCACTCTTCAGGCTGGGACTATATCTGCAGTTTTTCGGACTGACGGAGGATCGCGCGCTTGCGCTGGCGGTGCTCGTCTGGGTAGGCGCCGTGCTGAGCTGGTTTGGATTTACCGTGCTGCGTGATCAGCGAGGGCGATTTGCGCCCGGCGTGTTGGTTGTCTCGGCACTTTGGCTCGGAGCACTCAACATCGCGAACCCTGAACGCTGGATCGTGGAAACAAACCTTCGACGCGCCGAACGTGGACTGCCGTTCGACGCGCCGTATCACGCCAAACTTTCGGCTGACGCCCTGCCATCACTGTTGCGCGGCGCTGATCGCCTCGGTCCAGAAAGGGCGGCGGCAGTGCGAGCCGAAATCTCGAGCGAGTGGGCGCGCCGCGCGGTTGAACGGGCGGACTGGCGTTCCTGGAGTGTACCGTATGTGATCGGCGCGAGGCGCGTGCGGACGCTGACGACTGATCCGGCGCCGGCTCGTGGTTGATCGGCGCAGCGATCAAACACTCTCTCGGGCAGCCTTGTGTCAGCGGCAGCGCTCATCGGCACCGACACGTGTGCCACGCGAATGTAACTGCCCGAACGTTGACGCCAGTCGGGCGTGAGCCCCGCGCACTTCAGCCGCCGTCTCGGCGCGGCCGGCGTCGGACAGCACATCCGCCAACTCCAGCAGCGCGCGATTTACATCGGCGGTCAACACCTGGTCCCCCAGCAGTAAATGTGCGGCGCACCGCAGCTTCTGCACGCGGCTTGAGCTCGGCGGGTAGCTGCACGAAGGTGCGCGCGAAGGCGTGCAGCACGTCCGCGCGGCAGCGATGCTGCATGGCCTCCGACGCTGAAACGCCAATGGACTCAACGGCATCAATGACCCGCTCCAGCACGCGATCACGATAGACGACGGGCAGCGCGTCCTCGGCTTTCGCTGGCAGTTGTTCGAGAGACCATCGCGCTGCGAGGTCGCGCAAGTTCCGCAGACACGACAGCGCGGGGGAAAAGTTCGACAACGCCGTCGAGGTGAATGTCCAACCGATCGTCGCCAGCTGGGTGACCCCGTAACCCGGATCCACGTGCAAGTTGCGCTGACGCTCGAGGTCGACGGCTTGCAGGACGGCTTTCTCGATCGTGGATGCGATCGCGTCACTGCCGGCTCTGATCTCGGCAATCGCATCACGAAAGCAGACGTAGTCCCCGATCGAGACGAACAGCTCGACCTCAAAATGATCCCTGCCACCGGCCGCTTTGGCGATGCGGTCCAGCTGCAGGTTCGCCATATAGCGGTTGTTGTTCGACAGCACACGTCGGGTTACGGCCGAGCTGGTGCTTACCGCGTGTCGTCGTGTGCGCGAAAGCAGCCGGTGCTGGCGCTCCCGCGAATCGAGCGTCAGATCATGGATTGCCTCCACGATTCGATTCGCGCGCATTTGATTGATCGTGGTGTACATCAGGAATATCAACAGCACGAGTGCGCTGCACGTCAGCAGCAGTGCGAGCAGTGTACTAAACACGGGCGACGAATCCGTTTCCACCGTGGCCAGCACGATCAGCACGTGCAGCGATACGCCAACGAACGCACCGAAGTGGAACTGATTCAGACGTCGACGCATGAACTGGTCGAGCACTTGCGTTGTGAGCGAGCCAGCCGACTGCTGCACGGCGATCAGCAGCATGGAGAAGGTGATGGATGTGAGCGTGATCATGCCGCCCGCGAGCGTCGAGAGCAGCGTATCGATGCTCCCCTCGCCTGTGAACAAGCGTTCGGAAAGAATGGCCCGAATCCCGTCCACTTGCGTCGTCACACCGTGATCAAGAAGATACGAACCGCCAGCGAGCAGCACGCCCACGAGGATCGTGAACGCCGGTACGACGAGGAAATCGTTGACGGAACGCCGGATATCTGCCCACGTGTCCGCCCAGGTTTGCACGCCGGACGCGCTCACGGTCGCGCGCTCACGCTTGCCCGCCGCTCGACAGGGTGCGATGGTCAGGCAGCAGCGACTTGTGCATCGCCATCGCGGCGACCGCTCCCCCCGCGGCGGCGCGCACGGCAAGTTGAGGTCCGGGCGTGATGTCGCCGGCGGCGAACACACCCCGGACCGAGGTTGCACCGTGTTCACTGATGACAATGTGGCCGTCACGGTCGCGTTCGCAGCCGAGTTGCACGCCCACGTCATCGGCGGGATATTGCGCGAGCGTGAAAAAAATCTTCTCGGCGTCGAGCGTCATGCCGTTGGCCAGCCGCAAACTGACGATGTGTTCGCCTTCCCGTTCGTGCAGATGATGATGTCGTCGGTCCAGGTAGTGAGCGCGAGTGCTATAGCGACCGCATGTTGGCCATTCCCGATAACGACCACTTTCTTGCCACTCGCTTCGTAGCCGTCACAGTCCGGACAGACGTGCGCATTGGCTCCGTACACATGTTCAAGCCCCGGTACATCGGGCCACACATCGCGTACCCCGACGGCGATGAGCAGGCGTGAGACACGGGCCGATTCGCCGCCGCTCAAATAGAGCAACAGATCCTCGTTTCCCTTCGCCTCCGCCAGCAGCACCTCGTGATCCAACAAATGTACGCCATACTGCGCACACTCAGCGCGCCCACGAGCGCGCAACTCCGCCGGCAACACCACCGGCAATCCGAGATAGCCGTTTACGCCATGTAACTCCCAGTTGCTTGGGTCGCCCCGGTCGACGAGCACAACAGTATGCCCGTATCGCGCACACCAGACGCCAGCGCTCAGGCCTGCCGGCCCCCCGCCAACAATGCCGATGTCGAGGTGTTTTGGTTCAGCAGGCACCGCAGATCTTCTCGTTTTTTCCATCCTCAGGGATACCGGCAAATACACCTTATGGCATATAGACTCACGGTCATCCGCTCCCGACATTCAACAGCGTAGGTCTGCGTACGCGCACCAAGCGGGTTCACCTACTCCAATGGAGTATTTGTCATGATCATGACTATCGCGATCGTCCTCGTCGTACTGTGGCTGCTGGGCATGGTCACCGCCTACACGCTCGGTGGCTTCATTCATATTCTGATCGTGCTCGCGATCATCATCGTCCTGTTCCGGGTGATTCAGGGACGACGACCGGTCTGACGCGACCGTTGCATCGGAGGGTGATCGCACATTACCGCATTTCTTTTCATCACGACTTTCCTCTACGAGCATGCCTCTGATTCGCGATGTACCGTCGTTTCTCGGTGCGCTCACGCGTATTTCCGAGACCAGAGCCGCGACCTCTGCTTTTGACGGCCGCTTGTTGCGTCCGAACGATCCGGATCTTGATGAACTCGGCGACGATCCGGATGAGGATTCAGATCCCGACGTGGATGTAGATGAAGACGACGAAGACGACGATGATGACGTGCTCGATCCGGAGTTCGACGATGACGAGGTGCCCGACGATAACATCGCGCCTCCGCGCGTGCCGAAAGGTCCTCGTTAGGAGTCAAACGGCAGGCGCTTGGATCCACGATCACTCGCTGCTAGATGAGCGGCGGATCACTATCGCGTTCAGGATGCCGGTGTCTTCCCAGCGCGACGACAAACTGTTCAATCGCAGCGTCCGGTTTGCCCGATGCGCCCATGACGACGCCCGGATCCGGCTCGCCATTGGGCAACTCTGTTGGCAGGCCGCAGGCTTCAAGCAACTGGGAGCCCGCACCGAGTGAGAGAATCGTCTTGCCGTGGCGGTAGATATCGCGCATGAACTCGCGCGTACGCCCGTTGCGAAGCAAGGCATCGATCGACTCCGGACCGTCAGCGACGACGACGGCATCGAACACAACAGACGGCGACGTCTCGAACGATCCGTCCACGATCAGCCTTTCGCCGCTACCCGCGGAAATGCTGCCGAGGCGGACACTGATGACCTGAGGAACCGCACCCTCGTTGCGAAGCGTGTGTTGCACGTACGTAACGGACTCGACGTTCGCGACGCCACCATGCGCTCACGAATTGCCGGCACGGTCACCTCGGACAGCTCAAAGCGAAATGCATCGACGATATGTCGACGTTCCACAACGGTGTTGCTTTCGTAAAACAGGCGCGCCTGATTGTAGTGCTCGGCAAATTTTTCGGGCTTCCCGCGAACTTTGTCCTCATGCACGGGTTCCGGGAACGACATGAAACCCACGCTACCAGCCTGAAACGGGCATCCACCGCCCAGCGAGTTGGGCTCGTACGAAACGCGGCCGCGATGCACGGCCTGTCGATGCATGCCGTCGCGCTGGTTGTTGTGCACCGCCGCCAATGGTGCGTTGATGGGGATCTCGTGAAAGTTCGGGCCGCCGAGTCGTGAGATTTGCGTATCCACATATGAATGAATGCGCCCCGCGAGCAGCGGATCGTCGCTGAAGTCGATGCCCGGAATCACGTGTGCTGTACAGAACGCCACCTGCTCTGTCTCGGCAAAGAAGTTCTCCGGGTTTCTGTTGAAGATCATGCGACCGACGGGCCGGACCGGCACAAGCTCTTCGGGAATGAGTTTTGTCGCGTCGAGAATGTCAAAACTGAACCCGTTTGCCTCTTCTTCCGTGATGAGCTGTACGCCGAGTTCCCACTCGGGGTACTCGCCCATCTCAATCGCCTCCCACAGGTCGCGTCGATGAAAGTCCGGCTCCGCTCCCCCCAACTTGACGGCTTCATCCCACACGAGTGAATGCGTGCCCAGCTTCGGCGTCCAATGGAACTTTACGAAGTGCGAAACACCTTCTGCGTTCACAAAGCGATAGGTGTTCACGCCGAACCCCTGCATCATGCGAAAGCTGCGCGGGATGCCACGATCGGACATCACCCACGTGAGCATGTGCGTGGACTCCGGCATGAGTGACACAAAGTCCCAGAACGTATCGTGCGCCGACGCCGCCTGCGGCATGCCGTGGTGCGGCTCCGGCTTCACGGAATGCACCAAGTCTGGAAACTTGATCGCGTCCTGAATGAAGAACACCGGAATATTGTTGCCGACCGAATCCCAGTTACCTTCGTCGGTGTAGAACTTGACCGCGAAACCGCGCACATCGCGTGCCGTATGCTTTGAGCCGCGCTCTCCGGCCACGGTGGAGAACCGTACGAACACGGGCGTCTGCTTGCCGGCAGCGGCGAACGGCGCGGCTCGCGTAAACTCTTCGGGCGAATCGCACGCCTCGAACACACCGTGCGCACCCGATCCTCTCGCGTGCACGATGCGCTCCGGAATCCGCTCGTGATCGAAATGCGTGATCTTCTCGCGCAAGATGAAATCTTCGAGCAGCGTAGGTCCTCGAAGCCCCGCGCGCAGCGAGTGCTGGTTGTCGGCGACCGGCACGCCTTGATTGGTCGTCATCATCCGACCACCCGAATCGACCCGCACGCTGGAGATGGTGCCGTCGAGCGCGCTGTGCCCCGGTGCAGCCGAAGCGCCGGTTTTCGCTGAGCTATTCGTCTCGCTGATCGTACTCGCGGTCACCGAGCGGTCATCGGCCGCGCTGGTCGCACCGGGCTGAGGTGCATGCGCGTTCTCGTGCCCAAACTCGAGCGGTGTGTTGAGGTTCTCGGGCATGGTGGCCACGAGACGGTTTGTTGCCTGCGCCTGGAGTGTGAGCGGATCCGTGGGCTCGGCGGCCTTCTGTTTTTTCTTCATGGCGACAACCTGGGAGGAGGAGCACAGCGCGTCCCTCCCAGCTTATGCTCCTTCCGGAGCAGTCGCGATTCATCACGCGGAGGATCTGCACCTACTCCCAAAGGGCAGGTCAACGCGTCGCACAAAATCGCGTCGCGCAGTCAGCGAACTCACAATGAGAAAACAGCAGCGGAGGCGGTCCAGGAGTTGATCAAGAATGCGCGCCGGCCTGGGTATTCGCGGCCTTGTCCGTGATCGGCAACTTTCGTTTTCAATGGTGTTCGGGGCGGGATTTCTGCTGCTCATCCCACTCGTGCTCAGCACGGCACTGCAGGCGGCGAGCACTCTCGTTGTGGACGTCGCGCCGCTGCACCCGGCCGTGCGGAACGCGCTCAGCAATCTGGCGTCGTTTCTCGTGATCACAGTGCTCTTCGCCGCGATCTTCAAGGTGCTCCCCGATGCCGAGATCGACTGGAGCGATGTGCGGCCAGGCGCCGCTGCCACGTCGCTGTTGTTTGCGCTCGGTGAGTTTGTACTCAGCTGGTATCTGGGACGCGAAGCGATGTCGTCCACCTACGGATCGCGCCGTGCGATCGCGCCGTGCGCGTGGAAGTGTCCGAGATTGAATACGAGCAGCCCGTCACGAAATGGCTGCGAGACCGCCGGTCGCTATCGCACGTTGACGAAAATTGGGTTCGAGTAGAACCACAGATCCGTCCATGGGTTCTCACCTTTGGGATCCGGCGTCGGTTCCAACTCGCTCGTGTTCGTACCGCGTATACGAAGGTAGCTGTTGCGAGTGACGCCTCGCACCGTGTGCGACATCACGAGGTATTCTCCCTCAACGGTCCACTGATTCGGTGTGAAACGCTGCACCACCCGTGTGGTGGGATTGCGATCGAGCGAACGATCGCTCGACGGGCCAGGCACGTCACCCATGATCAGGTCGACACGCACCACACTCGGCGCATCGCCATGATGATTGGCCGCGAGCGGATCGCGAACCCGGATGGTGACGTTCACATCTTGCGAGCCGGGGACCGACAGAGTTCCGCCGATGAATGCGCGCGGCGACGTCCGACCCGCTGGGCTGACCGTGACATCCAGTTCGCTGATCAGATCTCCCGTCGTCACAAACACCCGGCCGTTCCGGATACCGTCGAGGATGTCGGCGTGTGTCGCGCGAGCGCGCACGTACGTCTTGGAGAACTCACCGGGCCAGAAATCACTGCCACCTTCCGTATAGTGACGATGTGAATCGGACGTGGAGGTGATGAACCATCGACGACCCTCACCCAGCATTGAATCCCAGAAGCCACCAAGGATCGCTGTCATTTGATCAAATCCGCCAAGCGTCGGCGAGTTGCTGTACCCACCACGCGATCCGGTCGTGTCGATGGAGCCGTCGCGTTCGAGCGTGCTTGCCTGGTGTCCGGGTGCTCCCTCCATCCCGATGGCGACCTGTGGTGCGGTGTCGTTCCAGTCGCGAAACTCGCGCGGCGCGTATAGACCATACACGCCGACGCCGCGAGCGGAACGGGATGGGTGATTGGCAATCACCACTGGTGGCCCAGACCGGCCGCGCATGTAGGTAAGCGCTTCGAGCATTTTCGGTTCAGTATCTCGCGCCGTATCGCGCGGATACGCATCGCGCTTTGAAAAGCGCGACTCAATATCTCGCAGCAGTTGACGCTCGGACACCGAGTTGGGAATGATCATACTGCTGTGATCACCACCCGGTGTGTCGAACTCCATGCCATAGAACTGCACGACTTCCGGCACCGCCCGACGGGACTGCAGCAGCGCTGGATAGGCCTGCTCGTAGTTGATCCGCGAATGATCGGGACCGCCATGATCTGTGGAGACCATCCAGCGCAGCCCATGTGCACGTGCTTTCGACGCGTTCATGGATATCGCGTATCGACCATCCGCGCCGAGGATTGGCGCGGGCGGTTCCGTACTGCCTGCCACCGGCAGCGCATACCCCGCGCTGAACTCGCTATGGACGTGGTGATCCCCCGCGAGCCAATCCCTCCCGTCGGATTGCCGGCCCGGTTCGGCACGTGGTGGCGTCACTCCGGAGCAGGCAATCCCGGCGCCGCCGAGAGTCGTCAGCACCAGCAGCTGGAGCGAGCGGCGAGGGAGGCACTGGAGAGGCTTCATAAACCAGATGTCGGTGCAGGCCTCGCCGAGGCGCGATCGAAACGATCGAGATTCATGACCTTGTCCCACGCCTTCACGAAGGCGTGAACGAACGCTTCCTGCGAGTCGCTCTGCCCGTATACCTCCGCGAGCGCTCGCAGTTGCGAGTTCGAGCCGAAGATCAGGTCAACTCGCGTGGCACTGTACTTCACATCGCCCGTGACGCGATCGCGTCCCTCGAACACGTCACCACCGTCAGACATGGGCTTCCACGTGGTGCTCATGTCGAGCAGGTTCACGAAAAAATCGTTGCTGAGTGTTTCGGGACGATCAGTGAACACGCCATGCCGCGACGCGCCGTAGTTCGCATTCAACACGCGCAGTCCGCCAACGAGCACCGTCATTTCCGGAGCCGTCAACGTCAACAGTTGCGCCTTGTCCACCAGCAGCTCTTCGGACGGCAAAGTGTACTGTGTCTTCTGATAGTTGCGGAATCCGTCAGCCTGCGGCTCGAGCACGCCGAACGCCTCGACGTCCGTCTGCTCCTGCAACGCATCCATGCGGCCCGGTGTAAACGGCACCGACACATCGAAGCCGCCAGTTTTCGCCGCCTCCTCGATCGCCGCACACCCACCCAGCACAATCAGATCGGCCAACGAAATCTTCGTTCCGCCCGTCTGCGTCGCGTTGAACTCGTGCTGAATCGTTTCAAAAATCTCGAGCGCACGCGCCAACTTGGCCGGCTGGTTGACTTCCCAGCTTTTCGCCGGCGCGAGGCGGATTCGTGCACCGTTCGCACCACCGCGCTTGTCAGAGCCGCGGAATGTGGATGCCGAGGCCCACGCGGTCGCGACCAGTTGCGAGATGGACAATCCCGAGGCACGTAACGTTTGCTTGAGCCCCGCGATGTCCTCCGCGTCCACCAGCACGTGATCAACGGCCGGAATCGGATCCTGCCACAACAACGCTTCGGTTGGAGCCAGCGCACCGAGATACCGCGTGCGCGGACCCATGTCACGGTGCGTGAGCTTGAACCACGCGCGTCCGAACGCCTCGGCCAGCTGCTCGGGGTTCTCGTGGAACCGCTTCGAGATCGGTGCGTAGATCGGGTCCAGCTTGAGCGAGATATCCGTGGTCGCCATCATTGGCGCATGACGCTTGGCTGGGTCATGCGCGTCGGGGACCGTCGTCGCCGCAGCGGGATCCGTGGGCGTCCACTGCCACGCGCCGGCCGGGCTCTGGGTCAGCTCCCATTCATAGCCGAAGAGCGTGTCGAAGTAGCCGTTGTCCCACTGGATGGGATTCGGCGTCCATGCACCTTCGAGACCACTGGTAATTGCATGCACACCCTTCCCGCTTTCGAAGCGGCTCATCCAGCCAAGCCCCTGCACTTCGATGCCCGCACCTTCGGGCTCTGAACCAACCAGTGAGACATCACCAGCGCCATGGCACTTGCCGAACGTGTGGCCGCCAGCGATGAGCGCAACCGTCTCCTCGTCGTTCATCGCCATGCGTGCAAACGTCTCACGAATGTCGCGTGCCGCGGCGAGCGGATCCGGCTGACCGTTCGGGCCTTCCGGGTTCACGTAAATGAGGCCCATCTGCACCGCGGCGAGCGGATTTTCGAGTTCCCGATCGCCCGAATAGCGCGTATCGCCCAACCACTCGGTCTCCGCGCCCCAGTAGATGTCCTGCGCCGGCTCCCAGACGTCCTCACGGCCACCGGCGAACCCGAAGATCTTGAATCCCATGGACATCATCGCGCAGTCGCCGGCAAAGATCATAAGATCCGCCCACGAAATTTTGTTACCGTATTTTTGCTTGATCGGCCAGAGCAGACGGCGCGCCTTGTCGAGGTTGCCGTTGTCCGGCCAGCTGTTGAGCGGCGCAAAACGCTGCGTGCCGGACGACGAACCACCACGACCGTCAGCCGTGCGGTAGGTGCCAGCGCTGTGCC
>ENA-ORBV01003929-ORBV01003929.1-microbial-mat-metagenome-genome-assembly--contig:-NODE-3929-length-29140-cov-43.629323_pt1 | contig 29140 bp, 27 predicted proteins | sample MGYA00237777_ERZ505514 | MGnify/ENA primary metagenome ERZ505514 (study PRJEB26160, sample SAMN06269048) | microbial mat metagenome | isolation source: Oligotrophic lake microbial mat | place... | reverse complement strand
CACTCATCACTCATCACTCATCACTCATCACTCATCACTCATCACTCATCACTCATCACTCATCACTCATCACTCATCACTCATCACTCATCACTCATCACTCATTACTCATCACTCATCACTCATCACTCATCACTCATCACTCATTACTCATTACTCATTACTCATTACTCATTACTCATCACTCATCACTCTTTCACCTCAAAATACTCCTCCCAATCACAATTCTCTGCACTTCGCTGGTTCCTTCATAAATCTGCGTGATCTTGGCGTCGCGCATTAAACGTTCTACGTGATATTCTTTTACGTAACCGTAACCTCCGTGAATTTGTACTGCTTCTACAGTTGTGCGCATGGCAACTTCGCTTGCAAAAACTTTTGCCATACTGGAAGCGAGTTCATAATTTTCGTGAGCGTCTTTTAATTGTGCTGCTTTATAAATTAATAAACGTGCAGCTTCAATTTCGGTAGCCATATCGGCTAATTTAAATTGTATAGCCTGATGTTGTGCAATTTCTTTTCCGAAGGCTTTTCTTTCTTTTGCATATTGCAATGATAATTCATAAGCACCTGAGGCAATTCCTAAAGCCTGCGATGCAATTCCAATTCTTCCGCCGCCTAAAGTTTTCATTGCAAAAGAAAATCCGAAACCATCTTCCCCAATTCTGTTTTCTTTTGGAACAATTACGTCATTAAATAATAAAGTATGTGTATCACTTGCGCGAATTCCTAATTTATCTTCTTTAGCGCCGACAATAAAACCGTTCATGCCTTTTTCAACAATGAGGCAATTAATTCCTTTATGTCCTTTTTCGACACTTGTTTGCGCCATTACAAGGTAAATACTTGCAGTTCCACCGTTAGTGATCCAGTTTTTTGTTCCGTTTAATAAATAATGATCACCCATATCTTCTGCCGTGGTGCGTTGTGAAGTTGCATCGCTGCCTGCTTCCGGTTCACTCAAACAAAAGGCGCCTATTTTTTTTCCGGATGCGAGATCCGGTAAATATTTTTTTTTCTGTTCTTCTGACCCAAAGTTTTCTATTCCCCAGCATACCAGCGAATTATTTACGCTCATAATTACACTGCAGGAACTATCTACCTTCGAAATTTCCTCCATTGCCAAAACATAACTCATGGTATCCATTCCGCCGCCTCCGTATTCCGGAGAAACCATCATACCTAAAAATCCGAGTTCACCCATTTGTTTTACCTCTTCATAAGGATACCGCATTTCACGATCGCGATCAATTACTCCGGGTTTTAAAACATTTTGCGCAAAATCTCTTGCCGCTTGTTTTATCATGAGGTGCTCTTCGGTTAGTTGGAAATTCATATCTTTTGATTTATAGTTTTATATATTTTCTTTTGCGTAAAAAATTATTGATCCGCAAGTTGATTTATTGTTTTGCTTGTGGAATAATTTTCCAGATATGGAATGATAATTACTTTTCCCCCGGTTAATTTCATGGTGTCGGCGCCAACAATTTCTTCTGCATTATAATCTCCTCCCTTCACCAATATGTCCGGTTTTATCATTTTAATTAAAAGATCGGGAGTATCTTCCTCAAAAATAATAACGGCATCAACTGCATATAAACTCGCCAATAAAAATGCACGGTCATTCACATTATTAATTGGCCTGCTTTCTCCTTTTAATTTTTTTACAGACGCGTCCGAATTTAATCCAACAATTAAAACGGTATTGCCTTCTATTCCGCTACAAGTATTTAATAACCAGGCATGTCCCTTGTGTAAAATATCGAAACAACCATTGGTGAAAATAATTTTTTTATTTTGAAAGCGCCATACTGATAACTTTTTAAGAAGTGATTTCTCGTCACTTATTTTTTCCAATATGGTTTCATTCTTCTTCATGCGTAAGTTCTTTTCGGGTAACCCGTGATAAAAGTAATAATGATATTGCACCCACAAAAATAATCATTATTGTTTGTGCACTCCATGCCAGCCAACTGAAAGATATAGCATAGGTGCGATCGAGCCCGTAAAGTGCCACAAGCGTTTCTGTTACTATCAGTTGATATGCGCCAATTCCACCGGGGGTACTTATAATCCCAACAGTTCCAAATACAAGAACAGCCAATGCCTGATTAAGGCCGAAATGTTGTGTTTGTTCGATGGCGTAAAAACATACAATTACCATTAAAAAATAGCAAACCCAGATGAATACAGAGTAAAAAATAAAAAGTTTGAAATTTTTTAAATGGCGAATGGAATAAATTCCATCGCGCACATTCATCATCATAATTTTAAGTCGCAGGTAGGCTTCTGTGTGTTTAAATTTTTTGACTAGGAACCAAGTAAGTAAAATAAATCCGACAACAATTGCAATAATTATAATTATTGTTGTTAAACTAAATGATATTTTTTCTGAAATAGGAATGACCACCTTATCCGTAAAAAAATCGTAGATCAATGTAAATTGTGTTACAAATAATAAAAAGGTAGCGATAAATAAAAATAAAAGATCAATGGAGCGTTCTACAACCCAGGTTCCAAGCGCTTTATCGAAGGGGACTTTTTCATATCGCTGCATAATTCCGCAACGTGTAACTTCCCCCAATCGCGGCACTGCCATATTGATGAGATAGGCAATCATTACAGAATAAAAAGTAGTTTTCAAACGTGGGTCATATCCCAATGGCTTCAGCATCATTTTCCACCGCAGCGCTCTTATATAATGACTAAAAATTCCGATAACGATGGATAGCGCAACCCACCAATAATTTGCCGAACGAAACGACAAACGCAATTCGTCTTTTTGTTCCACTGTAAGATCTTTCGTGATATACCAAATGAGTGCAATTCCTATTGAAAGGAAGATCACAAATTTGAGAATATTAAAAAAGAGTTTCCTTCCCACCTTTTATTTAAGTGAATTGGTTTTACTGTCAGGAAAGATTACTGTTGGCATAAACTTTTTTGCTTCCTCAAATTCCATAGAGGCATAAGCGCAAATGATCACAATATCTTCGGGTTCCACCTTGCGTGCCGCCGGTCCATTTAAACAAATAACACCCGAGCCGCGCTCCCCTTTTATGATGTAGGTTTCCAGTCTTTCCCCATTCACCAGGTTGAGCACCTGTACTTTTTCATTTTCTATCATATTCGCAGCATCCATAAGGTCTTCATCAATGGTTATACTGCCTATATAGTTGAGATTCGCCTCCGTTACCCTGACACGGTGAATCTTGCTTTTTAAGATTTCTATACGCATAGCGGGTGCAAAGGTAGGGGAAAATGTACCAATGGAACAGCCGAAATGTGCCAATGTACCAATGGAACAGCCGAAATGTACCAATGGAACGGCCAAAATGTACCAATGGAACAGCCGAAATGTACCAATGGAACAGCCGAAATGTACCAATGGAACAGCCAAAATGTACCAATGGAACAGCCAAAATGTAATAATGTACAAATTAACAGCTATTCATTGTAATGGCAATGGAGAGAATAGTTGGAAATTGTAATGGTCAGCTCTTATTTGGGAGTTAACCTAACTGGTTTGTGAAACCTGATAGGTCAGCAATTATATTATCCAACAACCTCACTCCTCCAACTATCACCGAAGTAATAATTACAATTCTTTTAGCATCTGATTTGTTTTTAATCGGTAACAAATTCTTTGCATTTAAAATTTCGAAATAATCGACCTCAAAACCCTCTAATACATTTAACGAATTGACAGCAATATGTTCAATTTCGTCTATTGGTAACGTCCTTAATAAAGAAGCTGCATAATTTAAGGTTGCATAAATACTTCCTGCTTTGATCCGCAGATCCTCCGATAATCTTACATTTCGTGAACTCATCGCTAAACCATGCATTTCCCGGTAAATTGGGCATATCACCGTTTCAACCGGGATCTGCATTTGGTTTATCAGCTCTTTCAGTATCATACACTGCTGATAATCCTTTTGACCGAGAAACAGTTTATCGGGTAAAACGATCTCTAAAAGTATTTTTACAACCTGTGCTACTCCTGCGAAGTGTCCGGGGCGACTAGCTCCTTCCAGTAGCGTTTCTATCCCCCCAAAACTAAATTTTTCGGTAGCAGCCTCCCCGATAGGATAAATATCGGTCAGCTCGGGAAGGTATAATATATCGCAACCCGCTGCTTCCAGTATATATATATCGTTTTCAATGGGACGCGGGTACTTTTCGAGATCTTTTGGGTCGTTAAACTGCGTTGGGTTGACAAAAATGCTGCAAACAGTGATGTCTGAAGCCCCTTTGCTCACTGAAATGAGTGAAATATGACCTTGATGCAATGCTCCCATGGTGGGTACAAAACCGATTTTTTGTCCTGTAGACCTCAGCTTTTGGAGTAAAGGTGTTAATGAATTGCGGTGTTTTATGATCTGCATGCCTCGATTTTACTGGATTTTAGCTGGTTTTGACTGTTCCTGATCTATTTTCAAAAAGTACTTGCATAAGTAAATTCTAAACTATATTTTGTAACTTTGCAGCTCAAAATTAAACTTCTGAACAGACTTAAGAAGTTGCGGCTACGCAAAATAACTAAACTACAATATCTATGAGTAAGAAAAGAGTGTTGATTATAACGCAGGAAATGCAACCTTATTTAAATGGATCAGATATAGGAGATATAGCAAGAGCACTTCCGCAATATATTCAGGATCAGGGAAGCGAGATCAGAGTTTTAATGCCAAGGTATGGTGTAATTAATGAAAGAAGACACCGTTTACACGAAGTTGTAAGGTTGAGTGGAATGAATATCATTCTGAATGACGATGATTATCCCCTCATTATAAAAGTAGCTTCAGTACCCGGAGCGCGAATGCAGGTTTATTTTTTGGATAATGACGATCTTTTTAAGAGAAAATATATTTTCCACGACGAGAACGAAAAGTTTTATGAAGACAATGCAGAGCGTATGGTGTTTTTCTGTAAAGCAGCTTTAGAAACAGTTAAGAAATTCCAGTGGGCACCGGATATAATCCATTGCCATGGCTGGATGACAAGTCTTATCCCAATGTATATTAAAACTGCTTACAAAAGCGAACCGGTGTTTCAAAACACTAAAGTGGTTTACTCGATGTATGACGGCATGTTCAAAGAAACTTTATCTAAAGAGAAGTTTTTAGAAAAAGCGCCTATCAGTGTAAATATTGAAAAAACCGATCTTGCACAATATGCCGAATATAACCATATAGGTTTATGTAAAGGTGCCGCTTCTTTTTCCGACGGTGTAATTATCGGAAGCAAAGAAATAGATAAAGACATCTCCAAGTATTTGAAAGCATCAGGAAAACCGGTTCTGGAATTTACAGAAGAAGATTATCTGACAAAATACAGTGAATTTTATAACAAACTGGATCAATAATTTCCATAAACATTCCGTTATAGGCCTGATGAAAAATGCAGCTTTGATTATTGTTGGCGGGTTGATAATATTAACAGCTTCATGCCGAAAATCGAATTTTATTGGGGAAGAATTACTGCCCGAGGAAGATTTCCTGAATTCTACACGTGTAGATACTTTTAAAATTGTTACTTATACTGAAGTTGATGACTCTGTAGTTACCAGCCAGAATGTATTTTTTGCATTAGGCAGTATCAGCAGCGAAACCTACGGCAACTCAACCGGAAATATTTATTCGCAGGTTTTATTGCCTACCAATAATTTATTTTTTGGCGCTGCACCCGGAATTGATTCCATTGTAGTTACTATAGATTATGCAGGCTACTATGGAGACACAGAAGCCCAACATACTGTTTCTGTTTTTCGAATGACAGAAAGGCTAGAATCGGGACGATTATATTATTCTGATGCGAGATTTCATGTTTTACCTATTCCAATAGGCAAAAAGAAAGAGTTTGTACCAAATTTATCAGATAGCGTGGTATTGGCAGACGGAACTATTTATGAACCGCATTTACGCATTAAATTATTTGATTCTTTCGGTCAAAATTTATTAAATCTGGATACAACGGTGCTGGAAAATGATACAAGTTTCCTAAGTTTTTTGCAAGGGATATATATTGAAGCAGATACACTTACGGATGGCTTTTCCAACGGTATCATGTATTTTGATATGGCTTCAACACTCTCCGGTTTGCGTATTTATTATCACAACAGTGAAGCAGATTCGCTGTCTGTTGTTCTGCCTTTCACAGGTGTGAAAACAAACAGATTTACACATAGTTATGCAGCAGACACCCCGGTAAAAACTGCTTTATTATTGCCTGATTCCATCAATGGAGATCAACAAACTTTTGTGCAGGGTTTTGGCGGATTGCGAACTATTGTGAAATTCCCCACGCTCAAAAATCTTCAGGATGTATCTATCAATAAGGCAGAACTTGTTTTAACAGTTACCTCCTACGATGGCCGCGAATTTGCACCGCCTCCCAAAATCCAGTTAGTGCAATTGGATTCTACAGGAAACAATTTTTATTATTTGGCACTTTATAGCATAGAAGTTTATTCTTCTATAGTAGACGATAATTTTGGAACTAATAATATAGGAGGAACTGTTACCAGGGCAGAAAGTGATGCAGGAAGGTTTGTTTTTCAATATAAATATATCATTACGGAGCATGTACAGGAGATATTGCAGGGCTCGATAGAAAATTATGGATTTGCTTTGATCTGTCAGCCCGGAAACAGAATACCAAATGCCGTAACTTTAGGTGGAGTTCAATCAGACAGAGATTTTTTTAAACCAAGTCTCTCTATTACATACACAACGATAAATAAATAACAGTATGTGTGGTATAGTAGGTTATATCGGGCATCGTCAGGCTTTCCCGGTAATAATAAAGGGCCTGCATCGTTTAGAGTATCGCGGTTACGATAGTGCCGGAGTGGCATTATTAAATGGCGATCTCAATATCTATAAAATTGCCGGCAAAGTAGCCGAATTGGAAAAAGAAGCAGAAGGTAAAAATACGGAAGGTACCTGCGGAATAGGGCATACCCGATGGGCTACACATGGCGAACCGAATACCACCAACGCGCATCCCCACGTAAGCGAAAGCAAAAATCTTGCAATTATACATAATGGTATTATTGAAAATTACGCTTCTTTAAAAACGGAATTAATTAAACGAGGACATCAGTTTTTATCCGATACCGATACAGAAGTATTAATTCATTTAATTGAAGACATTCAGTTAAATGAAAAAACAGATTTGGTAGAAGCAGTGCGCATTGCATTAAATCAGGTGATAGGTGCTTATGCAATTGTAATTATTTCAAAAGACAATCCGGATATTTTAATAGCAGCAAGAAAATCATCACCACTTGTTATTGGAATTGGGGAGGATGAATTTTTTATTGCGAGTGATGCGAGTCCACTCATTGAATATACACGAAATGTGGTGTATTTGAATGATGAAGAAATTGCAGTGGTGAGCAGAACAAATGAATTGGTAATTAAAACAATTCACAATGAAAATATAACGCCTTACATGCAGGAATTGCAAATGCAATTAGACATGATTGAAAAGGGTGGATATGATCATTATATGCTCAAAGAAATTTATGAGCAACCCATTTCCATTAAAGACAGTATGCGCGGAAGATTGATCGGGTCAAAAAATTCGATCGTGTTGGGCGGAATTAAGGAATATGAAAAGAAATTAATTAATGCAAAAAGGATCATCATTATCGGTTGTGGTACTTCCTGGCATGCGGGATTGGTTGGTGAATATTTATTTGAAGATCTTGCGCGTATTCCAACAGAGGTAGAGTATGCAAGTGAATTCCGTTATCGCAATCCGGTTATTAGTGAAGAAGATATTGTAATTGCAATTTCACAAAGCGGAGAAACTGCTGATACGCTTGCAGCAATTGAATTAGCAAAAGCAAAAGGCGCAACTATATTTGGAATTTGTAATGTGGTGGGGTCTTCTATTCCGCGCACAACACATGCAGGTTCCTACACGCATGCCGGTCCGGAAATTGGTGTTGCAAGTACCAAAGCATTTACCGCACAGGTTACAGTACTCACTATGATGGCATTAAGTATTGCGAGAAAAAGAGGAACAATTCCGGAAAGTAAATATCAGGCCATTGCAATTGAATTAAGTAAAATTCCGGAAAAGGTGCAAGTTGTTTTAAAGTCAAACGAACACATCAAACAAATGGCGGAAGAATATATGCATGTAAGCAATTTTTTGTATTTGGGAAGGGGATATAATTTCCCGGTTGCTTTAGAAGGTGCATTAAAATTAAAAGAGATCTCCTATATACACGCCGAAGGATATCCTGCAGCGGAAATGAAACATGGACCCATTGCATTAATTGATGAAAATATGCCCGTAGTTGTTGTTGCAACAAACATGAGTGCCCACGACAAGATCATCAGCAATATTCAGGAAATTAAAGCGCGTAAAGGAAGAATTATCGCCATCATTTCCGAAAGTGATACAGTTATTGAAGCCATGGCAGAACATGTAATTCGAATTCCGGATACCGAAGATGCTTTAACTCCTTTATTAAGTGTAATTCCATTGCAATTACTTGCCTATCATATTGCTGTCCGTTTAGGAAGAAATGTTGATCAGCCGAGGAATTTGGCAAAGAGTGTTACGGTGGAATAGAGTAAAGCAGATTTCATCTGAACGTAATAGAGTTTCTCAATACTGACCTTTTACTAACATCATTCCTTGTTGAATACACTCGGCTAACACAATTTGAAATAGTTGTAAAAATATCACCTCCCCATAAAACTGACGTATTCTGCTGAGCTTGCTATACCATGGGAAAGACTCATTAATATTAATAGCCTATAAAAACAATACATCCAGCCTCAAACATGCCAAGGCCCTTATTTTTCAATCACGGCAAACATTTTCAAATTAGCACACCAACATTAATTTAAATAACACTACAAGATTTATGCTTTGTTGGCCTATTTCGCCATAAAAGGAAGCGGTAGATTTATTTAAAATTGCAGATCAAGGGTGTTTTCCAGCCTGCAGTAAAAATTATCTTCCGAAACGCGCTCGCTTAATTGAAATGGAACACTGGAAACTTTCGAAGGTATTCTATATCCGGTTAATCGAATTTGGCATTTACAATAATATTTTATATATTTGGTTGTTGAATACAAAAGTTCAACAACACACACATGAGACTAATACACACATCCTATCTAGGCGTAGCTATGCTTATGCTTTTTTTCACTCAATGTAGTATTTCACCCAGTTTGGAAGAACCCGTTCAACAGGTCAGCCTGCGCACATCACACAGTAATATTCCGTTAAATGACCCCACAACTTTTTTTTATGAAGGAACCTCTTCGGGATTATATCCTTGGGGAAACTCATTGATTTTCAATGATTACAGGGCCAATTATATCACTAGTTCCAAAGCTATCAAAGCAATGAACCAATACGGGGTGGTTAAAAAATCGGGTAAAGTTGTTATTCTTGGATTGGGGGGGAAGTAATCCATCAAAAATGTATGAATCTATGAAAACATCAATACTGGCCGAATATCCTTTTGGGAAAAGTTTAGTTATGGTAAATGGTGCAATTGGTGGCAAAGATCTTCCGGATATATTAAATCCGGACGCGTCTTACTGGACCACTGTAGGTCGATTGCTGGACAGTGCTAATGTTACGCCAACCCAGGTTCAGGTAATTTATTGCATTCAGGAAGATTTTGTAAACCAAGATACTACTTTTGCAAGAGCTCTGGCTATTAAAGAATCCTACTTATTGTTATTAGATGTTATTAGATTAAAGTATCCAAATTGTAAAATGTTCCTTGTTGGTGATAGAGGATATAACGACTATGCTACCCTTGCTAAGTATTGGGAGCCCACGGGCTATCTGAATGGTTGGGCCGCAAAATTTCTTGTGCAGGAATATGTAGATGGTTTATTACCACAATATCCGTTTGTCAATTGGCTGGATTATTATTGGGCTAACGGAACTGAACCCAGATGGGATGGCCTGACCTATAACTTTTCAGATTTTTTATCACCCATTTATGCACATTTAACAGATGAAAAAATTAACGCGTTAGCAACTTCAACACACAATAAATTAAAAATTGACGCCGGTGCAAAATTTTGGTATAAATAATGAATAGGAGACAGGTGGATTTTAGATTCTATTTATTTTTACTATTTCAACATTATTATAATTAATTGTAACGTCCTGTAGTATCTATATTTTATTAAATAATAAGATTGGGTTACAAATTAATTATTTTGAATTGAACAGGATATAATGTAAGGAATCTAAAAATTTATCTCACATAAAACATTGCAGAACGCGTTATCCGAATTCCGGATACCGAAGAGGCATTAACTCTTTTGTTAAGTGTAATGCCACCTGCAATTACTTGCCTATTATTTTGCAGTGCGTTTGGGAAAAAATGTTGATCAGCCGAGGAATTTGGCTAGGAGAGTTTCGGTGGAGTAGGGAAGTAGATTTCATTTGACCACAATATCCTTGTAATGAAGATATTATTAATTAATTCGATTCTTTTTCTGACAACAGTCTCTTGTTATTCACAAAATAAATTTACGTTAAATACATTATTTGGCACACAGACTGTTCTAATTAATGGGAAAGAATATTTTATTGATAGCATAGGAATAAAAATTCCAACGAAGTATCTAGAGTTTGACTCTTTAATTTTTAAGCGCGAATCCGATGGATATAACTTTCCAATTATTTGCAATTTCAAGCCAGATTCCAATTATACCATTATAGAAGCCTGTTGCGGTGATTTAGATCTAATTCTTTCATCAAAATTAGATTATGACAGTCTTAGTTATTGGAGATGGCCCGAAGACCTTGACAAATTACAAGGGCAATTAATGGACCAACCTTTTATTTCTATAAGAACTAAAAAGTACACTAAGAATAATATCTATGCATGGCATGCAGACTATGTATGCAAGACGGAACACAAAATAATTAGAAGGAAATTATGGCCCCTCGGAGTTCCTCCAAAAGGCGCCTACTGGAAAAATATAACAACAATCGAATTTTTTAAGACGGACTACAGTCTGCCAGGTCACAAAGCGACCGAATTGGAAGAATATTTAGGAATAAATAATATTGTTGAACTTTCTTCAATTTCATTTCGCCTTTTTGACGATGAACGATTCGTAATAATTTTTGACGAGAATAATAATATAGTTAAATTAGAATATGAATAAAACGCAATATAAACCCCAATAATTGCAGATACGAGAATTTACAAAATGTATACAAGGCGATTTCTTTGCCCTCCTTTCACTCCACCCACATCACCGAGTTCCCGGTCCCAAATTCATTCTCTTCATATAATGGATTTCCAGGATCAACTATCCAATTGCCATCAATTACATATTTATATAATTGTTTGCCTTTATCTAAATGAACAGGGAATATCCAACCAGCATCTGATTTTAACATGGTAAATCCGGGTTCGGCCCAGTTGTTGAAATTTCCGCTTAGTATCACTTGTTTCGCATTGGGAAATGCATTTAATACAAAGGTGTAATTTGCTTCCACAACTTTAACAGAATTTGTTTCATCTCCCCCACCTATTTTATAAGGATTATCCGGATCTGTAATCCATTTTCCATCTACAATAAATTTATATGGATAGTTACCGGGTGCTAATACATAAGGTAATTTCCATCCGCTCTCAGTTTTTTGCATAACTAATTCGCTGGTATTCCACGCATTAAATGTTCCGGCAAGAATTACAAGGTTAGCATCCTTAAAACCGATTAAAATAAAATCGGTAGTATTTCCTATTGCAATTACGGAATTAAAATTTCCCATTCCATCGTTGCTCAAATTTTTATTCGCGGGATCAGTTATCCATTCACCATCTACATTAAATTTATAGAAATGGGTGCCTTCACTCAAATAAATTGGAATTTGCCATCCTGTGGCAGTTTGTCTCATTTTTAATTCCTTTTCACTCCAATTATTAAATGTTCCAGTTAAGAATACATTTTTTTTGCGGAGATATCCATTTAAGGTAAATGTCTGGTTGCATCTGAAATAGGTGCTGTTATAACTGCTGTATCCATCTTGTTCTTTTTGATTATTATTGAGGTCGTAAATCCAGTTTGCATCAACAATAAATTTATAAAAATATTTTCCGGGTATCAATTTCAATTTTGTTATCCAACCGCTGTCTGTTTTTTGCATTGGTGTAGCATCCTCCACCCAATTATTAAAATTGCCACAAAGAAAAACTTTCGAAACATTAACATTATTCTTTAAATAAAATATTGTTTCACCGGCTTCATTCTCAAATACATTCGCGCCCTTTTTAAAATCATTTGCACCGAAAGCCACCGGACCGGGATAACCAGGTTCGCCGGGTGGATTAATATTATCAAAAAATATGGGTTGATTGCCCCAATCGAATTTTGAAACATCGGCATTTAAGGGTTTGGATATTTCTGCAAAATTCTTCTCGAGCCTGGTTAGTACCCATCCTTCTCGAGCGAGATTTCCGATCTTACTGTAAACAAAAAGGCTGTCTTCATTTAATCCAAAATACAACATAAGATTTTTGTATTCCTCAGCATTTCTTTTGTCGATGCGAATTACCAATTTATCATCCTCAACCCGGATCACTTCGTTGGTTGTCTGACAAAACAAAAACTCCGGATTTATTAATCCGAGTGTAAAAACAAATACTATTTTAATTAAGGTCGACTTATTCATCTTGTTTCCTCCATATAAAAATACTGATATAATTTCTTTTTTTTGGTATTGATGATCACCAATCCTTTTTCCAGAAAGGGAAAGCCTAGTATGCCATCAAGTGTGGTATTGTAAACTGTTTCTAAATTAGTTAAGCCGGTCAAAACAAAAGGCATATTTTTAAGTGTGTCTTGGTCAATTATAAGAAAGTCAAGCTCACCTCGCAAAACACCAACATTCTGATCGGAACTGCCCCCTAAAACTGCTCTGTTCGTAAGCGTAAAATGGTTCAATACCTTATTACTTACCATATTGTCAAGTACATTGATCTCTGCACCGGAATCAAAACAAAATCGCAATTTTTTACCCCCGGCTTCTGCGCCTAAAAAGATAATGTTGTTATACAATTCTATTGGTATCTCAATGTCAGGAATCAGTGTATCAACTTCACCCATAAAAATTCTTTCGCCTTCTTTATCTAATTTATATAATATGAGTTTAGAATTTCTCTCATCTATCACCATCTCCATGTCTGTAAAAAGATTGGCACCGAGCAGACCTAATATTTTTATACCTTTTGCAGTTTCTATGTGGCCGAGATTAACCACATCAGCCTGCACATCTGTAAAATACAGTTCCCGTATGATCAGGGAGTCGATTGACATGGTAAATACCTGTGTTCCGGCTCCTCCAATGCCATAAGCGGTAGATCCGTTAGTCAATTTCCAGTTTCGGAAATACGTTTTATTTAATACTAATTTAGGTGCACCGGTGTCAAAAATAAAATTACCCTCCAAACTATCAATACGGGCTTCAATTAAAAAAAGATTATTTACACGTTTAAGCGGAATTTCTAATCTCTCAAAATTTCCCATAGGTATTGCATCATCAAAAACGAGCATTGACGCTTGTTCGATATTTTCAGGAAAACGCATGGAAAGGGAGACAGCAGAAAAAATGACAAGACTGCAGAAAATAAAAAGGGTATGTTTTTTTGTTTTCAAATAAAACTAAACAGTAGCGAGTAATTTAATTTTTGGCAAAAATAACAATTTCAAATGTTAAGGTATCTTATTATACTTTTCAACCTGAGATCTTACAATATCATTACATTAATTAAATAACAAGGATAAACAGGTTAATCCCCCATCCATTTTTTCAAACTCCGACATATCTAATACTGTCACATTATATCTTAATTCTGATAAAATCGTTTTTGTTTTTGGAAATCCTTTAGGAATTATCAGACTATCTTCATCAATTCTTATACAATTTGATGCATATAATTCATCAGGTGGAATTTCTATTTTTTGATAAACATTAAATTCGGGTTGATTTATAACTGTAGGCCAACCAATAATAGTATTATTCCCCAAATAGGTTATTCCCGTTTTTAAATGGAGTATTCCTTCTAATTTAATTGCAAAAGTTTCATATCCGAATTTTTTGGTTATTTCAGCAAATTGTCGAATGCCCTCCGGGTTTGTTCTGTCGCTTATCCCAATATAAAATTTATTTTCAATTTTTAACACATCACCACCTTCCAGCGTTCCCGGCTGGTCAATGAAATACAGATCTTTAATGGTATTTAATATTTTGTTGATGGTTTTTATTTCTTCTTTCCTGCTAATGGCACCCGGGTTTGAAATTATTGCAGCTTCCGGAAAAACAACGGCAGTATCTTCTACAAAACAACCATCCGGAAAATGAATATCACTCTCCAGATTTTTAACCATAATGCCTGCTGCTTCTAATGTTCTAACATATTCTGCATGTTGGGCCATTGCTTTAAAAAAATCAGGTATTCCCAAGTTTGCGGTGGTAATGCCCTGATTGAAATTAATTCCGGGTTTACGGGTGATTGCATTTTTGTAAAACATGTTTAAAATTAATGGATATTTATATTTTAGTGTATAAATTAATAAAAAAAACCTTGCTGAAATTTCAACAAGGTTTTTAAAGAAATAATATAAAATTATTTTATTGCTGCTTTAAATTTTTCGCTAACAACGTTCCAGTTAATAACATTATAAAACGCAGCTATATAATCAGGTCTGCGATTTTGATAATTTAAATAGTAAGCGTGTTCCCAAACATCCATTCCCAGAATTGGAGTACCCTTTACTTCTGCAACATCCATTAATGCATTGTCTTGATTGGGAGTTGAATTAACAATTAATTTATTATCAGCTCCAACAATCAACCAAGCCCATCCTGAACCAAAACGGGTTGTTGCTGCAGCTGAAAAACTTTCTTTGAATTTATCCCATCCGCCTAATTGTGCATCAATTGCATCCATTAGATCACCGGTTGGTTTTCCACCGGCATTAGCTGCCATAATTTCCCAAAATAAATTGTGGTTGTAAAATCCACCTCCATTATTTCTTACCGCCGGAGAAATTTTTGATACGTTTGAAAGAATTTCTTCAATAGTTTTATTTTCCCATTCAGTTCCTGCAATTGCATTGTTTAAATTGTTTGTATAAGCAGCATGATGTTTATCATGATGAATTTCCATTGTTTTTGCATCAATATGCGGCTCCAATGCATCGTTTGAATAAGGGAGCGGTTGTAGTTGAAATGTCATAGTTTTTTGCGTTTATTTATTAGATAATATATTTTATTATATGTTTTATGGTTTGCAAAGTTACTGTGCAACCGGTAAACCATGAAACTGGGTAATTTAACCCCTGAAAATTGAATCGAGTTCATTTGAATGGAATTAATTGAGGAAGTGATAGTCGCAGTGGTATGTGCTGTGGGCAGTGGGCAGTTTGTCAAATTGGAGCTATTCCCTCTGTAGTAAGCTCCTTAAATCACTTAAAAAAGTCGCAGTCACAAGTGCAATCGCAGTTTTTGAAAAATGTTCGATTTGTAGAGACGCAATGCATTGCGTTTCTACAAATCGAACATTTTTCAACCCAGAACCTAGAACCAGTCGTAGTTGACAGTGGCAGATTGTCAACCCAGAGCGCAGAATAATATTACCGTTTCCCCTTAAAAAAATTCACCAGCAACTCCTTTGCCCTTTCGCCTTCAATTCCGTTGCTGATATCAGTTTTTGGGTGCAAAAGTTGGCCATATCGCGAATATCCCATTTTTGGATCAGAGGCAGCATAAACTATTCTTCCTATTTGCGCCCAATGACAGGCAGCAGCGCACATGGCACAAGGCTCGAGGGTTACATACAAGGTGCAATCCACCAGATATTTAGCTCCAAAATGATTACAAGCGGCAGTGATGGCCTGCATTTCTGCATGTGCCGTTGGATCTTTGAGTCGCTCGACCAAATTATGGGCCTTTGCTATGATCTGATTGTTGGAAACGATTATAGCGCCAATCGGCACCTCATCTTCCCTTAATGCTTTATCGGCAAGTTTCAGTGCCTCTTGCATAAAATATGCATCCGGATCCGTTATTATTCCCATTAGGGCAAAGGTAATAGGAAAAGAAAAGTTTGGAAAATGGAATTAATACTGCCTAAAATTTAAATTTTTGTTCATTTTTGCCCAAAATGTGACATGAAACTCACTTTGTATCAGGCTTTTGTAACATTTGAGTGATTTCCTTCATTTACTCTTAAAATTACCTTAATTCATTCAAAAAGGTATTTAACTCATCGTTTTTGATTTAACTTTGGCCGTTCATGAAAAAAATCATTTTTATTGCATTTTTATTGGGCTTAGTTGAGCTGGCAAATGCCCAATCCACTATTTCGCTACAACAGGCTATAGATATTGCAACAGAGAACAATCTGCAATTAAAACAAGGTGCTGCAGGTGTGCAGTATACAGAAAGAGCATCTGAACAAAGCCGTTTATTATTATTGCCAAATCTGAATCTTGGAACTTCCTATTTTTCCAATTATGGGTACACTATTGATCCGGTAACAAATATTCCTACTGCAAATAATTTTCAAACTAATGGGTATCAGTTAAGCTCACAGATGAATTTATTTAGTGGTGGAAGTATAAATAATACGATCAAAAAAAGTAAAACAGATCTTCAGGTTTCTACAATGAATTATAAAGAACTTGTAGAAAATACACAATTTCAGGTGATCAGTGACTATTTGAGTGTAATGTTTGCAGAAGAACAGGTGAAAATAGCAACTCAAAAAATCAATACTACTGAATTACAACTATCTAATTCACAAAAGCTTGTTAACGCCGGAAGCATCCCCGAAGGAAATTTATTGACTATAAACGCACAATTGGCGCAAGACAAATTAACTTCTATACAAGCTGCAAATGTTTTGGACAGAGCTTATCTTGATCTTAAACTCTTATTACAAATGAAACCGGATGATCAAATCAGAATTGTTTTTCCGGATGTTACAAAATTGGAAAATCTTTTAAGTGCTCCGGTTCCAAATGCTAACGATGTTGCAGATTATGCAATTGCAAACAAAGCAAGTATAAAAAAATATGAATATCAATTAATGAGCGATGAGCTCTCCAGAAAAATTGCAGCTGCAGGTGCAATGCCTGTGTTGAGTTTAATTGGACAGGTATCCACTAATTATTCCAATGCAATTTATCCTCCCTTTGTTACGGAGTCGGATCCCTATGGCGTTCAGATAGATAATAACCTGAGTGAGGTTGTGGGATTGTCGTTACAGATTCCGATTTTTAACAACGGCCAAGTTCTGCTAAATAAACAAAATGCAGAACTTACTATTATAAATACGCAGCTTAACCAGCAAATTGCAATTAATACTTTACGACAGAGTGTAACACAAGCAGTAAATGATATGAAGGCAGCAATTGCTTCTTATGATGCGGCATTAAAAAATTATGAAGCATCAAAAAGCGCTTTCGATTTTGCAGAAAAGAAATTTAATATGGGAACTGCATCATCATTCGATTACACAAATTCGATAAATGTTATGGCACAGGCTGAATCGAGTTTGGTACAGGCAAAATACGATCTGATATTCAAAGCGAAAATTATTGATTATTATTTAGATAAACCCTTGGATTTTTAAAATTATAATTATGCGTTTAGTTAAAATTTTTGGAGGCATTATAGCTCTGTTAGTAGTAATTTATTTTGTCGGAAACAGCCAAGGTTGGTTTGGCGGTGGGAAAGGCGTAGTGGTTAATACCGACACTGTGCAAAAACGGGATATTATAGAAACAGTAACTGCAAGCGGAAAAATTTATCCTGTAACACAAGTTGCAATTTCAGCTGAAATTTCAGGGGAGATTGTTGACCTTGCGGTGAAGGAAGGTGATAAAGTGAAGGAAGGTGATCTTTTAATGCGCATTAATCCTGATTTATATGAAACACAAGTGGAGCAAGCGCAGGCAGGACTTAATAATACTAAAGCACAATTGTCAAGTGCAAGAGCGCGTGTTTTACAAAGTAAATTGCAATTTGATAATGCAAAAATTGCTTTCGATAGAAGTACACAATTGTTAAAAGATAAAGTAATATCTCAAATGGAGTACGAACAGGCGCAACTCAGTTTCGAAACTTCAAAAGCTGAATATGGTATTGCACAGGAAAGTGTTACTGCTATGGAATACACTGTAAAAAGTTCGGAGTCGATGTTAAAAGAGATGCGAAATAATTTTAAACGCACTTCTATTTATGCGCCTGCAAACGGAACTGTGGTTGGTTTAAATAAAAAGAAAGGAGAGAAGGTTTTGGGAACCATTCAAATGACCGGCGACCAGTTAATGAGTATTGCTGATCTTACTCAAATGGAAATTCAGGTAGATGTAAGTGAGAATGATGTATTGCGAATTAATGTTGGTGATACCGCAGAAATTGAAGTGGATGCATACATGAACAGAAAATTTAAAGGTGTCGTTTTCCAAATTGCAAACTCTGCAGGAAGTAATAGTCTTTTATCCGTAGCATCGGAACAAGCGACCAATTTTAAGGTTAAAATTTATTTGCTTCCGGAATCTTACAACGATCTGATTATAGAAGGAAGCAATAAATATCCTTTTTATCCCGGAATGAGTGCAACAGTTGAAATTAAAACGAATGTTGCAAAAAGCATTTTAACAATTCCAATACAGGCGGTAACAACAAGTGAGGATTCTTCGAGCAATTCCGGTGATAAAAAAATTAATGAGATCGTTTACATGCTCGATGGGGATAAGGTGAAAGAAGTAATTATTGTTACCGGATTGCAGGATGATAATTATATTGAAGTTAAATCGGGATTAAACGATGGGCAAACCATAGTTAGCGGACCTTATAATACAATTACGAATATATTAAAAAATGATGATGTTGTTAAGGTGGAAGAGAAAGAAAAGGAGGACGATAAAAAATGAGATTTCTGAGTTTTGTAACATTTTTTTTTATGATTTCCGGTATTTCTGCTCAGGCGCTAAAAAAAATTACTATAGATAATGAATTTACTCGAACGCGAGAGGAAATTAGTGTTCTCGCTGCTGATAAAGAAACCAGAGAGGGAGCTTACAAATTATTTGAATACGATAAATTAAAAATTGAAGGAAATTATTTGGGCGGATTAAAGGAAGGAAACTGGAAAGAATTTAACTACAGCGGCAAAACAGTCGTTGCAGAATATAATTATCACAGCGATACACTCCACGGTAGTTATATCGAATATTTTTCAAATGGAAATCTCAAACAATCGCTTACCTATCAAAATGGTTTAAAAAATGGCCCTTTTTTATTGTATGAAAATAAAAAGGATATTTTTGAACAAGGCAACTACGAAAATGATCAACCAACAGGCATTTGGGAATTTAATACTAATGGTAAATTAATACATAAATATGATTTTGATACCAATAAATTTTTGGTAAACAACGACACAGCCGGCAACAAAAATGTAATTATTTATGATGATCTCAAAAATCCAATGGATACGGTAGATGTCATGCCCTATTTGTTAGGTGGAATCCAGCACTTTTATTATTTTTTAGGACAAGAAATTGAATATCCCCGCATGGCGCGTGATAATGGAATAGATGGAACAGTTTATGTTGAACTGATTATAGATGAATTGGGAAATATTGAATCCGCAAAAATAAAAAGAGGAATTGGTGGCGGATGTGATGAAGAATCTATTCGTGTTTTACTACTTACATCCGGTAAATGGATTCCAGCATATGATGAGGGCAAACCGGTAAAAATGAAGATAACACAGCCGATTAAATATTCAATTTCAGAATAGGCCTGATATTTCAATTGTCATCTCCATATCATAATTTCAATTTACGTATAACTCCATATGTAAATCTCCGTTTAAAACATCATAACACTTATTTCATTACCCAAAATATTTAGTTATGGCACAAATGGTAACCGGCAACTCTGCCCAAAAAAGAAAAGCTCCTTTTGTTGATCTTACCCCAATGGTGGATCTTGCATTTTTATTAATTGCATTTTTTATGCTTACTACAACATTGTTGGAAAACAATGCTGTGGTATTGAATATGCCAATAGACACGGATGATCCTGCAACAATTAACCGCGACAGGTTAGTGACACTGCTTATTGGTGGTAATAACAATATTTATTATTACCATGGTGATGAAATGGAAAAATTAGAGAAAACGAATTTTAATAATGCTGGACTTCGTGATTTATTATATAAAAATAATAAAAGAGTAAACGCACTTTTTGGAAAAGAAAAAGGTCTGGTTTGTATCATCAAATTGTCAGAGGATGCCAATTATCAAAATATGGTGGATGCGCTTGATGAAATGGTGATATGTGATGTTGCCACTTATGCCATTCAGGATATTACTACAGACGAAATAATAGCCTTAAACGAAAAAAAATAATAGCAGTCGCTTATGGAATATACTTTACTATTTCATCTTAATCTAAAATTAAAACTTAACTGCTATGAAAAATCCAAACTTCTATCTCGAATCAACAATCGATGATATTGTTTTCGAGGATCGCAACCAGGCTTATGGTGCTTACCAATTACGCAAAGATTCGTCCCGGTATCTAAGAATTTCCCTATTTATAGGATTGTTTTTAGCCTCTGTCGTTTCTGCATTCAGCTTATCTAAAAAGCAACCTGAATTAATCAAAAAAGATATTGTGGTGAATCCAGATATTATTAATTTCGAGCCTAAATTGCCGAAAATAGAAGAAATTTTACCGCCACCACCACAGGAACAAATAATTCAGCAGGCAACAATTGCATTTAATGAAATGGTAGCAACTGCTGATCCCGAAGTTATTATTGATGATGTTCCAACAATTGATGATCTGCAAAACAGAGTTATTAGTAATGTAACAGTAGATAATCCTGTTATTGGTGAAAACCCGATCATTAATAATGTAATAACAGAGCCTGTAGTCAAAAAGGAAGATTATATTCTTTTTCCGTCACAAATGCCCGAATATATTGGTGGAACAATGGCAATGATGAAATGGTTAGGAGAAAATATTGAATATCCGCGGCATGCGCGGGATAATGGGATTGAAGGTATTGTTTATGTAAGTTTCATTATTAATACCGACGGATCTATTTCAGATGCAACAGCTGTGCGGGGAATAGGTTATGGTTGCGATGAAGAAGCAGTGCGTGCAATTATGAATATGAAAAAATGGATCCCCGGAAAACAAAACGCCAATCCGGTTCGCGTTAAAACTACCATCCCTATAAAATTTGAATTAGAAAATTAAAATTATTTTGTTTTACGAGTAGGTTTCGCCCTGTAGCAGAACTCCTTCGGAGTTCGCTGCGGGGCTTTTTTAAAGGGTAAATAAATATATTGGATGTAGCTAATTTAGTTCTAAAAAAAGCAATTAGCAGAAATCAGGATTCGAAATTTATGCAGCTCCTTCATTTTCAACACCAATTGGTTCTATAATTGACTCTTTAGGGCTAAGCATTAGTATCGAATAAAGAACCCATCAGTGGCCCCGGCAGGCATTAATTGGAACTAAACACCGAACCCAGAACCAGTATCAGTGTGCAGTCAAAAGTGGGCAGTGGGCAGTATACAGTCCAAGTCGTGGTAACGAAAATTGTTCTAAATTGTAGAGACGCAATGCATTGCGTCTCTACAATTTAGAACAATTTTCAATCCAGAACTTAGAACCAGTGGCATTTGACAGTGGCAGTATGCATATTGCCAATCCAGAACTTAGAACCAATGGCAGTGAGCAGTGGCAGTGAGCAGTGGCAGTAGGCAGATTGTCAACCTAGAACTCAGAACCCAGAACTTTTCAATCAACATGAATCCCCAATTTTCTGCAAGCTGTTTCACTTGCTTTTTGTTCGGCTCTTTTTTTACTGTAGTCGGTGTCTTCTGCAATGAGTTCCGCATCGAGCATCAAACCCATTTTATACATGCGTTTCCCTTTTAATTCATGTTCTTCGAGAAGATCGAAGCGCACTTCGTGGCCATTTTTTTGCGACCACTCTATTATTTTGCTCTTAAAATTGTAAACTATACTTTCAAGTTCCTCTATTTCGTAATGCGGAACAAGAATTTTATGCATAAAAAAAATGCTGGCGTCATTGTATCCTGAATCAATATAAATTGCTCCAACCAAAGCCTCTAAAGCATTTCCCAGCACATTACTTTTAGTAAGGTCTGTTCCGCCACGCCTAATTTGCATCATTTCTCCCAAACCAATTTTAAGTGCTACACGGTTAAGCTGGTCGCGACTGACAATTTTGCTGCGCATTTCGGTTAAAAAACCTTCACTTCTGTAAGGATACTTTTTAAAAAGATAATCGGCAATCACAAGATCTATCACTGCATCACCTAACAATTCGAGTCGCTCGTTGTTGGTGTGAACGGTATTATGAACAGAACTATGCTGAAATGCGAGTTTGAAAACATTAAAATTTACAGGAGCGCTTCCGGTAATACTTTTCAGCTTTCGGCAAAAGATCTTTTCCGATCCGAAATAACAATTATAAATTTTTTGAATTGTTCTTACCAAGCAGTTAGTCACTCAACTTTTTAAAAATAACGGAAGCGTTATGTCCACCGAAACCAAATGTATTACTTAAAACTGCATTCAATTCGCGGTTTTGGGCTTTATTAAAAGTTAAGTTGAGTCTCGTATCAAAAACCGGATCGTCGGTAAAATGGTTGATGGTGGGTGGGATTATTCCGCTGTTGAGAGCCATAACACTGGCAATTGCCTCTATAGCACCTGCGGCACCAAGAAGGTGGCCGGTCATCGACTTTGTGGAGCTAATATTAATAGTGTAGGCATTTTCCTTAAAAATTGCCTGAATTGCCTTTATCTCCTGTGGGTCACCAATTGGAGTAGAAGTTCCGTGAACATTTATATAATCTATATCAGCAATTGTCATTCCTGAATCACGGAGTGCGTCAGTCATAACTAATTGCGCACCTAATCCATCGGGATGTGGTGCAGTCATGTGATAGGCATCGGCACTCATTCCGCCACCCATATATTCGGCATAAATTTTTGCACCGCGATTAATGGCATGTTCGTATTCCTCTAAAATAAGCGCACCTGCTCCTTCCCCTAAAACAAAACCATCGCGATCAAGGTCAAAAGGGCGGGAAGCTGTTTGAGGAGATTCATTTCTCTCGCTAAGTGCTTTCATGGCGTTAAATCCGCCAACTCCAGCGGCAGTAACTGCTGCTTCACTTCCTCCCGAAACAATCACATCTGCTCTACCCATGCGAATGCAATCGGCAGCAATTATGATGGAATGCGTGGAAGATGCACATGCGGAAACCGTTGCAAAGTTCACCCCTCTGAAACCATAACGGATAGAGATCATGCCGGCTGCAATATCGCTGATCATCTTAGGAATGAAAAACGGATTGAAACGCGGAGTACCATCGCCTTTGGCAAAATAGGAAACCTCTTCTTCAAAGGTTTTTAACCCGCCAATACCACTGGCCCAAATAACTCCAACACGATCGAGATTGACATTATGCGCGCCTACTCCTGAATCTTTTACAGCTTCCTCAACGGCAGCCATAGCATAATGCAGAAACGGATCCATCCGTCGAACCTCTTTTTTATCAATTACGGTTGTAGGATCAAAGTTTTTAACCTCACAGGCAAAACGGGTTTTGAAGTTGGTAGCGTCAAAACGGGTAATAAAATCAGCGCCGCTCTTGCCAGCTACCAACCCCTCCCAGTACTCGCGTACAGAGTTGCCCAGCGGAGTTAATGCCCCAAGCCCAGTTACTACAACTCTTTTAAATGCCATGTGATGGAATAAAATTACTTTACGTGTTCTTCCAGGTAAGCAATGGCGTCACCTACTGTGGTAATGCCTTCAGCCTGTTCATCAGGGATAGAGATGTTGAATTCTTTTTCAAATTCCATGATCAACTCTACGGTGTCTAATGAATCAGCGCCTAAATCATTGGTAAAGCTGGCTTCAGGAACAACTTCGGTTTCATCTACACCAAGCTTATCAATAATGATCTTTTTTACTTTTTCTGCAATTTCTGACATTGTTTTAGGTTTTAATGGTCCTCCCTGCTATTAGGAGGAAACTGTTTAGTAATAAAGTGCAAAGATAAAGGAATGTGTGTGGATTGTGCAAGTGTGAGGAGATATTATAACAGCTTGTTACCTTTGAGCCAATATTTAAGGCATTGTGGCGAAACGAAAATTGAAAATAAATCCCGATTTTAACTTCCTGTTGATCGGCATCGTAACTGCCCTGCAGGACTACCGCTTAGCATGGTTCATTAACAATACGCTACACAAATCACTTGCTAAAAAGGACGATATTCAGTTGACGGACCCGCTCAATAAAAAACAAATGAATTTTGCCAGATTTGATTTTGATGAGGCAATTACACGCTCTGTTTTTCATTTATTGCAAAATAAACACGCAAACGAATGCCTTTTACCCGAATATAAGGAGCTCGATTTTGTATTCATTATTAAAGGGGACTATTATAAAACCAGAAAAAATGAGATTTTAAAAAAACTAAAAGGACTCGAAAACGTTCAGACAGCAGTTATTTTGAACGTGGAATTAGTAAAATCAAAGAATAATTTACTTATAGAATTATAAGAAGTTTTGGCGAGATACCTTTGTAATGTATAAAATGAATAGTTAAACACCCGATTCTGTAAATAAAATTTCAGGTTAAATTAATAAGAACATCAAAAATTAAGATGAAATTAAACAAGAACAAAACAAAAATAATTGCAACGCTTGGTCCTGTGAGCAGTAATTACGAGATGATAACAAAATTGATAAAAGCAGGTGTAGATGTATTCCGCTTAAATTTTTCGCATGGAACGCACGAACAACACAAAGATACAATAGCACTTATAAAACGAGCCAATGTTGAATTCAATACACATGTAAGTATAGTAGCCGACCTTCAGGGACCAAAGATCAGGTTGGGCGAAGTGCTTCCGCAAACTGTATTAATGGAAGGAGAGCATTTCGAATTTACAACAAAAGAAATGATAGGGGATAATAAAAAGGCTTATATTACCTACAAAAATTTCCCCAAAGATGTGCAAAAAGGAGAAACAATTCTGATTGATGACGGGAAAATAGAACTCAAAGTAATAGAAACAAATAATAAGGATACTGTTAAAACCAAAGTAATTTTCGGAGGCCCCATTTCGTCTAAAAAAGGTGTGAATTTGCCAGACACCAAGGTTTCTATCCCTTCTTTAACAGAAAAGGATCATACAGATCTGATATTTGCTTTAGACCATGGCGCAAATTGGATAGCACTTTCTTTTGTGCGAAAAGCAGAAGATATTATTCATTTAAAAAATATTATTCAACATCATGGGCATCATGCCCGTGTGATTGCAAAAATTGAAAAACCGGAGGCTTTAAAAAATATTGATGAAATAATTGATCATACAGATGCAATAATGGTTGCACGCGGGGACCTGGGAGTTGAAATGCCGGTCGAAAATGTTCCCTTCACACAAAAGGAACTTTGTAGAAAGTGTTTGTTGAAAACAACACCTGTAATAATTGCCACTCAAATGATGGAGAGTATGATCGAAAGTCCACATCCTACACGCGCAGAGGTTACCGATGTTGCAAATGCTGTTTTAGATGGTGCAGATGCTGTAATGTTAAGTGCGGAAACTGCTACCGGCAAATATCCGGAACTGGTGATTAAAACCATGGTGCGCATTCTCGAAAAAGCAGAAAAGGAAGAAATTGTTTTTAACAGACGACATGCACCTGATAAAAACTCGAAAACATATTTAAGTGATGCCATTTGTTTTAATGCGTGTAATATTGCCGGGGAGGTTCATGCAAAAGCCATTATGGGTATGACAAAAACCGGATATACCGCATTTATGGTTGCCAGCTGCAGACCAAAAGCAAAAATTTATATTTTTACCAATAACCCGGAAGTGGTAAATATTTTAAATTTATTGTGGGGTGTGGAAGCATTTTATTACGACGGTATGAAAGGAACAAATAATACTTTCAGAGAAGTGCAACAACATTTAAAACAGAATGGTTTGTTAGAGGAAGGAGATATAGTAATTAATTTAGGTACCATGCCTGTAAAAGAAATGGCGAGAACAAATACCTTAAAAATAAGTGTTGTTCAATAATCAGTAATTATCTAATTTATTAAATTAATTTTTATGTGGGTAGAAAAAAATAATCAATTAAAAAAATCGTTTGTGTTTGCAGATTTTTCGGAAGCATTTGCATTTATGACTAGAGTGGCAATTCTTGCTGAAAAACAAAATCATCATCCAAGTTGGAGCAATGTTTACAACAAAGTTGATATAACACTTTCTACCCATGATGCGGGTGATATTGTTACCGCTAAGGATAAGAAATTGGCAAAGGCAATAGACAAACTTATTGAAAAACATAGTAAATAATACTATTGAAATTAATTTTTAAATTCAAATAATTAATTTTATTAGTAGTTATTAATTATTGATTCAGATTAATTTAACCGGATGCAATACTCTGAAGAACTTCAAAAGAAAATTGCTGCACTAAGTGATCTCTTGTTAATACAAGCAGACAAATTTGATATTGAACACGATGTTGCCCGTGATCGCATCGACGAACTAAAACAAGTAATCCATTTTCACGATTGGAAATATTATGTGGATGCAAAGGCTTTGATAAGCGATTTTAATTACGATAAACTATTCAAATATTTAAAAAATCTTGAGAACCTTTATCCTCATCTTCTTACGCCGGATTCTCCAACACAGCGGGTTGCAAGAACTTTAACCAGCGACTTTCCCTCCGTTGAACATTCTGTTCCGATGTTGTCGCTGGAAAATAGTTATGATGAAAACGATCTTAACGAATTTGATAAACGGGTTAAAGAACTAACTGGGAAAAATCAAATAGAATATTGTATAGAACCTAAGTTTGATGGTTCCTCTATTGCTCTCATTTTTGAAAATGATCTCCTTGTACGCGCGGCAACCAGAGGAGATGGAATTAGCGGAGATGAGATTACCACTAATGCAAAACGCATGAAATCCATCCCACTTTCCGCAAAGTTTTCTGCCTATGGAATTAATAAAGTGGAATTAAGAGGAGAAGTAGTGATCAATAAAAATACCTTTGCAAAAATTAATCAAAAAAGAGAAGAAGACGGCCTTCAAATTTTACAAAACCCACGTAATTCTGCTGCCGGAGCATTGCGTGTGAAAGATTCTGATGAAATTGTAAAAAGAGGTTTGGAAGCATTTATTTATCACATGGCTTATGCTGTGGATGAACAAAATAATCAGTTGCTGGGAAAGAAACTAATTAATCACTATAACAATATTGAATTATTGGGGCAACTCGGATTTAAGATCTCCAAAAAAGAAAAGAAAATATGTAATTCTGTTGGCGAATTATTAGCTTTTATTGCAGAATGGGAAAATAAACGCGACGGTTATGAGTATGAGATAGATGGTATGGTAATTAAAGTGAACGACATTGCATTGCAGCAACAATGTGGCAGTACTTCCCATCATCCCCGCTGGGCAATTGCATTTAAATTTAAAGCACGGGAAAAAGAGACCAAATTATTAAGTGTTGATTATCAGGTTGGGCGCACAGGTGCAATAACGCCTGTAGCTAAAGTAGAGCCTGTTTTTATTGGTGGTGTAACAGTTTCTTCTATTTCGCTGCATAATGAAGATTATATAAGTGAAAAAGATATACGAATTTCTGACACAGTTGTTGTTCAAAGGGCAGGTGATGTAATTCCATATATCGACCGTGTAGTTTTGGGAAAGAGAAAATCGGATGCTGTAGAATTTAAATTTAGAAATAATTGCCCCGTTTGTAAGAAGGAGATTTATAAGCCCGAAGGGGAGGCTATTTATAGATGTACAAATGTTGAATGTCCTGCTCAGGTAGAGGAAAGGTTAATTCATTTTGTAAGTAAGGAGGCAATGGATATAGATGGATTTGGCCGCGAATCAGTAAGTGAATTGTATAAACTGAATTTGTTAAAAATCATTCCGGAGGTTTATCATCTTGACTATACTCAAATATTAAAGCTGGAGGGTTGGAAAGAAAAAAGTGTTAATAATTTAAAGGAAGGCATTGAAAATAGTAAAACACAACCATTATGGCGATTGATAAATGGTTTGGGAATCAGGCATATAGGAACACAAACAGCTAAGGATCTCGTTAAAACCCTCTCGAACCTGAAAGAACTTTTTAATTGCACACAAGAACAATTAACAGAAATAGAAGGAATTGGACCCAAGGTAGCATCTAGTATTACGCAATTCTTTCATAATGAGGGGAATAGGCATATGATTTTAGCTCTGGAATCTGCTGGTTTGAATCTCGAGAATGTAAAAACTGTTGCAGAATCAGGAAAACTCGAAAATAAAACCTTTTTATTCACCGGATCGCTCACCAAATTTACCAGGGATGAAGCAAAAGAAATGGTAGAAAATAACGGCGGGAAACTCATTGGCAGTGTCTCAAAGAACCTGAATTATCTGGTTGTAGGTGAAAATGCCGGTTCAAAACTGGACAAAGCAAAGGCCATATCAAGCATTGAGGTGATTGATGAAGAGGCGTTTTTGAGGATGATTGGTTGAAAGGGGGTTCATGGTTCTGAGTTTACAATCTGCCAACTGCCACTGCCACTACCAACTGCCACTACCAACTGCAACTGGTTCTGGGTTCTAACCTGAATGTTATACTTCTGACTAATTGAGGAGTGGTGAATGCTGAATAAGTCTAAGTCCGAGTAACTAAAACTTTACTTCAATCGAAAATGCAACTCTGCAGGAGGGTGAAATGGTTCTCCATAAAGATGTATCATAAGTTTATTTCGGCTGTTCCTTTGCGCCTTTGCGTGAAACATTTTTTTTCACACAAGTGCACGAAGAGCCTAACAAGAAAAAAGACGATTTTCTTCACAGTTGCCGAAGGAACTCTTCGGCAGGGTGAAATGGTTCTCCATAAAGATGTATCATAAGTTTATTTCGGCTGTTCCTTTGCGCCTTTGCGCCTTTGCGTGAAACATTTTTTTTCACACAAGTGCACGAAGAGCCTAACAAGAAAAAAGACGATTTTCTT
>ENA-ORBV01003927-ORBV01003927.1-microbial-mat-metagenome-genome-assembly--contig:-NODE-3927-length-29156-cov-14.578012_pt1 | contig 29156 bp, 28 predicted proteins | sample MGYA00237777_ERZ505514 | MGnify/ENA primary metagenome ERZ505514 (study PRJEB26160, sample SAMN06269048) | microbial mat metagenome | isolation source: Oligotrophic lake microbial mat | place... | reverse complement strand
CGCGCATTTGTACTAAAGATAACGATAGAGATAGCTCCGATTTCTCCACCCACATCAGGAGAAATCAAGTGCATCAACTATCGAACCAGACATCCCTAAAATTCAGATCTATCAAAGAGACGAGCAACGAATTTCTCTCTCTATTCCCCCACCGATACGACTATATTCATGCTCCGCACCCAGAACCAGGGCAGAAGGCAGATTGGAAAACCGAAAGCCAACATCCCCTTTCAGATCGATTAATTCAAGAAGGTGAATCGATCTACGGCATTCGATTTGGTAAAACAACACGCTATCTGCTGGCAGACATTGATATTCACAGCGTTTACCATCCCCGGCATGACCCCTTAGCCATCTCGCGCCTGGTCGCTGCCCTGGAGCCAATAGGGTTGGTTAGCTTTATCCCGATCACCAGTTCTTACAGTGGCGGCATTCACCTCTATTTCCCATTCGATACCGATCAGACCTCTTACGAACTCGCTCAGGCGGTGCAAACGCTGCTAGAAAAGGCAGGATTCAAGATTGCCCCAGGTCAGCTTGAAATCTTCCCCAACGATCGCGGCTTTGTGGATGGAAAACCAGCGCTTTATAATGCCCACCGACTCCCCCTTCAAGCTGGCTCTTACATCCTGGATCAGGATTGGCAACCGATTTATAGCAGCGAACAGGAATTCGTGCGGCAATGGCAGTTTTGCCAGCGCCGCAACCCGGTGACTCGCAAAGCGATTAAAAAAATTATTAAAAATAGGCGCAAAAAATACCCGATCGTCAAAAGTGGCGGTGGGAAATTACTCAATGATTTGAATGCTGAAATTGAACCCGGTTGGACAGGTTCAGGGCAAACGAATCACCTACTCGGACGAATTGCCTATCGCGCTCGTGTATTCCACCACATAATTCACGGCGGCTTGCCCGTCACCGGCGACGAGCTGGTGCAAGAAATCACTGGAATCGCTAAGTCTCTTCCTGGCTATGACGAATGGTGCCAGCACAAACACGAAATCGAAGCCAAAGCAACAGATTGGGCACGGTCAGCAGGGCGATCGCACACGTATCTTAACAATGAGTGCCATGAGAATTTAGGAAGCTTAGAATCCAAGACAATTCTGAAAATGAGTTGATGGTTCTCATGCCTAAATCTGCGATTACGACGCTCAAAGAGCAATTTGGTACGCTGAATGACCCGCGCGCTCAACACAGCATTGAGCATTTGCTGATCGATCTGATGCTCATTACGATTTGCGCGGTGATCTGTGGTGCACAGAGTTGGGTTGAAATTGAAAACTACGGTATCGCCAAACAAGAGTGGTTACAGACGTTTTTAGAATTACCCAACGGGATTCCATCACACGATACATTTGCCCGGATATTTGCGCGACTGCGCCCGGAGGAATTACAACAGTGTTTTCTCAACTGGGTGCAAGCAGTCTTTGAGATCACCGAAGGGCAACTGATTGCGCTTGATGGTAAAGCGCTGCGAGGGAGCTATGAACGGGGTAGTAAGCAAGGGATGATTCATCTGGTGAGTGCCTGGGCGATTCAAAATCGCATCGTCTTGGGACAACGCAAAGTGAATGAGAAATCGAATGAAATTACAGCAATTCCAGAACTGCTACGGGTGCTAGACCTGGCAGGGTCGGTGGTGAGTATTGATGCCATGGGATGTCAAACGGCAATTGCTGAGCAGATTGTGGCACAGGGCGGCGATTATGTGCTGGCACTCAAAGGGAATCAGGGGAAGCTGCATGAAGATGTAGTGCAACTGTTTAACCATGCCCATCAACAAAACTTTCGCGGTATCGAACATGATTTCTATGAAACTCAAGAGCAAGGACATGGATGGACGGAAAGCCGCCGTTATTGGGTGATGGGGCAAACCGAATACCGGGTCGGAGCCAAGAACTGGGCAAAGTTAATGACCATTGGCTGTGTCCAATCGCAACGACAAATCGGTGACCCAATCACCTGTGAATCTCGTTACTATTTGCTGAGTCTCCCCCTTGATGCTGAGCGATTCGCCCTATCGGTGCGGGGGCATTGGAGCATTGAGAACCAACTGCATTGGATACTCGATGTTGGATTTCAAGAAGACCAAGCTCGCTCTATTCAGGTCTACAGTGGAGAAAATTTGGCGGTGATTCGTCACCTTGCTGTGAATTTGCTAACTCAGGAAAAGTCTGCTAAAGGCGGCACTCGCGCCAAGCGCCTAAAGGCAGGTTGGGATGACCGTTACCTGCTCAAGATTTTGTCCCAGGCATCTATTCCTTCCTCGAAGATATGAAGAAACGTGTGCGTTTGCCCTGCAAAATGATTCCGAATGGTTGCCAAGACATCACTGTATACAGGACGAGCCTTTTTTAGCCACTCTAGAAGTTGTTCCTTCCCCTGCTCAACGGTCTGACGACGTTCAAAAATGGTTCTAAACTCTTCCTTTAATTTATAGGTGAGCCTTAGGCGGGGAGAGTGACTCAAGGTGCCATCTAATTTAAGCCGCTCTTCGGGTGCTAAATCTATAGCGTTCTTGAGCAGAATGAACTTGCTGCCTTTAAGGGTCATATTCACTTGTTGCCGAACTTGGTTGAGTGCCTCGTTGACTGGTTTCATGACGTGGAAGCGGTCGCAAACAATCTGGGCGTTGGGGAAGACTTGTGTGACAACTTTAGGGAATCCTCCCCACATATCTACACTCACTTCCTCTACCCTTTGACGTACCTGAAGCGGTTGCTGGCTAAGCACTTCAATCATATCTATCTGCCTATGACTATCAATCACTTCCAGCAGTTTGCCTTGGTCAATATCGCAGACTACCGTGGCGAAAGCTCGATGTCCTTTCCGTTGGCTGACTTCATCAAGGCCCAGTCGCTTTACGACCCCCCAGCCTGTTTTTTTTCTGGCTAAACCTGTGCATAAAAACGCCTTGTACCTGATCCCAACTCAGATTTTCCATGCGACTCACCTGTTCCATGCTACTCGATTGCACCTGTTGATCAAGATGCTCTTCATAGCGTTGCGTATGTCGCCGTTCCCAATCGACAAAGCTCAGACATTCAGTAAAATACCGCTGACAGTTCCCACAATAGCATTGGCGACGGGGCACTTGAAGTTGAGTCAGTTGACCAAAAACAGATAGGTCTCGAATCAGTCCGGGGCGATTTTGATGGATCTCATGACTCGGATGCTGACAGTGAGGATAATCGCTCTGTTCATTCAAACACCGTAATTTCAACAGCACTCCCTGCTCTTGTTGAATGCAACTTTCAACGGTGATATAAGGCAAATTGAGCAGGGCATCCAGATGAAAGTCCATCGTCAGCAACCAAGTAAATGTGCCCCATTATACGTAACCGTCCCAGAATTTTAACGAAGAATTAGGTATTCCAACGCTTTAGTTCAGGTAGGTTGAAGGCATGAGTGAAGAAAGCGCGATTGCTGGAATTAAAGTACCGCAGGCGGATTGGGAAGCGACTCCAGCCAGCATTCAGGCCTTAGTTTTGGTACTGAGCGACCGCTTGACGCAGTTGGAAGAGAAGCTCCATCAGAACTCACAGAATTCGTCAAAGCCCCCCTCGACCGATGTTTTTGGGAAACCGGTCAACGGTCAAGGACCGGCAAAGCCACGTCAGCGTCAGCCTCGTGCGTTCCAAGCCCCCCGTCAAGCCCGTCAGCTAGTGGCAGTGGAAGCCTGTGCCGCTGTGCATGAGGTCTTGCCCACGGGTTGCACTCATTGTGGTGCGCTCTTGAGTGGGCAAGATGTTCAGCCACAGCGGCAGCAGGTGCTGGAATTACCGCCAGTCGCCCCGAGCGTGGTGGAATATCGTTTGCATCAGTTGCGTTGTGAGCAATGTGGCAAGCAAACCCGAGCTGAGCTGCCTGCGGGTGTGTCACCCTCCGGTTACGGAGAGCGCCTCACGGCAGTCGTTGCCCTCTTGAGTGGTCCCTATCGTCAAAGCCATCGGCAGGTGCTGTCCTTGATGAGCGATGTGTTCGGCGTGCGTTTATCGCGAGGGTGTGTCGGTCGTCTACGGCAGGAGATGAGCACGGCTCTGCAAGCAGCGGTCTGTGCCGCTAAGGACTATGTGCAAGCTCAACCAGCGGTGCACAGTGATGAGACTAGCTTTCCGCAAGGCAATCGCGATGGGCAAAATCCACAGGGCACTCAAGGTTGGTTATGGGTCTTGGTCACACCACTCGTGAGCTTTTTTGAGGTGGTGTTGAGCCGTTCGCCAAGCAACGGCTAAAGCCCTGCTTGGCGAGCGGGTTGCAAGGATTGTTCAGGCTGACCGTTACAGTGCCTATCACTGGCTTGAGTTAGACCAATGGCAAGTGTGCTGGGCGCATCTTAAACGAGACTTGACCGCTATCGCCCAACGCAGTGGTGTCTCTCAAGCGATTGGTGAAGCCTTACTCCGTCGTGAACGTCGTCTCTTTCGGTGGTGGCATCAAGTGCGCGATGGCACGCTGTCGCGTGAGGCGTTCATACAGCGCGTTGCGTACCTGCGAGCCGGCTTCAAAGCAGAACTAGCGGCAGCGGTCGCTTTACCGATGGCAAAAGCAGAGAAAACGCCTTTGGCGAAAACCAGCCGTACCTGCCAACGCTTGTTGAAGCTAGAGCCTGCCTTGTGAACCTTCGTGTATCAGGCTGGGGTGGAGCCGACCAATAATGCGGCTGAGAGAGCTTTGCGACCGGCTGTGATTTGGCGTCGCACCAGTTTTGGCGCTCAATCTCAAGCCGGAAGTCAATTTGTCGCGCGGATGCTAACAGTCACTGCTTCTTTGAAGGCACAGAACCGTAATATCCTCGCTTTCCTCACGCAAGCTTGCTATGCCGCTCGTTGTGGCTTGCCTGCGCCTTCCCTCATTCCCATCTCGCCGGATGCTAGTGGTGAACCATTAGCAACTCAAGTGGCTGCTTGATCCTTGGCAGGGACGCTTACGAAAAGCTGAAGACAATTCTCCTGGCGTAGCCTTTAGGTCAAACGTCAATTCTTCAGGTTCAGTTTACTTTTCAAACTTACCTCTGTGGCGTTCGTTGGCTTTGCGCGGCATGGTGATCCGAATCCCTCGTCGTCGGAGCTACCGACGCATGTTGCCACTGCTAGAGCCCTTGTCCCCACTCACGCGTTTCGATCGCAAGCGCGGTCGTCCCGCCCCTGAGCGTTTTACCGCTCCTTGCTCCATTAACTGCTCAAAGACCACCGTTTCATGGCGTTCGCCCACCGTCACCAAGAACGTGATCGGTAAGCCGTTGCCATCACAGCGCCGCTGGAGTTTGGTACTTAAGCCGCCTTGGGAACGCCCTAAAGCCTCGCGGTCTTGCACTTGCTTAAGGGCAGACAGCGCCGAGTCGGGGTCTAGAGGCCCCTTTTTGCCCCGGCCGCATGTTGGTGCGCACGGATGACACTGCCATCGACGAAGTGTCTGTCCCAATTGACTTTGCCAACGGCATCGGCTTGCTGCTGCAGACGCTCTAAAAGCCGTTGCCATAACCCACGTTTGCGCCAACCGTAAAAGCGTCCTGACACTGTTTCCCAGGCACCGTAGTGCTCGGACAAATCCCGCCACGGCGCACCCGTGCGCAAGATCCACAAAATCCCGTTGATGGTCGTGCGATGATCGTTGCTCGGTCGCCCGACTGCGGGCTTTTGGAGGGGTAGCAGCGGTTGCAGTTTTTGCCATTGAGCCTGGCTCAAATCGCCGCGACGTTGAGGAGGAAGAATCATCAGTCAATATTGAACGCGCCATCTCTAGGCTAGCAAACGTGCTCAGAAGGTTTTAAAACACGCCCTAGTATCCTGTGCTGGGTTGGCTGCGGCTGATCCAGCTTTTTAATTTCTGCCTTATCCCTTTGCGCCTAAAAGCATACCGACTAGCAGGACAAAGCCGATCGCGACGTTTTGTTGGAACAATTGAGCATACAGGCGATGAGGAATTGTTTTTTGGCACAGTCGGTAGTATTGCCAAGCCCAAAGGATGGTAGCGATCGTCAGCGCGATCCAGAATGCCAGTCCCAGCGACATGACAACGCCTAATCTCAGCAAACACAGCACTGTACCCGCAAAAAAGATGCCGACTGCGTGAGAGACATGGGCACCAAAGAAGAGTGCGCCAGATTGGATGCCAAGACGGCGATCGTCCTCGCGATCGGACATGGCGTAGACGATATCGAAGCCAAGCGTCCAGAGTACAGTTGCGCCCCATAGCAGCCAGGTGGCAGTGCCTAGACAGGGCGTGGGGGCGGCAGTGGCGTTACAGCTCACAGCGCTCCAGCTAATGAGGACTGCAAACCCCCAGGCGATCGCTAAGACCAACTGCGGAATGGGGAAAATGCGTTTTGCAAGCGGGTAAAGCACAATGATAGGGATGGCTGCGACACAGAGCCAAAACGTGAGTGGGTTGAGATAGAGCGACAATCCCCACGCGCAGCCAAAGGCGGCTAACGCAATGACGATCCCAACCTTGACCGATAATGTGCGTGCAGCCAGAGGGCGGCTACGTGTACGCTGAACTTTGGGGTCAATGTCTCGATCCCAAAGATCGTTCACAACACAGCCTGCGGCACTGGTCGCAAGCGTACCTAAAACAATGACTCCTACTAATGCTAAAGGTGGCGCGCCCCGTGCCGCAAGGACAACAGCCCACAAGGCAGGAAGCATGAGAATCAGGCGACCGGCTGGTTTGTCCCAGCGTAGAAGGCGAAAAATTGTCAGCCAAGTTGGTGTAGAGCGTTCAGGCGAGATGGACATGGAAGGTGTGCGGGGGTAACGGTGCGGGGTCAGGAAGATAACGGATACAGAGAGATTGCAGCGTCTGAGTTGCAGCGTTTACCGTGTCCTTAGCGCCTTGCTTTACCGCGCTTCATGGCTTATTTTCAACTCATCGCTTGCTACTCGCTCTTGTCTCACCTCAGTTCAGGCTCAGCATCTGCTGCTGTACCTGTTGCATGTGCTGGCTATTTTTTTGCCAGATTGTCCAGGCAGTGAGGCGGAGGGACACTTTTGTGCCGCTCGCATCAGTTTTCAAGCCGTACTTCTGCCTCAGCAGAGTAGCGTCCGTGAAGGAGATGGGCGCTAGCTGATCAAAAACATCATCGTAGAGCCATTGCGTATTGGCTGCTTTGAATGCCAGGTAAGCTTTCCACAGTTTAAGAACAGCTTGATGATCAGCGATCGCCTCTACTAGCACTGGATAAACGGGGTGGTTCCTGGCATCTGGTTGGGATGCAAACTGGTTAAACGCTTGCTGTAGTTCCTGTACCAGACGGGTGTAGTCTTCGTAACTAATGCCAATCCGTTGCGGGGTCAAATTTGCCTGATAGACGTTATCCGGTATGCTGCTCAGGTTGGCGGCGATCGCTGCAAACTTTTTGAGCGTTAGAAGTGCTTGATATTCAGTTGCAAGGCGCTGGTTAATGGCGCTGTGGTTATTGCGATACGTGATCAGTTTTGCTTGGCTTTGTGCCGCGATCGCGGTGGTCGGTGGAATCGACTGTAGCAGTGCGATCGCAGACTCCCACTTTTGGCTTGCACGTTGCCAAACTTTGAGTGAGTGGGGCGGCTTTTGCACGGTGATCGCAGCTTGCCATGCCAGCGTTTGAGCCGCTTTAAAGCTATCAACAGCAGCGGTTTCAGTGGTCAGGCGATCGCTAATTGCCGCGTAGTTAACCTGGTAAGCTGCAATTTTTCCCTTCGCTTGTGCTGAAACCGCTGTCCCTTCAGGAATCGTTTCTAAACGATTAATTGCCTGCCTCCACTTAACCCGTGCCGCTTGCCACGTCTCGACTGGATGCGGTGGACGCTGCACCAGCACGGCTGCCTCCCATGCAAGCCTGCGGGCAGCAATAAAATTGCCTAGTGCTGAAGCAGCCTGTGATGATGTCGTTCCTAGCTGGGTCGAGTCAGTCGTTAGCGCTTGACTTGAACCATCAGCAAAGCCACGATTGCCAGCGCTACACGCTGCTAGCAGCATACCGATCGATAAAATGATGGTTAAACGCAAATAGGGCATCACTTTCGCTCGTGGGTCATGAGAGACGAGACGGATGGTCAGACTGACCTCACTAAACTGTCACTAGGCTCGTTTTTACAGTTCTAGCCTGCCTCAGCTAAGGCTAAGGATGAAGGGATGGGATCACAGGGGGCTACAATGAGTGGATCGATCCAACGAACGACGCTGGCGATGCGTTGGTAGGTGAAACAAAGCGACTGCTTGTTTAAACGCTTACTGAGAAACATTGATACTGAGAAACATCTTAATCCACAAACTAATCTCTGCATGACTGTGCGCTCAAAGCTCTACGAAGGCAAAGCTAAAATTCTCTACGCCACTGATGATCCAGGGGTGCTGCTGACATATTTTAAAGACGATGCTACCGCCTTTAATGCTCAGAAGCGCGGCAGTATTGAGGGTAAAGGTTCGTTTAACTGTGCGATCGCTAGCCACCTGTTTAAGCAGCTTGAAGCCAGCGGCATTGCGACTCACTTTATCGACCAAACAAGTGCGAACGAAATGCGGGTGCAAGCAGTAAACATTGTGCCCCTTGAGGTCGTCGTCAGGAACATTGCAGCGGGTAGTCTCTGTCAACAGACTGGATTGAGCCTGGGAACTGTTTTGCACCAACCGCTAGTGGAGTTTTACTACAAAAATGATGCGCTCGGCGATCCGTTGCTCACGCTCGATCGCCTACTGTTGCTAGCACTTGCCACGGCGGAGCAGGTCACTCAATTACGAGCTATGGCGCTCAAAATCAACGATGTCTTAAAACCCTTCTTCTTGCAGTGTGGGATCACGCTGGTCGATTTCAAGCTAGAGTTCGGGCTAGATCAGCAGCAGCGACTTATTTTGGCAGATGAGATCAGCCCTGATACTTGTCGTCTCTGGAATCAAACGGATGATGACCCAAAGCAACGCGTGATGGACAAAGATCGCTTCCGTCACGATTTGGGCGATGTGGCGCTGGCGTACCAACAAGTGATGGAGAGAGTCTTGCAGCATACTTTATAGCGATCGATTGGTTTGTACCAGAGCCGTTTTTCCAGGCTTCTGACTCTGTGTTTTTCCAGGCTTCTGACTGCGATCGTGGAGAACTCATTACAGCAAGCCCACTATTGGTACCAATCAATGCGGTAGAATTTCACAGTTTGTCAGTTCTTTTAAGTTCGCCCAAGTTTAATCGGTCTGAGTTTTTGCTGTTTCGTGGGTCCTGCTTTAGACAGGACGTGGTGTGTGGACGTGTCAACTAATCCGAACAATATGCGCTTTTCTCCAGTTTTGGTGGCAGTTTTGGCTGCTATGGCAACGCTGGGCTTATCCAGCACCGCTAGAGGGGAGACTCCCGACCCGGCGCGTGTGCAAGCAGCGGCTCGCTCGGCTACAGCAGATAGTACTTCGACGGTAAAGACAATGGGGGCAGCCATTGCAGCAAAGCCTACCGTTTCAGCCAATCAGGCACACCTGCTCAGTGGGCTTTCTGCACCGACAACGATACGGATGCCAGCCAGCAAGCGATCGCCAGCAGTGCCCGCGATCGCGCAAGCAGGACCCGGACAAGAAACGCCAACCCAAACTCAGATCCAGATCACTCCTGGCAGTCCTACGCCTTCTGTACCCCAGGTAACGCCAGCGCCAGAAGCGTCTCCTTCGCCAGCGCCAACGTTGGAGACAGCGCCATCGCCATCGCCATCACCGGAAGCAGCGCCATCACCGGAAGCAACGCCGACACCGACTGCACCCTCAACACCTGGGACGACACAGACTACAGAACAAGAACCGCCAGTGCTGGTGATTGAAGTCGTCGTACAAGGCGTTGAAGGGGACATTCAGCAAGAGGTCTATCAGGTCATTCGCACCCAACCAGGACGCACTACAACGCGCACCCAGTTGCAGGAGGACATCAACGCAATCTTTGCGACAGGCTACTTCTCCAATGTACGGGCAGTACCGACCGATACGCCTCTCGGTGTACGCGTCACGTTTGAGGTGCAGCTCAATCCTGTTTTACAGAAGGTACAGCTAAACGGCACCACACTGCTGCCAGAACCCGTGCTTAACGATGCCTTCAGCAACCAATACGGCAAAGTATTGAACCTGGTGCAGTTGCAGGAAGGCATTAAGAAGGTCAACAAGTGGTATCAAGATAATGGCTATGTGCTGGCTCAAGTCGTTGACGCGCCGCAGGTTTCGCCAGACGGTATTGTGACACTTCAAGTCGCCGAAGGGGTGGTCGAAAGTATCCAGGTTCGCTACACCGACAAGGATGGAAACGAATGTGCACGGAACGAGCAGGGTAAGTTTTTCCTTCGTGATCCTCAGGGCAGCCCGGTCTTGAATAAAGAGGGTAAGCCTTCTGGGTGTCGGGTACGCACTCGCGATTTTATTGTTACCCGCGAGTTTGAATTGAAGCCAGGGCAGGTCTTTAACCGTACCAAGGTAGAACGCGACTTGCAGCGGACGTTTGGTTTAGGGATTTTTGAGGATGTAAAGCTGTCGCTCTCTCCCGGTCAAGATCCACGCAAGGTTGTGGTGGTTGCCAACGTTGTTGAAAAGAACTCAGGCTCGATCGCGGCTGGTGCTGGAATCAGCTCTGCTAGCGGTCTGTTTGGCACGGTTAGCTACCAGCAGCAAAACGTGGGTGGTAACAACCAGAAGCTAGGGGCTGAAGTGCAGCTAGGGATACGAGAACTTCTGTTTGACTTGAACTTTACCGATCCCTGGATTGGCGGCGATCCGTTCCGTACGTCTTACACCGTAAACCTCTTCCGACGGCAGACGATCTCGCTCATCTTTGATGGTGGCGATACCGATGTCGATCTGCCCAATGGTGACACGCCTAGAGTAGTGCGCACGGGCGGGGGCATTAGCTTCTCACGTCCGCTCAATGGCAACCCCTATGTTCGTTCAGAATGGGCTGCCTCGCTGGGTGCGCAGTATCAGCGCGTCAGAATTAACGACGGTGATGGCAGACTCAGCCCCAGAGACCAGTTTGGTAACAATCTCAGCTTTAGCGGCACGGGCAGAGACGATTTATATACGGTGCAGTTTGGCGTGGTGCGCGATCGACGCAATGATCTGCTCCGTCCTACGGCAGGGTCGCTGCTGCGGCTGGGCACTGAGCAGTCTATTCCGCTAGGTACAGGCAGCATTTTCTTCAACCGCCTCCGTGCAAGCTATAGCTTCTACGTACCCACGCGTCTCCTGCGACTTGCCAAAGCGTGTCGAGATCCCAAAGCTAAGCCCAGCGACTGCCCACAAGTGTTCGCCTTCAACCTTCAAGGGGGCACTGTAATAGGCGATCTACCGCCCTACGAAGCCTTTGCCTTAGGAGGTAGCAACTCTGTGCGCGGTTATGACGAAGGTGACTTGGGCAGCGCCAAGAGCTTCATTCAGGCAACAGCGGAGTATCGCTTCCCGGTCTTCTCAGTGATTTCAGGTGCTCTGTTCGTTGATGCCGCGACTGATTTTGGTAGTGGCAAGAATGTCATTGGTAATCCAGCAGGGGTGAGGGGTAAGCCTGGTCAGGGCTTTGGCTACGGTTTGGGTCTACGGGTTCAGTCACCGCTTGGTCCCATTCGGATTGACTTCGGTCTCAACGATAGTGGTGATACGCAGTTCCACTTCGGCATTGGAGAGCGCTTCTGATGGAACAAGACAAACGTTGGCAGCCAGGAGACAGCTTGCTTCGTACCAGGAGTGTTGCGACCCTTCAGCCTGGTGCAGGGTCGCAGCAGCTAGGGAAGGGGCTACAACATACCCTGCAAGCTGAATTTGCGCGATCGGGTGTGGGTCTCCATACGGGGTTGCCTGTGCAGGTGCGCATCTTACCTGCGTCCGTTGGGCGAGGGCGCTACTTCGTACGGGTTGATCAACCCGGTGCACCAGAGGTCAGGGCAGACGTGGCAGCCGTGCGTCAGACCATGCTCTCAACCGAACTGGCGCAGGGAGAGGCGACGGTGCGAACGGTAGAGCACTTGCTCGCTGCCTTGGCAGCATTGGGTGTGGACAATGCTCGGATCGAGATCGATGGCTCAGAAGTACCGCTGTTGGATGGGTCGGCGAAGGAATGGGTAGACGCGATCGCCCAAGTCGGTACGGTTGCCCAGACAGAAGCTCGATCGACCTGGGCACTGCAAGCACCGCTCTGTGTACAAGAGGGCGATGCGTTTGTGGTGGCACGTCCCTCCAGCGAACTCCGCTTTACCTATGGCATCGATTTTGATCTGCCTGCGATCGGTCATCAGTGGTACAGTTGGTCACCCGAAGCGGCTCATGATGATTCCTTAACGTTTGCTGCTGCCCTTGCGCCAGCCCGTACCTTTGGGCTGGCGCATCAAATCGAAGCGCTCCGCGATCGGGGGCTGATTCGAGGCGGCAGTCTGGACAATGCACTGGTTTGTGGTTCAGAGGGCTGGTTAAATCCACCGTTGCGCTTTCCAAATGAACCAGTGCGCCATAAACTCTTAGACTTAATAGGAGATTTGAGTCTGCTAGGAAATTTTCCCACCTCACATTTTCTGGCATATAAAGCAAGTCACCATCTGCATACTCAACTAGCAAGCTTGATCGCTGCCCTCCACTCCTAGCTGCTGGTTGTAAAGCCCTAAAGCCTCTCAGGCATACCAGAAAGGGCATTCAAGAAAAGTTGTTAGTTGTGAACCGCTAAGCTCTAAAGACTAGCAGCGTCTTCCAGCCTTACCGCACCTCTATCGAAGCCTTAAACCCATGTCGATCTTTACTGATGTCAATACTCCCGGTGCGTCTTCCAGCCATGTGACCACGCAGATTCAAGCTGAACCCGATCGCATCACTGCTGGGCATTCCCATCCAGAAGCAGAGGTGATCATTTCAATTGAAGAAATTCAAAAGCTTTTACCGCATCGGTATCCTTTTTCGCTGGTCGATCGCATTATTCGGTACGTGCCAGGAAAGCTTGCCGTTGGCATCAAAAACGTCACCTTTAATGAGCCACATTTTCAAGGGCACTTTCCGGGAAGACCGATCATGCCTGGTGTCCTGATCGTGGAGGCAATGGCGCAGGTAGGAGGCGTTGTGCTCACGCAGATGGCAGACGTTCAAGGAGGGCTTTTTATGTTTGCTGGTATTGATAAAGTGCGGTTTCGCCATCCGGTTGTACCAGGCGACCAGCTCGTCATGACGGTGGAACTTTTATCTGTGAAGCGCCGTCGCTTTGGAGCGATGCAAGGACGCGCTGAAGTAGACGGGCGACTGGTCGCTGAGGGTGAACTAAAGTTTGCGCTGGTTGATTGAGCCTCTTTTGCGTTTTGCGGCTGATTGCGGCATGATGCCTCTAACGTCTATCTGGTTTCTACCCTCTGTCTAAACTTTGTCTGGTGCGCGTCAACGGCTAAGAGTCTGCTGAGTTGTCAGTTTCCACCACCTAACGTACAAAAGCTCTTACCTCATCATCGATCGCTGATAACTTATGGCAACCTTAATTCATCCAACGGCTGTGATTGATCCTGGTGCTGACTTGCACCCAACGGTACAGGTGGGTGCCTACGCTGTGGTTGGGGCACGGGTTAAGGTTGGTCCAGAAACCACGATCGGGTCCCATGCTGTTTTGGATGGCTGGACTGAGATTGGGGCGAGAACACGTATTTTCCCCAGCGCTACCATCGGCTCAGAACCCCAAGATCTAAAGTATGACGGCTCTGAAGGCTTGGTCAGCATCGGCGACGACAACTACATCCGCGAATACGTCACGATCAATCGCCCCACCTTCGCCAACGAAGTCACCGTGATCGGGAACGGTAATCTGCTGATGGCATATGTCCACGTTGGGCACAACTGCGTCATTGAAGATCGGGTTGTCATCTCCAATGCGGTAGCGCTATCAGGCTATGTTCATATCGAATCGAAAGCCCGCTTAAGTGGAGTCTTTGGCGTACATCAGTTTGTCCACATTGGGCGACACGCTATGGTCGGGGGGATGAGCCGCATTAGTCGTGATGTGCCACCCTACACCTTGGTTGAAGGCAATCCAGCCAAGGTACGATCGCTCAACCTTGTAGGGCTTAAACGTGCAGGTTTTCTGGATGCTACGGACAGGCAAACTTTTCAGGCGCTCAAGCAAGCCTTCCGCATCCTCTATCGCTCCGGGCTAACCCTCAACGAGGCACTGGAGAAGCTAGAAATGCTGCCCTACGATGAGCACGTCCATCACCTCCAGCGCTTTTTGCAGTTATCTCAACAAGCAGGGCGACGTGGACCCATTCCTGGTAGACGGGTGGGACTATCAGGTGATGATGATGATTGAGCCAGAAAGCGAGAGTGGGCGTGGCGATGGAGGGACTCAAGCGCACAGCGCGCGTGCTCCGTCAGCCAACCTCACTCAAAACTCAAAACTCGAAACTCAAACGGTCGCCCCTGCCATTCGCCTCTTTATTAGCACAGGCGAAGTGTCTGGCGATCTTCAGGGTTCGCTGTTAATTCAGGCGTTGAAACGCCAGGCTGAGCAACAAGGACTCACGCTAGAGCTTTTAGCAATGGGAGGCGATCGCATGGCAGCAGCAGGCGCAACCCTGTTGGCGCACACCAGCGCGATCGGATCAATGGGTATTTTTGAATCCCTGCCGTTTGTGCTGCCCACCCTGCGCGTGCAGCGTCAGGCTAAGCGGTATTTGCAGCAGCATCCACCCGCTTTAATCGTTCTCATTGACTATATGGGTCCGAATCTGGCGTTCTGTGAGTATTTGCCCAAACAGTTTCCCGATGCCCCGATCGTCTACTACATCGCACCGCAAGAATGGGTTTGGGGCGATCGGTGGTCTTGGGGCGTTAAGCTTTTCCGGTCAGATCTTGTCGTCAAGGCGGCTACGCGCATTCTGGCAATTTTTCCAGGCGAAGCCAGCTACTTCCAGCGCAAAGGTGGGCAGGTTGCCTGGGTCGGGCATCCGCTGCTCGATCGGATGCAAAGCGCACTTGATCGCGACAGTGCTCGTATCGCATTAGGCATTCCAGCAGAGCAAACGGCGATCGTGCTCTTGCCTGCCTCTCGTCAGCAAGAATTAAAGTATCTGATGCCCGTGATGTTTGCAGCCGCGCAACAGCTACAAGCGAAGTTACCCAACGTCCACTTCTGGATTCCGCTAGCGCTAACAAAATATCGTTCGCTCGTTGAGCAGGCGATCCAACACTATGGCTTACGCGCAACAGTGCTGGCAGAGCCACAGGCTGCTGCCAGTGACTCCGCCGCAACATCGCTGACGCTTCAGGCGATCGCGGCGGCTGATTTAGCGATTACCAAATCCGGCACTGTCAATCTAGAGATTGCCTTGCTCAACGTGCCTCAAGTGGTCATGTACAAAGTCAATCCAATGACCGCGTGGATCTTAGACCGTCTGCTCAAATTCTCGGTGCCCTTTGTCTCACCGCCAAACCTGGTAGAGATGAAGCCGATCGTGCCGGAATTTTTGCAAGACCAGGCAACGCCTGAGCATCTGGTGCAGGAGGCACTCGCGCTGCTGTTGGATGCCGATCGCCGCCAAACCATGCTAGACGGCTATCAGTCTATGCGTCTCGCGCTTGGAACAGTCGGTGTGTGCGATCGTGCTGCCGCCGAAATTCTCAGCCTGGTCGGAGCAACCGATGGCACTAAAGGGCAACAGTGACTTGTCAGCGGAGGTGCGAAGGGCTATCAGAAGCGCTTTACGCTTACTTTCTAAAAGCAATAGAGAACCAACATGTGAGCTTGCAGAGATAACGTTTGAACGTGAAGCTTTAACCGGCAATAGCCTCTAGCGTCCAACTACAAGCTTACGTGCGCTGTTGTTTAGCAACAGGTTACCCGCTGCGCCAACGCTAAAATCTTGACCGGGCACAAAACCGCCATCGACAAGACGTTTGCCAACGATAACAGCGGAAAGCCGACGCATTTCTCTTAGTACCTCGGCAGGTAGGAGGTGGTTGACAGCCCAGGCAAACGCATCCGTATCGAGCCAAAGCAATTGCTCTAGGCTGACCAAGATAACGCCTGCTACGTCCTCAAGCGACAAGCGATCGCACAGGCTGGTAACAACCTCACTGCTGATCTGAGCGTTCCTTGTTGCCACAGCGTAGACGACTTTCGAGATCTCTCGCTCCAGTTGCAGGTAAGAAGGCTGTGCAGGGTCTCGTTTAGATAGCATAGGCGGCTTCACCAGGGCAATGGGCTGCGACTTTTTGACTCTTGGGGTTCCCAAGCAATCGTGTCCGCCAAGTATATCTCAAGCTAGATGCCAACAATCAGCATTACTGCTACGAGTTGTCAACAAAATTGAGGTTGCATCCGACGCTTAAGACACACGAGCAAGAGCATTAAGAGTTCCACCCACTTGAGAGATCCCAAAGAGGGTGGGAATACTGAAGGAAAGTTTGGCAACGTTAGACGCATGTGGCGATGGCTCAGAAATATTTTCGCTAGCTTGAGGGCTTACGCCGATCTCAGTCCTGATTTGCGGATGCGACGACGGGTGAACCAGTGTTTGCGCGATCGTCCTGCACTCAGTGTAGAAGAATGGTTTGAACTCTTTTGGAAGCCGCAGGGTATCGCTCAGCCGCTCGCCGCCTTTGTGTATACCCACATGCAAGCCTACTCCGGGCTAGAGTTTGCTAGAGTGCGCCCAAACGATCGCCTCAATGAAGACCTGTACTTACCGCTCGTTTGTTGGTTTGACTGGCAAACGTCCTTTGATGAAGACTTTTTAAGCTGTTTCGGCATTGATTTGAGCGATCGCTTTGATCCCCAAAGTTTTACTACAGTAGAAGAGTTAGTTATTTTCCTCAATCATCAACTGCTGTCAGTCAATCACTCGTAAGCTAGTGGTTACTTGAGCCAACCGCTAGAGTTAGAGGAGACGCAACAATGGCTCTAGCGAAACGACGCTCGACCGCGTGGGCAACTGAGATCAACGACCTGGTGCGGGGAGCGTGCGGGGGCTTTTTGTTTGGCATTCCGCTGCTCTACACCATGGAAGTGTGGTGGATTGGCTCGATGGCTCAACCGCCTCGCATCATGATGGCGATCGCAGGCACATTTATTGCCGTGTTTTGGCTCAACCGCACGGAAGGCTTTCGTAAGACCAGTCGTTCTCGCCCCTACGATGCCTTGACCGATACCGTAGAGGCGATGGCGATCGGCTTAGTTTGCTCTGCGTTTGTGCTGCTGTTACTGCGAGAGCTGACGCTTGACGTGCCCTTACGCGAATCCTTAGGTAAGGTGATCTTTGAGTCGGTGCCGTTTACGTTAGGAGTTTCGTTGGCGAATCAGTTTCTTGGGGATACCCGCGATGCTGAGTCAAAACCGTCAGACAACAGCCAACCAACCGATCATAAAGATGCACTTAATGCAACCCTCGCTGACATTGGTGCTACTCTTCTTGGCGCGATCGTTGTTGGCTTTAACATTTCACCAACCGACGAAATTCGGACGCTTGCTGCGGCTCTTTCAGCCCCGTGGCTATTGGGCATCATGGCTGCATCACTGCTCATTTCATATGGCATTGTGTTCGAGGCAGGTTTCTCAGATCAACGCAAGCGACGGCAGCAGCAAGGCATTTTTCAACGTCCTTTGAGTGAAACTATCATGTCTTATCTGGTTTCGCTGTTAGCAGCCGCGATGATGCTGTGGTTCTTCGATCGCCTGACTTTTAGCGATCCCTGGACGATGTGGTTAGAACAAATTTTGCTGCTGGGTTTGCCAACCACTATCGGCGGTGCTGCCGGACGGTTGGCAGTATGAATCAGCCCACGCAAGCCTCTGACTCTAATCACCAACCACCACGATCGCGTGCTGAATGGATTACGTTCGGGATTGCATCCTCTCTTCTAGCGATCGTGGCGGGTCTGGTTGGCTATACCTGGCTGGACGAACGGCAACAGCGACCCCCCATCCTTTCGGTGCTTAACACTGAAACCATACGTGCCGCTGAGGGGCAATTCTACGTACCGTTTACAGTCACCAATAGCGGCGGCAAAACCGCAGAATCGGTACAAATAGCGGCAGAATTACGCGTGGGTGGCGCGATCTCAGAAGCCGCTACGGTAGAAATCAATTTTTTATCTAACGATGAGAAAGCGGAAGGGGCATTCATCTTTAGCCGTGACCCCAGGCAAGGAAAACTGACATTGCGTGTCGCCAGCTACAAGCTACCCTGAAGACGTGCTATGAGTGAGAGGAGGGTATTGGCACGCTGAACGGAGCAGATCGGCAGAGACATCTTTTGTCTACCCAGTTAGCGACCACACCGCCTTCTGAGTTTCGATTCTTGACACGTCTGGGACTTAAGATGCTACAGTAGGAAACGTGCAGCGCATTGGGGCGTCGCCAAGTGGTAAGGCAGCGGGTTTTGGTCTCGCCATCCCTAGGTTCGAATCCTAGCGCCCCAGTTTTTAGATAACTTCTGAAGAAAACTCTTACAGTGACAGCTTAGTTGCTGGTGACGACAAGTTGCTGGTGACGACAAGTTGTTGTCGCTGTGACCGATTGCTGTCATGAAACTAGCGGTGACAAATTAATGTCATCATTGTCAGCTCTCAACTCAGATCTCATCATTTGAACCTAGGGATGGCGACTTTCAACCTGACTCAGAAAGGACGGGCGATCGCGACTTGCACTGAAAATCAGAGTTGTCAGTCTGTAGCTTGCTTGTAGTTTCGTCAAGCAGATCTTGCAGTCAGGAGTCGAAATGGCAACGGTTGTCTAGAATAAGGCTGAAGCAGACCGAAGCGCACAACGCTGTAATTCTGAAACTTGGCAGCTTTTGATTGCACTCTTTTGCATAGACTCATGACTCCGCCCCAGCCTCCTCGTCGATCGCAAACGCTTGTAGGTGCCATTACTCAAGCCGTACAGACTGTTCAGGCGAAGATCAATTTTTCTAAGCTGAAGCTGAAACCAAAGGCGCGGGTGCCAGAACTGCGAGTGCAAGATGCGGGCGCTGATCAAGCAGATGTGTATCCGCTGTTGGGCGATCGCTACATGCTGGGACGCAGTTCCAAGTCGTGCGACATTGTGGTGCGTAATCCGGTTGTCAGCCAGGTGCATTTGTCGCTTAATCGGGATAGCCAACGGCAACGGCTTTTGGGGGCAATTTTCCGTCCGCCTTTTTTCCTCAAAGACGAAAACTCTACGAATGGGATTTATCGGGGCAAGCGTCGGGTGCGATCGACCCAACTGCGGCACAACGCCGTTTACACGCTCGGGCCACCGGAGTTAGCCGCTGCCGTTCGCATTCAATTTATCGATCCGCCACCCTGGTACGTGTTAGCCGTTCGCTACGGCATGTATGGGATTGGAGGCATCACGGCGCTGGCAGTGGTCAGCGTGTTGATTGAGTGGCAGAAGTTCTCGGTGCAGCCTTTACCCGCGTCGGTGCAAGGTCCGTTTGTGGTCTATGCGCGGGATGAGCAAACGCCATTGAGTCCGGTGACAAACCGTACCCATACTGAGTTTAAGAACCTGTCAGACTTTTCGCCGTATCTGGTAAAGGCAGCGATCGCGTCTGAAGATTCCCGCTACTACTGGCATTTGGGCGTTGATCCGATCGGGACACTGCGGGCACTCCTTGCCAATCTCCGGGGCGGCAAGATTCGGGAAGGTGGCAGTACGCTCACTCAACAGCTTGCTCGGAGTGTGCTGCGACAGTACGTGGGCACAGAAGATTCGGCGGGACGCAAACTACGCGAAGCAGCGGTCGCCTTGAAGCTGGAGACGGTTTACAGCAAAGATTTTCTGATGCTGACCTATCTCAATCGTGTTTACTTAGGCAACGAGGCATACGGGTTTGAAGATGCGGCACAGCTTTATTTGAACAAGTCTGCTAAAGATTTAACGCTCTCTGAAGCGGCAACGTTAGTTGGTATTCTGCCTGCACCCAACAGCTTCAACCCAGCACGAAACTACGACAAGGCGATCGAACTTCGTAATGGTGTGCTCGAACGCATGGCAGCGTTGAATATGGCGAGTACGGAGGAGATCCAACGGGCACGGCGATCGCGCATTGAGGTGAATCCCAAAGCCAAAGCTGAACTTGATAACGTGATTGCGCCCTACTACTACAGCTATGTTTTTAGCGAACTTCAGCAGCTTTTAGGCGCACAGCTTGCCGAGGAAGGCAACTTCATCATCGAAACGGGACTCGACCTTCCCATGCAGTCCAAGGCAGAAGCCAGCCTCCGCGATGCTGTCGGTGGTGCAGGTGTGAGCAATGGCTTTTCACAAGGCGCGATCGTCACTCTCGACGCTAAAACAGGCGAAATTCTTGCGCTTGTTGGCGGCATCGATTACAAAAAAAGCCAGTTCAACCGGGCATCCCAGGCGATGCGACAACCGGGTTCAACGTTCAAGGTGTTTACCTATACGACGGCGATCGAACAGGGCATTTCACCCAGCAACGCCTACTCATGTGCGCCCTTAAATTGGGACGGGCAGTACTTTGCAGGCTGTCGTGCTGGTAGCGGTAGCCTTGATCTGTACACCGGACTGGCGCAGTCTGAAAACGTCGTCGCGTTGCGGCTTGCTCAAGACGTAGGGCTAAACAACGTCATCCGTACCGCGCAGCGTATGGGCATTCGCTCCGCCCTGAAAGCCACGCCAGGGTTGGTGATTGGTCAAAGTGAAGTCACGCCGTTAGAGTTGACAGGCGCATTCAGCATTTTTGCCAATCGCGGCATCAGCAATCCGCCTCGTGCGATTCGACGCATTCTAGACGGTGGCGACTGCAAAAATCCAAAAGATTTCAAGACCTGTCGCGTGATCTACAGCATTGAACAGGATACACAGCGAAATCAGCCCGTGCTGAAGCCAGAGGTTGCCGATACCATGACTAGCCTCATGCAAGGTGTAGTGCGCGGTGGTACAGGGCGAGCTGCCGCGATCGGACAGGGCGAAGCGGGTAAAACTGGCACAACCAATGACAATGTTGACCTTTGGTTTGTTGGCTACATTCCCAGTAGTTTAGTGACAGGCATTTGGTTGGGGAATGATAACAATTCGCCCACGTCTGGCAGTAGTGGTCAGGCAGCACAGCTTTGGGGGAACTATATGAGCAAGATCGCTCGTTGAACGCCTTAGAGCGACAGGTCTTTATGCAAAATTCATCGATCGGATCGTCAGAATTGAGTGGATTGGGATTGGATCACCGCGCTTGAGCCTTAAGATACTTAAGATTACTTAAGAGAAGGTTGTGCTTAAGTTGTGCAGCACCCATCCGAACCTTCACACGAAAGTCGCTACAGGCAGATGTGTTTAGCGATCGCTGCTCTCTCGCGGTTTAGATGGATTTGATGAACTTTTAGAGTGCCCTTAAAGAGCCACTATGCTTTCTGAATTGTCATCCCAAGAGTTAATTGCCTTGCGCCAGCGTGTCGCTGAGCAGGCAGCGATGCTGACACAGGTTGAGCAACAGTTGTTGCGCTCTAGACAGATTGAAAATGCACTCAACGCGTCGCAGCAGAAGCTCTCAGTGGTATTACAGCAGGCACCGATCGCCACAATTGAATGGAATGCCGCGCTGGAAGTAGTGGACTGGAATCCAGCCGCTGAGGGACTTTTGGGTTACACCCGGCAAGAAGTGATGGGTCGTCATGCTACGACAATCTTGACCCCAGAGCATAGCCAGCAGTCGATGCAGACCTGGCTGCACCAGCGTGAGAGCGATCGCGCCCGTACTCGCACATTCACCAAAGACAGTCGAGTGCTGACCTGTGAGTGGCACAATACACCCCTGGTTGATGCCCAGGGACAGGTGACTGGGATGCTGTCGCTGGTGCAGGCCTGTACTGAACAGATAGTGGTGCAAGCCTGTACCGAACAGGCAGTAGTGCTGCCTGAGTCCTCAGACGATCGCCCGTTGAACGGTTCTACCCCACCAGAAAGTATCAAGCAGCAGATCCAGACAGACGCGATCGCGCACATTTCACCCGCTTTTTTAAACGACATTATCAATGCCACAGCCGATCCTCTCTTTGTCAAAGATCAGCAGCATCGATACATCGTACTCAACGATCCCTTCTGTCAATTTATGGGCTGGCATCGCGCTGAAGTCATCGGACTTAACGACCACGAGGTGTTTCCTGACGCTGAACAGGCTGACTTTTTTCGCGATACCGATCAGATGGTGTTTGATAGCGGTGACGATCGCGAAGATGAAGAAGCCCTCACCAATCTGCATGGTACGACCCATATCTTTTCAACCAAAAAATCATGCCTGCATGATGCGGCTGGCAATCGGTTTATGGTTGGCACCATGCGCGATATTACAGCCTTAAAACACGCAGAAGCGGCTCTTAAGCAGGCAAAAGACGAGTTAGAGACGCGGGTAGAGGAACGCACGATCGAACTTCAGCATACGGTGATCCAACTTCAGCAAGAGATTCACGATCGACAAGATGCGCTGCACGAACGCGATCAGGCTGAAGCTAAACTGCAACACACCCGCAAGTTTCTAGAGTCTGTCCTTAAAACACTGCCCGTTGCCGTCATTGCGAAAGAGGCAAAGGAGTTGCGCTACGTGCTGTGGAACCCTGCTGCTGAGGAAGTACTGGGTGCGACAGCTAAAGACATGATGGGCAAGAATGCTTACGATCTGCTGGCGCTAGAGCAGGCTGAGGCGATGATTGAACACGATCGCCAGGTGTTAAAAAGCAACCGCATTATCGATATTCCAGAAGCGTCGGTGATGACCAATGGCGAAGCTCGCATCTTACACACCAAGAAAACGGCTGTCTTTGATGAGGACGGCAAGCCACAGTACCTCTTAGCCATCACCGAAGACATTACCGAGCGCAAACAGGCAGAAGCTGCGCTGCGGCAGAGCGAAGCGCAGTTGCGAGAACTGGCTCAGCGTGAAGAATTGAGCAATCGCGTTGCCAACCAAATTCGCAGTTCTCTAGACCTGGACACCATTCTGCAAACGACCGTCCACGAAGTTCGCAGCTTACTGCAAATCGATCGCTGTAGCTTTTGCTGGTATCACGTGCAATCGGATCAGCTTGCCAGTCTCGAATTTACCCATGAATCGCGTGATGCGGCATTCCCCAGCTTTCTTGGCACCTACCCACAAGATCTCAGCAAGCCAGCCGATCGCCACAACCCGATTGTGGAAAGCCTGCTGAGCCAGACACTTTATCGCGTCGATGATATGGCGACCGATCCACACCTGAAGCCAGAAGCCCGCGAAATTCTGCATTTTTATGGCTACCGTTCTGAGCTGGTACTGCCAGTCCCCATCCTTTCGGGTCAATTGGGCGGTATTCATTGCGGTCATCACAGCGCTATACGACCGTGGAGTGATTCTGAAATCGAGCTACTGCAAGCGGTTGCCAGCCAGCTTGCGATCGCCATCAACCAGGCAGAACTCTATAACCAGAGCGTGACTGCTGCCAATACCGCGCAGCAGCAAACACAACAGCTAGAGCAAGCGCTGCAAGAGCTTCAGCAGGCGCAGGCTCAAATGGTGCAAAGCGAGAAGATGTCCAGTCTAGGGCAACTGGTGGCAGGGGTGGCGCATGAGATTAACAATCCCGTCAACTTTATCTACGGCAATCTCACTTACGCTAACGAATATACCCAGGACTTGCTCAACCTCCTTAACTTGTACCAGCAGCACTACCCCACTCCCGCTACACACATTAAGACCGTTGCGGACGCGATCGACATCCAGTTTGTGATGACCGACCTGCCCAGACTGCTCACTTCGATGAAAGTGGGTGCCGATCGTATCCAAAAAATTGTGGCGTCCTTGCGTACCTTTTCTCGCATGGATGAAGCGGAATTTAAAGCGGTCAACCTGCATGAAGGCATTGATAGCACTTTGATGATTTTGCAGAGTCGCCTCAAAGGACAACAGCTTCGTAGCCAGGGGCGAGAGTACACTCGCCCGACGATCGAAATTGTGAAGGCATACGATGAGTTGCCCTTAGTTGAATGCTATGCCGGACAGCTTAACCAGGTGTTTATGAATATCCTGAGCAATGCCATTGATGCGCTAGATGAGGGGGATGGTCAGCGTGGTGCTGCTGCTATCGAGCAAAACCCCAGTACGATTCGGATTCGCACCGAGATTATAACGGACGATCGCGTCATCATCGCGATCGCGGATAACGGACCTGGCATCCCCGAAGCCGCTCGTCAGCGCTTGTTTGATCCCTTCTTTACCACCAAGCCAGTTGGTAAGGGCACAGGCATGGGCTTATCCATCAGCTATCAAATCGTGACTGAGCGGCATGGCGGGTCATTACGCTGCGTTTCGTCTCCTGAAGCAGGCACAGAGTTCATCATTGAAATCCCGCTTAAACAGCAGTCTCAGTAAGATATGGTCTGCCCTACACTTGAGAGGAAAACGCTTCATGCAATACTCGCAAGACACGGTGGCACCCCATGACCAACGCTCCCAAAATTTTGGCTTTTGCTGGTAGTACCCGGACTGATTCGTTCAACAAAAAGCTGGTAAGGATCGCTGCTCAGGGTGCAACGGCAGCAGGGGCAGACGCAACGTTTGTGGATCTGCGAGATTTTCCACTGCCATTGTTTGATGAAGATCTCGAAGCAAGAGACGGACTGCCAGCGACAGCGCGTCAGTTTAAGGATCTCCTATTGGCACATGATGGCTTACTAATTGCCTCACCCGAATACAACAGCTCATTCACAGCAGTGTTGAAAAACGCGATCGACTGGGCATCGCGTCCGGCGGAAGGTGAAGCGCCACTGGGCTGTTTTGCGGCTAAAGTCGCTGCGCTGATGAGCACGTCTCCAGGAGCGTTAGGCGGCTTGCGTGGGCTGGTACCCTTACGATTGCTCCTGAGCAACATCAAAGTCATTGTGCTGCCAGATCAAATTGCGGTACCAAAAGCCTATGAAGCGTTCAACTCTAATGGCAGCCTCAAAGATCCGAAGCAGCAGGCAAGTGTAGAGAGTCTTGGTGAACAGGTGGCGACGATCGTCGCTAAGCTCAAAGCATAACGCGCTCAGTCTTCAAGTAATATCTAGACAACAGCGGTTGCAGCCACTTTGCACTGTAATGCCCATCATCCGTCACGGCTGCCATGTCAGCCATGCTTCAACTCAGCCCGTAGAACAGCGATCGCAGCAGGTAGTTAGTCGCTACCTCAATTTATCCCACGGACAAGGGACGTTGGCTAACAATGTAGTGTCTGATACGATCGCGTTTCTCATTTTGCAGTTATCTGGACTTTGTAACTTAGGCTAGAAAGCCTTGATTAGAGGTGCTAATATTTGGGCTGTCGCTTTTGATGCGATCGCATCCAGCAAAATTATTCGCTTCTAGGGTTCCGGTTTTGCTCCGTGTGGGTGAGATGTCTGGTCCAAGAGAAGCAGCCGTTTGTAAGACTGTCTGAAAGGTAAGTAGTCCAACAGAATTATTTTCACACTAGCTTCGCGACAATCCAGCCTTTCAGCCACTTTTTTGTGTAATTGATTTCGTTTAACTACTTAGAAGTGAAACGGTCACACGGCGGGAAAAAAGCCCGGGAGAGCCAAGCAACAGGTGCCTACTGTTGTCGGCTTCCTGGGCTTTGTAGTTTCAGTCGTTTGTTTAGTTAAGGAGTACGGGATGTCTACTGCATTACAGACCACGATCGATCCAGCTTTGATTACCTGGGATGAAGTGATTCCTGGCGGTGCCTATTGGTCTCGTGTCATCAAGCGTGGCACTACTCTGCGCCTGCTTGCGACAGACGGTTCTAGAGGAGTCGCGGTGCTCTGCTACAACGCTGACAACGAGATCGAGCGCTACAACGCTGCCGATACTGCCAAAATTCAGCTCAACGCCTTTCTGAAAAAAGGGATGCTGCTCTACTCCGATATGGGTCGCGTCCTGTTTTCCATCACAGAAGATACCGCTGGTTTGAACGATACGTTGGGCGGCTGTAGCAATTTGGCAACAAACGCGAAGTATCGTGAAAGAGACTTCAAGAACTCGCGGGATAACTTCTTGCTGGCGCTGACGAAGCGCAACCTGGGCAAGAAAGACATCATGCCCAATCTCAATTTGTTTACCCGCATTGCGGTTGACCCAGACGGCAAGCTGTCCTGGGCAGAGAAGACCGCGCAGCCTGGAGATTTTATCGATTTGCGGGCAGAAATGAATGTGTTAGTGGTGCTTTCTAATTGTCCCCATCCGCTTGACCCCAGCCCCACGCATGATGCAAAGCCGATTCGGGCGATCGTCTGGAACTCTCCCGCAGTCACTGCCGATGACCCCATTCGCACCAATAGCCCAACAGCCGTGCGCGGCTTCCAAAATACTGATGCGTATTTGGGGCAGTTGGTTTGAGGGAGTAGGGAGTAGGGAGTGGGGAATAAAAAGGCTAAAGGCTAAAGGCTAAACTCAAAACTCTCTTCACACCTCACACCTCTCACCTCACTCAAACCTCAAAACTCAAAACTCAAAACTCAAAACTCACAAGTTGGAGGCTAAAACGATGGTTGCAACGTTGGTTGAACTTGACCCAAAAACTGCCATTTATGATCAGGTATTGCCTTCCCGGAAACCCTGGGCGAAGGTGTTGACCAAAGGGCAGGTGCTAAGGATTGTGGACTTGGGCGGCAATCAGGCAGTGGATTTTCTCGTTTACAATGCGGACGATCCGAGTGAGCGGTACAGCGCCCCAGATACGATTCGCGCCCAGGGCAACATTTTCATCACTACAGGCACCAAGCTGTATTCCAACGATGGGAATGCGCTGATGACGGTGCTGAAGGATACCTGTGGTCGCCACGATACATCGGGCGGCGCGTGTAGCTGCGAGAGCAATGCGGTGCGCTTTGGCTTGGATAAAAAATGGCAGCACGCCTGTGTGGAAAATTTCCTCTATGCGCTCAAAGATTACGGCTTGGGCAAACGGGATATGACGAGCAACATCAACTTTTTTATGAATGTGCCTGTGAGCGAGGACGGCACCCTCGAAATTGTAGACGGCATCTCTGACCCCGGTAGCATCGTCGATTTGCGGGCAGAGATGAAGACGCTAGTGGTCATTTCTAACTGTCCGCAGATGAACAACCCTTGCAATGGCTATAATCCCACGCCAATTCAACTCATCATTTGGGATACGGTGTGAGGGCTTGAAGGGGTGGCAAGGGTGACGCGACTCACTCAAAATAAGAACGATTCTGTTTGAAACGGCGACTGTTTGGTTTGATCGTGAACTGTTGCCGTTTTAAGCTGAAGACTTCCTGTCTAAACCCGGATCACCTCTGTTGAAATGTGGCACGTTCCGGTGCGATCGTGGACTGTTCCTACAAAAAATAGAAACGTTTCTGTTTGAAAGTTGGCGATTCCGCTTCAAGAACAGAACGTTCCTGTTTAAAACCGAAACAGTCCCCTTTGAAATCAGAAAATCGGCTACCGATTTAAGCCGGGACAGTTGGCAGGAAGGGAGTTCTAGCTTTGGCAGCAGCTTTCCCCCGCCGCGCTTGCGGGAGGTCTGGCAGCTGTTGGACTAGCCACTCGAAGCGGTCAGGAGAGGGTTTGCCAAAGAGACGTTCAGCCGCTGTCGAGCCATCAGAGCGTTGGAGGTGGAAGTTGTGGATCGTGGTCAGCACCCGTAAACGTCGGGTCGCTAAGCCTCGGCGATTGTGATGAATCTGGCTCAGGTAGCCGTTGCGTCCTTCGACTGGGGAAGAGGTTCGTTGGAATTTAGTCACCATCGAGGTAGCCCAGGCTTGCCACTGGGTGAACGGCTCGCCAGACAGAGCCGTGGTGATCGGATGGCGCATCAACGCCGCTTGAGCTTGTTGAGCAGCGATTTGGTAAGCGGACTTGAGGGTTGGGGTCTTAGTGCGAACACTTTGCTGGTGCCAGTAGTGGGCAGGCAACAGGTGTTGCTTCACCCAATTGCAAGTGGATAGATCACAGTTCCGAACGCTCAAGCTTTGCTCTACCCACTCCCACCAGCGGTCAACCACGGCTGCCAAGTCGTGCCGTTGACGCTCAAACTTGGAGAGACTGCCCGGTTTATCTGACAACTGATAGGTTTGTTTCAGGGTGCTCAGGGTGGTCGCTTGCTGTTGGCATGCAGATTCAACCATGTTGCTCGTCTGAGGAATGCCCAGCCGAATCGCCAAAGGATGGAGGGTGGTCGTCAGTTCATGCAAGATGGAGCGGTATTGGGCTTGAGCTTTCTCTAACCCGCTTTGCTGGACTTGCAGTTGTTGCTTTAAGGAGGCGTTTGCTGTCGTGTTATCCAATGCTCGAAATCGTCGGTTGACTCGAAACAGACGATCAGACAGTTCACTGCCCATCCCTTGCGACAATTCCCGCAACGCATGAAACAGATCGGCGATACTCGGACAGCCCAGTTCATCAAGCGCGAGTTTGACCAATGCTTTGGCTCGGTCACTGACGCAGTAACGGATGTTCAACCCTAGTTTGCTCAATGCCTGCTGGGTGTGATGCTGCCAAGTTTCATACCGGTAGTCCTGAGAAATCTCCTCCACCAGGATGAATCCACTGGGTAAGTCCAACATGACTAACACCACCTGGTCAAAGAAAGTTTCATCGACGCTGACACACGCTTCAACCGGCGTTTGAGGGTGCTCCAACTGAGACTGTTGCAGACGTTGATAGTCCAAAATTTGCGTTTCCATCTGGGTGCGAATCTGGCGCAAGGAGCTAACGGAAACCCCCACCTGTTGTTCTAGTCCCAGCAGTCGGAAGAACTCAGCTAAGCTCTCACAGCCCACCCCTCGCTTGAAGCAGAATATAAAGATCGTGGCAATCACCAGCCGGTTTAACCACGGCGCTCCGACGGGACTCTCCCACACCCCTGACTCTGGATGCTGATGCCGACGCTTCGCTTCATGGCTTGCTGATGTCGATGCACACTACTCTTGGAAATTCCGGTTGCCTGAGCAAGGGCTCGAATCGTGGGGTGTCCTTTTGCAGAAAATGATTGGAAGACTTTTTGACACCGTTCTCGTATATTGAGTCTCATCCGTTCCTCATTTAACCCTTGAGGGTAGGATACTTGTCCTCGCGCTTGGTCGCAGGGTTTTTCTATGATGAGGCGAATTTCATCTGCCCAGGGCCTCGCTGTCCCGCTTTACTGGTAGCCCTGCTACCAGTAAAGCGCAGGTAAGAGGGCTTGCTCCACCCAAGCATTGGTGGGTGGGTCACAGCCTTGTACGCTCAAGCTTTGCCTGA
>ENA-ORBV01003926-ORBV01003926.1-microbial-mat-metagenome-genome-assembly--contig:-NODE-3926-length-29159-cov-4.904202_pt1 | contig 29159 bp, 54 predicted proteins | sample MGYA00237777_ERZ505514 | MGnify/ENA primary metagenome ERZ505514 (study PRJEB26160, sample SAMN06269048) | microbial mat metagenome | isolation source: Oligotrophic lake microbial mat | place... | reverse complement strand
TTTCAAGCAGAAGACGGCATACGAGATTCGCCTTAGTCTCGTGGGCTCGGAGATGTGTATAAGAGACAGGGAGTAGTCCCAGTAGCTTTCACCGTGAACGTTGGAGAGAGGCTGGAGAGGTTGACGCTCCGGGTCACCCATCTTCTTACCGTTGTCGAACACGTCCGGTGCGGGACGGTACCAGGCGAAGATGACGACGTAGCCCTTGCGGTAGATGTTCGAGAGGACGACGGACTTCTTGGTACCCGCGATGAGGCCCGTGCGGCCAGCGCGCTGCGCCTCGATGGCGGCGTTGTGTTCCTGAAACTGAACGAGGTTCGCGCCCTTGTTCGGGACCATCGCCACCGGGTTCAGCTTCACCTGGGCCTGTTGCCAGGTCCGGTAGGTCAGAAGTGCGGTGGGGAGCAGGAGGCCGGTCAGGTTCGCAATCTGCTGAGCGCGACCAGGGGTCAGCGGCATCCGAAGGAAGTCATCCGGTGTGCCTACCGCGAAGTCGTCCGATTGCACGCGCACGATGCACGTGTTCGTCCCGTCCGACAGAGTAATCTCTGCCCACGGCCACTCGACGACGCCCCCGGACTTCGCCGCCTCGAAAGCTGCTGCTTCCCAGGCGGCGTAGCCCTTGGACGCGAAGGCGGAGACGAACTCTGACCCCTTCATCGTCACCGACTTGGACTCAGAACCAGCCCTTGGTGTAGCCGTAGTAGCCGACGCCGAGCGCGAGGGCGCCGCCGACGAGGTACTTGTTCTTGACCCCCGCGGTCTCCTTCTCCATGAACGCCTTGAGGTTGTCGAGCGTGCTGGGCTCGGCGCCGAAGCCTGCCATGCCGCCCGTCTGCGGCGGCTGCATGGCGTACTGACCGTAGCTGGCGTACTGCTGGTTGGGCGTGCTGTATCCGTACATGATGTTCGTCTCCAGGGGTGTTGTGAGAGGTGAAGTGACGCGTGACGTGACTCAGAACTTGATGGGTGAATTGAAGCCGGGGATTGCCTGCACGTTCTGAAGAACGTTTGCGATGGTAGCAGCTTCGGGCGAGGACCGAGCGGCTCGCTGGGCGGCCTGGACCTCGGGGGAAGACGCGAGAACGTTGAGAGCCGCCTGGACCTCGGGCGTCGAGGACGCGAAGGGTACCGACAGACCAGGGATCCCCGTGGGTGTGACCTTGGCGGCGGGAGGCGGAGGGGGGAGAGGCTTCAAGGACGCCTCGGGGGTCCTGAACTGGGCACTGGTCTTCGGACCACTCAGGAGGAATAGCGCTGCGCCAAAGGCGGCCCAGCCGAGGAGTACGTGTTTGGCAGCGGTTTCCATGCTGAATCCTTTTGCGTGACGGTTATCCGAACAATCGCCCGAGTATCGCCTCTTGGCGGGGGGTGGGAGTGCCAGGTCTGTCGAGGGGGCTTCCGACGTTCAGAGCAGCGACTACCTCGTCACGGTCTAGCTTTGCTTCCGCAACCTTCTGATTCAATTCAGAATCGAACTTGGCTCGTGTCGGAATCTGCATGAGCTGCATCATCACGTTCGCAACGTCATCCTTCACCCGTGACTGAGCAGGCGGGGGCGACTGTACGGGCGCGGTACCGGGTACCAGCACCGGTGCTTTCTCCGACCCCCTCAGGAGGAATAGCGCTGCGCCAAAGGCGGCCCAGCCGAGGAGTACGTGTTTGGCAGCGGTTTCCATTGGTTGCAGTCTAGCCCACGTTTCGGTTTATGCCCAGCTTGCTCGTGAACGCTTACGCGTAAGCAGGTAGACAAAGATACCCCCCACTCCTACCATCAGGAGCAGGGGCGTCGAGTCAGAGCTTGAGGGGAGCGGCGAGGCGACGCCGGGGACAAGCGGAGAGGCGGGAGAACCGACCACCAGGCGTGTCAAAAGGGCTCCGTGAGCGTCCTTCCGAGGGTGGAGATGGTCTCCACTGTCGAACGCGCGCGAGAGCTTCTCAGGATCGCCAGGGTCGGCCATCAGGGTCGACAGGTCGAGCAGGAGGTCGCACTTCCCCTGGGTAGCGGCTCGCGAGAGACCCGCGTTGACGGCCTTGCGCCTGGCCTCGATGGCGGCGAAGTTCGAGGCGAAGGGACCCCATCCCTTGTTTGGAGGGAGGGTCTGACCGATGACGTTGGCCCCTGCCGCCTTCCCCATACGCCAGACCTCCAACGTGTTGGCGATGGTCTGCTCGGGCGATGTACCCCCGATGTCATTCGCTCCGATGAGCACGACGAGGTTCTTGGTCGTGGCAAGGCTCACCGCGCGAATGGCCTGCACGAGCCAATCGCTACGACGCGAGACCTCCGCGATGGTTCGACGGCCACCGTTGATGGTGACGAATGGCGCGAGGCCAACCGTCATCGAGTCTCCCACGAGGAGCGTGTTACCGTTGAGCATCAGACGCTTCCTTGCTGACGGACGCGGTTGAGTCGCATCTGCAATTCGCTCCAATACTCGAAGGGCTTACTGCCCTTGGGACCGGCCGCGAGTGAACGGTGGACGAACTTGTCACAATCGCGAACGGAGATGAAACCCTTGGGCTCACGGTCGAGAGAAGCGTTGAGCGTGTAGGCGTCGCCGTCACGCCCCTTCACGTAGATAGGAAAGTCGTCGGGCTTCGCTGCGTACGCCGGAGCGATATTCAGGAGATAGAGCCGTCCCATGTTCGCGAGGGCGGAAAACTTGCCCTGAGCATTCGTCATGAACCAGCGTGCGACGAAAGGTATCTGCTGTTCGGCAGAGAGCGACAGGTACTCCTCACGCGAACCCGTGAAGCCTACGCCCTTGAGACCGGACAGGCTGTCGTTTTTATGCGTGGGACATATCTGGTTCATACCCGCACACCCTGACTTCGCATTCTTCGCCTGCGGTCCCACACCGGACTCTGCGTTCAGGACCCCGAGGAAGTCCTCTCCGACCACGCCCGCGCCTTTCGAGCGGAAGTCCAGGGCGAGGCGGTCGATGGAGCGGAAGAAAGTATCGGAGAGGTGAGCCGTCCACTTCACCGGCCCGGAGCTGGGACCGGGGATGATGGCAGGCACGACGAACGTTGACGTCCGTTCGCTACCGGTGAGCGCGAGGAGGGCGAACCCTCCCAGCACTCCGACACCGAACAACACCTTCGGATCACGCGGATTCATCAGCCGGTGACAACCCCGCTGTATTCAATCCAACGGTAGTTCACGACCATGGCCGCTGAGGCTGCCACCCCGAGGTTCGCCAGAAGGATGCCCTTACCGGCGAATATCCAGCGCCTCAGGTCGTCCCCGTTCTGGAACGGATTGTCTTCGGGCCATTCCCATACGAGCTTCGCTCCGATGGTGGCAGGGAGCTGCTCACGCCTGTAGACCGTGCTACTTACGACGGGAACCGCAGACCATGCGGTCGAGAGGATGCTACCGTTTCCGTTCGCGAAGCCTCCTAACGCGGTACCTACTTTTAGACCCGTGGTATCCGTTGACGACGTTCCAACCGCAACAGGTTTCGCGAGGGCAAGCAAAGACGCCACGGCAGTGGTCAATATGACCTCCAACCGTACGAGGCCCACAAAAATGTTCTGAAGGCCGGTTCCCGGGTCGATGGCCGGTTGGGTTTTGAGCTGAGCGCAGGCCGCTCCTGCTACGATGGCCGTGATGGCTGCCGAGGCTTCGTAGGTCGTGTATGCGCGAATGTTTCCCATTCTCAGAACCCCATGTTGAAGATGAGTTTTGGTACGACCGATATCTGACCGCTCAAGTTAGAAATCTGAATGAAACGGCATCGACCCGGAATAGGAAACTGGCCTTCGAGCTGGTTGCCCGTGTTGTTTCGGTCCACCCAAAAGTAGATGGCTTCGGTGAAACCTCCGGCTGCATCTGAAAACATCCGAATCTGATAGTTCGGTTGCGTTGGTGTACCATCAATAATCGTGACTCCCATCGCGAAAGGGGGAATCGGGATACGATCCGATGATTCTCCTGGACCGAGGTTGAAGGGGGAGACTGACGTGCTGTTACGCATCGGAACCGTTCGACGGGCGGAAGACGACTGCTGGAGCGATGCCGCGTTGCCGTAGCCGAGGGATGCCTTGAGCACGATGTCCGTATCGCCGTTGAGTCCGAACAGGACGTCTCCGTAGACGATACGGGCCGAGACACGAAGAAAACTGGCTGCAATCGAGAACGACGTCCCCTGATTCCAGTCACATTCTGCTTGGAAGAATGCGCCTCCAACGCCCCATTCGAGGAGGGCGATAATCTCCAGCTTCACTCTCGCCGCAGTACCCGCGGCAGAGGTGAACGCGTCCGGCAATTCGAGCGCGAGCTGAACCGAGAGCACCTCAGCATCATCGCCGCTGGACTTTGATGTTTCGACGACGGAAGGCACGACCACGGTGTTCTCACCGAGGCTCGCAGGGAGCGTGACAATCTTGATGTTGCCGCGGTTGTTTTGCATCGCACCGCCGAGCGGGCGATAGGTCGGAGCCGGGGGCGAGGCTGCCTCTGCGACTTCGAGCTGAGCGCGACGAGCACCGACAGACTGCTCTCCACCCGGCTTCACCCCAGGACCTTGCATGCCCACGAGATCAGCATCAGGGAGACGCGACATGAGGTCCGCCTCGTCGAGTCGACGACCCATGCCGCCCTGGTTTCCACGGCTCACCGGCAGTCCAGGGTTCACCGGGATGAGGACGCCATTCTTGCGCACGAAGAGGTTGTTACCCATGACGTCATTCTCCCATCCGTGGCAGTTTCGGGCAAGCGCTTACGCGTAAGTGTCGAAGATAAGACAATGCCCCCGAACGGCCCGGTGAAGGGCTGTTCGAGGGCATTGACGCTCGGGCTCAGGAAAGCGGGAGCTTGTGGACCACGTAGTCGAAGTCCTGATCCGCCGCGACTCCCGCTTCGTTCGTGCAGAGCACGGTCTTCACGGTATCCGACGTGTGCGTGACCGTCCACGAACGACCGGCGGCGGGCGCCGCACCGCGACCCGTGACCTGGACGCAGCACTCCGATGCGTCGCACCCCTGATCCAGAGTCAGGGTGTAGATGCCCGCGGCCGTGCGAGAGGATGCCGCGCCTGCACCGCTGATGGCGACGCCCGTTGCTCCGGTGACCGCGCCGAGGGCAGCGAGGCTGCTGGGATAGTTCTGAGACATGATGTTGTTCTCCAGGTTCGAGGTGACGTGTTGTTGGGGTAACGGGGGAAAGCAACACGCTTACCCCATCATCTTTGCTCTGTCGAGCTTACTGCATGCTCATTCCGGTGTCGAAGCCACCGATGAGGTTCGGGTCCCCTGAGAGACCGGGACGGACGAACGCCGGAAACTTGGGGTCCATCTTGCCCGCCCGGACGCCCATGGCCATCGTGAAGCCGCGTGAACGGGCTCCGGTCGGGTCCTGAGCCATGAGGCTCTGCGCAAACGCCTTGAGCTGGGGGTTCGCGTTGACGACGACGGTACCCGCATCGGTGAGCGCCACGCGGTAGCCAGGGTCGTTCGGGGACAGGTTGTCCGCGAAGTATTGCCCGGACATGATGTTGTTTCGTCGAGAAACTGAACACTGGTTCATGAGACCAGGGGCAGCCGGCGAGTTACGAGCAAGCGCTGCCGCCGCCGTATTACAGATGCCCTGATTCGCGAGGAGTGCCGCCCTTTCTGCATCCGTCAGTGGGGGTCCGACACGAGCTAAAGCACGGACGCTGACGGTGGGTAGGACGACACGTCCGCTCGGGAAGAAGACCTCTTCCTTCACGACAGTCGGTACCACCGTTGACATACCCGAAGGCTGCGGCACGGTCGAGAGTCCCGAAGGTTGCGGAACCGTCGTGAAGCCTCCGCCCCCGCCGGGTGAAGCCCCATGGTCGAAGCTCTGCGGATTCGAGGGGTCGAATGCCGCTGAACGCGTCGATGAGTGGACGAAGATAGAGCCCGGATTGAAGACGGCCGCGAGAGGCATCGCGCGAACACGAACCATCAGTCCGATGAGGTTGGCCACGGCCTGGACGGTGAGGGGCTGAGGGCCTGCGCCAACCATGAAACCGTGATTGAGGCCGTAGGGGTTCTGATTCATGGGATAGCCACCTCCGTGGCCGTATTGAGAGGCGCCGATGATGGTGCCAGGTCGCTGTTGATAGCCGTACCCCGAAAAACTCGGGGGAGCGGCGGTGAACGCACTGGACTTGTGCTTTCCGTGAACCGAACGCAGGACACTGAACAGTCGTCTCGCGTCCTCGTCTCCCGCACGAACGCGCTGGATGAGGGTCTGGAGCTTGGCCATAGCCGTGGGCTCCTTTTGGACGAGACGGAGGTAGTAAGCCTCGCTTTTATCATAGACGGCTGCTCCCTGCTTCTTCCGGTGATGGATGACCGCGAGAGTGTTGTAGACACGTCGAGACCAGGCGTCACCACTGAACGCCCGTGTCTTCAAGCTCTTGATAAAGTGTACCGCTTCGCGGTCGCCCGATGCAGCCCTTTGATGGACTGCGCTTAGCTTCGCGATGAGAACTTGTGCTTCGGGAGAGGAAGACATGGTTTTTCAGGTACGCAGCTTACGCGTAAGCCACTCAGGTAGCCGTGAGCCACTCCGAGGGAACCCAGCCGGTCAGGCTCTTGTACTTCACATGAGCCCAGCCTCCAGGGCCGGGGCTACCATAGTCGGCTTTCGTACCAGGAGCGTGTTCGAGCACCTGAACAGCCTCTCCGTTTCCGACAATGGCTCGGAACGTAGCGTTGGTGCTCGGCCCGATACGGAGCCGGCAGCCGCTCGGAGCTGCCATCCTGGCGTACCTCGTACGGCTCGCACCGATGATGGTTCCGCTCGTGACAGGGCTCGGCGGGAGGTCAACGAGAAAACGCTTCTTGGCGAATCCTCGGGCCGCAGGACGACGAGTGCCACCCGGCCAGCTAATCTCCGACCAAACCCCGTCCGCGCTGGCGTTACCGTTGATGACAACCACGATACCGTCCTTCTCTGCGCCGCCTCCAGGTACCTGGGCTGCCGAATCGCTTGGACCGGTACGCATGATGAGGTCGCCACCAGGAGGAGCGTCTTTCGTCGTGACCTTCGCGCGCTGAAGCGTTGGTGAAGGAGGGGGCGGAGGAACAACCGGGAACCCGACGTTACCTAGTCCGGGGATGGTCGGAATCGGGATACCGGCTCCGGGCGGGATGATTCCGGGCGGAATGAGACCAGGAATGTTACCCGGAATCTGAAGTCCGGGAGGAATGGCCCGAGGAGGCTCCGGGCCGTCGATGACACCCGGAACGAACGGAGGCGGTTGCGAGGCGGGCTGGGATGCTGCGTTCGCTGCTGACGCTTCACGAAGCTGGGCTGCACGGGCGCGGAGCGTGGCGGCCTCGTTGGCAAACCCAAACTTGTCCATCTCCCCTGCGACTTGCTCCAGACCGTTCGCGTTGACTCCGTTCGAGAGAAGGTCCTCGAACTGGGACTTGAGCGCGGAAGGCATCTGCGGAGCGCCAGGCGTCGGAGGCGGTGGCGCGGTGGGCGGAACCGGAGCGGCCCCTCCACCCGGTGCTGCGCTGCCCGCAGGCTTCTTCTTGCTGCCAGAGAGTGCGAGGAGCGCAAGGATGCCAGCGCCGACTGCGAGCGGGATGAGAGGGATAGCCATGGGTGTCCTTTTCGTGAGGGGATTCAGCGCATCCCGAGGCGTCGTGAGGGATCTTCGGTGGTACCGTCCGGGAGGGCAACGATGATGTGATAGAGGTAGCCGCCGTTCGCCCTCTTCTTACATGTGAAGGTAGGGAACGCCTGTACGCCGTAACGTACACGCAATTCTGCTGCTCGCCAACAAGCAAGGTCTTCGCAGTCAGCGACGCGCATCTTGAGCGCTGTAGGGATATCCTGCCAGTCTTCCTGACCGGGGGGCTCTTCCTCGTACCGGACCCCGCTCTCATAGATCAGCGGGGTATTCGGGTTCGTCTGGAGCCAGCTCATGTCGATGTACATGAGAGCCATCAGCATCGTACGGAGCGCCTTGTGGCTTACCTCCTGCTCTGCTGGACCTTTGAATAGGTCGAGGACGAACGTAATTCGATACAAGGAAACCTCGGCTCAGAATGGCTCCGGGAGCGTGAGCGGTGCAGACAGACACGCCAGTAAGGTTGTACTGACGCAGGGCAATCGCCCGAACTCAGGCTGCATCGCTCACGACCCTGGAAACTAACTTACGCGTAAGTGGAGGCCCCACCCTCTTTCGAGAGGGTAGGGCTTCGACTGGTGTACGAACCCTGGGCTTGTGACGCTGCGAGAGCCTTCTCCAGCTACCCAGGGTTTGACCTCACTCGACGGCCGTGCCGATGAGCGCCGCGTTGAAGTTCAGCGCCGCGCCCGAGGTGTTCGTGACCGAGAGGCTCACGAGCTGGGAGATCTGCGCCGTGTCGAGGTTGAGGTCGGTGCCGACGCCCAGCTCGGTGAACGCGCGAGCGGGCACCGGGTTGGAAGTCGGAAACATGCTGTTCTTGCCGACCTTGAGATCGTTGATGAGGAACGCACCAGCGATGTCGCTGGGGATGATGAGCCGGCGACCCCGGAAGGGGACCTGCGGCTGCGCGTTGATCGTGGCCGAGGCACCGGCCCCAACGGCCGTCGTCGGGAACCCGAGGGGGTACTCCCGAGCCTTGGTCACCTGACGCGGCACGACCATCGCGGAGTGCCGCGCGGCGAGCTGCGTTGCGATCTGACCCTGGTTGGGCTGAAGCTGACCGTCCGCGCCGATGACCAGCGCGCGGCTGTTCCCGAACACGTTGTCCAGCTCGTTGTACTGACCGAAAGCGAGGTCCGCGCCGATGATGTCCTCGGCGCCGATGATGTCCTCGAAGGGCATGATGAATCTCCTACTGTTGTGTTGTTTCGTCACTTGCCGATACGGGATTGTACCGGCTTGATCCGTGTCGTTCACTTCGGTAGGTGCGACGCCATCGACGTGAGTAAAGTGTGAGACTTACGAGTAAGTCCTAGCGGAACGAGTGAGCCATCCCGGCCAGCTCAGCCTCGGTGAGCGGCTCGTTACCGACGTGCAGACCGTTTCCGACATGGTGAGGGATGTCGTAGCCCATCCGTGGAGCCTCGGAGTCGATCCCCGAGACAGTCATGGCCGGGGGAAGCCCCTTGTCAGCACGCATCTTGGTGCCCATCCCGATACCGTGCTTCGTGGTATAGGCGGCGAGAACGCCGTCCGCGAAGTTATGGGCATGCTCGCCGTAGCGTCCAGCGATACCGAAGAAAGCCGCGCCGTGCAGAAGCACACCGCCAGCGAGGTCGAGAGGGATGGTCGAACCTTTGAGGTGCAGCGCACCGTAACGACCGCAGGCAACGCCGACCGCCAAGGCGCCCGCGTTCACCGTCACGGTCTTCATGAGTGTCCCTGCGACGCTCTCACCCTTGGCAGAGATACCTCGAACGTGGTCGCGAGCCGCCGAGGCTGCGCTGTAGGCGTCCTCGATGTCACGGCGGGTGATGGTGAGCATATTCGGGCTATCTCCAGGTGGGGCACCGTGGCCGGCGCTCTTGACCCATGAAGTTTCTCCCCACTTACCCGTAAGCCGCAAGCGGTTTTCGCGTGTACACGAAAGAAAAAGCTGGGTTGTGCGTGCATGCACGTAGCAATGTTGCACGTGCATGCACGCAGCAGGGTTGCACGTACATACCAGACGGGTTACGTTCAGGTCATGGCGAAAAGCGTAATGGAATCATCATCCGAGCCGGGGTCCGAAAGCGCCCCTGTCAAAAAGCCCGCTACGACTCATGACAATGAGGGTCTCTTGACGCGGTTTGAAGCCGCCGACTTGCTCGGTGTGAGTGTCAGTGAGATTCGGCGACGCGAAGCCATGGGAACGCTCCCCGTCGCGAAGCGAAACGCGAAAGGATGGGTGCTGTTTCACCCTGAAGCGTTGGCGATACAGCCTAGAGCCATACCGACGCTTACGCGAAAGTCGATTGAACCCTACACGCCAGAAGAAGCGGCACGCGTCTTCGATGCACTCGACGAGGGCAAGAGCCTCGTTCAGTGCGTGAGGGAGTGCATGGTGCTACCTGCAATCGTGGAGCTTATCGCGATTGCCTATGACCGGCTGACGGGAGGGATGCGACTCAGCAAGGCAACCATGGACGTCATCAACGGACTGTCACTCGAAGGAACCTTCCCGCTCCGAGGTGAAGCCGACATGCTCGCCTTGCTTCAAACCGCGGCAAAGGACACCTGCAAGACGTGTGACACGAGGGCACGTGTCTTCTGCAAGCCCTGCGCTCTCAAGGTGGTAACGAAGGCGATGCAGAACCCGCTTTAGGTTCCTCGCTGAGTCGCGCCACGTCACCATAGAAGCGTCCGCCCTTGTCCAGCTCCACCACGTAGTCTCTGCCTTGAGGGCATCGCACGACCTTGCCGGGGTAAGTCAGATCCGAGCCCAAGGGCATGACCAAGACACGGTCCCCATACGGTAGCGTCGCGCTATGACCGTGGGAGCCGGAGCCCCACCCATCAACGTTCGGAGCCTACTCATAGAGCAGTTCTCGCATCGCTTCCAAAGCGGCGATGGGGTACCGCCTTTGCAGTCCGTACACTTCATGCCGAGGCAGACTCTTTGCGAGCCTTGATATTGCCGAGGAACGTGTTGAACGAATCGTTGGTAAGAGCGTGGGGTCTCCTCGACCTGATGTACCCTCGGCACCATTCACCGTCCATCCCGTAGAGCTGGTGAAGAGTGAGAGCCATCACGAGACCAGAGCGGTTTCGGCCTTGCATGCACGAAACAAGGACCTTCTTGCCCTCACGAAACGCCTTGGTAACGGCGCGTGAAGCGGTGATGGCAATCCATGCCTGTTCCCTCGTCAGAGGTCGCTCGCTGTCGTCATTCGGAGCGTGGAGGACTTGCGTGCCCGGTTTCGCGATGAGGTGAGCCTTGGGCTGGAACTCGTCAGCGCAGAGCACGATGAGGTCATAGTGGTCACCGCTGCCTATATCGTCCGCACCTCCGAGCCAGAGGGAGCCGGTATGTCCTTCGAGAACCGCTTGACGAATCAAGTATGCCATGGCTCTAGCTTACGCGTAAGTGGGATGACGTACCAGTCACTTCGGGTTGACGTGGGTACGCCTCGGCTCAGGGAGAAGTGACACGGCGGATATCGGGACACTTCACGGTGTGACCGCTCCGGCTCCTCGCTTGATACCGCGCCAGTCCCAGAGTTCGATGCCAGGTTCCTCTCCGTAGACGCAGAGCATTAGGTCCTTGGGGAACCCCTGTGTGTGTCCGACGAACTTCACCCGTGACCTAAGAAGTAGCACGAGCGCCTGGTCCCAGATGCTCTCAGCAAACCAGTTCGTCCCGACGCCCGCAGGGACGAGGAGTAGGATGCGCTGGCGCCTGCCGAGGAGCCGACTCTGTATCGCGCACTTCGCGGCGAAAGGAGGAATGTTCCCGAACGGTGGATTGAGCCATCCATTCCCGCCCGCACCGATCATCTGCGCCCAACGCACCTGCTTCGAGAGCGTATCGGTCTCTGCCGTGATCCACTGGGGCGCCTTCGAGTTCTTCTTGTCGCTCGCGAGGTCCAGGGTGAGCGGGCCGAACCTCGCCTCCGTCGCTGCGATGAAGTCGGCAGGCGTCCCCACCGTCTGTTCGGACTTTCCAGGCTTCTGGACCGGACACCTACTAGCGCGACCTGGACGGAGAGGCGCAATCATCGTGTACGGCTTCACTTCGCCACCTCCTTGCCGGCCCGCGCCACGCACGCGGGACAACCATCGTAGACGTGAGCTGCGCGGAACGCGGGGCGACGCCTCTTCGGCTCGCACGGGTCCCCATCGCGAACGCTGCAAAGCCAGTGGTCACGGGCCTTCATGACTAGTCCGCAGTACATACAGTAATGCGTCGCTCGCGGATCTTGGGAGATGTCGACTCTCATGGTTCGTCGGCCGCCTTGGGTTTCCTCATGACTGCTCCGTCCGCTTCCGAATGACAATTTCGATGTCGCCGTCTGCGGCGAACGTCACCAGCGCACGCCCGTCTAGGTCGTAGCCGGTGCTCCCGTCCTCGGCCGTTCCCCTCCACGCCTTCGACGCGCGCGGCTGAGAGAGCACGGCCTCGAAGGTGTAACGAAAGCATGTGTCCCAGAGCGCTCCGGTGTGCGGGTCTCTAACGCCGCGCAATGCCTGGGCGACTGCCCTCTCGTTCTCCCATGTTGCCGCGAGCGAAAGGGCATCGAGCAACGCCATGTGTTTGGTCTGCGCGAGGAGCGCGTCGAGATTCAGGGGATCGCGAGGCTTGGTTTTCCTCATGACTTCGTACCGAGCAGGCCGGTCATCGTCCATACCGTAGGACGTCGGGGTCGCACTTCATAGTATGAACCGCTCCGACTCCTCGCTTGTACCAAACGCGGTCACCACGATTGAAGTCAAGGCCGCAGTCGCGGCACATCCCATCCTGCGGAGCGATCATCGTCACCGGACCCGTGGGCTCATGAGGCGTGTTGACGTGACGACGGAAACGGCTTCCCGCGTCCGCTCCCAGGATAGTGTCCACGATTTTACCGATTCCTCCGAGGTCCACAGCGTAACCATTACGCATGACCTCTTCGGCCGACTGAACAGGGTTGACCCCCGTGCGAACGTTACGCAAGGGAATGTCACCGCTGACATGCTGGTCCGGCATCGTAAGAACAATCTTGTGCTCGATGATGAGCTTGCAGGCTTGGACAGCCGCGTTGCGAGCCTCGTTCTCGTTCGCGCTGCCCGCCAACGCCAAGAGTTTTCGGATGAGGTCCAGGGGAGTCACTGCTACTTGCCGCAGTCGATGGTGTGTTTGGTAGGACAGGCGCAACCCTCTGCCGAGCGAGCCTGGTCGACAGCGGTATAGATGCTGGACAACGAACCGACAAACTCCCTGAACTCCTGAACAGTTCCTGACCACATGAACCCGCCGCCCCTGTCCTGGTTGCTGGTACTACGGTCTCTGTTGATGACCGTCACGCGGTCCATGGTCTCGGACCCTGGCTCGCGGACGAGGCTCATCGACTTACGCGTAAGCGTCAGTTTGAGATTCCTGTGTTCCCAGGTCGTGTTCGATTCCGCTACCGTAGCTCTCATGTTTACCCCGTCTCGATACTGCATGTCACTTCAGCCATCATTGTTTCATCCGTACCGCTGAAAGGACACGGCGTGTGGCCGACCGTTGCTTGCGCGAACCACGATAGCGCATACGCTTGAGGAGCGTCTCCCAGGAAGCGCAACCGTCACGTGCCGGTAGCTGTAGCACCTTCTTACGAAATAGGAGGTACGTCATGTGATACGCCATCGCGCCGCCCATGACCAGGAGAGGCAGCATCATGAGCGCTCCTCGCCCCGACGTTTCTTGTTCTTCCTCTCCCGTTTCTCCCTCGCATCTCGGAGCGCAGTGAGGTCTCGCTGACGACGCATCGAATCGTCAAACTCTTCGACCAAGGACGGGGCATCACCGCCGGGTAGAGGACGTTCCGAGTAAAAGTAAAAAGCCCTCGGCACCGGCTGAGCGCCTCCGACGCGACCGTACATGGACCCTTTTGCCTTGGAGGACAAGGAGGGTTCAGGAGCGGGCATGAGGCTCTTGCCTGCTGATATCACCGTGGTGACAACCGCCATGATGCGGCCGTAGGTGCTTGACCTCCGAAGTCGCTCCGTGTGCCGGTCGCTAGGCGTTTCTTTCGGGGACTCAGGAGCGTTGGGTGAGGGAGTCGGCTCTTGCATTGCGCATCGTCGCGCATCGCATTCGGAGAAGTTCAAACAGATGTTGCTACGAGGACCTCCAAGCTGACTGGTTGTTGACCCGCAGAGTCCGCACTTGTTTTTCATGTTGTCCTCGTTACTCACCCTTCACCGCCTTCCAGGCCATGAACTCCTGCCAATGCCCCGTGGCACGCATCGCTGTAGTCCAGCACGAGCCTTCCCCGAGGACGCGTACCCCGAGCGATTCGGACTTTAGGATATCGTTGTTCTTGCACTGACCGAGGGAAAGCCATTGTCCGAGTACGAAACGGTCGGGTCCAAACTGGACCACGGCCGCTTCCTTGTACCCTGCACTTACGAGAAAGTCGTATGCCTCTTCGCGTGTCATGTCAGTGGGTACTCTCTACCTTGGCGTCGGGGGACACTTTTAGAGAGGCGGCAGACCAGTAATCGTCGACCAGCTTACGGGCCGCGGCGTGGTCTGTCTGTTCGTCATGGATGGTCTTACAGGGCTTGTCCTCGTTCAGCGCCTGGAGCATGCAGACGCCCATGGCGATAAACGCCTGGGCTACCACGAACGTGGCGTTGTGAGAGCAGCACTTCGTGAGCTTCGTCACGGTCTCCGTGAGCTGCGCCGCAAGCTCCGAGGTCAGGTCGAGGATAGTGACAGACAGATCCAGGTCCTTGTGCTTCACGTCAGCACCTTCTTGTGGATGATGACCTTGTGAGGGCAGCCTGCAAAGGTCATCGTGAAGGGGGTGCCGGACGGGCGCTTCTGCTTCAGCTCGTCCGAAGCCAGACCCATGAGGCAGCCTGAATCTGCATCGTAAAGCCAACCCTCCGTGCGCTCGGATTCGGGAACCGACGCCGTGTATTGCTTTCTCATAGCGAACCTGGCGTTTTGCTAACGAGCCAATCGAAGCCTTGACCGTTTGGCGTACCGTGCAGCCGCCCACGAACGGTGCCTCCGCACCACACGCACGGAACGGTGCTGAGACCTCCAAGGAAGCGAGGACCGTCGACAGGACCAAGCGCTTCGTGTGCCGCTTGCGGTGCGCTCCAAAAGCACGTGTGGCCGCACAAGTGCTTGACCGTGTGCTCAACCGCTTGCGGTGCGCTCGGCCTGGTCATGTTGAGTGCCAATCCTCAGCGTCAATGAAAAGCCGGGCTTTGACCTTCCTGCTCGTCTCGTTCCACTTCTCCATTGTAGCCGTGCCGAGGTCAACACCGTTGTGGAACGCAAGGATGTCGAGGTAGATGACGACATCGGCTAGCTCTTTCGCGAGCATCGGTCGAGCCTCCTCAATGGTCATGTCGCCCCGCTCCACCTTCTTGCGAAGATTCGCGTACTCTCCCAGTCCTCCCACGACCGCCTGAAGCCACTGGGCAGGAGACCAGTCTGAACCGTCTACCTCCGTGTGACAGGTTCGGCCTTTGGCGTCTCGGAAAAGGGGGAGCCTCTGTAGGTTAGCTCGCCTCAACGTGTTGAAAGTGAGACCGTCAGTACCATATCCCATGATGAAACCTCCTGTACTTACGCGTAAGCAGGGCGACGGTCGGGAATCGAACCCGAGAGAGGGAGACGCACTCCCCGTCGCTTTCACCGGCCTAAGAGCCGGTCTTCCGAGCGGGCTTATCGCCCGCCCTCTCTCCGACGAGAAGAACGTTGAGTGCTCCCTTCAGGAAGCCGCAAAGCTTGTCCCGGTCAGCGGCTGAGCGTTTGGTGTCGCTCTCGACGCGTCGAAGGATTCTCGTGAGGTCTTGGACGTCTTCGGCAATAGCCGCAGGGCCTTGAGAGGGCGGGCGTGCCATGAGCTGCTAGCCTCTCAGCTCTGCGCGCCGGCCGCGACCGGAACGGCCTCGCCGGTCTTCGGGTCGACCATGTGGGTACCGTCCGCCGAGGGGAGCTGCGCCGGGGCAGCCTCCTTCCGGCCGCCGTCCGACAGCGCGTAGGCGGTCCCACGCTCCTCCGTCCGCTTCGTCGAGATGACGCGGTACGTCCAGAAGTTCTTGCCACCGCCGATGTCGATCTTCGCCTTGGGCTGGAGGCCAATCTCGTGCATGACCTTGGGGTCACGCGCGAAACGGGCGAGAGCCGCCTGGATCTGGAACGTGGCGGGGGTGATGACCTCCTCACCCGGCTCCACGGTCACGATGTTGCCCTCGCGGTCCTTGCCCTTGGTCTTGTGCGTGACCTTGAACACGAACGCCTGCCAGTCGCGAGCCGGCTCGTTACGCCCCTGGGGAATCGGGGGCATGTCGAGCAGGTCGACGAGGAAGCCGACGAGCGGGACGTCGCCACACTCGTCCGCTGCGTAGATGGTGCGCTCCAGCCGAAGTTCGACAGCGCCTTTCCCGAGCAGGAGGTCGAGGAGGTTCTGGTCCGCCTGGTTCTGCGCGTTGCTGCCCTTGGATGCCACTGCCGTGTCTGACTTAGCCATGATGTGCCTCTGTTGTTTCGGCCTGCTTGACCGATGCTGTTGACGTTGACGTGTCCGTGGTCTCCGCTGCGGGTGCTACGGCGTTCGCGGTGTCGGCGGACGCGACCTCCGTGGACGCTTTCGACTGAACAGGAGACGAGGGAGCAGGTTCGGTCGGTGCGGAGCCGACCTCGCTGCTTTCACTCGTACCCGGTTCAGCCGGAAGTTTGGGTGTGATGGACTGAGATGCCAGTTTCATGAGCGACGGTTCGGGGACGTCCATAATGTCTCCGGGGTCAATCAAGGGGAACTTGGCCTTGAACTCGTCATCGCTGAGGAGTCCGGCCGGAACAGCGACAGGTATGTCAGTGGCCTCAGTGGTCTCCGGTCCTCCCGCCATGGGATTCACGTCAGCGAAAGGCGCCTCCATTGACGGTGCAGGACTCGCCATCGCTTCCAGCTCGGCCTCGGTGAGCGGAAGATCCGCAACAGGGGGCTTTGAGGGAATCGGGTTGTGACGAGGCGACTCGGGAACCATCGGCGGGGGAGAGGCGACCTGTGCCAAGAGACCTAACACCAGACGACGCTTCGCTTCCGCGTAAGTCTGGAGGAAGTGTGCTACACGAGGGTCGTTCCGCTGGTCGATACCCGCGGCTTTCATGGACGGTGCAAGCACGTACGTCATGATAGCGCTCGTACAGGGACCGCACGGATCGACACCCGAGCACTCCAACGTTCCAGACATACAGACGTGAGCACCGTTCATAGCTCAACCCATCCCGCTACGCTGGAAAGCGTCGTGAAAGGCCCGAGCGATACCGCCCCGCTCCGCGTCAGAGATGGGTTGCATGGCCCCGTTGACGACATCGAGGAGACGCTTGGCCTCGCCGTAGGGCAGGAGTACCGCAATCTCGTTCATGCCGGGAGTGACCGTGGCCGACTGACCTGAGGGGGCGCGAGGCGACGTCGAGTGTCCGTAGCCTCCGGGGTTTTGTACCGGAGCATTACGGACGGGGAGGGCTCCCCCCTTCGGAGTGTCGACCGTGGCGAGGAATGCCCCCTTGAGCGTCTTCGTCTCCTGCGTCACGTTCTTCACGATGGCGATGCAGTAGGCTCCGCTCTGAATCGACTGACCGAACTTGAACGAACCGTCCGGTCGAGGTCCGATGTTGTGCTGACCGGCGATGACCTTCTGCAATTCGCCCCCCTCGTCCAACACAACGCCTTGCAGCACCGCGTTACCGACGAACGCGTGGTATATCTGTACGGTGTCACCGGGCAGCGCCACCGCTCCGTTCGTCTCGTAGGTTCCCTGTCCGGGAGCCGCATCTGCGGTCGGTCCAGTCGTCGCCAGTTTCGTCTCTGCTTCCGTCATGAGTTACTCCGTCGATGGTGGGTTTTGCGCTTCCGTTCCGGGGCTAGCGCGAGTCAGGGCGGTTCGTTCGCGTTCTCTTCCTCGTCCTCGTCCTCGTTGTCATCGGGTCCGGCTTCGTCGCCACCGTCCTCAGCCTCGTCCTCGTCATCGCACTCGTGGTCCGGCTCCTCGCTGTCGGCGTCGGGAAGCTCGACGCCGGCCTCGGAGCATGCGAGGTTCGTGCAGTAGGTCTCCCCAATCTCCTCGAACAGCTCAGAGCGTTCATCGTCCGTCATCGCTTCGAGGAGCATCATGACGCGGTTGGAGCGACCTTTGGGGGGCACGGGGGCGATATCGGTTGGCTTCGGGGGCATGTCATCCTTCTTTCGCTGCGGCACGGCCGCAATCGCATTCGTTCGTCTTGTCATCACGCTTCGCGCAGGAGATCTGATGTACCTCTCCGCTGATCTCCACCGCACCGAGCACTTGCGCGAGCGCGATGGCTTCCAGTGACTCCAACCGCTTACGAATCTGCTTCTGTCCGTAGGCGATCTGAGCGAGACACTCCGCTTGCTCCTTCATGAAACCGGCCTTGCGGTAATCCTTGGCGTACGCCAGAAGGGACCCCGCGGGATACTTCTGAGCCTTCCCCTTGAGCATGGCCTTCCTTTCCTTCACGACCTCGGCCTTGCGGTCCTTCGTAGGAGCACGCAGAGACTTACGCGTAAGTCGGTGCGTGTCGCTGACCTCGATACGGGGCTTGCTCATGCTGCTTTCTCCTCGGGACAAGTCCCGCACTCGGGGTACCTCTTACACACACGGATGGCGAGCTTCCATTGTGCCTCCGACAGTCCGATGGTCTGAGCCTCTTCGGCAAGCTGGCTGACGAGCTTGCGGTCATTGGGCGTTGACGGCAGGGTGAACAGGTGCTCGTAAGACCACTTCTCCGCGTCCGACTCGGCAAAGCGGCGAGCCACACGCCCCTGGCGGACCTCCTCTTGAGCCGCTTTGATGATCTCCTCTTGCTCGGCATCGAGGGCGGCAATGGGAGTCTCGACGACGCGTGCCGCATCCACCGAGGCGGTGATGAGCTTCTGCTTTCGGGCTACCAGCTCCGCGAGCCTGATATCGAGCTGGTGGTCGGCTACCAGGATGGTGATGACGCAACCTCGTGACTGACCGATGCGACAGATGCGGTCCTCGGCCTGGGCATTGAGCGCCGGGGTGTACTCGCGGTCGACGAAGATGCTTTGATTCGAGCGCGTAAGAGTAATGGCTACGCCACCGGCTTTGATGGTACAGCCCACACCTTTCAGCTCGCCCCGCTGGAACTGCTCTTCGATGTCAGTTCGCTCCGTGGGCTTGGTATCGCCCGTGATGACCCTCCAGCCCTTCCGCTTCTTGAGTAGATCGATGGGGAAGCGATGAGCGGAGAACACCACGACAGGCTCTCCCGCCTCCTCGAAGTCGTCCAGCATCGCAATCATGGCGGGGGTCTTCGCCGTGGCGAGCGCACTCCTGACCTTGCTCATCGTCTCGAACTTGATGCCGTCCTTCTCGATGAGCGTGATTAGCTCGTCAAGGCCGCCAATCTCCTCCAGGTACTTGTCACAGTCCGACAGGGCCTTGCGGTCGATGTCGACCACAAGCTCTCGATGCGTCTTCTCAGGCAGCTCGGGGAGCACCTCCTTCCGCATCCGGCGAAGGGCCACGCGACGGATACGCTCCGCGACCTCGCCCTCGGGCGTCCCCCATTCATAGCCGCCGTAGAAGAGGGCTTTCCCGGCGAACATGGAGACAAAGCCCTTCCACGTACCGAACGCCTCCTGAGCGATACCCGCAGCCGCATAGACGTTCCAAAGCTCGCTCGGGTTGTTCAGTAGAGGCGTTGCCGTCAGGAGCCACACACGACCCTCGTTCTCCCGGATGGCTTCGGACATGGCTCGGAACCGTAACGTCCGGCGAGCCTTGCCACTCTTGAGAGCGTGAGCTTCGTCCACGATGGCTACCGTGCACGGTCTGCTCATCTTGAGAATCTTGTGGCAGCCGGGGCAAGGGCGAGCTTCCAGAAGGTTCCCCTTCTCGTTACACGATTTCTTGTGACCGGGTACCTTGACGCGGATACCGATACGGTTCACCTCGGTCTGACAGCCACCGCAAGTCTCAGCGGGGAGTGTTCCCGGACACGACTTGGCGTGAATCTCCGGTAGAATATCGTAGTTCGTGACGAGCACTTCACCGTTCTCGGGCCAACGGAAGGAGTCTCGGCCCTTGAGGACACTCACGCGTAACTGAGGTCTCCACTGCGACAGCTCGCGGAGCCATACACCCTTCGCGACGGCCGGGGCGATGACGAGCACGGGCACGCCGGCCGGAAGAGCGGTGATGGCCTGGATGGTCTTGCCCAGCCCCATCTCGTCGGACAGTAGTGCTCCCGTACGGGTGGAGAGCCAGCTCGTCCCAGTGCGCTGGAAGGGGTAGAGAGACTTCCCGAGCTTGCGGTACTCCTCGTCAATCTTGGTCGCGCGTTCCTGGGCACTCTTGAGGTCGAGCCACTGCTGCGCGGTGTGCTCTTGCAGAGAGCGAACGAGCGCCGGTTCGACCTCAACCGGGAAGTCGGCCTCGCGGAGCTTCCGTAGGATGGTCGGAACTTTGTCGAGCGGGGCGAGATTGCAACGGCGAGGGCGGTCGAATCGCGCTCCCTCGATGGCCTCACAAAACGCCTTGAAACGCTCCAACGGGAGATTCTTGCATCGGATGACCACGAAGCTGGACGGTTCGCCGTCCGCGTTCATGTCTCGGTCCAGGGTCACCTTGGTAGCCATCAGGACTTCCTCTCCGTGTGAAGGATGTTGGCTATCCCGCGGTCGAGTTTCGCGATGACCGTGACGAAGTGAGCTTCCTCTTGGATACGTATGGCTGACATGAGCGCGTACCGGTACGCCTCGACGCGAGCCGTGCATGCTGCAATGACCATGGGATCCGTATGACGATCCTTCGTCCCTTCGTTCATCTCGATTCGGTCGATAGTCTGTATGACCAGCTTACGTATGGGGGTGTCCGCCCCTTGGAGGCAGACGTCCACGGCCTTTCGTTCTTCGTGTGTCATCATTCGATACCAGTTAGCCATCGTTACCCCCTCCCTCGTCACGAGCAATCGCCATGATTACTTGGCCGTTGTACTGAATGACCACCGCATTCGGCAACACGTGCAGTACCTCCGCCCCGGCGAGGTCTGCGACGATTCGTGCGTACCGTAGCATCACCTCAATCGTTGAGAAGGGGATGACGCGCTGTTGCATTGAAGGGACCCAAGTGACTGTCAAAGAGTGCACTCGGACCCCAGTGCCGCTGTCAGGGCTCGAACCTAACCCACCAGACGGGCGCTTGCCCAGGTGGTCGACCTCAGCGCTGGACTACCATCGTGCAGGAGGGTTCGGCCAGTCATCCGATTCGGAAGCGACTTACGCGTAAGCGACTGCTGCCAGCGGGCACCAGGGAAAGGACCCTGGTGCCCTCGGGGCAGCGACGCCTCGTATCACTCCTCGGTTGCCTCTTCCTCCTCGGCCTCCTCGGCCTCCTCGGGCTCTTCGACGAGTGAATCGAGGTCGGCCTTGGTCACACCGGGCAGCTTTTTGAGGTCGCCCGTCACGAAGCGGAGCGCCTCGATTCGTCCCTGAATCGGACCCCTCTCCGCTGCGTTGGAGGCTTCGAGCTTGAGCTTGAGCACGTCGATGCATGCGCCAAGCAGCTCCGTCTTGGTTTTGTTCACCATCGAGACGTCGTCGTCACCGCCGCCTCCCTCGACCTCGCTTTTCAGCGGTAGGCGGTCCCGAGGTGAACGCCTCTTGCGGGGCTTCTTCTTCCGGCCAGACTCCTCCAGCTCCGTTTTGGCCTTGAACCACTCCTCGAACGCCTCCATCTGCTGTTGGGCCTGGCTCTCAGCCTTGGCGTCCTCCGTGCGACCCTTGCCGGTGATTCCCGCCCAAAGGACCATGTTCCGCATGGGGGCGCTGGCCTTGCGGCACTTCTTCGCGACGTCGGCATCGAGGTTCTCGAAAACGCGCAGGAAGTTGTTGATGGTACCCGCTTGCATGTCGAGACGGTCAGCGACCACCTTTTTGTCGACGGGGACAGCGTCGCCCTCATCCACGATGTACTTGCCGTGGACGAGGTTGTAGATGGCCTCGGCCATGTCGAGCGCTGAGACGTCCTCGCGGTCCTTGTTGTCGACGATCCCGTCGAAGATGGGCGAGAGGTTGTCGCCCTTTTTGTACTCGCGAATGCTGACGTCGATGTCCTTACCCTGCCAGCCGAGGAGGACCCAGGCCGCGCAGCGACGGAAGCCGCCTCGGACGGTGTACGGCTTATCCGGGGACCCGCCGTTCGTGACGATGATGGGGTTGAGCAAGCCGTTTTGCTTGAGGCTCTCGGCCAGCTCCTTCGTCCTTGGCGTGTCCTGTCGGTGGTTACGCTCCGGGTCGATGTAGAGCTGCTTGAAGGGCACGGACGTACGAGTCGTGATGGGCGTGGTCATTGTTTTCTCCGTCGAGGTGGTTCGCTGCAACCAGGAAACAGGTTCTAGCCTGAGCTGGGGCATGGGGTCAAGAAAAAGTTTTAGTCTAACGTTTCTTTTTTATCCTACCCCTTTTCCAGGGTGGACGAGGGGTTGTTCGTATGTTCATTCTTCCTCGTTAGCTTTTTGTAATGCGTGTGCGGCTGCCGCGGCTTTGATAGTCATGCCCGCGTTGAACTGAGTCAACAACACGATCCCCAGGGCACCCGCAGCTTCAACCTCTTCGGGCCGAAGCTTTCCGCAGAGTGACTTGGTAATCAACGTTAGTTCCGGCTTCGTAAGCTCAAGGCTAACGGTGATGACGATCTTTAGGTCAATGAATCGCTCCTCAGCAATCACGTCGCCACCTCGACAGCCACGACGCGAAGCTCCGCGACGTCGCAGTCTAGCGCCTCGGCGAGGCCCGCGAGCTTGGCCTCAGCCTCCTCGCGCGAGGCGAGGTAGTTACTGGTGCTCTGGACGAGACCATCCGTCGTCCAACCGTCGCAGCGGCGGCCCCTGAGTTTCGCATCAAAAAACTCGAATCCAAACATCGTGGTCGTCGTCGTCATAAGAGTGAACTCCATCAGTCAGATCGTTTTTCCTGCTTACGCGTAAGTCTCAGCGAACACAAAGCCGATTGATGAGGTCTCCTTGGCATTCGTCAGTCACCGAGAACGGTAGAATGTTGATACAGCCGTCCGATGCCTGCGAGCTAATGGCGTTGGACCAGTAGAACGGATCGTCGAATTGGACTTCACCGTTCGGTTGGATGGCCAAGATGGCGATGCTCTCGGCCACGGTAGCGCGACGCATCGGAGCAGCAACACCGAAGGGGTTATCACATATGTCCGGTGCAGGGACGGACGCGGAGCCGTACAGGAATCGACGATACCACGTCAGTCCGGTCGTTCGGTCAAACGCTTCCTCGCCCGTGATAACGTAGCGGGGGCCAGCGTCGCAAGGTGCGTCCGGCGCAGAGTCCAAGTCGCTCGCGTCAGGGGGTACGCTCAGTACTTCAGGGGATGCGTCGGGACTCGCTTCTAGACTTCCTCCTGCGTCCAGGGTGACCGTACAGTCCTCCGCTGTTGGCGTGGGCAGAGCCGTAGCACCTCCGCAAGCGGCAAAGGTGAGGATCAGGGGGAGGAGTGGGTTCAGACTACGAACGGCGGACACGGTGACCCCACACGTGCTGGATCGCTCGAAGCTCGGGCTCGGAGCTGGGGTGTAGGCCGATACGGTCCATGACCACGTTGACCGCGAGAGGGTTGGCGTGGTCGACTGCTCTTGCCGCGTCGAGAAGGGTGAGTCCGGCGTTTCCCATGAGGGAATGCATACATCCTAGTACGGCCTTCACTGTTCCCTCGTCTCTCCCCACGCTCAGCTCCAGTTTGAGGAGCCTAAGCGCCGTACATGTCTCAGGTGTGTCAATCATCAGATGATTCTCCCTCGCACCGCGTGGTCGGTAGTTTTAGGTTCAGGTTGTGACCGCTCGTCTTCGTCCCATCGCCTAGAGCATTCTCCGGAACAGCACACCCACTCGTTTTCGACCGGGCGACCGTAGTTACGCACGCGGCGCACCTCACGGCCGGTACAGAACGGACAGGTAGGGTCGGGCTTGGGGCGGGGCATCAGCGGCTCCCCGCATCCCAGATGGCATACGCAACGTCGCACATTGCGAAGACGTCGCCGATCTCGGCGCGGTCACACGTCGCGACCATCTCCAGGTCACCGGCCTGACCGGCCGCGGTGCGAACCAGGTAGAGATGGGGAGCTGACACAATCCGTACAGCCCATGCGTCGCCGCCGCGTTCATCGCCGCCTATGGCGACGAGCCCACCGTCGATGGCTACCACCGCGACGTCGTCAGACGTCACGCGTGTCAGGACGAGGGTACCGCCGATCTCGACGATCTCGGCGATGGCACCGTCCACGGTGACGGAGTCGGCAGGTCTGTAGCCCCGCCCCGCATTGTTACCGGCCCGGTAGAGGGCGCGCGCAACGGTCTGGGTGATACCCGAGTCTATCATCGGAAGTACCGCAACCCATCATCTGCCACGAACCACACTTTGAGAATGCGCGTGCCTGGGTGACACGCCTCTTCAACGGCGAAGTCCCGATAGAGTGTCGCCCCGTACCCTCGGGACAGCTCAGCCTTCGTAGGCTTTCTGTGGTAAGTAACCTCTTTCACGTCACCACGCACCGGAAGACGCGTCGCCACTCTTGGCTCGAAGATCGTGATCTGCATTGATGGTTCCACCTTTTCGGGATGAGGGCTTACGCGTAAGTCGAGGACAAGTTACTGTCCCGGGGTGAGGTTGAGGTGAAGGTTCCGGCCGTAGAGCACGGTAACGTCTCCCTCGACGTCATGAAACTCGACGAAGAGCTTTCCCGTAGTCTCGTGCTCGGTCACCGTGATGGTGACCGTATTCTCGTTTCCGTGTGACGTGTAGCGGTGACGGATACAATCCGAGCCCTCCGCTCTCCACGCCTTGTTCTTGGGGCGCCTCATGGTTCGTCTCCGTTCGCGCAAGAGTTACAGTAGTCGTGTCTTTCGTCGGACCCGTCGACCTTGCCCGCCGCAATCGGGCGAGGTTGGCTCATGTGACCACAATCGATGAGGAGCCCGATGCGGTGGCACTGGTAGCACTGACGTTCGCGGCGCGGTTCGCCGCAGTGAGGACACCCGTTAGGGTCGTCCCAGATAGGTTCACTCCTCATCGGGTGGCCTTTGCCATGCCCCACGCCTGAACGTCGTAGGGTTCTTCCACGTACCTCTCACCGAGGTGACGGTTTTTGAGGGCAATCGTGAGCCGCCTCATCACGACGCTCGCGGCTTGCGGCGCGCAGCAAGCATCCGTGTAATGGCCTTGGCGCGCGGCCGGGTCCGTGTGACCAGGGGAGTACAGCGGGTAGTGGTGCGGACGGGTCACGCGGTAGTGCAGCCGCATACCGGGCAGGCTCGGATCAGCGCCTCGACTGACCGGGCATTCCCGGTCGTGGCTGGCGTAGATCGGGTGGACGGTGACGAAGGGCATGATCTGCGGGGTCTGCGGGGTCGGCGTGGTCATGGGCTCACCTTTTCGAGATTGTGCAAAGACTCGCGGCGAGGGGGCCTGATCTCCGAGCCTTTCGCCCACTCGACGAATACGCTACCTCTAGCCGCGTCACACGCGTCGGTCACGGTCCCCGACCATTCCCCGAGGGCGTGATCGCGGAATCCTCGGAATCGTACCTTGTCACCGTTGACGATCGTTGTCAGGTTGTGAGGATCGAAAACGCTCATCTCATCTTCCTTTCCACGTGGTAGCGTACGGCCTCACGGGACGTGTACACCCGTCGGACGCGATCCGCCGCGCCACGTAGCCCGACAGCGAGAGGCCCGCCTTGCGCGCCGGGGTTGGCTTGCGGGCTGGCATCAGGCCACCTCGGCCGGCCAGAATGCCGCGTCGTCCCACACTTGCTGGGCGATCTCCTTGACCGTCGCACTCACCCCCTCCTCGGACGAGGTGCAGTCGTAGACGCGCACCAGTATCGAGCCAAGGTGCTCGGTTATCGTGACGTCGGCCCCGGGGTAGGTCGCGAGGACCCGCGCCTCTACGGCGGCCTCGTATGCGGCCACGTCGTCGGGCGTGTGGTCTACGCCCCAGTCGTTCGAGTGAAGGATACGGATCTGCATGGTGGTGGTCCTTGGTTGTGCGGCTCAGGCACCGCCTACGCGCCCCCGGAGTAAGGTTGAGGTGAAGGTTCCGGCCGTAGAGCACGGTCATTGCTTACGCGTAAGTCTCAGAGACGAACGCGAAACCTACGAACGACCGACACGGCGACCCCACACGTGCTGGATCGCTCGAAGCTCGGGCTCGGAGCTGGGGTGTAGGCCGATACGGGTCGAAAACGCTCATCTCATCTTCCTTTCCACGTGGTAGCTCGCCGTCCCCCATGCGAGCTCGTTCTCTCGCAAGCGCTTACGACACTTGCAGAACTGGCGCTCGTGTCGCTCCACCATGTCACCGTAGGTGGTGACAAGGAACCGACGCTGGTAGAGTACCAACGTCGCGTTGTAGGTGTCTCCCGCGTTGGAGTACGCGAAGCCGTCCGGGTCGTGGTACTCGTCGCGGCTGCACTCGAACGTGATCCACTCCACGCCATGGTTGGCGAGCAGCCTATCCGCCGCTGCGAGCTTGGCATCATCGTTGATCAAGCGAGAGTGACGGATGGTCATGTTGCCCCACTGGTCCTTCATGGGGGTCCGTTCGTCAAGCACCTTACGCACGGCCAGTGCCGTGGGGCGGTCGCGCGTTATGTCGAGGAGTGTTTTGACGGAAGGGTATCGCATGATCGTCTTTCAGGTAGGGACACACACGTAGTCATAGCCGCCAGCCCAGTCGCCAGAACCATCCGTGACTTTGAGTTTCGTGACTACGCCCCTCGGGTCGCCGTTGAAGTCCACCTTCACCACGTTTTTGATACCCGCGGATTGAAGGCGCGTCACTAGCTCCCGGACGCGAGCCTCAGCGGCCTTGTCCGTCTCTTCCTCAGCGAGGGAAAGCGGCCGATTGCACGCGGCCACTGCAAGCCGTTCCAGCGTGGCCGCGTGACGGCAGATTCGGGAACAAGTGTCCTGAATCAACGCGATGTTTGCCGGGGGCAACGTCGCGTTGTACCGAATCAGTCGAGAGGCGAGGGCAAGGCCCTTTTTCGTGGTGCTCATCTTGGGGCTCACTAGGTCAGACGTTGACGGTACCTGGTTTATTCAAACGTTTCGGGTTTATCCTACACCCGAGGGAGGCGCTTTACGCGTAAGTCGGGGACTTGAGGACACGGCGAGAGGGTGCAGCGCCGTGCGGTCAAAACCTCGTCTTTCTTGGTTAGGTGTTTCGTTCCGACCGGTGCTGTCAGTGACCCAGCGGGTCGACTATTCCTTCTCTCAGCGACATGACGTGCCAGGTACCGACCTTGTTACCGTTGATATCGCGTACCGTCCCGCGGTCATAGCCGTCCATGGGATCGTGGCGGCCAGGCTTGTCCAGCGCCTCGTGAATCGCGTTCCTAACATCGTCGCGCGTTTGCATCGCAGCGTTGCCAAGCTCGATCTCCACCACAAACTTCTTGGTTACCATCGTCTTTCCTTGGTTAGGTGATTCCCCAGTACCCGACGCTCCGGGGGAATCCTTGTGTGCTTTCGTCCGGCACTAGGCCGGGGATAGTCGGGACTTCCTTGTGGGCTTGACCGCCCGTCTCGCGCCCCTTGCGTGCAAGGGACGCGAAGCCGATTGTCAATCAGGGTCACGCGTCGTCATCCAGGCTTCGCCCTGGGCTTTCCAAGCCTCGTGCTCCTCTTTCCTCTCGTCGGTGAGACTACCGCCGTGCCCCTTGCACGTGACGCACGTTGCTAGATGCGTGTCCGGGCATTCCGGATCTTCGCATGCCTCATGGTACTCGCCCGGCGTACTCGTATTGCCGTTGTCGCAATCGTCACACTCGGCGTAAGCCGATGGGATGCGTTCACCACAATCGCAGTACAGAATTGGGTTTTCCCAATTCACGTCTGCGTGCGTCACCATGGCCCCATCAAGCCAGTTTCCTTCATGCATGTCCGTAGCGCACTTCGGACAGACCAGATCGAGGGCTTCCCCGCGACCGTAACCGGTGCTTGGAGTCGTGACGAGGTACCCGACCGGGTAACCCCCGTCCACGAAACGTTCTAGCCTCCCGTCCTGGTGAACGTGGGGGCGCAGTCTCTCGTGATACTTCGCCGTGCGTCTCCACACGAGCGGCACGCGGAATCGCATGGGCTCGATAGGAAACAAGTGTAACAGACGCCTCCCGTCCGCATCGTTCAAGTCCAAGGGACCGTCAGAGTAGTCGTTCACTTCCGTCCCCGCGGGGAAGGTGAAACCTTCGCTTTCCAGCGCTTCGATGACTTGCGCGTCGCTCGCGTCTCTCGGAACCGTGACGGTCCCGCGCCGAAACTGCTCATTGCAGTTTTGCGAGCAATCGCATGCGTTCTCGTCATGCGTTGCGGTAGCCTCACGCGCCGCTATCGCGGCAGATTCCCCTAAGGAATCCTCTTCCGTGTCGCGTTGCGTAACGCACGTGCAACCATACGCGATGCAACAATCGGCTCCGACGTGGCCCCACATATCCAGCGTGTAAACTTCGTATCGCATGGCTTTACCCTCTTTACAACGCCCTAAGCCCGCTATCCGTGGGGATAGCGGGCTATGCCTGCTAGGCGGCAAAAACTGCCGGTCGAATCGTGGCGAAGGGTATGCGGTCACCAGGGGCGAACACGTAGCAGCTAGAAGAACCACTTTCCGAGCATTCGCCACGGACAATGTGGGATACTTCGTATCCCAATTCAAGGAAGCGCCCCCTGATACTCTCGAAAGAGAGTCGAGAAAAAAGGTCCGAGTCGCCGTGGCGGTTCGCAGTATTAGGCTCGGTAAAGTCGTTCCTAACTTCGCTACCGTTCCGGTCGCGGAACCATGCCACGAACGGGATGGCGTCGCGAATGAAGCCGTCGTCCATTTCAACCCATGTTTTGCGACGCATGCTAGTAACCCATGCTTTCTGCTCTGTAATCCCGTTGTGACCGCTTGACCGCTTCCCATGAGGGGAGCATCGCGCCCGGAAAAGGACAGTAGGTCTCATCATGCAACGCGTGGAGCGTAGGGACGAAGTCCCGGTCAACGTAGGGCGCTCGCGATGCGAGCTTGCGGACGCGACATTCCACTACCGTGGAGTAGGACATGCGCCCGTCACAATCCCGGGCATCAGTGTGCGCCTCACGAGTAACGGTTTTACCGTCATACTCGTAAGACGTGAAAGTTACAGAGTAACCCTCATCGTGCGCTCCCCCTTCGCGATGCGCGATGGTATCGCCCGCGCGAAGCGTGAGCTTGACCCACCCGCCATTCACGTGTTCCCAAAAACGAGCTACTCGTGGCATGACTTTCACCCTCTTACAACACCCTAAGCCCGCTATCCGTGAGGATAGCGGGCTTATGACCGGCGGTTTTGCGTGAGGGGATTAGCCGTGCTCCCGCGCCCATATGGCCATCGCCGTGAAGCCCGAAAGAAACGCGGCAATCCTGAAAGGTGACATCCGGCGCATGTTTCGCATAAAAGTGCCTCCTGTAACGCCCTAA
>ENA-ORBV01003924-ORBV01003924.1-microbial-mat-metagenome-genome-assembly--contig:-NODE-3924-length-29166-cov-6.776720_pt1 | contig 29166 bp, 26 predicted proteins | sample MGYA00237777_ERZ505514 | MGnify/ENA primary metagenome ERZ505514 (study PRJEB26160, sample SAMN06269048) | microbial mat metagenome | isolation source: Oligotrophic lake microbial mat | place... | reverse complement strand
TAGCTGTCGGCCCAGAGCACGACGTCGTCGGTCACGCGTACCAGTTGCGCCGCGACCTTGATTCGATCGCCGACACGACGCACGCTGCCCTCGACCACGGATGCGACGCCGAGCGTGTCGCCGACTGCGTGCACTGTCAGCCCTCGACCCTTCATCGCAAAAACCGACGTCCGGCCAACCACCCGAAGATCCGGCGTCCTCCCCAACGCGCCAATCAGCTCGTCGGTGAGACCATCGGTGAGCGGATCATTCGTGGGATCGCCGCTCGTGTTCACGAAAGGCATGACGGCAACCGACGCCAGAGTCACCGCCGACGCCTGATTCACCGGGGCCAGCCGAGTGTTCGTCACGGCGTCGCCGCGCCGACGAATCGCCTGCAGGGCGAAGCCCGCAACGATGACGGCACCCGCCAGCGCGAGCACGTATAGGCGCAGTCCGCTGAGGCGCGTTGCACGCGACGGCGAGGCCAGCGCCAAGGCTGGGGGCTCGACCAGCATCGACGGTGTCGCTTGGGGTGTCGCGCGTTCGCCAAGCGGCATCGTGTCGTCGGCCCGCGATGAGGAAGGAACGGCCGCGACACCTGTCACCGCTACCTTCGGCGAGTCCAGAATGACCGCTCCGCGCAAGCGCGCTTCCAGTTCTGTCACCACCGGATCCGGAGTGCCGTCCAGTTCCTGCCGCAACAGCGTGTGGTACACCCGAGCGTGCTGCAACGCAGCGGCGCGTTCCCCTGCGGCATCGAGCGCGTTCATCAAGCCGACCGTGAAGCGAGCGCTCAGCGGCTCCATATTGGCGAGACGCCGCCAGGCTTCGACCGCCACGTGTACATCGTCGGCACTTGCGGCCTGCGCAGCCACGCGTTCGAGAGTGCGCATCACCATCTGCGCGAGCTTGCTGCGTTCTGTTTCCGCCCACCGCTCGAAACCGTCGGCTCCCCTGAGCTGAAAGCCGTCTAGAAACGGCCCCGCGTAGTGTGCGACGGCGGCGCTCATGCTGCCGCGTTCGATGGCATCGCGAAAGTCGGCGACGTCGCTCGCCATGGCGAGCGGATTCAAGCGGAGCTCGGCCGACTGCTCCAGAAGTTCGGGCTCCTCGAGCTGCGACCGCAGCGCATGGACAAGCTGACGAAGCGAGGTCCGGGCGCGTTCCTCGGGGCTATCGGGCCACAGAAGCGAGAGCGCCGTCTCACGGCTCACGCCCCGCTCGCCGGCCGACGCGAGCATCGCGAGGAGTGCCAGCCCTTTCCGCTGGCCGGACAATGCGTCGAGCCGAGTGCCATCCCGCTCGAGAAAGAGCCCGCCAAAGGTGTGGAGTTTGAGCATCCGGGTCCGGAAAGTCGCGATTTCACGCTGAACTAACGCTCAAGCTACGCAGCTGACCCAGATAGGTGCGCACACCCAGGGATACAAACGGTCGCGCCGCGACTGCGAACCCCTGCCCACGCACTCTTCCAAAGGACACACGGACACCATGCGACACTTCGCGGCAGTCACACTCTTCTGCTCTTGTACTCTCATCGGCTGCGCCCAGGGCGGCTCCGGCGCGACAGCACCCCATGCCGTGTTGCTCACTCAGGCAGATGGCGCCGAGGGGCAGCGGCTAAGCCTGCGCCTGAAGGACAATCCCTGCGCGACCGTAATTGCGCTGACCGTTCCTATCAGCCCTGGCGTCATACGGCAGCTCGATCAGGGGACCTGCAACCTGTCACGCCTCGGGACGGTCGATTTCGTATCCGACAAGGTCCTGCAGCTCGCGCTCGGCACCCAGACCATCCAGGCGACCTTCACAACGGCCGATGGGGACGTGCTGCGTGCGGTTGGCAGGGGAGAGAACACTCCGAGCGGGCCCGGCAAAGTGGCGTTCGTCGCGACGATCAACTTCGTAGGAGGCACCGGACGTTTTGCCGCGGCGACCGGGCGTGCGCGCTCGGTCGGCGTAGCAGATCTCATCGCGCGCACGTCGACCTCCGTGCTGAACGGCACCGTGGTCTACGACGAGTTGGATCTGAACAACCGATAGTGCATCTCGCCTGACGGCGATTCATCACGGTTAGATGACAGCGACGGGGCGTTCGATCGTGCACTCGATCGAGCGCTTCGGCGTGATCTCGAGTCGCCCACTGGAGTCGCGCGAAACTGTGGCGCGCAGTCGGCCGTTCACACCGAGCACGATCATGAACGTCGGCTCGATCGCCAAGCCCATCACAGGTGTAGCGATGATGCGGGCGATCCAAGAGGGCAAGCTCTCGCTCGACGCTGACATCAATTGGCAAAATACCTGCGGACGCGAAGTTGATTACTCCGGGCTGAAAATCTGATAACACTACAGCGATCGCGTCGGCGGACGGAATGTTGACGTACCGATGACAGGGCAGGCCCGACCTTGCGCCCGCGTCCGGTACGCGTAGTATGGAACCACGAACGCTCACGGTAAGCGACAAGCGCTGCCTGGCCCGTCCGCGCTAATGGCTCGGGTAAGGATGGAATCGTCCAATGGCAAATCCTCAAACCGGCGACTTCGAAGCCGTGTTACAGGTCAGCGGTCTGACGATCAACCGCTTGATGGCGAGCCTGCACCAGAACTTCGGCGTCAAGCCGGGTCTCCCGGTGTTCCCGCACAGCTCGGCGCTGCGCGTGGGCGACCCGAAAGCTATCGACGGTTTGCGCGGCACCGCCAGGGTGCAGGCCGGGGCTCCGCACATCGAGCTGATTCACGGATCGACGGATCGGTTCTGGCTGCAAGTCGACATCCGCGCCCGTTACAAACCGGATGCCGGAACGAAACCACTGCCAGAATTCATCCAGGGCGTCGTCAAAGCACAGTACCGACTTGAGGGCATCGACCCCGCCTGTCGTGGGTGGGGTAAACGCGCCGCCGAGTATCTCTGGATACGCGTCGTCGACGATTCGGTGTCGTTCACCGGCACCGCGGTGGATGATTTGAATTTGCTGCAAATGATCGCCGGTTTGGTGGACGACGACGAGGTGAATGCGAGAATCACCAGAGTGCTCACGCGGCTGCTCAAAACCAATTTCGAAGCTACACCGCATCGCGTTTCGAAACGATTCCGCCGAGGTGCGATGCGCAGTTTGCATCCCGGACCAAATCAATCGGCCGTCGTGCTGCCAATTGGTCTGAGCGGTGAACCGGTGGGCGGGCGCATCGAAAGCGTTGACCAGGACTTCCTGGACGGCCGCGACTTCGGTGTTGCAATCAGTCGCGATTACATCCTGTCAAAGGTTCAACCGGTGCTCGACGACATTCGGGCAAACTTTGACATGACATTTTCGTTCTCGTACAAAGCCAATCTTGATGTCGGAGTTTTCGATGTCGATGTCGTCACAGTCAACATCACGTGGCGCGTTAACCTGACCAAAGCAACGGCTTCGTGGTCAGGTGGTTTGGTGCCGTTGTTGGGAATGTCCGCCGGCGTAATCACGATCAACATCTCCGGTGCAGCAACCACGTCAAAATCGATCTTCAACATCACGTTCGACGTGACACAATTAGTGATGGTCACGTTCGATCCGTCCAGCGAACGTTTCGTGGTCACAATTCCGGGCTCGCCTGTGGTGAGTATCCACCCGAAAACGTACGAGGGCATCGCCCGGTCCCGCATCGCTAACCAGGTGAAACCGCAAGTGCAAGCAGCGGTGAATCAGTTGGTGGGCGAGCTTGATCTTTCTACTCGCAAAGCGGAGCTGATCGACCAACTTCGGACGCTCGATGATCAAGCCGACGCGCATTTCGACGAAGCCGAATTCGGCCCTGACGGCGTTGTCGTACGCGGACGAATTATTCTTTCGCCGCGCCGGAAACCAGTTGGTACGTTCGGAATCATCTCCGAACTCGATGCGCTCACCGCGTTTGAAAGCTGGATTCCCGGCGGTGGTATTACCCGATTCGAATGGTCGTGGAATCCCTTCAACAACGCCGGTACTGCGGGCAACCAGATCACGGACGATCGCTTTCTGCTGCGCCGTCCACCCGGAAAAAGCCTCGGCAAGTTTGGCGCGGTTTTGGGAGTGAAAACTCCGTTGCCTGGGTTGGACATCGGTGGAACCGTTTGTCTGAACATTCGAGGCGTGCAAATGGATGCCGGAACGGGCGCCATGGTCGCCATCGACAGCGGCCGTAAGTGCCATCGCTTCGGATATGATGTGCGCGCAATCAGCGCCATCAGCGGCGGCCGTCTGTTTCTCAAGGAGTACGCGCTTCCGAAAGGCGATCCCAGCGGGCCAGTGCAGGAATCTGGCATCATCGACGTGGGGAGGGCCGGTTCAACGGCATCAAACACGTTGATTGCCTACGTGGGCGACCGATGGAACGCCGAGACCGCGACTGTGCTGAGAGACGCGTTGCGTGCGTGCGACCGCAACGACAGCGGCATGCTGGTGCTGATTCTCTTTCGCGAAGGTGCGCTTGCGGCCGGTGGTGAAGCCTTACGCGCTGAACTGGATCGTCTCGCCGAACATTCTCAGGCGCCAATCATGGCGAATGAGGATGTGAACGGCGGCTGGGCAGCCTCACTTGCGTTGGAAGCACACAATCGCGGCGTGTCATGGCGATTGCTTAGCCCCGGCGGCGGCGTTACGTGGATGCACAACGGGCGACTGACACCCGATGAATTGGCTGTCGCGCTCGATCACTTCCTGTTGCCCAGCGCACCGCCTCAAATGCGCACGCTCGAATCGCTCGTGAGTGTGGGGATGCAACTGGATGCGAAGTCCATCTATCCCACGTATTCCGACCTCGTAGCGGAGATGGAACCCAGGTGTCCACCGATGCCCCTGGATCGCACGGGCAGTTTGGGATCGGTGGTCGCGTTCGTGCAGCATGAGTCGATCTCCTCACGCACGCAGTTGCGCGAACTCGCCGCACATGCGGCGCAGAGTGGTGGCGGCGCGCCCGTCATTATTGGAATTGTCGACTCGGTGAACGACGACGAAGCGGAGCGCCTGAGAGAGGAACTAGGCGTGGAGTTCACCGCCATTGCCGATCCCGGCGGCGTGATTGCCAGTCGCTTCGGCATCCGCGTATGGCCCACAACGGTGTCCATCAATTCGCTTGGCGTTGTTTCCGGAATTGAAGTTGGACACAGTCGCAAGCTCGAACGTGTCGATCTCGCCGCATCGGCCAACGACCAGGTCTCTTACTAAGAGCGTGCCCATTATGACCATGTCGATGCTCGTGCCGATTATGCTCCTGCTGCTCCCCGTGTTTCTGCTGTTCCCATTCGCGGGATGCGTCGGCGACGACGCGAAGCTGATCGCTGAACGGGATAAGGCAGTCGAGGAAAAGAAAGCCGTCGAGGAGAAGGTTGCAAAGGATTCTGCCGATGGCGCTGCAGCGGCAGCCGCCGCCGCAGAAGCCGCAAAGTTCGAGAACATCGTGAAAGCAAATACGAATCTCGTGAGCCAATGGCGTCTCGGCGAGGTGGAAACCGGTGACGTCACTGCGAAAGACAGTGCACCAACGGCCCCGCTCAACGGCGAGTACAAATTTCTGCAGGGTATTTCACGCGGTCAGGCCGGCGCGTTGACGTTCAAGGATCCCAACGATAAATCGGCAGAATTCCGAGGCACGGAGGGTTTTGTCGAAGTACCTCCGGACGGTCTGCGCAATCCACCGTTCTCGTTCAGCATCGAATCGTGGTTGCTGCCCAAAGGTGCGTCAACGCAGCCGCAGGTTGTGTTGTCATCGTATGAGCTGGACGCGACGGGCCTCGTGGTGCGCGGTTTTGTGCTCGATGTGCTTCGCGCGCCCACACTACGCGTTCGCGCGCGCATCGGTCACGGCACGGGATCCACCTCCATCGAGGCCAGCCTGGGCGACGGCCTGCTGCATGGCGGTTGGCGCCACGTAGTTTTGACGTACAATGCGCCCACAAAAACCGTCATGTTGTATGTCAACGCGGACGACGGTAAACCGGACGCCGAGCTGCCCAGTCCGTCGCTGCCGTCAGCTGTGATGTATGCTGCTGTCGCAACGCCCACGGCAACTCCGCTGCGCATTGGTGCCGGACAAATCGAAGTCGCGCCCGCCGGACCGGGCGGCGCTGCCATTGGAACCGTCGGTCAATTCTTCGAGGGTCGAATTGACGAAGTCGCGCTGTATCGAACGGCGTTGGATGGTGCGGAGATCAAGAAACATTTCCTGGCGGCGTAACCCGCAATCGGCGCAACACGTTCTAGCGGTCGGTCTGCTACCTGTACATCAACAACGCGCCGGCCATTGCAAGCAGTGCAACTGAAAAACCAATATTGAGATAGGTCGTGCGCGCCCGATTCGCCGACTCGCGTGTCGGCTCCATAACAAGCCGGCCAGCCGCATACGCAGCGACGACCGTAGCGAACAGCGTGCCCGGGTGCGCGAAACTTGTTCGCAGGTTCAGCACCAGCGTGAGCACAATTGCGGCCCATCCTGATTCGAACAGTTGCGTCGGAAACCGGCGCAACCACGCACCACGATGATCAGGAAGCCACAGGCCGAGTGGGCCGTTGGTTGCTCGCCCAACGCAGCAACCGTTCATCAGACAGCCCAATCGGGCAATGACAACGGCGATGAGCATGGTGATACTGGCGGCATCCCAGTATTGCAGAAACGGTAGATCCGTTAGTGCAAGCACCAGCGGAGAAGACACGACTCCGCCAACAAGTCCTCCATACAGCGCCGCGCCACCGTCGCTGCTGCGCCATATTGCGCGCGGATTGGCGCGAAACGTCTCGAAACGCTGCGCGACAAACCATAATCTCGATCCGGCAAACGCTGGAATCATCAAGAGAACGGTTGCGAGCACGAAGCGCATGGCGTCGAGACCGTTGGCGCGCGCGATCGTGGCGCCCTGCATGATGCCAATCACGCAGCCTAGGTACAGCATCGCCAAATAACTCGAGATGCGTATGGGCCCAAGCGAAAGAAAACGCTGCGCTACTAATCGCCGGGCGAACGTGCGATCCGGTGGTTCAATCATACACTGATCGCGATAACCATTCCCGCACCAATCACCATCGCGGCGTCGGCCAGGTTGAAGATTGGCCACCACCCAACGGCAATGAAGTCGATCACCGCACCACGCACGACGCGGTCAGCGAGATTGCTGGTGGCGCCGCCGAATGCGAGCCCTAGTCCCGCAACTCCTGCGAATGGCAACGCCACAGCGAAGGCCGCCACATAACAAACAGCCGCCATCGCGACGATCCACACAAGGACCGCGGTGCGCGTGGACAATGCAATGAGTCCGCCGCGTTTGTTGTTCACAACGCGGAAACCAACCCGTCGTGTAAGGCGTTTGAATTGTCCGACTGGCAGCCGCGTCACGACGAGGTGCTTGCTGATCTGATCCACTGCCACTGCAGCGATGGATGCAGCGCACAAGATCGCGGCAACGTGTCTCGCTGACATGGTCGGAAGAATAACGAGCGGTCTACAACAATCGCGAAAAATTCACTCCGACCCGGGGTAAGTTTTTGTCTTTCGGAGTCGGATCAGACCTCCCAAAAATCCGAACATCGTTGTAGTCGATGAGGCGCGTGGGTTCGGCACCCTCGCGCCCCGGGTGATAGTCCGCGACCAGCACGTTCTTCTCCAACACCGGCGTTCGAATCCGGTAATACTCGCGTCGGCCGTGCACGACCCAGTGTCCGGGAAACGAACGGCCCCATGGATCGACTTCGTACCTGTAATAATCAATGAACTCCTGGCGATTCTTGAGTCCCATCCGCAGCCATATGGGCCAGTCGCCGACGCCGCTGTCGAACACGGGCGTGCGCGCCAAACTGGCAATGAGAAAATCTCGTATCGATGCTGCGTCCGGCTTGTTCGTCTGCTTCATGGTTTGCGATTCGATCGGTACAATCCCGGCGTCAAAGTATGTCGAAATCTCGAGCAATGCGTCGCGCCCCTGAACGCGCACGCTCATCGGTTTCACCGGCGCGGACTTCAGATAGCCCACGTTCTTCGGCACAAGTTGTTCCCATTCGCTGTCGGGCACTGGCGCACCAAGCCAGTCACGAAACTTCCCGGCCTGGAACGCCTGGATGATTTCGGGGCGCGTCATCGGCTTCTGCGATGTCACTTCGAAGTCGTGCTGAAAGTACTCGACCATCTCGGCCCCTCGCCGCGCCGTCGCGTCGAACAGCTTCGGCATGACGACAATGTCCACCATGTATCCCAGCGCGTCGCGAATCTTGTTCAGGAAAATCGTGTGCACGCCGGACGAACATCCTCGAACAATTATTGCAAACGGCACAAATTTTCCGTCTTTTCGCTCCGGACGGGGTAGTGTTTTCGGAAAGCGATTCTCTCGTGTGCCGTCGGCATTCCATGGCGGCAGTACTTTGACAGGTTTACCCTGCGGCCTGGCACCTGGTGGTTGCTTCTTATCGACGAGATGCGAATGATCATGAATGAACAGTGGGTTCTTGTCTTTCAGGCCAATCGCCTCTTGCAAACTTTCCCACGTGACATATTTCGCGTTGGCGTCATCCGGATCCGTTGACTTCTGCTTCTTTTTCGCGGGACGCATCGGAATCAGCAGCTCACCTTCTTCAGTAGCATGCGTGACAATTATCAAATGCCGTATGGGGTGGTCCGCCAGCGGAATCAGATTCGCAATCAGCGCGTACAGGTCTTTGATGGGGACCTTGCCGCGCATGAGCGGAATATCCTGGGCCGTTTTCTCCATGAGCAACGCACGCACCTGGTCCAGCAGAAACGTATCGCGCCCGCGCTGCGGACAGAACACATAGTCACGAAAGTTGCTGCGCGCTTCGCGCATGAGAGCGCTCCACGTCAGGCCGAACGCATCATCGATGACAACAACATCACCCGGTCTGAGCTTGAACTCCAATGTCAAATGTGGCACCGCTTTGGCGCCTTTCTCAACACGAATGGCACCGGTCGACAGCATGATCGGCCAACGCCACGGTTGCAAGCGCTTCACGAGGTAGTCCTGCAGACTTTCGCCAAACCCGACATAGATTTGCCGGTATTCGAAGTTTCGTCCGTCGTCTGCCATGCGTCGCTTCAGGGCACCGGTATAATCGGCGGCGGCAGATACTCTACAGCAACCACCTGATCGGTTGGGAGCACTTCGATCCACTGATCGAAGATCTCAAACGGAGTGCCCGTAGCACGAAAACCACCTTCGAGTGGATTGAATCCATTCTCGAACACGGTTTCGGTCGCGAGCGTGTTCTCAATTTTTCCTTCCTGAGAACTGACGTTCACCGCCAACGTCATCGCCGCCTGGCCAATCGTTTTACCGGCCAGCTCTGGCTCGGTGCCTGCGTACGCACTTTCAAGATCATCAGCCCCTTCAACGTGCGCCTGTTGCAGCCAGTTGATCGCAGCCGCTTCACGCCCCTGGCGTATCGGCAACACCGCTTTCACCCACGGCGAATTCAGGAACGCATTGCGATGCGCATCGCCATCGAGCTGTAATAGCCAGCCAAGTGACGCACCCATGGGCGCGGGATCAGACTCTTCGGTGAGCAAATAGTTGGGACGTCCGAACTCCTTGTCGCCACCCCAGCTCACGCGGTCCGCATCACTCAGGTGGATGCGCTCACCGAGACGTTGCGGATGATGTTGGCGTGGCATCCACCACTCCTGCGCCACGTAATACAACATCTTGTCGATGTCGAACACCGAGCGAATCAGTTCAGACATGAGGTGCGGTTCGGGGCCGTTCTTAATGCCAGTGAGATCGCGCACCAGGCGACGGAAAATCACGGTGCGCTCTTCTTCACGCAGATCGTCCGACGGACGTTTCGGAATCCGACTCGCCTGAGTCACACGCTCGCGCACTTCCTTGACGTACGCCCGGTGCGCCGCCTGCTGCGATTCAACCGTGTACTTCTGTTTGGCGTCTTCGTAGGCCTGCTTGGTTGCTGCACTTTGCGCGGGTGGTTTCCACAACAGCTCGACGTTGAAATTGATACTGGGCTGATCGTTGAAGTTCACGTACGTGAGTGTCAGCGTGAACTCTTCGGCCGATGTGACTTTGCACAGCGTGGCCACCTTGGTTGGTTGATCTTCTTCGGGATTCGTGCCAGTGAACGCGAGCACAGTTGCCGCGTCCAGCGCGTAGCCGTTACCCGGTGGATTCGCTTTGACAATCTTTATGTGCTGAATTTCCCCGGTTCCGGGATCCTCGTGCACGTCGAATCCATTTTCGTAGTCCTCATCTTCGCCGTCATCGCGCGCCTCGTCATCAAGCGGCTCGAACGCGAAGTTCACCACCACCGTTTCTTTCTTGGCTTCCAGTTCCGGCGGCGCTTCCGGTGGCGGACTTGATGACAACTCGTCAGGCGCCGCCGCGTGAACCAGAATGCCAAGGCCGAGCGGAAGTCCGGGTTCGTCGACGAACAGTTGCCAGCACAACTGCGTGCCGATGTGTTGCACCTGCACACCAACGCGACGCATTTTTCGGCGCAGTTCGTAGTTCACCAACTTGTCGGTCGTGTTCTGCAGCACGTAGCGACGACCTGACGTGTCCGTCGTGTCGACGGAGGTCTTGAATGTTGTCTTGAATTCGCGCCGAATTTCACTGGAGAGTTTTTCCGATTGGCTTCGGGCCTGCTTGTGTGCAGTTTCCTGAGCGATTTTTTGATTCTGCTTCATCCCGAAGGTTGCCGACGCAGAAGCGTGATACACGCCCATGTCCACGCCGCCCTCCGCCGAAATTCCGAGATCAGTATCAGTGCTGTTTTCCGAAGCCACCTTGTCTGAGATCTCGGCGCTTTCCGTCGACTCGCGATCAAGCTTTGTTGTTGCAGTCTGACTGATTTCCGTGCTGCGCTCTTCAATGGTGCGCCGCGTGTGTGTCTCGTAGACCTCAAGTGTTCCTCCCGGACTCACCCAGACATGACTCACCGCGGGGCCGAGGAAGGTATCGAGTTCGAAGAAATATTCGCGGAAGACGTTGATGATGCCGATGGGCGACAGAATCGCGCGTTGCGTGGTGGGATCGAACGTCGCGAGCGGATCGGTGACCGCCTGCGTCAGAGGCCAGGCCACTGTGTGCAACTTGAAAACATCGGCCAGCGTTGCGGGCGATATGTTCGCGAGGTGTTGCAATGCGCCAGCAACGGCCGCTTCGTGTTGGAGTGCGACGCCTTTAGAGCCACGCACTGCGCCCCGGGTGACGGGCGGCTTCGATGCTTTGGCGATACGCACCAGCACTTTGTCGAGCGCGGCCGTCGCGGTAATCACTTTCCAGTCGTCGGCGTTCGGAAGTCGTTTGGCTTGACCCACAAAACTGATGGCAGCCGCTTGCAACGCTCGCCCGGTTGCGCTGTCGGCCCATGGCTCGATGGCGTGCGACATGAGATCGCTCGCTACGAGGGGTTTTGGCGCCTGCTGAAGCATCGATCTGGAGGGCGCCAGCGACTGCAGCTTGCTCACCGCGCTCGCTATGAGCGCCGCTTGCTGTCGGCCAATCCATCGGCGTTTGCGTTTGGACTTCCAGCCAAGCAGCGGCTGATAGACGCCGAACAATTCCGACGCGTACGGGGTCAGTCCTCTAAACAGACTCAGATTTAACGACATTGCAGCCTCCGGAACTCGGTACGGCGCCTTTCTGCGGGAACAGATATTCGAACGCTTCAGGACGGTTTGGTCAAGAGTGCTCGGGTCAATTGTTCGTGGTCAACCCAGCACCGTGCGAAAGTACTCTGCCACATCGATTGCCAGCGCGGTGACTCGCGCTGGTTGGATGCCACGTGAGCTGTGTGTCGGCGATCACATCATTGCGTCTGGCCTGAGAACGTCAATCGTGCGATCCCAGCGATTCACGATCCAATACTCGGCGACGCCGTTCCGCAGGTAGAGGGCGCGCTTCTGCACCTGATCGCGTCGGCGCGTGATGGCCGACAACACTTCGACAACGAGAATGGGAATCGGCATCTCTGGCCATTTCTCTGGAAGTATTCGGGGCCTCTTTCGAACCATCAGGTCGGGCTCAGCCTGGGATCCTTCTGTTTGAATCACCGACTTGGCCATGTACATGCTTCCGAGTCGCTCTTTGCGCATTGGGCAAGGATGCACGCACACGCCGAAGAATCCATCGGGATAGGAGTTTCGATCGGGGTGGTGGGAGTATGTAGCGAGACCCCCCCGTGGCGCGAGGGGTGGTGGCGCGGGCGGCGGACGGGACATCCGGTCCCCAGGGGCCTCGCGGGCGGTCGCGTCGGCGCGGTGCCGGTCGTGAGGGCGCGCGGGGGGACGGATTCAGGGCCGAGGTCGGCCCCTCGGGCACGCCACGTGCCCCGGACGCGTCGGGCCGGGGGCGCGTGGGTCCGTCAGGGGGCGTGCGGAGCGGCGGTGGCGGGTGACGCGAGCGCGCCCCGGGTCGAGGGTGCCCGGGTCGAGGGGGGACTCCGCGCGGCGCCGCCGTGCGCCGCCGTCGTGGCGCGGGTGCGGAGGTGCGAGAGGATCTGATCGATGACCGACGCCGGCGTGATGCACGCCACGAATGCACGCCACGAATGCACGCCACGAATGCACGCCACGATGCGCATCGCGCCGTGGCACGTCGGGCACCGGAGGGGGTCGACTTCGAAGCGCTGCAGCAGCAACGCCGCCCACCGGCGGGCGGCCTCGGTTGGCGCCACTCGGGGCGCGGGAACAGTCGCCGGTGCACCGACCGCGGCGGGCTCGGCGTGAGGGCGCATGAACGGCGCATGAGGGCGCGTGACGGCGCGTGACGGCGCGTGACGGCGCATGACGGCGCATGACGCGCGGGCGGTTGGTGTACCAGCCCGAGGACCGCGTGGTGACGTGCCCCTTGTCGGGGATGTGGACCAGCACAAAAGCGAGGAACTCTAGGGGGTCGGCGGTCTCGGTGCCTGCGGTGGGGCCCTCCGATTTGTCGGAGCGGTACCCCACCGCCTTGGCGGTCCGGTCGACGACCGGACGCCACGGGCCATACGCGCGCGCGAAGCGCTCGTCGTACACCGTCTGCAGTCGGTGCCGGTGATCTGAAATGCGGCAAGGCGGATTTGCAGCGCGACCATGGCGGGCGGAAGACTTCCAGATGTCCCGCAATGCGAAACGGAATCGTCGTGCCGTTGGGCGTTGTGTGTTCATCGTTGAGCTCGACCGTGCCGGTCGCCGAGTCAAAATGTCCATCACGAATGGGCGCGGCCGGCATGCTGACACATGCTGACACATGCTGACACATGCGGACACATGCTGACATGGTCGTGGCGCCACGTGATACCTCGCTTCATACTTCCACGACCCGATTCAAATTCATCCCGCCTATCCCGATGGCACTCCGCGGCCCGGCGCACCCTCACCCATTTGCGATACGTGCTCACGGCGGTCTAGGCGCTCACGACGCCGATGTGGCCCGGCGTGCAGACCGTTCCGATGATCGTCATGGGTGGAACCGACGGTTCCTACCTGCGCGCGGCGGGCATTCCGACGTGCGGTGTGCAGGGCTTCTTCTTCGATCGCGACAACATCCGATTTCATGGTCGCGATGAACGGCTCAAGGTGCAGTCGTTCTACGAAGGGCCGACGTTGCTGCATCAGCTGGTGAAGCGCATGGCGCGCGGGGCACTGGCGGTGTGATCGGTCATATCGTGTCGTTACGTCTGTCGCGCTCGCGTGACTGATCCCACCCGCATTCTCAAACGGGCGCTCGCCGATCGCTATCGCATTGAGCGCGAGCTCGGCGCGGGCGGTATGGCGACCGTGTATCTCGCGCACGACGTCAAGCACGATCGCGATGTGGCGATCAAGGTACTCAAGCCCGAGCTCGCAGAATCGCTCGGGCGCGACCGCTTCCTGCGGGAAATTCGTATGGCAGCAGGCTTGACACATCCGCACATTCTGCCGCTCTACGACTCTGGAGAAGCAGACGGCCTTCTGTTCTTCGTGATGCCGTTCATGCGCGGACAAACGCTTCGCGAAGTGCTGCGCGAGCAGCGCGAGCTGCCGGTCGATGTCGCCATTCGTCTGGCCTCCGAAATGGCCGATGCTCTGGACTACGCGCATCGCCACGATATCGTGCATCGTGACATCAAGCCGGAAAACATTCTGCTGCATGAGGGACATGCCATCGTCGCGGACTTCGGCATTGGCAAGGCTGTCGTCGCGGCCAGGAGTGAGACACAATCCACACTCACACAGGTTGGAGTCGTAGTCGGAACACCGGCGTACATGAGTCCCGAGCAGGCGGCCGGTGATGTCATCGACGGGCGCAGCGATCTTTTCGCGCTTGGGTGCGTGATGTACGAAATGCTGACCGGCGAGGTGCCGTTCAGCGGCGCAACCGTGCAGGCCACGATTGCGAAACGTTTCGTGCACATACCACCACCGGTGAGCACTGTGCGCGCCAGCGTCCCGGCTGCGTTGAGCATGGTCGTCGCATCGCTGCTGGAGAAGTCGTGCGACGATCGCATATCAAGCGGTGCGCGCGTGGTCGAAGCGCTTCGTTCGGGCGCCACGTCGCTGACGATGTCGCGTACAACCGGTGCGTCGGTCGCGGTTATTCCTTTCGCCAACATGAGCGCCGATCGCGATAACGAATTCTTCTCGGACGGAATTACCGACGACATCATCATGGCGCTCACGCAGGTCAAAGGCCTCAAGGTCGCGGCCCGTACGTCGAGTTTTGCATTCAAGGGAAAGAATGAGGACCTGACCACAATCGGTCAGACACTCGGAGTGCAGACGGTGCTGCAAGGCAGCGTGCGTCGCGCCGGCAATCGCGTGCGCGTTACCGTACAGCTCATGGGTACGAGTGACGGATATCAACTCTGGAGCGAACGCTTTGACCGCGATCTCCACGACATTTTCGCCATTCAAGACGAAATCGCGCGTGGAATTGTCGAGCAACTGAAAATCACGCTTGGCCTCCGGCACGAAACCACGCAACTGGTGACACGTCCCACCGACGATCTCGAAGCCTACCAGTTATATCTGCGTGGCCGCGAAGCAGCGCATCAACGGTCGCGCACCTCCCTGCAACGCGCCATTGACTTCTATCGACAGGCGCTTGTGCGCGACGCGAATTATGCTCGCGCACACGCCGGGTTGGCCGAGGCGTACCTCGGGCTCGGTGTGTATCAGTACATTCCCACCATTGAAGCGGCGCGCGAGGCTGAAACCGCATTACTCGCGGCAGCGCGACATGCACCAGACATGCCACTGGTGCACGTGCTCTGGGGGCAGCTCAAGTTGTATTTGCGATGGGATTGGCATGAAGCCGGCCCGCACTTTGAACGCGCGTTGGCAACCGACCCGCGTGATGCACTGGCGCTCGCGTACACAGCATTCCTCAACGGCATGCTTGGCAATCTCGAAATCAGTCGTGATGCTGCGTCGAATGCGGTCGCGGCCGATCCACTTTCGCTCTTTGTACGCGCTGTGTCCGTGATGGGATTTCCAACGGTGGGTATACTAGGGTGTGATTCTGTTGCGGCGCTGGTCAGGCATGATGAGGCGCTCGCGCTCGATCCCAATTCCATGATCAATCTCTGGATGTCGTCAGTGCGGCTTGCCGACTTCGGCCGTCACGACGAAGCGCTCGAACGCATTCGACGTGCGGTTGAACTGACGCAACGTGGTCCGATCATGGTTGGCCTGTATTCACGCGCGCTGGCACTGGCAGGTCGTCGCGACGAAGCGCTTCTGCTGAGAGAAGAACTTCGTGCGCGCGCAGCACGTGAGTATATCGGTCCCGCGCCATTTCTGATGATGGTTGTGCTGGGGCTCGACGACGAAGAGGCAACGGCCGCACTGCTGCAAGAGAACATTGCGGCCATGACCGGGCCAACGGCGATCGTGACAACGGTTGCGCGCGAACTCACGCCGTTGCTTTCGCACGTGCGTCTCGGGCCACTCGTGCGGAAACTGACGTTGTGGTCAACAGCGCCGGTGGTTCCAACAATGCCGGCGTTGCCGTGAGCGACAACGTGGAGCGATTGCGCGCAGTGCTTTCCGACCGCTATCGCATCGAACGTGAACTCGGCGTCGGCGGTATGGCGACGGTGTATCTCGCGCACGACCTCAAGCATGATCGCGATGTCGCGATCAAGGTCTTGCATCCCGATCTCGGCGCAGCACTGGGCGGTGAACGGTTCTTGACGGAGATAAGAACCACTGCGCGCCTGCAGCATCCGCACATTCTGCCGCTGCTCGACAGCGGCGATGCGAATGGGTTGTTGTACTACGTGATGCCGCTCGTGACGGGCGAAACATTGCGAGCACGATTGGAACGCGAAAAACAACTACCAATTGATGATGCGGTTTTGATTGCGCGCGAAGTTGCCGATGCGCTGGGCCATGCACACTCATTCGGCGTCATTCATCGCGACATCAAACCGGAGAATATCCTGCTGCAAGGCGGGCACGCGCTCGTCGCGGACTTTGGTATCGCGCTCGCGGTGCAAAGCGCCGGCGGTGCGCGCATGACGCAAACGGGCTTGTCGCTCGGCACGCCGCAGTACATGTCGCCTGAACAGGCAATGGGCGAACGCACCATCGATGCACGCAGCGACATCTACGCGCTGGGTGCGGTGACGTACGAAATGCTCACCGGCGATCCGCCGTTTACCGGATCAAGCGTCCAAGCCATTGTCGCAAAAGTGCTCACCGAGAAACCATCTCTGCCGAGCACTGTGCGCGATACCGTGACGCCATGGGTCGAGTATGCCGTGCTCAAGGCGCTCGCCAAGCTTCCCGCCGATCGCTTTGCCTCGTCGGCGGAGTTCGCATCGGCGCTCAGTGCTCGTCCGGTCAGCAACGCAGGCGTCGCGAATGGAAGACACGGTCTTTCGAGTGCACCACTGCGCGCACGATGGCGCGATCCGCTGGTGCTCGGCCTTGGCGGCATCGCGCTCGTACTTGCCAGTGCGCTCGCGCTTGCGACAACGCGTCGGCCAGTGAGTGCGGATTCTTTTCCGGTACGCATCGAAATCAACGGGGCTGTGGAGTCGCGCAGCGGACTGACCGCGGGCGTGTCGTCGACGCTCGCTCCGGGAGGATCTGCGGTGTTGTCGGGCGATGGTCATTCAGTGGTTTACATCGGACCCTCGGCGGCTGGCGCTGGAACGGTGCTCTATCTGCGTCGGCTCGATCAACTCAAAGCGCGCGAGATTTCCGGCACGGACAATCCGGCGGCGCCGGTCTTCTCGCCCGACGGTCGGTGGATCGCGTTTGTTGCCGCTCGCCGCAAGATCGTGAAGGTTCCGCTCGACGGCGGGGCACCGGTGACACTTGCGGATATTGCCGACAACGGTGGTATCGACTGGGCTTCCAGCGGCGACATCGTGTTCGGTGCCGGAGTCATGGAAGGGCTACAGGGACTCAGTCGCGTGAGTGCGAACGGCGGCGGCGCGCCGCAACCGTTCACTCATGTCGATGCGGCACGAAAAGAGTTGAGCCACGAATGGCCTCGTGTGTTAGCCGACGGCAAAACTGTATTGTTCAGCATCTGGTATGGCGCCCCGGAGCGATCGGAGATTGCGGTCGCGTCGCTCGATGACGACAAGGTTACGCCGCTCGGTGTGATTGGCGCGCGAGCACTCGGTGTTGTCGATGGACAGTTGGTGTACGTGCGGGCCGACGGTGTGGCGATGGCGGTGCCGTTCGAAATCGGGCGTCGGCGCGTGAGCGGTACTGCGACTCCGGTTCAGGATTCGATTCGCATTGCCGGTGCCACCGGAGGCGACGCAACGGCGTCGCTCACGCACGCTGGTGGTTTGGTATATGCGCGCGGTGCACTGAACCGGCGTCTCGTATGGGTTGATCGGTCCGGCGTGGCGCATCCCGCGCTCAGCCAAGAGCGCGAATTCGTATTTGTGAAGGTCTCGCCCGACGGCCGACAGGTTGCGGTCAACCTCAGCACCGGCGTAAAGAGCGATTTGTGGTTGCTCGATGTTGCAACGGGAACGCTCACGCCGCTCACGAGTTCTGGGACCGCGCGTAATCCTGTCTGGTCGGCCGACGGCAAGCGAATATTGTTTGTCTCGACGCAGGGAGGACGATCGGCCTTCTGGTGGCAGTCCGCCGATGGAAGCGGCCCCGCGGTGAAGGCGGCCGACGCACCACACAACGCGTGGAACATCGACCTCGCGCCGGACGGCCGCACAACGGTGTTCAATGCGATCTACGACGGCACGTTCAATCTTGAGTCGTTCGTACTCGACTCCACGCACGTACGCCGCGACATCTCGGCATCACCAAACGCTATCGAAACTTTGGGTCGCTTCTCGCCAGACGGACACCACGTCGCCTACATGTCCGACGAGTCGGGGCGACCCGAGATTTACGTGCGATCGTTTCCGGATGGTGGAAGCCGCGTCCAGATCTCTACGGACGGTGGTACGCGCCCGGTGTGGTCACGCGACGGAAAAACGCTTTATTTCCGTGAGGCGGCGTCGATTGGCGCCACGGGACTGCGAATGGTTGCCGCGGCGCTCGCTCGCGACCCGGTGTTGCGAGTGGCTTCCCGTCAGACACTCTTTGACGGGCCGTATGATCGGGAGTTCGACGTTTCACCCGACGGCTCGCGTTTTCTGATGATCGAGACCAGGAGCAGCGCCATAACCCTCGTTGTGATTCCAAACTGGCTCACCGAGCTTCGTCGGTTGACGGGAAAAGCCGTTCGATGACGACACTGGCCGCAGCCCTCGCCGATCGCTACCGCATCGACCGCGAACTCGGCGCCGGGGGTATGGCGACCGTGTATCTCGCGCACGACATCAAACACGATCGCGATGTCGCGATCAAGGTGCTGCATCCGGACTTGGGCGCCGCACTCGGCGGTGAACGGTTCCTGACGGAAATCAGAACTACCGCGCGACTCCAACATCCGCACATTTTGCCGCTACTCGACAGCGGCAATGCGAACGGGCTGCTGTACTACGTGATGCCGCTCGTGACGGGCGAGACGTTGCGTTCGCGATTGGAACGCGAAAAACAACTACCTATCGATGACGCGGTTTTGATTGCGCGCGAAGTCGCCGACGCGTTGAACTACGCGCATTCATTGGGCGTCATTCATCGCGACATCAAGCCCGAAAACATTCTGCTGCAGGGCGGGCACGCGCTCGTGGCCGACTTCGGTATTGCACTCGCGGTGCAGAGCGCTGGCGGCGCGCGCATGACGCAAACCGGATTGTCCCTCGGCACGCCGCAGTACATGAGTCCCGAACAGGCCATGGGCGAACGCACGATTGACGCGCGCAGCGACATCTACGCGTTGGGTGCGGTGACGTACGAAATGCTGACGGGTGATCCACCGTTTACCGGCAGCACGGTGCAAGCCATCGTCGCGAAAGTACTCACGGAAAAGCCAACATCACCACGCGTGTTGCGCGATACCGTGGCGCTGCATGTTGAACATGCCGTGCTCAAAGCGCTTGCCAAACTTCCCGCCGACCGATTCGCGTCGGCGCAGGACTTCGCGTTGACGCTCACCGGCGCGCGGGCATTGGTCAACGCATCGGTACCCCTGCCATCGTCTGTCACCACCGCGCGTTCAACGTTCAATACGAGTTCACGCCTGTTTACCGGCGCGCTCGCCGCTATTGCGCTTGGTGCGGTTGCGATGTCCACGTGGTTCGCGACACGTTCCGCGCCGCATGCCGACGACCGCCTGATTCGCTTCGACATCCGATTGCCCGACAGCGTATCGCTGTACCGAGGGGCGCGGAAGAAACTCGCGCTCTCGCGCGACGGCTCAATGCTCGTCGTCGCCGGAGTGAGCGGCGCGACGATGGGCCTTTACCTTCGACGGATGAGCGAACCCGTCGCTCAACTGATCCGCGGGAGTGAGACGCCCATCTCCTCCGTGGGCCCAAGCCCCGTCTTCTCGGCTGACGGTCAGAACATTTTGTTTGAGGCGGCTGAATCGCAGTTCGTCGTGCCGGTGGCGGGCGGTACCCCGCGTCGTATCGCCGACTCGGCGTTCGCCGGGAGCTGGATTAGTGAGGACTCGGTTCTGTTCACGCGCAGCCGCGCCATCTGGCTCGCGTCCGGAGCGGTGCGCGCAACTCGTGTCGTCGCGCGCGCAGATAGCACGCACGGCGTGTACGACCTCAAATGGCCGCATCTGCTTCCGGGCGGCACGCATGCGCTGGTGACGTTGGACAGGTCCGCGTTTAGCGGCGAAATCGACTCGCTCTACCTCGGGGTCATTGCTCTTGCCGACGGCAAGGTCACCGAGCTCGGTCTGCGCGGTTCCGACGCGCGCTACCTCGCTTCGGGACACATCATGTTTGGACGCCCGGGCGGTGAGGTCTCCCTTGCGCCGTTTTCGCCCAGACGGAGCGCGGTCACCGGCCCCATCGTGCGCGTGGCGGACAACGTGTGGCAGAACAACGGTGGCGCCACCGACTTCGCCGTGTCGGACGATGGGAAACTGGCCTACACGAGCGGGGCGCCAAACGACACGAGACGGGAGCTCGTCGTCGTTGATCGAGCGGGGAACGTGCGGCGAATTCCCACGCGCCTCAACTCGATCTTCCCTCGCATCTCGCCCGACGGACGTCGCATTGTCGTTGGCGCCGGTTGGAATCTCGATGGTGGTGTGTGGATATCCGACCTGGCAACGGGAGCCGAGGACCGCATCGCCGCGAACGGGGATGGGTTTCGGCCGGAATGGACGCGCGACGGCAGTCGCATCATCTACATCCGCCCGCGATCGGGTGTGCGCGAAGTCGTCTCGCACGCGTGGGATGGCAACGGCGATGACAAAGTGTTGGCTCGCGACAGCCTCCACGGAATCACCGACATCATCGTAGGGCCGGCTCACGGCTACGCGATTTTCGTCACGCAACGTCACGCAATATTCTATGTCGCTCCCATGGACTCGCTGTCGGCGATGCGGCCCCTTGTGCTCGCGTCACGGGCGACCGCTCCCGTCATATCGCCCGACGGACGCTTCGTTGCGTACGCGGCTCGAGAATCGGGTGCAAACGAGATCTACGTGCAATCGTTTCCGGGGCCGGGGCGTCGCGTGAGAGTTTCGGTCAATGGCGGCACCGAGCCACGCTGGGCACCGAGCGGGAATGCGGTCTACTATCGAACGTTTTCGCGTCTGATGGAGGCAACGCTGAACGCGTCGCTCGACGTGGTGCAGCGCGATTCCCTCTTCGTCGACGTGATGGACAGAAGTCCGGCGCTGCAGCGACAGAACTGGGACATCATGCCGAACGGCCGCGAATTTCTCATGGAGCAATGGCGAGCGACCAACGCGGTGGAGATGATCGTGAACTGGCGCCGGCTGATCGAGGGGAAGAAGTGAGAAGGGGCGACAAACATACGGATTCAAACCACAACATTCTCAAGGCTCAATCGATGCGTAATATAACTTTCATCGCCGCCTGTCTCTCCGCCGGCCTCACCATCGCGCGCGTCGCGTCGGCCCAGGGCGATCCTGCGTGGACCGAACCATTCCCGCCGTTCCGCATTGCAGGGAACCTTTACTACGTCGGCAGCAAAGGGCTGGCGAACTACCTGATCACCACGCCGCAGGGACACATCCTCATCAATAGCGATCTCGAGGCCAACGTTCCGCTCATCAAAGCGAGCATCGAGCAACTTGGTTTCAAGTTCAGCGATGTGAAGATCCTCTTGATCAGTCACGCACACTGGGATCACAACGCAGGCAGCGCCAGGCTCAAGGCGCTCACTGGAGCGACATACATGGTGATGGACGCCGACGTGTCCGTCGTCGAGTCCGGCGGCAAGTTGGATTTCCACTACGGTAGCGAACCAGCCATGCTCTATATGCCGATGCGCGTCGATCAGGTGCTGCACGACGGCGACGAAGTGAAGCTGGGCGACGTGGTGCTCACCGCGCATCTCACGCCCGGCCACACGAAAGGCTGCACCACCTGGACGATGACTGTGCGTGACGGAGGCAAAACATTCCAGGCAACAATCATTGGCAGCCCGAATGTGAATCCCGGATATCGGCTCGTCGGCAACGACAAATATCCAACGATCGCCGAAGATTACAATCGAACATTTCGCGTGTTGAAATCGCTGCCATGCGAGCTCTTTCTTGGTGCACACGGCGCGTACTTCGGAATGGAAGCCAAGTACGCGCGTATGAAGAGCGGCGTGGCGGACGCTTTCGTCGACCCGCAAGGCTGCGCGGCATTTGTCGCGCAAAAGGAGCAGGCGTTTCGTTCGGAGTTGGCCAGACAAACGGCCGCGAAGCCGCAGTAAGGCCGCGCGGCGGAATTTCGTCGCGTACCGAAGTTGGTGCTTGCCGCTGTCGACCCATTCGCAACGGAGAAATCCCGGTAATCGCCAATTTCCTAACTGTTCGACACGGAAAAGCCTTCGCGCTCGGCGGCGTCGGCAAGTCGCGTATCGAGCGATACCAGGTGCAGTGCCGCCGGTTCGAAGTTGGAAGCGATAATGGCGGCGGCGAGTTGCAGCGCATCCGCGGCGCGCAAGACGTGAGTGCGAAGTAGCCGAGTGGCGTGCATACGAACGTCGTCGAGTGCCGGAACCTCAATCCATCCGCGGCTCAGTGCATCAAGTCGCATGAGTGCCGCGCGCATATCCCGCACGTCGAGGGCATTCGCTCGTTCGAGGCGAGCCAGAGCCGACACACACTCCACTTTCGTTGCCCACCAAGTGACCATCGCGGGATCCTGATCGATCAGCGCAAGCATGCTGATGGATTTCGACTCGTTGACGACGAGCGGCAGAATGGCAGAGCTATCCCAGTAGCGCATGCACTATCGCGACTCGGCGCGTTCTTCCAGAAGTGCGGCCAAGGCTGACCGGCCTCTTCGCGGTTTGGGAAACGGAAGGTCAAGCCAATCGGTACTCGGGGCTGTCGCGGGGAGGACCAGACGCCCGAGCTGGGCTAGCTCGATCGCCGCAGGCGAAATCCCGGTCGAAGGCCCAACGGGGCCCAGCTTCGCAACTGGGACACCTCGGTCGGTAATGACAACCGTCGCCCCGCCGCGAACTTCTCGCATCAGCGCGCTGAGACCGTTCTTGGCATCGGAGATCGAAACAGAGCGCATGAGGCTAATGTAGCCAGATCAAGTAGGCCTGACAAGCTATCAAGGCTCCACGTTCAGGGAGTCGATGCGCTCGAGTCGGCTTTGGAGTTGCTCGCGCAGGCGATCGTGAGGCACTGATGATGGCATCGGTGCGCACTGATGGCGGATTCTCTGTCGAGGGACGTCAAGAGCATCCATCGCACTTCCGACACACGGCGGACACCGACCCGTTCTATGACGTCGCGCGCGATGGACGCGTTCTCGTCGCGAAGCACCTCACACCGACGCATCCACTCGTTCTGGTGCGCAACTGGTTCGCCGAGCTGCGAAAGGACCGCGGACAATGAACGAACGCATCACTGATCTTCGTGCGCCGGTACTGCTGGACGTTGTTCATCGGCGACTGGATCGCGAACCCTCGCGACAGTTTCTCCTCACCGGCTCGGGCGCAACGCGGTGAACCCCAGGAAGAAGACGTCCTGTTGACAGCTAAACTGTGTAAAATCATATTTCATGTATGGCCAATCCATTCCGCACCTTGTCGGTGACCGATGCTGCGCGCTCTTTTGCCGACGTTGTGAACCGCGCGTTCTACCGTAACGAAACGACTGTGCTCACGCGAAATGGCGTCACGGTTGCTCACGTGGCACCGGCCGGGCCAGCGGGAATCCCCGCAAGCGAATTAGTGGCTCGGTGGGCCCTGCTGTCACATCTCACGTCCGGCGAAGCTCGGAAATTCGCAGATGATGTGAGAGTGGCGCGCGATGGCCTCAGATCGCCAGCTGACAAATGGGAGTCTTGATTGACACGTCGCTGCTGATTGCGGCAGAGCGCGGCGTCTTCAATCTGCCAGGCTTCCTTGCCTCTCTTGATGACGACACTGTCGCAATCTCAGCCGTCACGGCGTCAGAGTTGTTACACGGCGTTCATCGGGCGAAAAGCGCGTCTCCACGCACGGCGCGGGCTCAATATGTCGAATCGATCCTTGCCAATATCCCGACGCTGCCCTTCGGCCTTAGGGAGGCGCGCGTTCACGCCATCCTGTGGGCAGCGCTCGCTTCCAAAGGTCAGCTAATCGGCGCGCACGACATGTTGATTGCCGCGACCGCTCTCGCAACTGACAGCTCAATTGCAACCCTGAATCACCTTGAATTTCGCCGCGTGCCCAAGTTGGCACTGGCGCACACAGACAAGTTTTTGGGGGACAACGCGGGCTAGGCCGAAAGCACAGATTCCGCTGCCGTGAAGGCGTGCATAGCGCGGGCAAGCCTTCGCCGCAAAGTTCGCCCCGTTCGCCTTTTTCAACTCGACATGGTCGAAGTCACTCAACGGTGATCCCTATGGAAGGCCATCGCGAAGAAGGGTCAGAGTCTGTAAGCCGACGGCGGCGAGCGTGATCACCATCCAGCTGCTGCATGCAGCGCTTGCCGATCGCTATCGCATCGACCGCGAACTCGGCGCCGGTGGCATGGCGACGGTGTATTTCGCGCACGACATCAAGCATGATCGGGACGTCGCCATTAAGGTGCTGCATCCCGATTTGGGTGCGGCGCTTGGCGGTGAACGGTTCCTGACGGAAATCAGAACTACCGCGCGACTCCAACATCCGCACATTTTGCCGCTACTCGACAGCGGCAATGCGAACGGGCTGCTGTACTACGTGATGCCGCTCGTGACGGGCGAGACGTTGCGTTCGCGATTGGAACGCGAAAAACAACTACCCATCGATGACGCGGTTTTGATTGCGCGCGAGGTCGCCGACGCGTTGAACTACGCGCATTCATTGGGCGTCATTCATCGCGATATCAAACCCGAAAACATTCTGCTGCAGAACGGGCACGCGCTGGTCGCGGATTTCGGCATCGCGCTCGCGGTGCAATCGGCCGGCGGCGCGCGCATGACGCAAACGGGATTGTCCCTGGGCACGCCGCAATACATGAGTCCCGAACAGGCCATGGGCGAACGCACGATTGACGCGCGCAGCGACATCTACGCATTGGGCGCCGTGACGTACGAAATGCTCACGGGCGACGCGCCCTTCACCGGTAATTCCGTACAGGCGATTGTGGCGAAGGTGTTGACCGAACGTCCAACGGCCATTCGCACATTGCGCGACACAGTGCCGCCGCCGGTTGAACACGCCGTACTCAAGGCGCTCGCCAAACTTCCGGCCGATCGGTTCGCACAGGCATCACAATTTGCGATGGCGCTTGTGGTGTCGGGAAATGAACGCGAAAATTCACCAACGCTCTTCGTACAACGTGAACATCGAAAACTATCGCGCGCTGTCGTCGCGCTGGTTGCAAGCCTTGCCCTTGCAATTGTACTCGGCGCGTGGGGATGGATGCGCTCGTTATCAACGCCATCGTCCGCAACGGTCACACGTGTTGCGATGGCGTTGCCACCAGGTCAGGAACTGCTGCCGCAATTCAGCGGTTTTGCCATCTCGCTGTCACATGATGGATCACGACTCGCGTACATCGGGCCCGGGCCAACGCGCGGCACGACGCAGGTATGGATTCGTTCACTCGATGCGCTCGCCGCGCGCGCACTTCCCGGAACGGTCGGCGCACAGGATGTGCAATTTTCTCCTGATATGCGCTCAGTACTCATTACGAAGACTGGAGAGGTAGGCGCAATCATATCCATCGACGGCACGCAAGTGGCATCGCTGCAGGATTTCGTGCACGGCACGTGGGGGCCTGATGGTCGCATTTATTCAATTGACGGTGGCCGGTTCATTGTGCGACGCGGTATCGGCATTGCGCCGGACACTGTGTTTCGCGGTGACAGCACGCTGATACTCAGCCAGGCGGCGGTGCTGCCGAGTGGTGATGGTGCAATTGTGGCGAGTACGAATCGCGAGCGCGACGATGTAGCAGCGTCCGTACTCAGCGTAGTGTCGTTCACTGGAACGCCTGGCAAGACAATTACACGCGGTGTGTTCGCCGGCATCCTTCGTTCGGGTGAACTGCTCTACGTGGTTGCCGATGGAAATGCATACATCGCTCCGTTCGACATGAAGCAACACAGCCTGTCGGGTCCACCGGTTGCCGTTGCCCGAGTTGCGATGGGTTTCACCTCCGGCCGATCGTATCCGAACATCTCCATGGCCGACGATGGGTCCATCGTGTTTATCGCCGGCGATCTTATGCGCCAACGTGTTGCCTGGCTTGACGCACGCGGGCGGCTGGAACGTCGACTGAATATCGAAGGCGACATCTGGGGATTGAGTCTTTCACCCGATGGTTCGCGCGTTGCCTACACACTCCGCCGTGATGCGCGCGATCCAGCCGCAATTGCTCGCGGATCGGGCGACGTGTATGTCGAAGATCTGGCGACGGAAGCACGCACACGTCTGACCAGTGATTGGTTCAGCCCGCGCCCGAGTTGGACGCCTGATGGAAAGTCCGTGTTGTATGCGCGCGTTGGTGGGCCATACAATGTGGCACTCGTCGAACGCCGCGCCGACGCGACCGAGCCAGAGCACGTTGTGCTTTCCGTGAAAACGTTTGGACATACCATAGGCGACGGTCGATGGCTTCCCGATCACCGAACACTTGTGGTGCGCACGTACGCCGACACCCGAGGGGGTACGAATTTGTACTACACGGTACCGGGGGCAGGCGACACGGCGATTGCAGTGGCAACTTCGAATGCAGAAGAAACTGCGCCATACCCTTCGCCAGACGGAACGCTGCTTGCCTACCTCTCGGATGAAACGCACACCAATGAATTGTATGTGCAACGATTTCCAGGCGGCGGCGAACGGTTGCTGGTGTCAAAGGGCGGCGCATCACCACCGCGTTGGTCACGCGACGGCCGGTCGCTGTATTACTGGGATCAACAGGGGAAATTGGTGGTGGCGTCAATCACGTCCAAGCCTTCCCTGGCGTTGATCGGCACCCGCACGCTCGATACCGACGTTTCAGTTGGCGCGCGTGGACCGGGACGCACGAATTCCATGTTCGATGTTGCGGCCGACGGACGAATTCTTGTCGCAGAGGACGTGCAGAACTCCTTCGATCTTGTGTTGGTGCGGAACTGGAGCGCAGGGCAAAAGTTGAGCCCGACCAAGTGATTGAGCATGTGGCGAAGTGATGGAAAACGCACGATGACCCAAAGGGAGGTATCTCTCACGTATGGCAGAACGCCTTATTGTCCAGCGGCTTCGCCACGGCGAGGAGTACGGTGCTGCCGACGAGCCTGTTCAGCGTGAAAGCTCTCTTGCATGGGAGAACTTTGAGCGCGTGCCATCCGCGCGCGCTCTCCTCGCGGCCGGTCTCAACATAGCTGGGGAAATCTTCTTTCAGGCCAGCGATTGTCGGCGGGCAGCGGCGACTACCCCCAGTGGCTCAGCGCGTCGGAGCTCGTGACCAGCACGGATTCGGGACGCTTCGAACGCATACGAGTCGATGGATCCGCCGCCGCGCCGAGGATTGTGCGCGAGGTGTGGTTCGATGTGCCGCGCTTAGTCGGAATCGCGGCGGGCGGTTTCAGCCTGACATTCGACGGAAAGGTCATCTTCAAGCAAGGCAGTGATGGCGAGCCAATCCGCTATCTGCGCGTCGTTCCACACTGGATCGATCAAATGAAGAAGGCCGTGGATCAGGCGAACCGATGAACTCCCATCTCGCCGCGGCGCTCGCGGATCGCTACCGCATTGAGCGCGAACTCGGTGCGGGAGGAATGGCGACGGTGTATCTCGCCGAGGACATCAAGCACAAACGCAAAGTCGCGGTGAAGGTGCTCAAGCCCGAACTCGCCGCGGTACTCGGCGCGGAGCGATTCATCGTCGAGATCACGACCACGGCGGCGCTCCAGCATCCGAACATTCTGCCGCTGTTCGACTCCGGGGAAGCAGGCGGTTTCCTCTATTACGTCATGCCGTTCATCGACGGCGAGACGTTGCGCACAAAGCTCGATCGCGAAACACAACTCGGCGTCGATGAAGCGGTGACCATTGCCCGTGATGTCGCCGATGCGCTGGACTATGCGCACTCGCATGGCGTCGTGCATCGTGACATCAAGCCGGAGAACATCCTGCTCGCGAATGGCCGCCCGATGGTGGCGGATTTCGGCATCGCGCTGGCGGTAAGTGCGGCGGCGGGTGGTCGCATGACCGAAACGGGTTTGTCGCTCGGCACACCGCACTACATGTCGCCCGAGCAAGCGACAGCGGAAAAACAAATCACGGCGCGGTCGGACGTCTATTCACTCGCGAGCGTGCTGTACGAAATGCTCGTTGGACACCCGCCACATCTCGGCGGTTCTGCGCAGCAGATCATCATGAAGATCATCACCGAGACGGCGCCCTCGGTGACGACGTTGCGAAAGTCTGTGCCACAACATGTGGCCGCGGCAATTGCGCAAGCGTTGGAGAAGCTTCCCGCTGATCGCTTCTCGTCTGCAAAGGAATTTGCCGATGCGTTGCTGCACTGCCGGGCACCGAGGGTGCTACACAGCCGATCTTCTCACCTGATGGGCAGTGGATCGCCTTCGTGGTGGGTGGCCAACTGCGCAAGATGAATTTGCAGGGCGGCCCAGTCATTCCCGTCACTGCTGCGAGTAGCCTGAACGGTGCGACGTGGACTCCGGGTGGGGAAATCGTGCTCGGATCGGAGGGCGCGACCCGTGGGCTCACGCGTGTCGGATGCCGGAGGAGTGCCGATCGTGATCACCAAGCCCGAACGCGACCTGTTGCACGTCTGGCCAATGGTGCTGCAGGACGGCAAGTCTATCCTGTTCACGATCTGGGAAGGAAGCGGCAAGTCCAATTTCGCCAGTCGTATTGCCGTCACCTCTCTCGATGACGGTGTCGTTCATCCGCTCGGCCTGGCCGGCGTGCGCGTGCTCGGTGCGATCGGAAACCAGCTCGTCTATCTCCAGGCTGACGGCACTGTGATGGCAGTGTCGTTCGACCAGCGACGCGCTTTCCTACATCCGCGGAACATTACCGCGCCAGCTGACGTGGGTAGACGCAACCGGGGCGGCGCGCACGGTCACGACGAGTGAACAGCCATTCTCGAACCCGCGCGTGTCGCCCGACGGTCGGCGCATTGCCGTCACCGTGGAGGCGCGGCTGCGTGACATATGGATCTATGAGATCGCGAGTGCGACATGGACACGTCTTACCACCGGCGGCGACAACTTTGGCCCAGAGTGGTCGGCAGAGACG
>ENA-ORBV01003921-ORBV01003921.1-microbial-mat-metagenome-genome-assembly--contig:-NODE-3921-length-29176-cov-19.740610_pt1 | contig 29176 bp, 39 predicted proteins | sample MGYA00237777_ERZ505514 | MGnify/ENA primary metagenome ERZ505514 (study PRJEB26160, sample SAMN06269048) | microbial mat metagenome | isolation source: Oligotrophic lake microbial mat | place... | reverse complement strand
GTTCAGCCGGCCATACTGCGAGCGAAAGTCCCAGCCAATCCAATGTGATCACGAACGCGATCGCGAACGCCGCATTTCAGCGCCGCCGCCGATAGGCTCAGTTGTGCGACCCACTGCTCGCGCCAAATCGCGACATACCATACCGTCTCACCAATCTTCGCCAGCGCGCCCAGATAGTGGGTGACGCGCCATCTGCTCTTGATACCGCGCTTCCTCGCTTCGTTCTACTGGGCGTACCTGGATTTCCTTGAGTGCTTCGCTTGTGAATTCCGCCGATTCCATCCAAAAGATTTATACCAGGAATAATTGGCGTTGTCCAGCTTGTTAGCTAAACCGTTGCATTTAGAAGGATTTTTTAGAAGGGCAAATCCACCCTGGTAACGGGGATTCCGTGGGGGGTGGGTCTGTGAGCCTTGTTAACTCATCCATAGTAAGCTTCGCACCCGCCGGGTGCGAGGAACACGCCAACCTTTTCGTTACCCCACTTCCACCGGAACCCACCCCATGGCGCCTGCGGTCAATCCCGCAGACCGAAACCTCCGTTCTCTTCTTTGCTTATCGAGCGAACAGGGAATAGATTACATTCTCGGCCCAAATACACTCACAGCGTCGCGCCGCCTTGCGGCACATGCGATGCTCGCTGGTCTAAAGCCCCAATCCATTCGCTGCTGGCTGGTAAATCAGAACCAGACCTTCCGGGGACACAGTTGGATCAGAAGCTGTAGCGTAAAGCCAATTGCACAATGCGCGGTTCACCGGCGGAGGTGATGCGGCCGAATAAGGCGTTGATTCGCGAGGTGTTCGGATTGCCCAGATTGGCACGGTTAAAGAGGTTGAAAAACTCACTCCGGAACTCGGCTTTGTGCCCCTCGCCCCAGGGCATGACGAAGTTTTTGAACACCGAAAAATCGACCGTGGCCTGGCCAGGACCGGTTCCGGTGTTGCGGCCCAGGGTGCCGAATGTGCCAGCGGCGGGTTCGGTGAAGGCCCGGGTGTTGAACCAACTGAGAATTTTCTCCCCTTTGGGCCGGTCAGAGGATAAAGCGGGATTACCGGCGATGTCCACACGGTCCTGGCCGATGCCAGTGCGGGAAATATCAATGCCGTTGAGAATGTTCAGCGGGCCGCCAGATTGGAAGGTGACAATTCCGTTGGTCTGCCAACCTCCCGCGACGGCTCCCAACACACCCTTACTCTTGAAAGGCAGCACATAGTTGAAGGAGCCTGTGAAGCGGTGGCGGCGGTCGAAGTTGGAGAGAGCGTAATCCTTATCAATCTGACCATAAGGGTGGGCGTTACCGTTACCCTCAAAGGCTGTGCTGGAGAGGATATCGTGGCTTTTCTGCCAACTATATCCAGCGAGTAGCACGAGGCCTCCCGAGAAACGCCGCTCGAAGCTGGTGACCAAGGCATGGTAGTTGGCGACTCCGTAGGTGCCGGCGTAGGTGACCTGGGTGTACTCCCGGCGCAGCCTGCGCTGATCCGTGTTGGCGAGCGTGGCATTGGGGCCGAAGACGGCGGGATTCAGTTCAGCGGCGTGGAAGAGGCGGCGGCTGGCGGAACCCTGATAGGTGGCGCGCATCACCAGCGATTGCGGCAAGGCCTGCTCCACGCTGAGATTCCACTGATGGATATTGGGGTAGGTGAACTCGGGCGCAAAGCCCACGACGAGGAACGGGAAGACGAAGCGCTGCGATGAGGCGATGGGCCGGGTAACGGGGAAGGGATTCACGAAACCGCGGTAAGGATCCTGGGTGCTGAAGGGGGCGTTAATATCGACACGCACCGAATTGGGCGGCGAGGTGACCTGCCGGTTGTAGCTGAGGGCTGACATCTGATCGTGAAAACGGCCGTAACCGCCGCGCACGCTGGTCTTGCCTTTGCCAAAGATATCCCAGGCGAAACCGGCGCGCGGGTCCATGATGGTCCAGGCGGAGGGGACGCCAGACTTGGGAACTCCTGGATCGCCAGCGGCCAGTTGCCCCGGCGGCAAATTGGGAAAGCGTTGCGACCTGACGCCGGATCGATAAGCGGCGTCGTTGAACTGTGAGAACTGATTCGAGGGAGAGTCGGTAAAGGGAACGAAAGGATTCCAGCGCAATCCGAGGTTCAGAGTGAGGCGGCGGTTCACCTTGAAATTGTCCTGCACGTAGGCACCGTAAAGATTGCGTCTGAGGTTGTAATAAAGAGGGTTGATCTGGGTGAAGGCGCTGGGTTTGCCGAGCATAAAATCGGCGAGGTTGTCGCCAGAGAAGCGTGAACCGAAGGTGAACTGTCCGTCGGAGAGGAAGTCCTGGTCGAGGATGACGTGCTCTCTGACGATGTCGACGCCGAAGTCGAGTTCATGGCGGCCCTTGATCCAGGTCCACGAATGGGTGAGGTTGTACTGGTTGCGGGGAACGCGGTAGAGGGCATTGTAGGACTGACCAAAATACTGAGTGACGGACATGCGGAATGTAGTGCCAGCGCTGAGAGTGGGGACGTTGATTCCAAGTTCGCGGTGGCCGGGGAACTGGGTTGGACCGAAGGCGATGTTCGAGGCGCGGTTGTAAGAAAGGTTGGTGTTGGAGATGAGCGTGGCGCCGGCGGTAAAGGTGTAGTTAAAGACCGCGCTTTGGCTTTGCCATCTTCTGTTGGGTAAAGCCGTAAGCAGATTGGCGCTGTCAATGATGGCGGGAATGGTGAGTTGATCATAGAAGTAGCGGCCGGAGACTTGGTGCCGCGTGGAAAACAGGTGGTCCACGCGGCCGAGGTACTGATTGTCGGTTTGCTTGTCGCCGCGCTGATAGAACAAGAGGCCATCGGCCGATTGCGCAGTGGGGATTACCTGCAGCACTTTGAGCGCGATGGGATCCAGACGGGACGCGGGAATGATGTTCCCCGCAAACGGGACATTGCCGTTCGGGTCGACGATCTGCTGGCGGAAGCTGGAGAAATTGCCGCCTCGCTGAGCCGCTGTGGCAACGACACTGGTGAGGTTGGCTGGGAGAGAACGGAGTTGCGTACCCTGCCAGGAACCGAAGAAAAAGGTGCGGTCCTTCCGAATAGGGCCACCGAAGGCCAGTCCGTATTGGTTACGCTTCACTCCATCGTTGCGAGGGGCGAAGAAATTGCGGGCATTCATCTTGCCGTTGCGGAGGAATTCAAACAAAGCTCCGTGGTAGCGGTTGGTTCCGGAGCGTGTCACGATGTTGACGACGCCGCCGCCGCGACCGGCGAACTTGGCTCCATAGTTATTGGTTTGGAAGCTGAACTCCTGGACGGCATCGGGGTTTGGGAGGACATTCGCCACTTCGGTGTAGGGGTCTTCGTGAATGCCGCCATCCATGACGAAGGTGGTGGAGTTGCCGCGACCGCCGCTGGCTGAGATGAGTTCACTGCCAGCTTCTGGGCGGGTTGCAGCCTGGTTGAAGGTGCCGGAAGTGGAAAGGGTGCCTGGGGTGAGGCGAAGGAGTTGGAGGACGTTGCGGCCGTTCAGGGGGAGGTCCGCGACGAGTTCCTTGGTGATGACGGTGTTGAGTGTTGAGCTACGGGTATCGACAGCTGTCGCTGAGCCTACGATATTGATGGCGTCGCTCAGAGTGCCAATTTGCAGTTGGGCGTTGGCTGTGGCGCTTTGATCGACCTGCAACACGAGTCGCGGAACACCATAGGTGGAGAAGCCTTCTTTGGAGAAGGTGATAGAGTAAACTCCAGCGCCGAGGGCGGTTACCGTATAGAAGCCGTCAGCGCCGGACGTGGTTTCGCGGGTGATTCCGGTGCCGAGGTTCTTGACCGTGATGCGGGCTTGCGGAACGGAGGCGCCGCTGGCGTCGACAACGGACCCCGCGACGGAGGCGCTTTGGCGCTGGGCAAAAACCGGAAATACAGCGAGACAAAAGATGATGACAAGGCCGGCAAGTTGATTCCACATGATGGACACTCCTACTAACTAAACTAACCACGCGAGAATATATCAGGGTACCGTGGAACTTGTCAACGGCATTGAGACGGCATTGACACGGCATGACACGGCATTGAGACGCCAAGAAAGCCAAGGAAACGACGGCGGTCACTTTCGGCGCGGACCCCGTACCGCACGTTCTTGTTCCTGGCATCGGCATGGTTACTGGCCGGTCGTGCTTTTTGCAGATCCGATCAGCGGTTGTAAGAGTAAGGAGCGTGGAGCCTCCAATAGCTTTCGTCTCAACGTCCTTGGGCGCGTCATAAATCAAGACAGCCCTACCTTCGCCGAAACAACCTGAACCATTCATCGTGGTCCCGATTCCGGATGACCGTGAGGGAATGACAAAGTGCCAAAAGATTCGTTGGGAAATGAAGGACTCCCGACAAGCCCTACGTATGCCTCTATCGGTCCTTCCCGCCAGCCTCTCAAACGATCGCCGAACGCATACGCGTCCCTGAAACCCACACATTACACATCCTTCATCACGTGGGATCGAAATTTATTTTAGACAACAAAGCAAACCACTTAAGCCAACTACCCCCGCTCCAACCAGCTCGATTACTTGACTTCATCTGCTAGTGTGAAGGTAGAGGAGCGCACTGCGCGCCCACAAGAAAAGGCCCTCGCCATAAACGAGGGCCTTTTCGCGTTCCACACACCAAAAAAGGAGAAGCACATGTCCAAAGAAGAAAAAGCCCAAATCGCCCGCGAAAACGGAGCCAAATCCCAAGGTCCCAAATCCGAAGCCGGCAAAGCCAACTCCTCCCGCAACGGCATCAAAACCGGCGAATTCGCCCACAAACTCGCCGCCTTCGTCCCCCCGGATTCCGCCGTCCTGTGCAACGAGCAGCGCCAGGCCTACTTCCACCTCCTCGACCAGCTCATCCAAATCTACGCCCCCATCAACCAGGAATCCATGAATCTGGTCCGCCAAATCGCCATCGCCCGCTGGCAGATCGAGCGCTTCCACACCGCCATCTCCAACCTCTGGAACTTCGCCCTCCTCCGCGCCGCCGGCCAGCCCCCCACCGTCGTCGAAGAAATGCAGGACGCCGAAGCCGCCGCCCGCGCCACTGAATCTCTATTCTCCGGCAATTCCCCCGTCGAACGCCTAAGCCGCCAAATCGACCGCCTCGAACTCCGCATCGCCCGTCTCCGCCGCGGCATTAAAGACATCCATGCCAATTTCCCCAACGTCGCCAAACCCATTGAAAACAAGCCCATTCCCGAAGAAACCAAGCCGGAAACCACAAAAAGCGAACCCACCGTCTTCATCACCGAACGCGACCCCGAAGTCCTCGCCGCCTACCGCCGCGAGTTCCCCAACCACAAAATCGTCTTCCTCCCGGCCGACGACGTAGCCAAAGGCATCGACATCGAAGACGACCTGCCGCCCGCCCCCAGAAAGGCCCACTGAAATGCTCACGGACTTCTACCGCATCCTAACCCTGGAGGCGAAGCTATGCCCAAAAACAAACGAAGATGCCCCAACTACAAAACCCAGCGAATGGGCCAAAGCCGCCCTTAATTTCCAACCCGCCGGCAAGCAAGCCGAAGTCCTCGATACCGATGCCAAATACCTCATCCTGTGCTGCAACCGCCAATGGGGCAAGACCACGACCATTGCGATAAAAGCCCTCCACCACGCCCTCAACACCCCCGATCAAACCATCGTCATCCTCTCCCGCACCAAGCACCAGGCCGCGATTCTCATCAACCGCGCCAGCGTCTTCACCAACCGCCTCAACATCCGTCTCCGCCGCGTCATGGGCTTCCCCTTCTCCATCCAACTGCCCAACGGCAGCAACATCATCGCCGTGGCTCATAGCGGGGACACCAGTGTCGGCAACACCGCCAACATCCTGATCGTCGACGAAGCCGCCCTTGTCCAGGACGCCGTCTATTGGTCCGTCGCCGCCTCCGTATCACGCACTCACGGCAAGATCTGGATCATGTCCACGCCGCGCCGCCAGGCCGGCTTCTTCTATAACATCTGGCACGACGAAAACAGGAAGTGGCATCGCATCTTCTCGGACATCAACGACTGTCCCGAGATCGACCCCGACTATCTGGAGATGCAGAAAGCCGCCGACCCCATCCGCTATCGCCAGGACTTCCTCTGCGAATTCATCCAGCCCGCCGACCGTCTCACCGACGCCGAAACCGTCCGCCGCATGCTCCGCAGCGACATCGACCAGTGGTACTTCGAACCCATATTCCACGACCACATCCCGGCTCCCAAATAGCCGGAGGGTCGCACCCACAAACCCAGCCCCTCCAAACCCTGATCTTGGTTCATCCCATCGTCAGCGGCACGGAAAAGGTCCTTGACAATTGAATATCAATAGCGGATAGCGCACTATGACTCGCCTGTAGTGGATTCAAAATTCGGGCGAGTCGGGGGATATTGGTGCCTACCGAACTCCATCGCCGCAGTGTGCTGGAAGTCAAATCCGGCGGCGGCCGCCCGAGCCCTGCGGCAGTGACGCCGCCAATCTCCTCAAACCCGCCCTCACCAGCCGCTTCCAGGTCGTCAAAATCGAAGAGCCCTCCGAAGACACCTGCATGGTCATGATGCGCGGCGTCGTCACCTTCCTGGAAAATCACCACAAGGTCCGCATCCTCGACGAAGGAGTCGACGCCGCCGTCCGCCTCGCCAGCTTGAAGATTTTATCCATTTCCGGCTTGATGGTTTTCACCAGGCCTTCGACGGTGAGCGCCGAGTCGGGATCGGCTGTCAGGTGGCAAGGCTTGTATACATTCCGACCATTGCCGAGAACAACGTTCGCGGGGGTTTCCTGGGCCATGACAATTGCGTCAAGCTACGAAACGAGCTACCTGAGGAGATCCGCCCACTGTTCGTAGTTGGCTATCACATTGGTGCTCGGCTGGGCGAACTGCTAGACCTTCGTTGGGATAAGGCTGACATCAAGAACAAAGAAGGGCGCGCGCTACCGGTCTATGGCGAGATGAACGTGTGTATCTTAATGCAGCAGACGATTCAAGAGCAACAATTGCCTGATTGCGATTTCGTCTTTCAGCGTCGTGGCCAGCAGATTGGAGAATTCTACCGGAGTTGGCGTTCCGCATGTTGTCGGTCGGGCGTTCCGGGCTTGCTCTTCCATGACGTTAGGCGCGCCGCAGTTCGCAACATGGTCCGCGCCGGAATCTCTGAAAAGGTCGCCATGAAGATTTCCGGCCACAAAAGTCGCTCGGTATTTGACCGCTATGACATCGTCAACGAACGCGATCTGATCGAAGCAGCAGCTAAGCTTGACCACTACATCAACCAGACCGGCACAATTTCGGGCAGAATTTCAAAATCGAAGGCAGAACGCGGTCCGCCGACAAACGCTAAACATCCGAATTAAAAGAAGATATTTGGTGGGCCCTCCCGGACTTGAACCGGGAACCAACGGATTATGAGCGGCCCACCCGACAAACAGGGGTTGCTGAAACCCCTGTATTTACTGGGTTTCTGGAATTGCCTCAACCGCTCAATTCGTCTTTTGGAGCGAGTAAAGTTACATTTCCAGTTACAGTGTCACTGTTCGCTTCCGGCTCGCTCAACTCGAAAATTCCCTTCAATTCCGAGTATCTGGCTTGGTGAACGGCATTCACCGCCAAGCGTCGAAGGCCTGCGGAACACTGCGCAAGCTCGGCCTGTTGCGTTTCGAAAAGTTCCAGTGTCAGTGACGCGACGACTTGGCCAGCGACGGCCGATATCTGCGCGAAGAGTTCTGGATGCCTTTCAACCGAGTGGCGTGTGCAGGTAGACACCAGTCCAAGAAACGCAGGGCTGTCACCTCCGATGATCCCCGCGGGCGGCAGGATTAGCTCTTTGCACACGCGGCAACGAACGATCACGGCGCGACTACCTCAGACTCTTCCGATGCGTAGCTAATGAACGATTCCAACCATGCTTCGATCTCGGCGCGGCGCGGGCTCAATCGCTCCGTAAGCCCTGGGACCATTGATAGAGCTTGCAGAATGCCGTCCTTGCCGAGCGCGAAAAGAAGATCGTAGGTGCGTTCCCCTTCTTCGTCGACACAAAGCCCGGAAGCGAAATGATCGCCGGCAATGCCGCGTTCGAATGCCTTGATCGCTTTTTCGCCGGTGGCTTGCAGCACGCGGATCGTGGCGGGGTTCATCATGTCTAACTCTCCTGGGGGAAGCATCGGTTCGGTGGGCGCAGGCGATTGTACCGACGTCTGCACCGGCACTGTCGGCGGCGCGGGCTGGTTGCCTCGAACCGCTAGAATCATTCCCAACAGGTTCATTCCGCTTTGCAGCAGACCAGGCGCCGCGTGCAGGAACTCGCCCCAGCCGCCGCTCTTGCTTCCGCCGCCACTCTTGGCAGCCAGCCGATCCATCATTGTTTCGATTCGCTCGTAGTTCTCGAACGGATCCTTGGGTTCCTGGCGCTGTTGGACCATGACCAGTTTCAGCAACTCAGTATTAAATGGGGACTCCGTAGGCTTCAGCCGCTCCGCGATCTTGAAGGCTTCCTCCATCGGGTTACGCTGCAGCATCGCCAAGAGTATCGGCGTGAACTGATCGCTAAGCTGGGATTGTTTCCCACGCTCATCCAATAGTTGTTTCGTCATATCCGCCAATGCACCCACTGCGGGATTGTCGTTTGTCGCTCCAGCCACCTGTTCCCCCTTCAACACGCCTCTTGCCCGCAAGTCGTCCAAATACGGACGGCTCTTTTCGTCATCCAACACAAGCTCGCGCGGATCGACGGACGACGGAAAGTCCGGATCGCTCAGTTCAACTTTCGAGGTGGCGCGCTGCGTAAGTCCCTTCGCCTGATTGGAATCGGTGAATTTGAGCAAATACATTCCGCTCCCGTACTTCTGAAGCAGTGTCATCTCGTCCAGCGGTTCGATGTGGATGCCGATGTAGTTTGTTTTGATCCCGACCAGGGAGCGGTTGATCTTCGGCAGCAGCCGGTACACATATGTGGAGACGGCCTCTTTTTTCGGATAATCCCGTGTGAATCGATAGAATGTTTCCGGTCTCAACGTTTGAAACGGACGCTCAAACTCCAGCTCGTCAGGCACGGTTTCAGGTGCTCTGGCGCTTGGCCGTGCAGTTTTTATGTTCATTTTTAGGTACTATGGACACTAATATAGTACGGTATTTTACTGTAGAAAAGCGTTTGATTTAGTCCGCCAAGGCTGGCACTATCGCTCCTGAATATGGGAGCGAACAACCTGAGTGCAAAGCATCTTTCCTCTACGGGCCAACGCCGGCGTATCGCTCCCTGCCTTCCATCCGGACTTCGGCTTGGCCACCGTGACTATGGAAGCGCGGCCTTCCATGGAGGACGAAGCGTTCACGGCGCAGACGATCGAGCGGATGGTGGAATACGCCGGCGCGGCGGCGACGTCGCCGATAGTCAGGCAAGCGGCATTAGCGGCGGCCGCCGGGTTCAGCTCTCAAGCGAGCCAAGCGGGCGCCATCTGGAAGTGGATCCGGGAACGGATTCGCTTCCAGACCGACGAAGACACGGCGCGGCCGATTGCGGCCGATCCGGAGAACACGGAAGTGCTGATCCCACCGGATCATCTCTTGCGAATGGCGCGGCCGGCCGGCGACTGCGACGACTTCTCCATGCTGGCAGCGGCCATGCTTATGAGCCTGGGGATCCCCGCGAGCTTCCGGACCGTGGCGGCGGATCCGGCCAGCGATCGCTACTCACACGTATACGTCGTGGCGCATACGGCGGAAGGAAGGCTGCCGATGGATTGCAGCCATGGACGATTTCCGGGCTGGGAAGTTCGCGCAACCGGCAAGGCGCGGGATTGGCGAATTGAGCAAACCATGGGCCTAGGCGCGATCAATTGGAACAGCATCATCGAGACGAGCGTTGGAGCCTCCGCCTCGATTCTTAAAAACCGCTTCGGTCAACCAAACTTGAATCCCGGCACTTACATCGACGAGAGCAGAGGCGTCATGTACCGGCAACCGGCCGGCGCCAGCGATTTTGCATTTCCGGGAATTGGCGTCAACGCCGCCGGAGGATCCAGCTCGCTGCTTCTATTGGGAGCCGCAGCCGTCGTCCTGATCCTGGTGATGAAAAAATGAGACACGCCAGCGTCGTAAATCTCGGAGTGGTCCCGGTCGCCTTCGATCCGATCTCAGCCGCCATTTCGATTGGCGTGATGGCGTTCACTGCCTGGATGTCACGCCGCGGGCCTCATCAGAAGGTCGCCAGCACCTCCCTCGTCAACGAGCTGGAGCCTGTGCTGAAAGAAAACCTGGACGCCTACCTGGCCGGACCCCGGACGAAATTGGCGCAGGCCGCACACTTAGCGCAGTTCGACCAGGCGTGGGCTTATCTCCAGAGCGCGGAAGGATGTGGCAACGCCGAACTGGGCACGCCGGGCCAGAACTGCCTAAGCGATCGGGGCCGCGGCGGCCGCTGGGATTGGGCCAGTTACTACCGGGATCCCATTGCCAAAGATCCGGACGTGAAGCTGGACAGCTTCGAGAATTTGACGGCAGGCGCTGCTGCCCCTGGTGGCACGGCGGCGCTGAACGTCCCCAATCAGAACTTAATCCTATTGGCCGTCGTCGCGGCTATTGTCGTCTTGGTGGTGCTCTGATGAAAAGCGTCTTAAGGAGCCGTCTGCCATGGCGAGCAGGAATGGGCGATATAAACGACGATGCAGAGCGCGCGTTCGCCGATGCGGGCATACAGGCGAACTGCCGTTTTGTTCCCTACCAAGGCCCATTCGGAGGGGGACACAATGTTTGTGATGCGGTCGGAGACGACAGAGGCGAAGAGTTTGGCGCGGAACTGATCGCCCGACAAGGCGGCGTCGATATATATCGAACCGAGGTCGCAAATTCAGCGGCCCTCGTGGCGGAGCGCGAGAGGGAGTGGGCGACCATCGCGGCATACAACCGCGAACAAAGCGCCGTCGCGCCCGTTCCAACGCCCTACCACCCGCCGGCAACAGTGGCACACGTCCCGCAGATCGCGGATCCGATATTGGTACATCGAGTCCCCGAGCCGATGCCGTTTGAGGCGGCTCCACCACCGGGAACGTGGAGCTTCGACGCCCAGCCGGCCATCATCAATCCAAATCTCGGCCCCGCGCCACCACAGACTGCCACGCCACTCCAAACGGCTGGGCCAAGCCTCATCACGCTGATTGACGATCTGACCGGCAGTTCCCCGATCACCGAAACGCTGCAGCAAGCAGTCGGCGGAATTCCGCTATGGATGTTGCTCGTTGCGGCGGCCGCCGGTGCTTACATGATCTTAGGAGACAAACGATGAACTCACTTGCGATGACTGGTTTAGTCGTGGGCGGCCTGGCCTTCCTGTTCAAAGATCAGGTATCAGCACTCTTCAGTGTGGCGGAAACCGCGCCGTCGGATCGAAAGCCAGAGGGCGGAGGGCCCCCCGGCTCGCCCATCCCTCCGCCAACGTCGACTCCCGCGCCGAGATCCGCGCCAACGGCGACTCCCGCGCCGAGATCCGCGCCAACGGCGACTCCCGATCCGAGATCCCCGACAACGGCGACTCCCGATCCGAGATCCGCGCCGTCGGACTTAGTCGCGCCCATCCCTCCGCCCCCGTCAGCAGCCGCGACAACGCTGCAATCCATTGTCTTTGCGGTTCAACTGATCAGCGGCCAGCGCCGATTGGCCAGCGCCGATGAGTGGAACTTCTACTACAGCCAGGCCTCCGGCATTCCCCAGACGGCGGACTTATTCACGGCAGGAAATCGCGGCGAGGAGATAACGCTGTTTGAGTACCTCGCCCGGCGCGGCGCCGCTGGTCTCAGCGGCTTGACCAACCTTGGGAGGGTTCGGTAATGGACCTGAACGACCTCCCGATCCGCAGCCATCCGATCAACGCCGGCGGCAATCTCTCCAGCCAACTCCCGGACGGCCGTCCAAACCCGCAGTATTACGGCATTCACTGGCTGGTGGGAACTCCGGACGGGACGAGAGTTGTTGCAAACCCGTTTGAGTCCGGAACTTCCGCCTGGTTTCAACACGAGTTGAAGGAAAAAGCCCCTTATTTGCTGCTGGGCGGCGCCGCCCTCGTGCTCGTTCTCCTGATGGGAGGCCGCCGGCGATGAACCAGCTTGGCCAAGAAAATCCGCTAGGACGGCTGGATGTGCTCCTGTTCCGGTTGCTAGAGAAGTTGGCCCAGACGCAGGCGCCTCAGGAGTGGCCACTGCTGGCGCCGTTCGTAGAAGAGAAGTGCAACGAATGGCTTGGACCTAATGGGAGGCTGTGGCAATGAGCCTAGGCGCATATACCACCGATTGGTATTACGATCCGCTTCGTCCGAAGTGGCTCCCTCACTATATCGACACTCCGTCTGAGAACTTTCTGAAGTGGGGATTCTATCCAAACGTCACGACGCTGCAGCCCCTTCCGGATCCGCCCCGAGTGCAGCCGCCAGGCGCGCCAGTCACGCAAGAACAGATGAAGGGGAACTGGAACGTTGACCAAGCCATTGCGACGGGCCACGCTAACAGCCTCAAAAAGTGGAAGGAGTTCTTCGCCGGCATCGACGACGCGGAACAAAGCAGGCAGAACGAAAACGACAAAACGGCATGGCTGTGGCTGTTCGGGGCTGGCGTAGTCGCAATAGCGATTGCAGTGATGAGGAAATAACCATGCTGGAACAAACCGGAACCCCACAACTCGGATGTTGCAACGGCTGCAGCCGCCAGGCGAGGCCCGCCGGCATGGGCTTCACCTCGACAGGTGCGTCGAACGAATCAAGCTGGCTTCGCAACTTGCTTCCCGTGCCCATTGATGAGGACTGGATCCAACCGCTCGGTATTATCGCTCTGGCCGCGATCGCCGCGTTCCTGGCCTACAAAGTCCTCTTCGGAAGCCGCGCACAGAACAAGCGAAAAGAACTGGCAACCGCTCGAAAGGACTACTCGCAAAAGGTTTCCGCCATCCGCACCCGGTACGCGCTCTAACGACATGCCCCGCCTCAAAACAAAGAACGCCGTCCTCATTACCGATCGCGCCAAGCGGTACCGGGCAAGGAAGAACCCCCCGCACGGCCCGAAAAGCTGCTACTGCTGCGGGAAGCCCAACGTGAACGACGTGGAGCATATCGACGGCAACGAAGCGAACAACGAAGACCACAACCTCGCGTGGAGCTGCCGGAGTTGCAACACCGCCAAAGGCGCCCACTTCGCCAAGAACGGCCGCGGAATCCGGACCAGGCAGTACAACCCCGCCAAGGCCCGCAACCCCGGAGCCAAAACTCTTGCCCAGTACCTCACCGCCGTCATGTCCCTCAAAGGTCAGTCCGACCAGATGAGCCTGCCCGACGCGATAGGCCTGGTGCATCAGACTCCGGCGTCGGACCGCTCGAAATTCGCCCGCGAAATATGGAGCCGGCGGCGCGCCCGGGCCGCGACGAATCCGGCGAAGAAACGCAATAGCGATGAAGCCGCGGCGGCCGCCGAACTCTCGGCGCAGTTCCACGGCCGTCCCGTGAAGAAGGTGGCCACCTACGAACTCGAGGAAGCCTACCAGGACAACCTGGCGAATCTAGGCCGGCTGTTGCGCCTGGACGTTTTATTGGAAGACGAATCGGCGCGCCGCTTCGAGTTCAACAGCAACGTCCGCGTTATGTGCAGCCCGAACGGCCGGCAGATCCAGTTCATCGGCGGAAAGCAGGATTTGAAGCTCGATGCCGACGGGAAGGACATGATCACCGTTGGCCTGGTTGGGGAAATCGAGTACCACACGGCAAAGGATTTTCACGACTTCGAACCGGTTGACTACTCCCACGAATTCGGCGAGGAAGGCGGCACCTTGCCGACCTTGCTCTTCGACGCGCTGAACCAACGGATCCTGCTTTCCGGCGGTACCTACCGCGTCGAGCGGCCCGGAATTATCGACTGAGGAGGCACGATGCCAGCAATCACTTCCAAAAGAATCAAGGCTTTCAACCCGCATCGCGGGAAGAAGAGACCCCCACCGGCGAAGAAGGCCGCTAAGGGAAAAAAGCACAAAAAGTCCACCAACGCGGCGGCGCTCATGACGCTCGGCTTTGGGGCGGGCAATCCGCAGAAAAAGGAGAATTCGATGAAGAAGACGACGAAAAAAAAGAACTACACGAAGCCGGCATCGAAGCCGAAGCGGAAAACCGCCAAGGCGACGAACCCGCAACGATTCAAGGCGCCGGCGAAGACCCACAAGAAACGCAAGAACCCCATCGGCGGCGTTGCCCTGAGAACGCCAATGGACAACCTGAAATTCGGCGCCGCCGCACTGGTGGGACTGGCCGCTACACGGCAGCTCCCGCAGCTCGTGCTGAAGGAGAACAACACCGGCTGGATGGGCTATGGAGCTAATCTTGCCGTCGCAACCCTCGCCGGCATGGCCGTGGGGATGTGGAACAAGCAACTCGGCTATGCCGTAGGGATCGGCGGATCGTTGTACACGGTCAGCCGCATCCTGACCGAAAAAGTCAGTCCCGTCGGCAAGTACTTCGCGCTGGCCGGCCTTGGCGACGCCTCCGCCGCCGGCATGGGGGAACTGGAAGAGGGATATTTCCCGGTTCCGGTTGTCACCGATGCGAGGGGCAACCCCATGATCCCCGAAGCCATCCTGCGGGCTGCGGTTGGCGCATCTCTCCAGGCCGTAGACACGCGGCAGCGTCAGATTGCGGCGGCCGCCCCCGCAGCCTCTTCCGACGGCATGACGATGTCCGGACTTCCCAGCCGCTTCCGGCGCTAACCGGACGGCCCCCACTCTCTCATTGAAAGGAAAAACATAAACATCATGGAAGCTCTCAACCCCACGAATATCGTTCCGAACCAGGTGGGCGCCATCTGGACACCGCTGTACGACACGTACACGAAAGCGCAGGCCACTGCCCTTCCCGCCACCATCACGTTCTTCGGCAACCTGGCATCCAGTGTTGGCTTGCAGAACACGAATATGCCCGCCGCGTTTGAACTAGGCACCGGCGAGACGTTCGACATCTTCTCGCTCCGTTTTGTCTTCCTGGAGACATACATCGCGGACATCTACGCGATCTTCAAAAACTACGTCGCCGAACTCTACATTGGTGAACGGCCCTACTTGCAGGCGCCGCTGGAGTTCTTTCCCGGCGGAGCTGGGGTGAGCGGCCACGCCGCCCTGGCGACAACCGTCGCCGCAACCACACTGCGGGAAACGAACTTCAACAATGGCACGCCGGATCCCCGCGCCATCAACAGCCTCACGCCGCCCTACACCCTTCGCATCGCGCAGGGCATGAAGTTCAGCGTGAAACTCAGTACCACGGCGACGCCGCCCACACTCACCTCGACGGCGAACAACGGAACCAGCTTGTTCTTGCGTTGCTACCTCGACGGCCTCCGCCGCCGCCTGGCGCAGGGCTAACCCGCGTCTTGACAACCAGGGGGAGCCGTACCAATGCGGCTCCCCATTTTTAACCAGCGAGGAACTATGAACAGATCTGCCGTCTACCCCGGCATGGGGCAAGCTGACCAGGCGCCGCCGGCGCCGGCGCCCAGCTTCTACGAAGAAGTATTCCAGTACGTTTTCCAGGTCACCCTTACGGCCAGCCAAGCCGTGAAGGAGCAACGCCAAACCATCGACAGGGATGCCGATTTCATCTGGACGGCGGTTTGGGGAACTCAAACTGGAAACTACTCCGTCCAATTCCGCGACGCTAACGGTCGCATCATGAGCAGCGGCGAACTCCGTAATGCGAATGCGATTGGCACCGCCCAGTTCCCGGTGCCAATGATGAAGCCCCGGCTGATCCCTGGCGGCGGTTTCATCACCATGAACCTCACGGAACTCAGCGTAGCCAGCAACACCATCGAGCTAGTCTTTGGCGGATACAAACGGTTCAAGACAAGACAATGACCTCAAAGCTGCAGACGCTGTTCGCCGGCCTAAGTATGGCGGCCAGTCTCCTGGTCTACGTCGTAAATCAGCAGACGCGATCGGCAGTGATCGAAATAGAGGTTGAAATGATGGACCGTATGGAAAACCTTCGTCAGCAGAATGACCGCATCTATCCCCGGCGGGAATACTTCGACGCACTGGAACGCCGGGTAACGTCCCTGGAGTCACGGCATGATCGATCTTTCAACCGATAGCCTCATCCCGCAAGCCTACAATCAGTTCGAGCAGGGCTATCCCGCCGCGGTCCTGGCAGGCATGCCGGAACTGCGCGGCGCGGCGAACTACGAACATTTCTGGCTTGCCGTTCCCGACGGCCGGAACTCCAGCATCGCTGCGCGCGGCACCTTCGACACGCGCGTCAAACTGGCCGATTACGCCTATGTCGTCGCCATCAGCGGATACAGCGCCCAAGCCGCAAGCTGCAAGGTCCAGATCACCGATCTCGGCACCGGCGCGGCGTTCTTCTCAAAACCTGTGCAACTCCTCAGCGCTTCCGGCGGACCTGGCAGCACGTCCGGACTCTCAAACATCCTGTGGTTCCTTCCGCGCCCACGCCTGGTTCTGCCGCCGGCGGAACTCTCCATTCAGATTCACAATCTGGCCACCGTCGCCAACACAGTGCAGCTTGTACTTCACCTGGCGCAACCCGCCAATGGGAGGCCCCGCCCATGAATCTCGGATTGCTTGTCGCCGGCCGCGTCGTCTTCGACAGCAACGGCCGGTTAGTTGTCTTGGACGATGGAACGATGGCGCAAAGCCCGCTCCTGCCGGGCGCATCTTTTGTTGAGAACCCCGCGGCCGCCGGAGGTTCGGATTACTTCACCGATTGGCTATACGGCATTGGCGCTTCCGTCACTCCGGAGCGTTTAGCCAATCATGGCGACATTTCGCCCTTGGAGCCTTTCGTCAGTCCCTACGAAAACATCCATCTCGAAGGCCCCGGCAACAGTTTCAACCTCATGCTGATCGACATTGCGATCGCGGCTCAGAAAGCCGTGCGGCCGAAAGGCACTTCCTGGGGCGCGGCGGCCGGCGGCGGAATCGCGGCCGGCTCTCCGCCGTGGGAAGTGATGCCGCCGAACGGACGCCCCTTTCACTATCAGCAGGCGGTGAGCTGCCCGGCACTTGGCACAAATGACTTCGCCGTCATCAGCTTCGTGATACCGACCGGATGGAATGCCGCCATAAAGGCGATCGCCAACCTTTATACGTCCGCCGGATTCGTCGAAGGGTCCAACGATCTGATTTGGCGTATCGACGTCGACGGCGTCTACCTCCCCGGCTTCGACAGCATCACCACCACGCTCGGCAGCACGGATCAAAGCCGCCGCCTGGAGGGCGCAATCCTCGCCAAGAGCAACGAGCTGGTCCGCTACACGGTAAGCGTTGCCGCCGCCGCCAGTATTCCCGTGGGCGCCGGGAATAACGTCATCTGCGCCATTGACGGCTGGTTCTATCCGGAGTCTTAAATGCGAGCGATCCTCTTATTCCTTATCCTTTTCAGCGCGGCGGCCGCCCAGCAGCGTAAACAGACCGTCTTCCAAAAGGCCTTCAACGGAATCACGGCCGTGCAGGCCTCCGCGCCGCTGCCCAACATCGGCCAGACGATGCATGTGATTACGGTACTCTTCCCCGCCGAGGCCTCCGCGGTGAGCGGCATCCAAGTGCGGCTCGAAGCCAGCTACGACAACACCACTTACTTCCCCATTTCCGCCGACGTCACCAGCGCGCCGCTTGTTGGCGGGCAGGTCTATAACATCCAAGTCGCATACGGCCCGTGGCCATACGTCCGCGTCCGGACGCTGCTCAGCACCGGCGCGAAGCTGATGACCGTTCAGTACGCCGGTACCGGCATTCCAACCGTGCCGGCAATCAATCAGAAGTCCGACAGGTTTATTCTATGAAGCCACTCTTCTTTTCCTGCCTGGTGGCGGTCGCGCTCTTCGGCCAGCAGAATACGGTCTTCCGGCGCAATGTGTTCCAGGGCATCACCACCGCCCAGGCCTCCGCCGCCATGCCCAACATCGGGCAAGCCGTTCATATCTTCACTCTGATTTATCCAGCGGCTGTGGCGGACGTCACCAGCTTCACCTTTCGAGTGGAGGCCTCCTACGACAACACCACTTACTTTCCGATCAGTGAAGACATCACGGAAGCCAAATACAACGGCAGCTTCGCTTATGCCATCTCCCGCTGCAATGGCGTCTATCCCTACGTCCGCTTTCGCCTAGTCACCGCCAACGCTTCGAACGCGCTCACTGCCCACTACACCGGCTCCCTGCAGCCGATCGGCATTGTGAAATTCCAGACGGATCGTTACGTGGCGCAAAGTCCGCTAGCCGGCCCTACCGTGGAAGGGCTGGCGTTGAATATCAGCGGAGAATACTACGTTTACGGCCGCCGCATGACACCCATCGTCACCACCGACTGGACTTCCGTCAATCTCACCGGGACTACGACCCGCACGGATCAGACCGGCGCCATCACCATCGACAACGGCGCCAACAACCGCTTCGAAGGCGTTTGCCGGTCATTGCCCGCGGCGCCCTATGTCATCCGCGCCCACTTCATCCGACGTTCAGGAAGCGCGGCGGGCGACAACTTGAACCAGACGGGAATTGCGCTTCGCAATAACTCCAGCGGCCTGTTCGTCATCTGGTACTGGGAGACGACATCGAGCTTCCGCTACTCCAAATGGAACAGCTTCGCCGCGGCCAATTCCGACTACTTCGCCAACCCCGGCCGCGACACGGAGCCCATCACCTCCATTCAATGGACTGACGACAACACGAACCGTGATGTCCGGATCTGGGATGGATTTGGAGCCTACAAGATCTTTGTGGGAACGCAGGAAACCAGACTGCGCACAGACTTTGTCACGCCCGATCAGGTTTGCTTTCTGAACAACGGACCGAACGGCAACTACCGCACCCGGGCAACTCTTGTTGGCTACGACGTTAATCCGACATGGTGAACAAGCAAACTGTCGCCCACCTTGGAACTGCCGCTGCTGTCAATCCCCAGGGCATCCAGGGCATCTTCACTTGGCTCAGCAAACATTCCGACCTGGTCGCGGCGGCCGCCGCTTTCGCCGTGATTTACTTCCTGCTCATTCGAAAGCAATAACCCATGCGATTCACTCTCAACCGAAACAAATTGCTGGCCATCGGCATTATCACGATCCAGCTCCTGGCCCAATCCAGCCAAGAACTCAGCGGCAAGGAAAAGCTAGCAGCAACGATGGCGCTAGCGGCGGCCGCCGCCGCACTCCAGATCATCGCCCACTCACGCAACCCCGACGGTTCCGACTCCAGAGAGCCGTGGATTCCAAAAGAAGAAAAGAGAAACTAATGGTCACAAAGCAACTCGCTACTACTCCATCCAGCGAAGAAGAAAACATTCGGACCGCGCTGCTGCAAGCGCTGCGCGCCGGCAACCCGGACTATAACGTTTCGCTGAATGACACGTTCCGGTTTCGCGAACACCTCGCCGGACTCGGCATGCGGATTGACGCCATTGTCGCCAACCCCACCGTCAGCGGCGGTCTGCTGGCCGACTTCATCAGCGAAGACGACCTTCGGAACGCAAAGGTGGATCCCGATATTCCCCTGAATCTTAACGGCCGTTTTCAGGGCGGCGCCGACTGGCATAACGTCGGCCTGATGCGGAAGATGCTTCGGCCAGGAACCACGACCGCGTTCCGCTCCTTGTTCGCCGATGTCTACGGCGCGGCGGATCCGGCGGGCCGCTCGGCCTCGGATCTGATGCTCAGCCTGGAACACGTCCAGGCAGCGCTCCGGAAATATCTCGCTCAGGACTAACTATGGGCCGGACCCTCTTACTCTTCTTCACCGCGCTTGCCGGCTGGGCCCAGACCTCCATTCCCGTCCAGCAGGTTCGCGGCATCACCTCCGCCAGCGGCCAGGTATTCGTCACTCTTCCCAACGGAGCCGTAAGCCAGGCGCTGTTGGACGCGGCCTTCACGATCGACGCGTCCGGAGCCCGGCCGGTTCTCCGAATCTCCCTGCCGGCAGGTGTCAGAGTGGCGCGTGTCAAAGTGGTGGCCGGCGCCGCGGCGCCGCAAAGCTACCAGCTTGCGGCGCCCGGCGTCACTGCCGTGAATACACTGGTCTACCGCAACGGACTACTGCAGAGCGAAGACGACGACTATAGTTTCATCGCCGGCGCGGCCGCCGGAACCGTAACGTTCAACAGCAATTCGGCCACGATCGTGCAAACTGGCGACATCATTCAACTCGTTGCCATTCTCTAAGGGCATGAGGCGGCAGATCCGCGAGCTGATAGAGGCGGCGAGAAGGCGGCGGACTGAGCGCAGTCAGCCCGCCGCCCGGAAGATGGAGCTTCCCGCCGCCATTTTTCTGAAGGCCGCTCAAATGCGGCTTCGACGTAGACAACGTCTCGCATTGAGACAGCACCGGACCTGGGTCAGATCGATCGAACAATTCGTCGAGCACCATCTTCTCTACCCCAAGTCCTCGCTGAATCCACGAGCGTGCTTTTCCATTCGGCGCCGCCGCGGGGCAAAGGCCTCGGCAGGCTAATCGACCATCACCCACACGGCGGCGATCGCCACCATGGCCACGCTGGCGTAGATCAGCATTTCATTGCTTGCCCAGCCGCCTTCTTCTTCCGGCAGCGGCGCCCAGGTCGGACCCGGCGACGACTCCGGCCACAGCCCCGTACGCTCGGACTGAAAGGAAGTGATGGGCTGATTCACGGCGATCCCGGCGCGGCCGCCGACGAATCGCGCGTAGTTCGCCGGATCGTTGCTGTCGGCCGAAGGCGCGTATCCCGGATAGACGCCCGGCTTCCCGCCGAAGAACTCCTCCAGCGTAAGGCCGCGATTGACGTTGAGCTGGATCTGTTTCCGGAGCGCGGCCCAGCCCTCCTCCGGCGAGTCGAAGACGGCGTAGCCATTCTTTACGGGGTTCGCCCCCCAGCTCCGCAGGTTCCCAGGGTTATTGTTCCGCTGGGCGATCGTGTTGGGCTTGAAGAAGCCCTCCATGGTGGCAATGCTTTGCGCCAGGTTGTCGAGCAGTTCCATGGAAGGAGTATAAGGCCGAACACCCGATTTATGGCTTAATCTTTCCTCGATCAATCAGAAGTTTCAGCAGCTTATCGTACGAAAGCGAGCAGCGAATCAGTTCTTGAAACTCAGACAGTTTCAGCGCAAGCTGTTTCGCCATTCGCCCTTGCAAGTAGTTATCGATCTCGTGACGACCGTGGCTAATGTAAGTCTCCGCTTCAGTCTCCTGCCCACTCCGCACCAGGCTGAAGAAAATGTGATGCGATCGCGAATCGGAAACAAATCCCTTCCGGAGAAGCGCCCGCTTGACCTCGCCGGATTGAAACGCACTCACGCCACGATTTCCTCGAGCGAAAAGGACTCCTGAAACCGCCGCTTTATTTCCAGCGCGCCCCGAGTTGCCCCGCCTGGCTCCATCGCCAGGAACCGCTCGTAGGTATGCAGTAGAACATCGCGGAAATATTCTCTGGACTGGTCGAAGTCCTTTTCAGCGGCCCAGACTTGAAAATCATCCAGCTCGTGAACCCAATACCCTTTTTCCCGGTAGACCTTCACCTTCATCGGGTTCTTTGCCCGCCGGATCACTCGTCCAAATTGAAGGCCGGTGACGTGGCAGTCCCGCTTCTGCGCCGCCGTCCGGATGGAATTCGGAATTCGCAGGATAACGTGGTCGCCGGTCCGTTCTTCGTCCTCGCCGTACACGCGAATTTTCCGGTTGATCTGTGCCAGTGGCATGACTTCAGTTTACTCGTTTCCCTTCGCCGTTCCGCCGCCAACGATCATTTGTCCTCAGTTTGAAACTTTGCTCAGCGAGCCGCACTAATCACAAGGGGAGAGCCCGCCGTGAATTACGATCCAGCCTGTTTGCGACGATCGCGGGCTTGGCGGGCATGACGGTTCAGCGCGTGTTGCACCAGGTCGATTGACGCTGGCTCTCCTTCCCGCAATAGGCCTACAAGCTTGCCGCACCAGGCCAGCTCCTCTTTCGTGGCCCCGGCCAGTTCGGCCGGCGGTGGATCCGCCGCAGTCGGTTCTCCCTTTTCCAACCAAATGTGGAGGGCTTGCTCGACAGCGAGTTGAATGCTCCTGATTCGGCGGCGAGCGATAGCTATCCTGACTGATTCGTGTAGCTCAGGCGAAAACCTTAGGGTTGTGCTAATTAACTCAGGCATTTTTTTAAGTGGCCGCAGCGACACCAATGGCCGTTTGGCCGCATACTGGCCTTGCAGCGTAAGTGAAGATGTTCACCTATATAAAGCAACAACGCAACCTACAGAAGTTCCGCCGGATGCGCGGGGCGCAAGCGACGACCGCGCGGGAACTCGGCGTCTCGCCCTCCTTTGTATGTGACGTGCTCAAAGGGGGAAAACAGTCGGAACGTGTGTGGGCGAAATACACGGAAGTACTGGCCCGAAAGAATGGGGGGCGTAATGCCGCGTGAACGCGATCCGCTGGCCGAGATTTGCCTGCTCGTACTGAATGAACGTGAACTACGCGGCCGCGGCGCGGCCGTGGACGAACAATGCGACGCGATTGAACGATCAATCGATGGCCGGCATGTGGAAGCCTTGCTCGACTTTGCGCAAGCAATCAAGGCACGGATAGAAATGCGCGAAAGGCGCGAAATGAAACAACCAGCTCAAGCTGACAGGAGACTTCAATGACCGTCGCACGCTATGACGAGATTGCCGCGCTTCGATTTGAAATCAAGGTATGGCGATTCACCACTTACTGCTTTCTGGGATCCTCCCTCGCCTTCCTGGCTAACATCCTGATCGGAGGGTTCCGTGGCTAAGTCGCAGAACCTGCTGCTGCAGGAGGCATTCGCGTATCACATCGCGATTCACTTCCGCTGTGGCGACGCCACGATCCGGGAGTTTGAAGAAAAACTGAAACCGGCTAACGTCGCCGCGCTCCGGAACTTCGCCAATCAGATTCAATGCAAGCTGCAAGCGCGCGGCGCGGGCGCACGGGCGGGGAGCGTGCAGTGATGTCCGACTACCGTTCCCTGACGCACACGCTGGGCGAAATACTGATCGACCTTTCCCTCTCGAATAACATCCCGGGCGCGATGTTTTCCAAGGTGATGGAAGCCCCGAATCTCAACGGTGAGTATGTCGCCCAGCTTCACCGGCTGGCCGAACACATGGGCCTATGCATCCGCGCACGCGATGCGTGGAGGGGCGAATGAACGAACTTTCCTGCGCGGTCCAGAACCTGTTCGGCGTTGACGATCTGACGGCCTTTCGCATGTCCGCGCTGAACCTCATGGACAATAAAATCCGCGCCGTTTCGGATAAGGAAATCGAACTTCTCAATAAGTGGGTGGGCGGCGTGTTCGCGATCGTCGAACACGAGCGGCGCCGGAGAAAGGCGTGATCTCGGCGATGGCGATTGCCGCTCACTTGCCGCACTGGACGCCGGCTTCCAACGGCCGGCACGGCGTCCAGTTGCGCTGTGTGCGGGTATTTGGCCGGTACCGGGTGATCTGGGAATGCGAGGGCCGCGCGGGCTTGGCGAAGGGGACGCGCGAAGCCATCGCCCAGGCATCCCTCATCCCGCCGGAACCGCCGCCGCAAACCGTCGCTGTGCAACTTGTCCTATGGAAACTCCAGAAACACAATCGATTTCGCTACAAGCACTGAGCGCTTGCTGGAAGCTGATTGAAAAGCACCGGCGCGGGCGCCGGGCGGCGAATGCGATCGCCATTGCGGAGGCGGTGGCGATCCTAATCCTTTTGATCGAACTTTATCGAAAGATGTAATGAACAACTTTGGAACAGACCTGAACGAAAATGACCTGGCGAAGCTGGAAGCCGCATGGATCCCGGCCGAGCTGGCCCGGCTGGCGATGCTACGGCGAGTCAGCAGCCTGGATGGCGCCCAGATGATGGGCCGGAAGCATGGCGACAATTGTGCCGGCATCATCTTCCCTTACGTCTGGCCCGGCGAAAGCAGCGGACGGGCGGATCGCCTTCGCCGCGACACGCCGGACGTGAAGATGGAAGGCGCCGAGCGGAAGGAAACGGGTAAGTATCTGTCACCGGCAGGTACCCCCAACATGCTCTACTTCTTTCCCGGCACGCCGGCCGCCTGGTTGAGGGATGCCGATCTTCCGGTTGTCATCACCGAGGGCGAAAAAAAGACGCTGGCGCTGTGGCGTCTGGCGTGGCATGAACTGAGCGATGGAAGCGAACAGGCGCGGTACCTGCCCATCGGGTTAAGCGGAGTGTGGAACTGGCGCGGGACTGTCGGCAAAGAGTCCGGACCAAACGGGGAACGGGTGGCGGTGAAGGGCGTCATTCCGGACTTCGGGCGGATTGAATGGAAAGAGCGGAAGGTGGTGCTTCTCTTCGATGCCAACGTGAAGAGCAACGAAAGCGTACGGGCGGCGCGGACGGAGCTGGCCCGGCACCTGATCCATGAATGCGGGGCGCATGTCTACTACGCGGATCTTCCGCCGCGCGAAGGCGTCAATGGCGTTGACGATCTGCTAGCGGCCGTGGGACCGGCGAAAGTGCTGCAGATTCTGAACAAGGCCAAAGAGGCCAGAGTGAAGGAAAAGCGGACGCCGGCGGAACTGCTGAGCCGGTTGTACGAAGGGACGGAGTTTTTCCACGCGGCTGATCAGACGCTGTATGCAACCGTCCAGGTGGACGATCACAAGGAGACCTGGCCGCTGAAGTCCCCGACGTTCCGGAGCTGGCTGACCCGGCGCTTCTATGCCGATCAGGGCAAGCCGCCGACGAAGCAATCCTTGGACGAGGCCATCTATATGTGCGATTCCATGGCGCGCTTCGACGGTCCGGAACACGAGACGAGCCTTCGGATCGCAAAGGTGCAAGGCAACCTATACCTGGACCTCTGCGATCCGAAGTGGCGGACGGTTGAGATATCCCCGACCGGGTGGCGGGTGACGCAGGATGCGCCGGTACGGTTTCGCCGGCAACCGGGGATGCTGGCGTTGCCGCATCCGCTATCCGGCGGAACCATTGAGGAGTTGCGTCCCTTTCTCAACGCCGAAGACGAAGAGAACTGGATCCTGATGGTGGCGTGGCTGATCGGGGCGCTGCATCCGGCCGGGCCATATCCGCTGCTGGTGTTACAGGGCGAGCGGGGCAGCCGGAAAAGCTCAACGGCCAGGTTCCTCCGGTCGCTGGTTGATCCTTCCTCTGTGCCGATCCGGGCCGAACCCCGGGAGGAACGTGACCTAATGATTTCAGCGCACAACGGCTGGGTGATCGCCATGGACAATTTGTCGGGAACCAAACATTGGATCTCAGACGCCTTGTGCCGGCTGTCGACGGGCGGCGGGTTTTCGGTTCGACGGCTGCACAGCGACGATCAGGAGATGCTGTTTCAGGCCAAGCGCCCCATGATCCTGAACGGTATCGACGACATGACGACGCAACCCGATTTGCTGGACCGGTCGCTGGTTCTATCCCTGAGTCAGATGAAGGCGAAATATATACAAGAGGAAGTCCTGCGGCCGGCTTTTGAGGAGGCGATGCCGCGCGTCCTGGGGTGCTTGCTGGACGCGGTCGCAATCGGTCTTCGGCGCCAACATCAGGTTCAAATTCCAGACATGCCGCGGATGGCCGATTTTGCGTCCTGGGTGGTCGCCTGTTCGCCGGGATTGCCGTTTACGGCCGCCAAGTTTCTGAAGACCTATGGGACCAACCGCATTGAGGCCCTGGATACGACCATCGAGTCCAGTCCGGTGGCGAAAGCGGTACTAGGACTTGTTACGTCAACCCCCGAGTGGCAGGGAACGTCGACTGAACTATTGAGCGCTCTCGAAAAACATGTTCCGGACCGTCGCCGAGCGCTTGCTTCCTGGCCAAAGGAGGAGCGCTACCTTGGGAACATACTGCGCCGCATCGTTCCCGTTCTCCGGCAGGCGGGCGTCGAAATTGAGTTCGTCCGGCAAGGGAAGTTCCGGACGCGAATGATTTTTATCACAACTACCCCAGAACAGACGGAAATGCTTGTCCGCCATGTCCGCCTGTTCGTAACTCCTTGAAAAAGAAGATAAATCATTACCACTTTCCAAAAACGCGATTTCGTCCGTCATTGTCCGCCATGTCCGCCGGGGGAATTCTGGCGGACATGGCGGACAATGACGGACGAAGGTGGGTGCCCGGCACTGTCCGCCTTAAGTGGTTTAATTTCATTTGCTTACAAAGGGCGGACAAGGCGGACAAGGAAATACACTCTATTGCCGGGGTTTTGCAGAAATTATTTTTTTTCGCGTGGAGGAAATTGCTGATGACCGCACGACAAGGCAAGGGGTGCATCTACCGCCGGGGGAAAATCTGGTGGGTGAAGATCACCGTGGACCGGGAAACGGTCTACGAAAGTACGGAGTCCACCGTGCGCGACGACGCCGTCCAGCTCCTCCGCCTCCGGCAAGGCGAGCTGGCCGCCAACGCCGTTCCCAGCTGGCTGAAGCCATCCGTCACCGTGGGGAAAGTTCTCGCGCTCGTCCCCAAGGATCTGAAGGCCTACCAGAGGAAGGACGTCAAGAACGTGGAACGGCAGATCCGCTTGCACCTGGATCCGGTCTTCGGGCAGGTCCCCGTGAAGCGGTTGAGCACCGCGAAGATTCAGGACTACATTGAGAAACGGGTGGAAGCGGGCGCCGCCCCCGCCACCATCAACCGGGAACTCTCCACGCTCATTCGCGGCTTGCGCCTGGCGCTGCAACAGGATCCCCCGCTGATCGGGCGCGAGTTCAAGATACGCAAGCTGAAAGAAGACAACATCCGGCAGGGTTATTTGAGCGAAGACCAGTACGTGGCGCTGCGCAAGGAACTGCCCGATTATCAGCAGCTCGCCCTGGTGATCGCCTACCACGTCGGGATCCGGCGGGGCGAGCTCCTGAACATCAAGTGGAGCCAGGTCGATCTGGACGGCGGAAAGATGCTGCTGCGGGGAAGCCAGACGAAGACCGGCCACGCACGAGTTCTGCCGATTTACGGCGAGATGGGAGCCTGGTTGAGTTTCGCGCGGGCGGAGCGGGATCTGAAATGCCCGGACCAGGAGTTCGTGATTACCAAGCGGTGCAAGCGCGTCGAATGGTTCTATGCGGCCTGGCGAACGGCGTGCGCGGCGGTGGGACTCCACGGCCTGCTTTTCCATGACCTCCGGCGCACGGCCGTCCGCAACATGCTGGACGCCGGCATTGACGAGAAGACCGTCATGCTGATCACCGGACACCGCACCAGGAATATGATCGACCGCTACAACATTCGCGGTGAAAAGGATGTCCTGGCGGCGGGCCAGAAGCTGGACGAATTTAAGAAACGGAAGGCGGAGGAGAAGGCAAAAGCGGTGAAGGACAGTTACAATTCCGGTGACAGCCGGTGACAGCCGCGAAAACCGCCGCCGGAAAGCCAATGAATATGGTGGGCCCTCCCGGACTTGAACCGGGAACCAACGGATTATGAGTCCCGTTGAAGGCTGTCTAGCCCGTAGTACTCCGTCCATCTTTTACTGAAAACACAAGACTTATACGATAGCTGGCGGCTGACGGTCCAGGTAGCACCGCCGTTGTCTATCGCGGTTGCTACCACGGTTGCTACCAAAAACGCCTGCCCTCCTCGCCGCCCGCCGCCCAGGTCGAGTTTCCGATCCACGCCGCGCCCGGCCCGGCCCCGGCCCCTAACAATTCTTGCCAGTCGCTCCAATGCGGAAGAACTTACCGCACCAAAATGCTAGTTGCAACCCCCAAAAATGGGTAGACCCATCAGACTACTCAGCCGCCTTCGCCGGCCGCCGCCGCCTTCTCGCGGGACTCACCAGCAGACGAAACCGGTCCCGGAATTTTTTCCGGAACCGGTTCGGGATCAACTGGCAAGTCCTGGTCATCTACAGGTTCCGGAATTTTTTCCGGAACCTTAGCGCCGACCTTCTCGCCCGGCTTTGCCTGTGTTACAGCCTGCCTTTCCTTCGCCTCGGCGGCCAAGCCGCGCATCATAACGCGCCCCCGATTCCGGGGACCGCCTTCCGGGCGTCATGCCACCGCCGAAATCGGGCCTCGCCGGCACGCATCGCGGCTGAGTCCATCTTTTCCTGAGCCATCGCCCAGGCGTGCTCGATTGCAAGATCGATGGTGTCTCCATTCGCCAGAGAGGTTTGAGCGCACTCGAAAAAGGCCTGTACTGCCGCGTCGTATTGAGTAGTCATTTTCTTTATCCTTGTGGTGGGTTAGCGGGCGAGGAGCGCCCGGTGGGTTAGCGTGCTGCACGCTAGATGTCGATGTCTTCGATATGCTCCACAGCCAGCTCCGCCGCAACAGCTGAGATGATATTCTGCGGGGCAAATGGGATGTTGTCTGACTGGTGATCCCGAAACTCCTCAAAAGTCTCGAATACATCCAGGTCGCCGCCATCATTCTTATCGTCCCGGATATAGACGGCGAGCGATCCCTTAGCCGTTCGCGCTACTGAAAACGTCATGCTACCGGCCCAAAAGACTCCATCGCCATCATTCAACGGCTGAAGGCCCTCAAAGAGCCAGTATCCTTTGAAGGACTTTTGGCGGACACGATCTCTATCAGCGTCATCAAGTACATCAATGACAATCCTGTCGAAACCATTCGCGTCCATTTCCTTAATCGCTAGCGCCTCGGCCAGCTTCCTTTCTAGGCAATCGTTAACGATTGACCCCATGCTCTCGCCTAGCTTCTCTTTTGCGTCATCCCAAGTGGCCACGGCCGACTCGGGAAGGTAGATAGTTTTTTGTGCCATGACCTAAGGCTATCACCTTTGATAGCAAGTGCCAACATTATATTTCAACACATGTATTGCCAATTCAGCCATATTGAGAATTTCCTATCGGTTGTGTAGTACTAAGACGGTGGGAGTACTATGGTTTTGGGTGAAATCCGGTACAACGGTACAGAACGGTACAAGAATTGACCATAGCTCCCTCGTGAATTTTTTGAAACTCAAACCAATAGGTAAAACGTGTCCCGCCGTGTCCCGTTGTCCCGTTTTTACGATCATGCTTTGAGTCCGATCCCTTCCCAAGCTCTGGTAGCGCCGTCTGCTTTTCTACATTTCCGGCAGCCGCCCACGCTTCCAAATACCGCTCCCGCCACCAATTGATCGCATCGCGCGGCGCCTCCGGCATCAGGTCGGACGGCGGTGCTTTTTTTGCAGTCGTGCCATTTTATGGTTTCCTTCCGTTCGTTTTTGGTTCCTTCGCCACGTCCGCTAAACCCAAAATCCTCCAGGCGCGGGCGAATGCCGC
>ENA-ORBV01003920-ORBV01003920.1-microbial-mat-metagenome-genome-assembly--contig:-NODE-3920-length-29177-cov-13.710481_pt1 | contig 29177 bp, 22 predicted proteins | sample MGYA00237777_ERZ505514 | MGnify/ENA primary metagenome ERZ505514 (study PRJEB26160, sample SAMN06269048) | microbial mat metagenome | isolation source: Oligotrophic lake microbial mat | place... | reverse complement strand
GGTGTGGGGCACTTTGGCTGGGACGTCACAACTCTTGGACGTCACCGTCGTTGCCCCGGGGTCGCGGCGGCGGCGATCTTCTGAACGGACCTCGTGGGCTCACGGCACGCGGGGGGAACCGATCCGCCGGGTCTGGATCGATGCTCCTCCCTTCTTGAGGAACACGTCCTGCGCGCCGACGTTGCCGATGACGACCCAGTAGTTGATGTCAGCCTTTGCCAGGTTATCGGGGTCGTTGACGTCGCTCTCGGTCGCCTGCCAGGCGTTCTGCGGATCGGTCTGGTTCGGGCCTGGCTGCTCGATGTTCAACTGCTCGATCGAGAAGCCGTGGGCGCCACTTACCGTCACGCTATGGACGTTCCGGCAGCACGAAACCCGGGCAAATCGCGACGCATGATGCGCGGCCGCAAAACGGAGGCCGTGGATATTGCTTCCGATGACGATGTTGTCGCCGTCGGTGTGCTCGTTCACCACGATGCCGGTGTCGTAGCCGGTGACGGTCACGTTCCGCAGGACCGTCCACGCGGCGTTGTTGGCAGCCGGCGTGATCAGGCCGGCTGTGCCGTGGACCGGCTCGGAGGCCCGCACGTTGTAGACGCCGGTATTGATGAAGACATCCTCGAGCTTGCACTGGAGCGCCGACCCCAGATCGACGCCGCCGATGCGAGGGTTGTCAGTCGTACGAATGTCGAGATTGCGGATCACGACATTGACCGCCGAGAACCCCCCGTAGAGCGACGCCGGCGATGGGAGGGCCGTGATGACCGCAGGGCCCTGCTCGTCGGTGCACTTGAGAATCGTGCCGTGATCCTGGAGTGGGAACGAACCGATCGTGCCAAAGACATGGGTCGGCGGGCGCCCGCCCACGATCTCCACCGTGATCCAGCTTGGCAGCGGTCGCGACACCGGTGGAATGATGATCCTGCCGCGAAAGACACCCTCCGGCAGTTCCATCCGCCCACCACCCGCCTGGATCAGCGCCTCGAGGCAGGCGGCGAAGGCCTGGGTGTTGTCTGTCTTGTCATCCCCCACCGCGCCATAGTCCAGCACGTTGCATACCCGCGATCGTGCGCTGGGCGGCGGCTCCGCGGCGGTCGCGCTCAAGCCCGCGACGACGCTCAGCACGATGGCCGCGCCCAGGCCGCAACTCATGGGACCGTGAACCGGGTCTTGGCTTCGATCACTCTGCATCATGAACCCACCTTCCTGAACAGATCGAATGGCCGAGATTCCCACGGCCCGGCATGTCAGCTTCTGCACTGGCAAGGTTACCCGACAAGCCTCGACGGTCGCTCGCTGCGGCATTGGCTTGACTGCCCCTGGTTCACGCGCGACACTTGAGCTTCCGACTGTTCGGGCGATTAGCTCAGTTGGTTAGAGCACTAGCTCGACAAGCTAGGGGTCACAGGTTCGAGTCCTGTATCGCCCACTGATGAAACCGCTGCACCACCCGCCTCTTTGCGGGTCCTATAGGCGACGATGGCGAGCGGCAGGCGTGCCGGTCGTGGGCCCAGTTGCCACTTCCGTTCCCTGTCACTGCGGCGGGGCAGCGGGCGCGAAGCGGGTTTCCACCGGGTCGTAGACGATCCGCATGCCGATCGCCGTGTTGATCCGCAGCGCCGCGCGGCGGAGATCGAGCAGGGCGTCACGATACTGCCGCACGACGTCGACGTATTCCCGTTGCGACTGGAGATACGCCAGCATGTCGGCCTGGCCCCCCTGCACCTGGGCGAGCGTGAGGTCGCGAATCCGACGCGCTCGGGGGACGATCGTCGTTTCGAGTCGCTCGGCCCGCTTTCGGGCTACGTCAACCTCCGAGGCAACCTGACGCACCTCCATGTCGATCCTCCGACAGAGCTGGTCCAGCTCGATCTCCGCCTGGGAGCGGCTTGCCTCCGCACGGCGAATGCTTCCCTGGTTGCGGTTGAAGAGTGGAACGCTCGCCATCCCGCTGACGCCCCATGAAGTCGCGTTTTGGGCACCCAGGGCGGTGTTGTCCACCATGCCCCACGGCGTGTAGAGCACGAACACGTCGGGGTACCGCTCCTTGACGGCCAGCTGAACCTCCGCTGAAGCCCGTTGCACCCCGAGCGAGAAGGCCTGGATATCGGGTCGGTTCTGCCGCGCCACCTGCACGAGCTGGTCCGCAGGAGGAATCGCGTTGGTATCCGTGTGGAGCGTGCCGCGAATGTCGAACGGCACCTCGCCCGGATCTGGCAGCATCGTCACGAGTGCCAGCCGCTGCTTCGCCTTGGCAAGCGCCACGGCGGCTTCGGCGCGGGCAATGTCAGCAGCATCCAGCTGGAGATCGATGCGATCGAGCTCGAGACTGCTGAGCTCGCCTCCGCGGACGAGCCGGTCCACGGTACCGCGGACCTCACCCAGCCCGACAATGCTGGATTCGACGTACCTGAGCGTCTCCCGGGCCGCGAGGACGTCGGTGTAGAGCGTGTAGAGCGCGTCGATCTCGAGACGCACGGCATCCTGGTATTGGGCGTGGATCACGCTCTTCGCCCGCTGGGCAGCGATGATGCGATAGCCGCGCTTGTTGTTGACGTCAAAGGGCTGGATGACCGTCACCGAATACCCCGGCTCCCCAGGCCGCTCTGGCGAGTAGCTGCCATACGGCACGCTGTCGACACTCCCGAAGACGGACGGGTTGCCGCGAAGCCCAGCGGTTAGCACGTCGGCATCGGCCTTGCGGATCTCCTGAAAGCGAGTCTGGAGCGACTGGTTCCGCTCGATGGTCAGCGTGATCACCGACTCGAGCGTCAGGCCATCGGGAGGCCCGGCGTCTTCGTGGGACGGAATCTCGAGAGGCCCGCCGGCTGGCAGGGCCGCAGGCGTGCGCGGAATCGGCGTCGGAATCGCCTCCACGCGTGGCCTCGCCATCGCCGTGGCAATCGGATTGGCGGCGGCCGCGAGCACGTCCCGATTGCGAGTGAACGCATGAGCGGCCCCTGGCACAGGCTCAAGGCCAGGGACAGCCTCGCCCGGCGGGATGACCAGGCGGTTGTAGTCGGAGCCGGGGCCGCGGTCGCCGGCCGCCCGTTGACTCTCCACCGCTCGCTGCCCGGAATTCAAGACGATGAGATCGTCTGCGAGCTGCTTCTGCGCGAAAGCCACTTCCGGCAACGCACACACCGAGACGGTCGCCACGAGGAGCACCGCCGCACGCAGTTTCCGGTCGATCGGGTCAAGCGCCATCGTCGTACCTACAGCCCTAAGGCTTCACGCTTTCGCCGCTCGAAGCGACCCCATCGCATCACTCCTACGATCGGCATTCCCGGCGCTTTCGCTTGAATCGGAGCAGCCCGCACAGCCGTTTTCGCCCGTAAGGGCCGGCCGCCTGCAAACACGGTGCGCGCGTGGCCCGCGACGCCTCGGCGTTTGACCGCCGGTCTTGCGCCTGCGTAAGATGGGGTCTGCGACGTGTTTTCTGTTTGCGTTGAGTTCGCCACATGAGCCGTCTTTTCCTCATTGCATGCTTCAGCCTGACGTCGGTCTTCGGACCGCTCACGTGCTGCTGCAATGCAAAGGCGGCCGTTTCCAAGGTGGCTGAATCTCCATGCTGCCACGGGCAGGCGGACTCGGCCCCCCTGCACCATGAGCACCATGAGCACCATGAGCACCATGAGCACCATGAGCACGATGGCCGTGAATGCCCGTGCGGACGGCATCACGCGTCCGTCTTGTCGGCGGCCGTCACCGAAACCGTCCATGTCCATGCTGTCGACATGCAGATCCAACACTGGCTCGTTCCATCGATCGTGACGCCGACCGTAGCCCAACTCGATGGCGACGCTGCGTCACTCGTGGCACACTCAATACCAAATGCTCTGTTTGGCAGGGCGATGCTGCGCGCCTATCAAGTGATGCGCTGCTAGGCATCCTTCTCCGCAGACGAGCCATTCTTGCTCGTCGCCTGCCTGCTTTGTGGCCCCATGGCCACGAATCCCTTGCCGCTTGTCGGTTGCATTCAACCCTCACGGCATCTTGGACACGCGATCGGAGCGCTCGACGGCGCTTCCGTCGCACGGATGAATCCCTTCATACCCACTCAGGAGTCGAATCATGGTGCGCCCCATTTCCCCCATCAGCAGCATGTGGATGCCGCTTGCCGCCTTGCTGATCGCGGTTGGCTGCTCGGCCTCAACCCCCATTGCGTCGGTAGACAAGCCAACGACGCAAAAGCCCGCTCCAGCGAGCGATCATGCCCCCAACCCAGGAACGGCACCCACACCGACCGACGGCGAGCACGGCCACGTGGCCGGCGCCCACGGCGGCATCATCGTGTCGCTCGGCCGTGACAGCTATCACGTCGAGGCCATCGTCACGAGCGCGGGAGAGATCCAGTTGTACACGCTCGGGAACGACGAAACCCGGGTGATAGACATCGCAGCCCAGACTCTCGTCGCGTACGTGAAGCAGACGGGCGGTTCTGATTCCGTGTCGGTCGACATCACGCCCCGCCCCCAGCCTGGAGATGCCGAAGGCAAGGCGTCCATGTTCGTCGCCACCCTTCCTGAATCGCTGATCGGCAGGAGCATTGACGTCACCGTGCCGAACATCACGATCCAGGGCGAGCGATTTCGTCTTGGCTTCACCACCAAGTCCGATGAGCATGGCGCGGGTGCCATGCCTGCCAAGGTAGCCTCGGACGAAGAACGAGCGTTGTATTTGACTCCCGGCGGTCTCTATACCCAGGCAGACATCATCGCCAACGGCAATGTCACGGCATCGCAGCAGTTTGTTGGCTTTCAAGCGTCCCATGACTTGAACCCCAAGGTGGGTGACAAGATTTGCCCCGTGACCCTCACCAAGGCCAATCCTGCATGCACTTGGATCGTGGCTGGAGAGACCTATGAATTTTGCTGCCCGCCCTGCGTCGATGAGTTTGTGATCATGGCGAAAACCAGGCCAGACGAACTGAAGCCGCCTGGTTTCTTCGTCAAGCGTGAGGCGGCCCAACTTGAGAACAAATAGCGTCCGTACCCTTTCGCAGTTTTTCTTTTTCACCATTTCTGGAGAAGCACCATGAACACTCGCCGCTCCCTGATGATTGCTTCGCTGATCGCCTGTGCATCAGTCCTCACCGTCCCGATTCGGGCGGCCGAGCCAGCACTCACGGAGATCAGCGTGGAGGGAATGCACTGCGGTGGCTGCGCCATCAAACTGACCCGACTGCTGGAAGCTGTGCCGGGGGTCCACACGGCCAAGGTTGATGCGACAACAGGGCTCGCTGTCGTGACTCCAAAGCCTGATCCAGCACCGTCGCCGCGGGCGTTGTGGGAAACCGTCGAAAAGGCTGGGTACAAGCCAACGAAGCTTGTGGGGCCTGCCGGAACGTTCGAGACCACGCCATCCTCGTGAGTGCCACGGGCAAGGTCGCATCATGGGTCTACCAGTGAGGGCCATCATCATGTTCTTGAACGACTGTGGTCACGCCCTCGCAGGACGTGGGACGGCTCGGCGTGTTCATCGGTCGGCCACTTGGAAAAAAGCCATGGAGGGCTTTTTCCACGGGCTGGTCGCTGCCGTTCTGGTCGTCGTGGCACTCGTGGACAGCCCTGCGCGGTCCCACGAGGGGCACGCGCCGCTGCCGACTAAGGGCGTGGAAGTTGACATCGAGAAGGGAGTTTTGACGCTGAGCCCCGAGGCCCAGAAGTCACTGGGACTCCAGACCGCAGCCGTCGAGGCCCGAGCCTTGGAAGAGTCGGCGCTTGCGTATGCGACGCTCGTGACGCCGTGGCATCAGCAATACTTCGTCACGTCCCTCCTCCCGGGCCGGATCGCCGCCTTGCACGTCCGTACCGGTGACACCGTCACACCCGGCCAACTGCTTGCAGAGATCGCTAGTGCCGAGCTCGACCGCCTCCAGCTCGAGCTCCGCACGGCCGAAACCGCGCTACGCCTCTCATCGCGCCAGGCCGCGCACCTCCAAGGCCTAGCAGAACGTCAGGCGATTCCGGTACGCGACTCCATCGAGGCCGCGGTGCTCGTTCAGCAGAACCAGAACGCTCTGCGGGTTGCTCGAGCGAAGCTTCGCAGTCTCGGCATCAGCGACGCGGCAATCGATGCGTCACTGGCGGCCACATCCCCCGCATCACCGCTGGTGGCGCCGATCGTGAGCCCGATTGAAGGGACGGTGAGCCATACGGATCTCGCGCTCGGGAAGATCGTGCGAGTCAACGAACACCTTTTTGAAGTCAATGATCTCTCTCGCCTGTGGGTGAAGATCGGTGTCCTCGAGCGGGATATTTTTCGTGTCCGAGCCGGCCAGCCTGTCACCCTCGCGTTTCCAGCCTTCCCTCGCCATCCCGTCGCGACACACGTCACCGTCCCGCCGGTGGCCGTAGACCCGACCACGCATCTGGCCACGGCCTGGGCCGACCTCACGCCTGCGCCAGGCGGCCCTCGTTGGCTCCCCGGCATGCATGGAACGGCCACGATCATTACGTCCGAGCCGACACCGCTCATGACCGTACCGTCTTCGGCGATCCTCGGAACCGGTGCCGAGCGCTATGTGCTGGTGGAAGTCGCCGCGACATCCAAGGGGTATGAGTACCGCCGGCAGAACGTCGTCCTCGCGGCGCATGACTCCATGCTGGCCCAGCTTCGCCCAGGATCGCTCTACCCTGGCGACCGTGTCGTGTCGGTCGGTGGCCACGTTCTGTCGTCGTTCTTCATTCTGGGATCGTTGCGGCTGAGTGCAGAGGGCATCCGTAACGTCGGTCTTAAGGTCGCACCCGTCGGAACCCACGTCGTGGAACAGGTCCTGGCCATGGATGGTCTCATCGACGGGCCGCCAGGACGGGCCGCATCGCTCTCGTCGCCACTGCCTGGCACGCTCACCCGCATTCATGTTGACCGCGGCGAGCGTGTCACAGCCGGTCAGGTCCTCGCGGAAGTGGCGGGGCTGCCCCTCCAAGACACGCAGCTCGCCATGCTCACTGCCAGCCTGGAGGCCGGGCTGCTCAACGACATGCTCGCTCGACTCACCTCGCAAGGCCAAGCGCCCGATGTCGCGCTGCGGCGAATCTGGGAAGCCGAGAGTGCGCGCGACGCCTCCGTGCTTCGTCGCGATTCCGCACGCCAGACGCTTCTCACCATGGGCATGACGGCCAGTGAGGTCGATGCCATTTTGCGAACGGGCCAGACTCTCTCGGCGCTGCCAATCCGTTCGCCGATTGAGGGCGTGGTCGTTCGCTTCGACAAGGTGCTGGGCGAAGGCGTGACGCCCGACGATCCGCTCCTCGAGGTCCATGACTTGTCCCAGCCCTTGGCCAAGGCCTTTCTCTCGGAGGCTGATGCTGCCAGGGTGCCGATCGGCACGCCTGCGCGTGTACGACTCCTCGCCGATCCGACGTTTCTCGCCGAGGGCACGGTCGTCCGTTCGGCGCGGTTGCTTGGCGCGGAGGACCGTACGCTCGTGGTCTGGATCGAGTTCCCGAATCCTGCCGGCAGACCACTTCCCCGCAATCTCCTCGCCCGTATCTCTGCGACACTCAGCGCATCGGAGGCGACGCTCGCGGTTCCCTTGTCTGCTGTCGTTCAAGAGCAGACTCGCCACTATGTCTTCGTCCAGAAGGAGGGTGGGCTGCTCGAGCGCCGTCCGGTCGACGTAGGACGCGCCGACGATCGCTTCATCGAAGTCCGCCGAGGCTTGGAGCTCGGCGAACAGATCGCCATCCAAGGGACGGCTGAGTTACAAACGACATACGCGTCGGTTCGGTAGAAACCAATGCTCAACGGCATCATCGCCTTCTCGCTCAAGAATCGCACGCTCGTCATGGCACTGGCGGTGCTGGTCGTGCTGTATGGCGGTAGTCAGCTGCGCGAGATGCCGGTTGACGTCTTCCCCGACTTGAATCGCCCGACGGTCACGGTGATGACCGAGGCACCGGGCCTAGCACCCGAGGAGGTTGAAGTCCTCGTCACGCGGCCTATCGAGTACCTCCTCAATGGGGCCACAGGCGTGAAACGCGTGCGTTCCGCTTCGGGTATTGGTCTCTCGATCGTGTGGGTCGAGTTTGATTGGGGCACCGACATCTACCGCGACCGCCAGATTGTCGCCGAGAAGATGCAGCTCGCTCGCGCACGGCTGCCGCAGGACGCCACTCCCGTGATGGCTCCGATTTCGTCAATCATGGGCGAGATCATGCTTCTGGGCCTGCGTTCTACGGCCAGTCCTCTCACGCCAGACGATCGCATCATCCGCGCGATGGAGTTGCGAACACTGGCAGAGTTCACGCTTCGTAATCGACTGCTCGCAGTGGAAGGCATCTCCCAGGTCACCGTCATGGGCGGTGTGCTCAGGCAATATCAGGTGCTTACGTCACCCGAGCGTCTCGCCGCCCAGAATGTGACACTCCAGCAACTGACCGATGCCGCGTCGAAGGCCAACGTCATCACGGGAGGGGGCATCCTCGAGCGCGGCGAGACAGAATCCCTCATTCGAATCAGTGGCCAGAGTCTGACGGTGGAGCAAATCGCGAACACCGTGGTCGCGTGGCGTGATCCGCGCCCGGTGCTGATCAAAGACGTCGCCGAAGTCCGCCTCGGCGGTCCCGTGCGTCGCGGAGACGGGAGCGTGTGGGTCAAAGAGCCTGATGGGCTCGCGGGAGGGGATGCCGTCGTGATCGCCATCCAGAAGCAGCCCGACGCGGATACGCTCGCGCTTGATGCTCAGTTGGACATCGTCCTTGATGAGCTCGAGCGCGACATGCCCGATAGCGTCACGCTTGAACGCCGCATTTTCAAGCAGGCCGATTTCATTCAGGCGGCGGTTGATAACGTCCTCGAAGCTGTTCGTGACGGAGGCTTGTGGGTGGTCGTGATCTTGTTCCTGTTCATGTGGAACTTCCGCGTCAGCGTGAGCTCGCTCACCGCGATGCCGCTGTCCATTCTTCTCACCGTCCTGATCTTCCGAGCGTTCGGTATCACGCTCAACACGATGACGCTCGGTGGCATCGCCGTCGCGATTGGAGATCTGGTGGATGATTCCATCGTCGATATTGAGAACATCTATCGCCGGCTCAAAGAGAACCGCCGTGCGACCACGCCTCAGAATCCCCTCAAGGTGATTTTTCTCGCGTCGAGCGAGGTTCGCAATTCCATCGTGTACGCGACGTTGATCGTCGCGCTGGTCGTGCTTCCCCTCTTCGCGCTGGACGGGCTCGAAGGTCGCATGTTCGCCCCGCTCGGTGTGGCCTACATCACGGCACTGATGGCTTCGCTGGTCGTTTCCCTCACCGTCACGCCTGTGCTCGGATCGTACCTGCTGCCAGGCGCGAAGTTCCTGGATGACGAGCGCGACTCGCTGCTTCTGAGGGGCCTCAAGTGGGTGGCCGAGCGAATGCTTCGATACACGCTCCGGCATGCTACGGCGATCCTCGTGGTGGTGGGCGTTCTCGTCGTCGTGTCGGTCACCTCCATTGCGTGGATGGGCGGCGAGTTTCTCCCCCCCTTCAATGAAGGAACGCTGACCATCAACGTCCAGACCGAACCAGGCACGAGCCTGAGCGAAAGCAATCGCGTTGCCCGCCACGTGGAAACACTGCTCCTCGACGTGCCGGAGGTCGTATTTGTGTCGCGGCGCACCGGGCGAGCCGAATTGGATGAACACGCGGAAGGCGTCAACTCGTCGGAGATCGACGTCGGCCTCGTGCCTCGCGAACGGTCCAAGCCGGGAGCGTTCTTCGCGGCCATTCGCTTGATACCGATCGCTCACCTGTGGGGAACCGAGCAGTCGGGGAGGCCCCGTGACCAAGTGTTGGCGGACATTCGCATGAAGGTGACCAGTGTCCCCGGGGTAAAGGTCAACATCGGGCAGCCGATTTCGCACCGCCTTGACCACATCATGTCGGGCGTTCGGGCGCAGATCGCCGTCAAGATTTTTGGCCCCGATCTCCGCGAGCTGCGGATGGCGGCTCAGGAGGTGCAGGAGCGGATGGCGACGATTCCCGGCGTCGTCGATCTCCAGATCGAGCCGCAGATCGAGGTATCGCAGCTCCAGCTTCGCGTGAATCACCAAGAGGCCGCTCGTTTCGGCCTGGCAGCGGGAGACATCGCGGAGATGCTGGAGACGGCCTACAAGGGCCGAAAGGTTTCCCAGATACTCGATGAGGATCGGTACTTTGACTTGGTGGTGTGGTTCGACGAGGCGTCGCGACGCGATCCCGATGAGATCAACAAAACAATCCTCGATACGCCCTCCGGCCGCAAAATCGCGCTGGGCGATGTGGTGGAGATTCTCGACACCACAGGTCCGAACACACTCAATCGGGAGAACGCACAACGACGAATCGTCGTCTTCAGCAACGTGCACGGCCGCGACATGGCCAGCGTCGTCCGTGATATTGAGATCGGGATTGCACCGATCGAAGAGTCGTTACGACACCTCCCAGGCAATTATCGAATCGATCTCGGCGGCCAATTTGAGGCCCAGCAACAAGCGAATATGCGGCTGGCGATCTTGGGCTCACTGGCCGTGATCGGCGTGTTTTTGTTGCTGTGCAAGGCCCTCCAGTCCACGATGGCTGCGGTGCAGGTCTTGGCCAACGTGCCTCTGGCCGCCATGGGATCGGTCATTGCCTTGCTGCTGACGAACTGGCCGGAGTGGGCCGCCCTCCAAGCCGCTCCCTGGTGGCAGTGGCCGCGGGTGTGGATTGCGGCCACGAGTCTTTCGGTGGCTCACTGGGTCGGATTCATTACGCTCATCGGGATCGTGAGCCGGAATGGGATCATGATGATCTCGCACTACATCCATCTGATGCGGTACGAGGGGGAGGAGTTCAACGAGAAGATGATTATTCGGGGCAGTCTCGAGCGGCTGGCCCCGGTGATGATGACGGCGCTGACCAGTTTTGTCGGCCTCTTACCGCTCCTCTTTGGAGCTGGGCAAGCTGGCAAGGAGATTCTGTATCCATTGACTGTGGTTGTGTTCGGCGGAATGCTTGCATCGACACTCCTCGACCAGATCGTGACGCCGGCGCTGTTCTTCAAATTCGGTGGCCGCGTCTTTGACCACGCCATGTCGAGCGCCGACGCCGACCACGGCATTGAGGAGTTGGCCGACAAGCTGTTTCCGACCAAGGCGGATCGGTCCGCAACGGGCGCGTGATGGATGCCGGAGGGCCCGAGTTTCTTCCCATGACGGTGCCACCGGCGAAACCAACGATGCCAGGCCAATCATCTCTGGCGTGGACGCCGCCGCACGGAGAGCCATGTACCCTCATCCACGTGTCTCACAATCTCTTATGAAGATTCTTCCTCGTGGCGGCATCCAAAGGGGTATCCTGTGGTCTCGGCCATCTCGCCGGCGTGATAGTGGAAGCCGTCACGGGTAGTTTTTTTCCCTGACAGAACGGAGATCACATCACCATGAATCGCCTCCTCACGTGTTTCCTCCTGGCCGCAGTGACTCTTGTCACGGTCGTTAATGTGGGTTTTGCCCAAAGCGGCGCCGATGCCAAAGCCCGTGGTCGTTATGACTTCTACGGGAAGTCGGCCCAGCGATCGATGCGGAGTGCTCGCGACTCCTCGCGGGACTACCGTCAGCACGTCCAGACCGCCCCGCAGAAGCACATTGACGGCGACCTGGCCAAGGACGCGGCCGATGCCGTCGGGACAGGCATCTCCAAGGCGCAAAAGGACGTGGAACGGATGCGGAAGGACGTGGGCGATGACAAAGACGCGCTCGCATCGCTCGATCTCGTGGGCAAAAAGCTTGCGGCAGCCGCCAAGCAACACAAAGAGATGGAGGAGCACTGCTGCAAGTCTCCCGTCGATGCCGCTGGCTCGATGGCCTGCTGCGAGCAGATCGACGAGGCCCTCGGTGCGGCGATCGACGAGCACGAAAAGCTCATGAAGAAGCTTGGCTCGACGAGTGCGGCACCCGCCAAGAAGTAACAGCTTCGCGAGCGACCTCGGCGGCCGGCGGATTCTGGCGCGCGACGGTGCGCCAGAATCGCCGCCGAGGATCACCGTCGCGACCGGATAGAGGATCTCCCTGCCAGCTCGCTGTCGTGAGGACAGCACGGAAGGCTAGCACTCCAGCTCGTCCCGCCACGACTTACTGCTATGGTCATGGCATTCTACGCCCCATTTCTTGACTCCCTTGCTTTTCTGAAAGGGAACCGGTATTGTATTGATCTCGGAAGACTAAATGAGCAGCAAACCCTCCTTCGGGACGGGGTGGCTGATCAAAGAGTAAGCCGGCCGTGCGGAATCCCTCGCAAAGGGGCTCCGTGAGGTCGGCTTTTTTCGTTTCTGTCACCTGAGCCGAGACGACACTTTCTGTCGCCTGGCGTCGATGGCAGTCTCTCTGGAAAGGCAGTTTGCTATGAAGAATCGAATGTTCGGCGGAATCGGTGCAATGGCGTTGGCGTGTACTCTCGCCATCGTCGGCGTGCAGACGTTTTCCCATCAGGCCCAAGCCGCGGAAACGAAGGTCAATTCGATGGTGCAGGAGTGTGCCAAAGCCTGTTCGGACTGCCAGCGTGCGTGCGACCTCTGTGCGACGCACTGTGCGAACCTGCTGGCCGACGGCAAGAAGGAACACCTGTCGTGCCTGATGCACTGCCGGAACTGTGCGACCTGCTGTGCCGCCTGTTCCCAAGTCTGTGCGAGTGGCGGGCCTCTTTCCGCTGAAATGGCTGATTGCTGCGCGAAGTGCTGCGATCATTGTGCCAAGGCGTGCGAAGCGTTTCCTGATGATGCACACTGCAAGGCATGTGCTGCCGAATGCCGCAAGTGCGAGAAGGCGTGCAAGGCGGTAGCGAAGTAGCTGACATTTTCCGCCGCTGGAAGCGATGCGGTGCGGAAGGCCGAGGAGCCGACCGGGACTTATCAGGCGTTGTCGGGAGTGAGCTTAATCTGCTCATACCCGGCAACGCTTTGTTGTTACCGAGCCACAGCCCTTCCCGCAGTCGCACGAACTCTGGAACTGAGGGGCTTTCGCAGAATCTGTGGGTAGAAGTACGGTGGAGAGCTGGCCACTGTCTGCGCCTGGCGTGACAAACCGTGCTCCGACAAGCGGTTTCCTGCGGCGTCCGCGGGCGATCCTCGCGCCGTGAGACAGCCGCCCACCTTCTCAGGCCGATCGGGAACCCACCGTCAGCCATCAGCCAGTTGAACAATAACCGTTGACCGGGCTATCCTTCGTTCGCCCATATCATATGTGCGACGATGGTCACACGGGTGATGGATCGCACTCGACCATTCCGTAACGCTTGGCCTATCGCTGGTGATGCATGGGCCAGCGAACCATCCGGCCATACGAATCGTAGATACCCCCATGGGGTATAATGACTTGCCGTGAGCCAGCCCGCCCCCACGACCATCAACGGAGATCAACTCATGAATAGCACCACCCCTATCGCCCTCCCGAACACCACGCTCGTTATTGACGGCATGTCCTGCGGCCACTGTGTCGCTCAGGTGACCAAGGCTCTTGCCGGCGTTCCGGGGGTCGAGGTCAAGTCCGTCGCGGTCGGCAGCGCCCAGATTGCGACGACGGAACCCGCGGCGGTGAAGGCCGCGCAGGCCGCGCTCGCGGAGGCCGGGTACCCAGCCCGCACCAGCCAGCCCACCGCGACCGCATCGTCCGGCAACGCTCCTCAGAGCGGTGGGTGCTGCGGAGGAGCCGGCGCGGTGAGCGCGAACCCGAGGGCAGCAGGGGGCGAGTCCTCGTGTTGTGGCTGAGCGTGGAAAGGTCTGCAGCGAACCCTCGCATCGGAGAGTTTTGATGCCACCCAAGAGCACGACAACCCGGCGGTGTTCGGCCGCGGCACACTCCACCGGCCCTGACGGCCGGGCGGTGGGTGTTGATGCCGCCCTCAAGGCGTCGAACATCACGCGCCTCAATCGGGCAGAGGGGCAGGTTCGCGGCATCGTGCGGATGGTCACGGAGGATCGGTCCTGTGCGGACATCATCATCCAGATCGCTGCGGCCCAGGAGTCGCTGCGTGCCGTCGCCAAAAACCTGCTCAAGAATCACCTCAAGCATGGCGCACAGGCGGCCCTCAAGGCGGGCCAGGCCGAGGCCGACGCGATGTGCACCGAACTGATGGAACTCATGAGCAAGATTGCCAGGTAGACCGAGAATCACCAATGACCACCGAGCACCAGCACGGCACAAGCACCCCGACGCCCGATGGGCATTCGCATCACGGGCACGATATGCCTCCGGCGAAGCCGGACGAATCCAAGCCCTCGACTGAACGGGTGGACTTGCCCCTCCAAGGCATGTCATGCGCCTCGTGCGCCAACACCATCGAGAAGGCGCTGGGCAAGGCTTCCGGCGTGTCCAAGGCGAGCGTGAACTTCGCCACCAAGACTGCGACGGTGCGCTACGACGCCGCCGCGACCTCGCCGGAGAAGTTGGTGGAGGTGGTGAAGGGGACCGGGTACGACGCCATGGTCCCAGAGCCGGCATCGGGATCTCACGCCGGGCGTGGAGACCAGATGCAGGGCATGACGGCAGCACAGCGCGCGGCCATGCCGGCGGGTCACGCCATGGCTGCTGGCAAGGGCGGCGAAGACCACTCGGCTCATATGCACGTCAACGCCAACGAGCAGACGGTGCTCCTGCGAAAGGTCATCATCGGCGCGGCCCTGTCGCTGCCCGTGCTGATCATCGCGATGTCACACGGCACAATCGCCTTTTTGAATCAACCCTGGATCAACTGGCTCCAACTCGCCCTCACCACGCCGGTCGTCGTCTGGTGCGGATCGCAGTTCTACCGAATGGCGTGGATGGGACTGAAGCACTTCCGAGCCAACATGGACTCGCTGGTGGCGCTCGGCACGGGCACGGCGTTCCTGTACTCCATCGCCGCGACGGCCTGGCCGGGATTCTTCTCGACGGCTCATACCAGCACGACGGGTGGAATGAAGATGGTTCCGGTGTACTACGAGGCTGCGGCGGTCATCATCGTCCTCGTGCTGCTCGGCAAGCTCTTGGAAGCGCGGGCCACGGGGAACACGAGCGCCGCGATCCAGCGCTTGATTGGCCTTCAATCCAAGACGGCCCGGGTGGTGCGCGATGGGCAGGAGCAGGACATCCCCGTGGAGCAGGTGATCGTCGGCGACATGGTCCTCGTCCGCCCTGGGGAAAAGCTCCCGGTGGACGGCATGGTCGAAAGCGGAGAATCTGCAATCGACGAGTCGATGCTGACAGGCGAGAGCATCCCCGTCGAAAAAAGGCCCGGCGACACGGTGTTCGGGGCCACCATCAACACGACCGGCACCTTGACATTCACTGCCACGAAAGTTGGCAAGGACACCGCGCTTCAGCAGATTGTCCGGCTTGTCCAAGAGGCCCAGGGAAACAAGGCCCCCATCGCCCGCCTGGCCGACACGATCAGCGGCTACTTCACACCCGCGGTGCTGGGCGTCGCGCTCATCACATTCGTAGTCTGGTACTTCCTCGCGCCGATTGACTCGCGGCTGAGTATGGCCCTCCTCGCCTTCGTGTCCGTCCTAATCATCGCGTGCCCTTGCGCCCTAGGACTGGCCACGCCCACGGCCATCATGGTCGGCACCGGCCGCGGGGCCGAGCACGGCATCCTCATCAAGAGTGGCGAGGCACTGGAAACAGCCCACAAAATCACGGCGATCATTCTCGACAAGACCGGCACGATCACGCAGGGCAAACCGGCGCTGACGGATGTGCGGGCGTTGCCGGGCATGATCGAAGCGGAGTTGGTTCGCCTCGTCGCGTCGGCGGAGCGACGCAGTGAACACCCCCTCGCCGCCGCGATCGTCAAGGGGGCCAAGGCCCGCGGCCTGACGCTCGCGGAACCGAGCGCGTTCAACGCCGTCGTCGGTCATGGCATCGAGGCAACCGTTGATGGCCGCGTGATCCTGGTCGGCAAGCGTGCGCTCCTGGCCGACCGTGGGATCGACACCACGGCACTCGACGCCCTTGCCGGCGAACTGGCCGCAGCAGGAAAGACGCCCATGTACGCCGCGATTGACGGCAAGTCCGCTGGATTGATCGCCGTCGCTGACCGGGTGAAGCCTGAGTCAAAGGCGGCCATTGCGCAGATGCAGGAGATGGGCCTGCGAGTGGCGATGATCACCGGCGACAACGCCAAGACGGCCGCGGCGGTAGCGAAGGAAGTCGGAATCGCGCCCGACATGACGTTCGCGGAGGTGCTACCGGAGAACAAGGCCGAGCATGTGAAGAAGCTCCAAGCCCAAGGCTTCGTGGTCGGCATGGTCGGCGACGGCATCAACGATGCCCCTGCCCTCGCCCAAGCTGATGTCGGCCTCGCGATGGGCACTGGTACAGATGTAGCCATTGAGACCTCCGACATCACCCTTATCAGCGGTGACCTGCGGTCCGTACCCGAAGCCATCGCCCTTTCGAAGGCGACGATGCGCACGATTAAGCAGAACCTCTTCTGGGCGTTCGCCTACAACACCCTGGGCATCCCCATCGCCGCGGGCGTTCTCTACCCGGTTACGGGCTGGCTGCTCTCACCGATCATTGCGAGTGCCGCGATGGCGTTGAGCAGCGTGAGCGTGGTGCTCAACAGTTTGCGGCTCAGGCGACATGCTCGATGAAACGGCAGGTGGCATCGCATACAAGCGCCGCGGCCCTCGGTGCGGCGATCGACGAGCACGAAAAGCTCATGGAAAAGCTTGGCTCGACGAGTGCGGCACCCGCCAAGAAGTAATCGCTTCGCGGGAGTCCTCTGCGGCCGGCGGATTCTGGCGTGCGCCAGAATCCGCCGAAGCCTGCTCGACGTCAGTCAGAGGGAATTGCACATCGGTCTGAGCCGTTCCTCAGGAACACAGGCCCTCAGCCGGTTGCCACCACTTCGTCCTGAGCCTTCTCCGCCATCATCTTCTCGGCCTGCCCCCGACCACAATTCCCGAAGAGCGTTGGGTGGACAACATTGCCAGCGTCGTCGCGAAACGCCGCAGCGGATGAGACGCGCGGCGGCAAGCCGGGCAAGCGGCGGGTGCTGCGCGACCCCTGCCGGTTACGCGGGTGGGCGAGGCAAGCCCTGACATTTTCTTAGACGGCGGTGGCCACAAAGGTTTTGCCAACGCCAATGTCGATACCCAGCGTGTGGGCCAGTGGCCGTCGGGTGCGCCGACGGCGACCTTAACCAAGGAACACTCGTGAGCACCGGCACGGCGTCGTTTCCTGGTCCCGGGGTGGGCGGCCACACGCGGCCCCGCCCCGCCGTTTTTCGCGCGCTGGGCCACGCCGAGCCGCCGACGAGCGTCGAGCTCGACGCCGAGACGTTTCGCCACGTCGAGACGCTCAAACACGATTCCTGGGCCGTCACGGCCGTCTATCGCTCGGCCACCCGCACCGCCAAATGCAAGTTCAACCGCACCCAGCCGATTCTCTTCATGCCGATGAGCTGGCTGGGCCGGCTGCTCGCCGCCCGCGAACGCTGGTTCATGAAGCGTCTCGCCGGCATCCAGGGAATCCCGGTATCGCTTGGTGAGGTGCGCGTCGAGGGCCAACGGCTCGCCCATGCCATGGCGCACGAATGGATCGAAGGCCATGCGCTCGCCGAGGGTGAGAGGGTCGACGATCATTTCTTTCCCTTGCTGACGGCGATCCTCAAGGACGTGCATCGCCGGGGCGTCGCCCACGTGGACCTCCACAAGCGCGAGAACCTGCTCGTGGATAACGCGGGGCGGCCCCACTTGATCGACTACCAAATTTCCTTCGGCCTGGCGTCCGGCCGACTCTCGGCCCTCGTGTTCGGCGGTCTCCTCCGACTGTTCCAGCGCTGCGACGACTACCATCTGCTCAAGCACCGTATGCGGCACCGGCCCGACCAGGTCGACCTCTTGCCGGAGGACATGCATCGCATGCGGCCCTGGTGGATCCGCGCGCACCGCTGCGTGGCCGTGCCATTCCGCACCGTCCGCCGCCGGCTGCTCACGGCCCTGCGGATCCGCTCCCGCACCGGGCACGCCTTCAGCGAGACCTTCCCCGAGGTCGCCCACCGCCGGGCCGCCTGACCGCGGCCGCCACGAAGGCATGGAGTCCAGACGCGTGGTCCTCAGGATCACAGGCCCTCAGCCGGTTGCCGCCAGTTCGTCCTGGGCGTTCTCCGCCATCGCCTTCTCGGCCTGCCCTCGACCGAAGCACCAGAACAGGGCCGGGTGGACGAAAAAGTCGAGCAGAGTGGAGCTGACGAGGCCACCGAGAATCACCGTGGCGACCGGATAGAGGATCTCCTTGCCCGGCTCACCGGCCGCCAAGACGAGGGGCACAAGCGCGATCCCGGCGGTGAGCGCCGTCATCAGCATCGGTGCCACCCGCTCCTTGCCAGCCCGCTCCATCATCTCCGGCGTAAACCCCTCCCCTTCGTGCCGCACGAGGTGGAGGTAATGGGCAATCAAGAGAATGCCGTTGCGGGAAGCGATTCCTGAGAGCGAAATGAATCCCACCATGCTCGCGACCGTGAGCGACTGCTGGGTGATCACGAGCGCGGCCACCGAACCGATGGCGGCCATCGGCAGCGCCGCGAGCACCTGGAGCGAGAGATTCGTCGAACCGAAGAGCGTATAGAGCGCGAAGAACATGCCGGCCAGTGACACGAGGCTCAGCATCCCGATCATCCTCGTGGCCTGCTGTTGGCTCTCGAACTGGCCGCCGTACTCGACGAAGGAGCCCGTCGGCAGCGCCGCCTGGATGGGCGCGAGCCGTGCCTGGATGTCGGACACGACGCCCACGAGATCACGGCCCGCGGTGTTGCATTGGATGACGATTCGCCGACGGACGTTCTCTCGGTTGATCGTGTTGGGCCCACTCCCCTCGGCGATATCGGCCACGGTTGCCAGCGGCACACGGCCCCCCATCGGAAGGTTGATCGAAAGCCGCCGCAAAAGCTCGACATCGATCCGGTGCGGCTCGTCGAGCCGGACGACCAGGTCGAACTTCCGCTGGCCATCGACGACCTCCGAGACGGTGCGGCCGTTCATTGCGGTCTCGATGAACGCATTCACGGCGTCGGCGGTCAGGCCGTACTGCATGAGCTTGTCGCGGCGAAGGCGAATCTGAAGCTGAGGGATCTCGACCTGCTGCTCGACCATGAGGTCTTTCACGCCAGGCACGTCGGCGATGGCGGCCTTCATCCGGTCGGCTGTCCGACGCAGTTCGCCAAGGTCATCGCCGTAGAGCTTGATACCCACCTGCGCCTTGATGCCGGAGAGCATGTGGCTGATGAGGTGGGACAGGGGTTGCTCGACGGCGATGACGACCCCGGGAACCTGCGTGAGCTCCTCGCGAAGCTCCTCGAGCACCTCCTCGCGGCTTCGACCGGCCTTCGGGTCGAAGCTCACGATGATCTCGGAGGCGTTGACACCTTCGGCGTGCTCGTCGAGCTCGCCTCGCCCCGTCCGCCGGCTGAAGTTGGCGACGCCGCTGACTCGGCCGATCCGCTCGTCCACCATGCCGGCGATCCGGTTCGACGCCTCGAGCGACGTGCCCGGCGGTAGGAGCACGTTGACCTGCACACAGCCCTCGTTGAACGGTGGCAAGAAATCACGGCCGAGACCCATGACCACCACGACACTCACGACCACGGCAGCCGCGACAGCCGCGAGAATGGGTGCCGGATGCCGCACGGAGACTCGGATCGCGAGCCCGGCGAGCGCCTTGAGACTCCGGAGCACAAGGCCATCCTTCTCGTGCTCCATGAACTTCGCGTTCGGAAGGAGCCAGTAGGACAGCACCGGCGTGACCGTCAGGGAGACGAGCAGCGATGCCAGGATCGAAACGATGTAGGCGATGCCGAGTGGCGTGAAGAGCTTGCCTTCCATGCCCCCCAGGGCAAAGAGGGGCACGAACACGAGCACGACGAGGATCGTGCTGAAGACGATCGAGTTGCGTACCTCGCTGCTGGCCTCGTAGACCACCCGCAAGGCCGACTTCGGGTGGCCCGCGACGGCGTTCTCACGAAGACGGCGAAAGATGTTCTCCACATCCACGATGGCATCGTCGACGAGCTCGCCGATGGCCACGGCGAGCCCGCCGAGCGTCATCGTGTTGATCGACATGCCAAGCCACTTGAAGACCAAGCCCGTGATGACGATCGATAGGGGTATCGCCGTGAGTGTGATGAACGTCGCTCGGAAATTGAGCAGAAACAAAAACAACACGATGACCACGAGGATGCCCCCGTCACGGAGCGCCTCGATGACGTTCTGAATTGAGAGATCGATGAACGTTTTCTGCTGGTAGAGCTCTGGGTTGATCTGGATGTCGGCGGGCAACGACCCTCGGAGGTCGTCGAGGGCTTTGGTCACCGCATCGGTCAGACTCCGGGTGTCGGCACCGGGCTGCTTGGAGATGACAAGGATCACGGCGGGCTTGCCGTTGACAGCCGCATCGCCTCGCTTCACTTGGGCCGCCTCAGCGACGCGGGCCACCTGCGCGAGCACCACCGGCCTGCTGGCGCCCGTTTTCACGACGATCGATTCGAGATCACTGAGGCTTTGGATACGACCAATCGACCGAACGAGCAGTTCGTTGTCCCCCTGGTTTAAATAGCCGCCCGTGGCATTGGAGTTGCTCGCCTGCACCGCACGCTCGACGTCTTCGAGCGTGACGCCAAACTCGAGCAATCGCTCTGGATCGACGAGCACCTGAAACTGCTTGCGTCCCCCGCCCATCGTCACGACCTGGGCGACGCCGGGGATCGTGAGAAGCCTCTGCCGCACGACCCAGTCGGCGAGCGTCCGCACCTCCATCGGCGACGTCTGGCCGTTCTCGCTCCCCATGCCGACGTGCATCACCTGCCCCATGATCGAGGAGATCGGGGCCAGTTGCGGTCGGATTCCCTTGGGAATACGGTCGAGCGCGACGGCGATCTTCTCCGTCACGATCTGCCGGTCGATGTAGATGTCGGTGCCCCATGCAAACTCGACATAGATGACCGACAGCCCGATGCCGGAGGAGCTGCGGACGGCCTGCACCCCCGTCGCTCCGTTGAGCACGCTCTCGAGCGGAAACGTGACGAGCGTCTCCACCTCCTCAGGCGCGAGCCCCGGTGCCTCCGTGAGGATCGTCACCCGCGGCCGATTCAGGTCGGGAAACACGTCGATTGGAAGCTGCCAGAGTGTGATGCCTCCGTAGACGAGGACCACGACCGCCATCACGATCGTGAGCAGGCGGAAGCGCAAGGCGTTTCGGATGACGGCGTCAAGCACGGGCGAAGAGTCTCCAGGGGCTCACGGGGGATGCCATCAATGACTGTGGCCGGCGTGGGGGTCGACACCACCACCCGCCTTGTTTTTGATCGCCAGGTGGAGCTGCTGAGCGGATGACGTCGCCACCCGTTGGCCCGGCTTGATGGCGCCGTCATTTGCGATCACGACCCATTGGGGATCGCGGTGTTCGACCTGGACAGGCGTGCGATCGTAATGTCCGATGCGGCTGCGGAACACGTAGTTCTCGACGCCGTCCTGAGCGACGGCCGCGGCCGGCAGCACGATCCGATCCGGCCACTCCTCCACCGGCACTTCGAGCTGCATCCGCTGCCCGGGCTTGTACCGCCAGGTTACGGACCGACTCGCGTTGTCGGTGCGTGATTCGCCGCCGGCCTCGTTGGGGAGGCTGACATAAAACCGAAGCGTCCGCGATTCGGCGGCAACACTGTCGGCCACGTAGGCGATGCGAAGGTTTTCGATCCGCCGCTGCGGACTTCCCTGCGCGTCGAGCACCGCCGTGATCGGCGTGCCCTGGGACGCTGCCTCAGTGATCTGAGCAATGTCCTGCTCGAAGGCATCGCCTTCGAGCAGCAGGGTGCCATGATCCACGAGCACGGCGAGCGTGTCTCCGGCCGTCACGTGCTGGCCGCGGTCCACCGAGAGCGCGTGAACGACCAAGGTGCCGCTTCCCGCACTCGCATCGCGGGGCACGGGAGCTCGAACAACCACCGTGCCGAGGAGCTTGCGGGTGCTGACAATATCCTCGACCTGCTGCTCGGTGAGCCCGTGTAGCACGAGCGCTTGACGCTGCGCGAGCTGGGCGGCTTCCAGTTTCTGGAGCTCGTATTTTCGTTCCAGGATCGTCTTGGTCGCGATCAGGCCTTCGGGTCCAACCCCTTCGAGCCGAGCGATCTCCCGCCGGACAACGTCCACCTCCACCGTCGAGCGCAGCAGGTCAGCTTGTGACTGCACGAGCTCCTCATGGGTGAGGCGGATCTCGAAGAGCGGATCACCTGGGGCGACGGCCTCACCCTCAGTCACCACAATGCGGGTAAGAAACCCGGTCATCGGCGCGATGCTCGTGAACCGCGACCGACCGCGGCGCTCGACCACTATGCCGGGCAGAGTGATCGTCCGACGAAATGTCGAAAGTGTGACCGAACCCTCCTTGAGTCCAATGCTCCGCCGGGCCTGCGCGGAAAGCTCAATCGAGTTCTCTTCGGTGTGTCCCTCATGGTCGTTACCGTGGTCAGCAGCATGGCCGTGGTCATCGGCAGGGTGATCGGCTACCGAGGCTTCATTCGCGTCTCCGCCAGCCGGCACGCCGCCGAGCCCGCGGATAACCCAATCGCGGACCGGCTGCGAATACGGGCCGCCAAAGAGGACGACCGCCGCCATGCCCATCGCGCCCACGGTGGCGATCGCAGCACGAGTCCGAAATCGGGACGATGAACGTGGGGCAGATGGCACGGGTGATTCCTCGGAGAGCGGGTGAAGGTGAACGGAGGACATGCCGCATGTCGACCGGAATCATGACGAACCCCCACGGTTCACGCCCGTGGGGAAAGCATCAGCAACGCGGCGGCAAGGAACGCCGCGCGGACCTTCAGACGAGGAGCCGCTCGAAGAGTCGAGGCTCGAGCTCGGAGAGAACGGGAGAGTCTGCCACCTCCCACGGGCCGCGCGTGACCGATGCGATCAACTCGATCGACTCCGCCTTCCACGCGACGCCGAGATGATCGGCCAGCATCGGGCCAGCCGGCTTCGCGTCACACGTCGCGGCACAATCACATCCGTAGCAGCCAGGCTCCGCAGTGTGGCTGACCGCATCACCGCTGGTCACCGTCCGGTCGTCCGCGGTGGCAGGCATGGGGGCATCATCGTGGCGGTCGTCATGGGCTTCGTCGCACGCCCCTGCCGCGACCGTGCCGGGACACACTTCCACGGCATGGTCATGGCCCGCATGGGCATGGCACCCCACGGTGAAATGCACCACCGTGGCAAGCGTCGTCAGGACTGCTAGGAATGAACGCACGGATACCACCTCAGGTCATGGCGATTATCGGCATGCAAAGTCCGCCCATACAAGGCTCATCGGATTCGATCGGATCCGGCGGCACGGAAGTGGGGTTTGGGTCAGCCAGGCTGCGGCACAGGCGAGGCTATACTTTAGGCTTCGCCCCTACAGCGACCAGACGAGCTCGATTCGTTTTTCCACTGAATTTCGAGGGTGTGCCCCCATGCTGGATGTCTTCGCGGATACGAGGCGGTGGCGTGGCATAGCCTGCATCGCGTGCATTTTTGGTGCGTGGGCCCATGCGACGGTCGCCCGGGCCCAGGGCGAGATCGGCTTCCCGGCCGCCGACTTCGCCAAGCTCGACACGTTCGAGAGCCTGAACCTCGAAGAGGCCGACAAGCTCTTCACGAAGGGTGATTTCAAGGGGGCTTACGCGGCGTACAAAGCGCACTCGCTCGAGTTCACGAGGAGTGCCGCCCTCCCGTATGTGCTCCTGCGGACAGGCCGCTGCCTCCATCGCCTCGACAAGCGGAACGCCGCAATCCAGGCCTACCAGGAGGTGCTCGATTACTTCCCCGACGACATTGCCTACGCGGCCGCGGCGCTCTACCTCATCGGTGAGTGTCACGGGCAGAATGGCGAGGACGCCAAGCAGACCGCCGCCTGGGCCAAGCTGGTCAAGGACGACGACTATGTGAGTCAGCCGCAGTCGGGTACGGCGCTGACATTCCTCGCGCAGCGGATGGCGCAGCTCGGTGAGTTTGAGGAGGCTGCCGCGTATCAGTGGCGGACAGCCGTCGCCTTCCAGAAGTCGAATCCGCAAGCCGCTGCGCAGGGTCGTGACGCCGTGCTGCGACACTATGTGATTCGAAACCCAAACCACGAGAAGCTGGCTGAGTTCTATGTGGCCGCCGGTGGCTTCGAGGGGAAAGGCCAACAACTCACGAGTGCCGAGACGGACGAACGCTACTGGGCAGCGGTGCTCCCGCTGGCGGCCCAGGCGCCGCCTGACACGAAACAAAAAGCGTGCGGCTACTGGGCCGCAAAGTTTGGAGACCGCTTTCCTGAGAACGACGGCCTGCGAAAGCTCGCCTGCGACGTCCAGCTCGGAGCCGATGGGAACAACGAGGCCTGGCAGGCCCGAATGGATAAACAATTTGCCCGCACGCCTGCGAGCCTGGATCGCGTCGTCACCTGGTGCGAGTGGTACCGCGGCAACCCGTCGGTCGCGAATGCGTTTTTTGAAAAGCACGGCCGACCCCTCACGGCCGCGGTCACCGATATCGGCAAACGCGTGGAGCTGATCCACCGGCTCGGAAGGCTCGGGCTCCCAAACGAAGCTGCCGGAGTCCTCCGATCGACCAAGCTCGATGGTCTCGACGACAGCCAGCTCATCGCGATTGCTGGCGTGGCCGCCACCTCCGAGCCCGAAGAGGGTGTCATGCGGTACTTCGCCCGCGTCAAGGATTCACTCACAGCCGCCAAGGGACGATTCGATTACTACAACGCCCGCACCCACCGAAACCCGCCCTTCATGGAGAAGGCCCTCGCGGAAGTGGCGGCACTCGAGAAGTCACCGAAGTACGCCGGTGCCGACTTGGCGTGGGCCAAGGCCAACCTTCTCCGTGGCCTGGGCCGCTTCGAGGACGCGATCAAGGTCTACCGCGAGGTGAACCGCCAGCCCGACTCGACGTGGGCGATCGCCGACTGTCTCGTCGCCCTGAAGATGTATCCCCAGGCGGTCAAGACGGTCAGCGAGCTCGAGGCTGTCGGTGGCCCCGTGGCCGCGCAGGCCGCCCTCAAGGCCGCCGACATCTATAAGGTTGCTGGCGAGAAAGGGGCGGAGGTGAAACAGCTGCGGGCGATCCTCAAGCGGTATCCCCAGAGCGGCCAATCGAGCGAGGCCCACAACCGCCTCGAGTCCTACGGGGTGCCACTCGTCGGCGGGGAAGCTGAGGCGATCGACTGATTCTGGCCGCAGAGCTATTCCGGACGACATCGTTACAGCGAAAGGTTTCTCGTGAAGCACGTGCTCGTCGTCGTGGTGCTGGCACTTGTCGCCGCGCCGCTCCATGGAGCCGAGCTGACGCGGCCCAACGTCTTGTTCATCGCCGTTGATGACCTCAGGGACTGGGTGGGCTATCTCGGCGGCCATCCCCAAGCGAAGACTCCCACTATCGACCGGCTCGCCGCTCGCGGTGTGGCGTTTACGCGCAGCTATTGCCAGGCACCGGTGTGCAATGCCTCGCGGGCAGCCCTCTTGTCGGGACTGAATCCCTCGACGACGGGCATCTATGAGAACGACGCAGACTGGCGGCCTATCCTGGCCCCCGACAAGATGCTCCCCGTCGTCTTTCGCAAGGCGGGCTACTTCGTTGCCGGCGCCGGAAAGGTCTACCACGGCGCGGGGCTCGACCGCGACTCAGACTGGGACGCGTATTTTCATCCTGTCACCCTTGAGCCCAAGCCGACCGGCTCGAGCGGTGTCGCGGGTATCAGGTTTGCGCCGCTCGATTGCGAGGACTCGGAGCTTCGTGATTACGAGATCGCCGACTGGACGATCGAGCAGCTTCGACACTCCCATGACAAGCCGTTCTTCCTGGCGTGTGGGTTTTTCAAGCCGCACATGCCCTGGAATGTTCCAAAGAAGTACTTCGATCGGTTTCCGCTCGAGAGCATCCAGCTTCCACCCACCCACGAGCATGATCTTGCCGATGTGCCTCCCGGCGGCGTCGCGCTGGCGCGTTCATACGGAGACCATGAATCCATGCTGAAGTCGGGTCGCTGGAAGGAAGCGGTGCAGGCATACCTGGCCACAATCAACTACCTGGACATGAACGTCGGCCGGGTCATCGATGCCCTCGACGCGAGTCCGTATCGCGACAACACGATTGTCGTCTTGTGGGGCGATCACGGCTGGCACCTCGGAGAGAAGGATCACTGGCGAAAGTTTGCCCTCTGGGAAGAGGCCACACGCTCACCGTTGATCTGGGTCGTTCCCGGTGTGACGAAGCCCCATTCCCGATGCGACCGAACCGTCGATTTCAGCGGGGTGTATCCAACGCTAACAAACCTGTGCGGAATCGAAACTCCCCCTCACGTTCAGGGCGTGAGCCACGTGTCGCTTTTGGTGAATCCAGACGCCGAATGGATTCACCCGGCCGTCATGACTTACCTGCCACACAATCATGCGGTGCGGACCGAGCGGTGGCGGTACATCCGCTACGCGGACGGCGGCGAAGAGCTCTACGACCATTCCACAGACCGTTACGAATGGACCAATCTTGCCGACACACCTGACATGGCTTCGGTGAAATCCGGTCTTTTGAAGTACCTTCCGAAGGACAACGCGCCGCGGATCACGGGCAGTCCCAGTCGGCCCTGAGAATCCATACGAGAGCCCGACGAAGGATAGGACGGTCAACGGCAGTTCCGCAACGTGGTGATGGGGATGATGACGAGGAGCATTTCCAGGGCACCGAAACAATGGTCTCTACGACCAATAATAAATGGGCCGGAACCACGGTGATCAACATCATCAGGACCACACCGATCGTCAGTACGACGCCGCGGTCATTTTCCACCACACCACCCAATCCAATGGGTACAACTCGCACTTCTCGCCCGTCCCACATCTCGGAAGTATCGTTTTTCCCCGTGATGTTCACGATGCATGCATGCGGTGCTAGTGTCTTGCTCCCGACGGGGTCGAACGGGAGAGGCCATGGCTGGCTTTGGCCACGGAGAGTCAGAGCGGCATCTTTTTGGGGTGGCGGCGGGTGTACTGTTCCGGCCGCCGGTGCGGCGCGGAGGCCGCGGCCGATTAAAACCCCTCGTCGCCAGACGGGGGGCTGCGGGTAGAAGGCGACACTGTTTGCCATCAGGAGTGAGCTCGCCCAACAACCTCTACTTCTTGAACGTCATGGCCATGGTGGCCGCTTATGGTCATACCGGTTTCGCTCAGTATCTGATCGACAACGGCTATCAAACGGTATTCATCGACACCTTGAAGATGGAGCCGCACTACGGCGGATGGATGCACGACCGAGCGCATGGGCGGCTGGTGATCGAAGGCGCGGCAACCGCTCAGGACGTCAACCACCTCACGATCCTCAGCCACGACCAGATGCGGCCATTTATGAATGACACCTGGGACTATCCGCAGTGGCCAGCGCTCACGGTCTCGAAGCCGCGAGTGATCGAGTATTTCCAGAGCATGGTGGCCCTCGGCGATCCGCGGGGCCAAAACCTGACCGCCTTAAACACCCGCGCTGTCTTCTGAGGGTTGGCTCCTGAGATGGGGCACTTACCCCTGCGAGGAGGGACCAACAGATTCTGCTGAGGCAGCTTTTTCTAGCAGCGGCAACTGGCTCAAAAGGCTATCACAATAATCCCATTGATCGAGCGTTGCCCGCCACTCTTTTGGGATGGCATTGATTCCGTAATGTGCTCCCAAGACCATTCCAATTGCGATGCCGCGAGACGCATTGTCTCCACCGACCATGGCATTGGCCACAATCGCTTTTTTGAGACCATCTTCCTGGTCGGCATACTTGAGAATGAAGTAGACAGCCCCTGGGAGCGTGCCCTCTGTCGGACTCGCTTTCCCAACTTTAATGGGCTCGGATCGACCGACGTCCCAGAGCCGTGCCATCGACGTGAGCGCTAAATCATCCGCAAACGGCTCGCTATAAAGCGGTTCATCAGGATTGGTTGCTTCCTTCCATTTGGCAATGGCTTGAGCGACTTTCGTCTGGAAAAACCCACCCATGAGTCGGGCGACAGCTTCTATCGCATCTTCTGGTGTCGCGCCACCGATCACACGATGGGTCACGCGAGCAAAGAATTCCGCTCCTCCCAGCGCATGAGGATCTCGATGCGTAAACATGGATTTGCGGGCAGCATCCACGACGTCTTCTTCCGTTTCGTAGTAAGCGTGTGCGGCGACATGCCGAATCGCCATCGCGTTGGAGATGCCGCCTAATTGCTCAATTGGGACTCCCTGTTTGACCTGCGCATAGGTCTCCTGGGTCATCGTGCAGATCCATGAGCCCCAGCCGGTTTCCAGACGATTCATCCAGTGGGGGATGAGTGCCGCGACACTCAGCGCTCTGGGAGGCTGAGCAGTGGCTGCCAAGTGTTCTAAAATGACGATGTTGTAGTCGCCGTAATCGGTGGTTCCACCAGCTTTTTTGCCGGGATGATAGTTCCGCTCGCCCCAGCCAATCCCATGAGTGTGGCCCCCCATCATTTCGCCCGGAGACATGAATCTTTCAATCGGCTGATTCCCGTAGGCCCTAGAGATTTTATGAGCGTCGTATTCGTAGTGACTCCCCAAGCAGAGTGCATCGGCCACGATGGCGGCCATGAAAGCACCTCTGATCGAATCTTCTTTTGATATTGGTTTCATCATCTTCACTTAAGGTGTAGAGCACCGACTGGCATTGTAGCCAGGCGGTTCCATCGTGCCGCCTCCTGGGCCTACGTTGCTCGCTGAACGATCTCGGCATTGATGACGTTCGCTGCGATCCGAAGGATAGGACGGTCAACGGCAGTTCCGCACCGGGGCGCTGTCGGCTGGTTGGCTTCTGAGCGTAGCCGATGGTGCTTGGGCCTGTCTTGCGGCTGTCTTGCGAGGCGAAGGACGGCCTCAGACGCCCGTGGAATCCGCTGTCGAGGCACGGTTTTCGAGGCTCGGCGCAGGCCGGCTCCACTTTGCCCCGTTGCGGGCGCGTCAGAGTGAATGGATGTCGATGACCGGCAGCTCGTCGGGCGAGGTCTGGACGACGTCGCGGTCGCAAGTGGGCCGGCACGAGCTCGCCCCACTCGGTGGGCGGGCCTCTGGCGGGAGACACCGGCGGCGGCTCGATCGGCTCGCCCACGGGCGCGAGGATCTGTCTTTACGCGGGCGAAGCCATCCTGGCCTTCGTCCGCTTGCGAACCTCCGGTTCGAAGTGTGCCGGCT
>ENA-ORBV01003919-ORBV01003919.1-microbial-mat-metagenome-genome-assembly--contig:-NODE-3919-length-29181-cov-61.101704_pt1 | contig 29181 bp, 24 predicted proteins | sample MGYA00237777_ERZ505514 | MGnify/ENA primary metagenome ERZ505514 (study PRJEB26160, sample SAMN06269048) | microbial mat metagenome | isolation source: Oligotrophic lake microbial mat | place... | reverse complement strand
GGTCAGGGCGGGAGAGTACCAGCGGATCGGGGCGATCCTGGGATTGCGGAGAAATCACCGCAAACGTGCGTGTCCAGGAAGACATGCAAACGTGCGTGTCCAGGAAGACATGTCTGTCCAGGAAGACATGTCCAGGAAGACACACATGCGTGTCCAGGAAGACACACACGGAGGAATCACCGCGAACGTGCGTGTCCAGGAAGACATCCAGGAAGACAGGAAGACGGGAAAGGAAGACGGGAAGAGGAGAAGAAGAGGAAGCACCGGAGGGAGGAAAGAAGCGGAGAGCGAACGTGCGTATCCAGGAACGGATACAGGAACGGATACAGGAACGGATACAGGAACGGGTAAACGTGCGTGTCCAGGAACGCGCGCAGGAACGCGCGTGTCCAGGAACGCGCATGAGGAACGCGCATGTGTCCAGGAACGCGCATGTCTGAGTCAGGACACGAGGACCCGCGGGCATGGGGGCGATGTTCGGAGCGAAGGTGCACCACCAGGCCCGGCGCCCACCAGCCTCCGGTCATGCGCTCCGCGCCTGACGCCGCAGAGCGCGGCTGTTCACAGTGGGGATGCACCCTCGTGCGCCGTCGCGTCCGCTTTGGTTTTATGCACGGTGCCCTCGGGGTGGTTGGGAGGGGAATAGACCGTGTAGAGCTTCATCGGCTCGGTTGTGGACGAGTTGATGATGTTGTGCTTCGTGCCGGCAGGTACGACCACGGCCGAGCCGCTCGAGAGGGCGTTCTCAACTCCGTTCAGCACGGATTTGCCAGACCCGGACTCCACGCGAATGAACTGGTCCGTGGCTGGGTGTGTCTCGCTGCCGATGTCCTCACCCGGAGCGAGCGACATGACCACCAACTGGCAGTGCTTGGCCGTGAACAGCACCTCACGAAAGTACGTGTTGCGCAGCGTTCTTGACTCAATGTTGTCCGTAAATCCTCGCATCGTCAGGTTTCCTTCCGCGCACTTCCGCGCATCTGGGTCATGCTCATGGTCGAACGCTTCTTCCGCGTCGAGCCCCGAACTGTGTCTCTCACGCCGGCTCAATCATCGTCATCCTTCCTTTCAGCGAACCCGTCAAACACAACCTGGCCGGGTTGAGCCTTCCGATTTGTGCTCACCGCCCACTGGCGCGAGCGGAGAGAGCCGATCGTCGATAAGAGAGTGAGCCAACCCGACTGCCAACCCGACTGCCAACCCGACTGCCAACCCGACTGCCAACCCGACTGCCAACCCGACTGCCAATCCGACTGCGCGAGGCCACGTATCGCAGCGCACGCACCACAACGTGCAACCCACTGCAATTCCCCCTGCCCCCTGCCCCCGCTCTCACATCTCCCGATACTCGTACATCGGCCCGAGCGTCTGCAGCAGGGTGACGAGCATGAGCGAGACGGCGATGAAGAGCGAGAGAGTGGCGAGGGCGAGAAAGAGGAGCCGCCCGCGCTTCATCAGGATCGCCGCCAGCGCCAAGGCGCCGGCAAGGAGCCCGGGGAGCGCTGCGATCCAGGGTTGGGCCAGCACAAGAGCTGCCGGGAACCCGATCGCCCCAAGGTCGAGATCGTGCTGCTTGGCAATCGAACGACCGAGAGTGCTGGCGCCGAACACGCAGAGCCCGCCGGCGACGGGGCCGAGGATGAGGAGCGCGAACGCCTTGACGCGGATGAGGACGTCGAAGGGGCGTGCTGGAGCAGCGGGACGGGGGGCGACGGGAATGAGAGGCTCCGCGAGATGCGACTCTGTCGGTGGGGGCGCGACTATTTCTCGGGATCCGCACCGAGACCCTGGGCAGCCTTCTTCATCTGCTCTTCGATCATGGCCGGATCGAGACCGGCACCACCCATCATCTTCATCATGACCGCCTGCATCAGAGCAGCCTGGGCGGCCTCGGGAGAGGTGATGGCGCCGGAGCGGACCTGGGCGGCGATCTCGGTCGAGGCGCTCCTCAGCACTGGGCGGATCTGCTCCATCATCGGCATCATCATGGCGATCTGGGTGGCGGCCTCGGGCGCGAAGCTCTTCATCGCGTGGTCGGCATCGATCCACCACTGACCGGCGGCGCGCACCAGCACGATCGCGGGGTTCGCACTCGACGCCGAGTCGTTGACGTTGGCACGACTCTCGGTGACTTCGCCGAGCGAAAGGCGCTCGCCGTGCATGAAGGAGTCGCCGAAGGGCGTCGAACCCGACAGTCCCTCAGCGCCGAACTTCTCGTGCACGGCGGCGACGAGCTCGGCGCTGTCTTCGAGGGTGGTCTTGAAGTACGAGAGGAGCTGCTTCGATGTGGGAGACGAAGCCCGCATGGCATTCAGGACAGCGCCGAAGCCGGCGGGCCCGCTGGCTGCGGGACTCTTGAGGAAGTCGACAACGGCCTGCGGAGACGCGAAGGACGTTGCCGCGGCCGCGGTGGTGCCGCCCGCGGCAGCGGCACTGCTCTGCGCGACCAGGTCCTTGCTGGAAAGCTGATCGATCAGGGCGGTCAGATTGGCCTTGAGCTGGGTGGTCTCAGGCCGCTCGCTGGAGAGCGAGCCGATGTGCTCCAGGGCGGAAGTCGCGGCCGACGTGGCCCTCTCGACCGACGCGGTGCGCGCGGCCTCGATCGAAGCGCTCAGCGCCGCGAGGGCGGTTCCATCGCCGAGGACGGCGCCCGCATCGCGGAGCCGATTGACGAACAGGCCGTGATCGCGGAGCGAAAGGGCGTGATTCCAGTGCAGCTTCGCAAGCGACTGCTGGGCGGTCGCCGCGGTGAGCCGGGCGCTGCCATCGCCGCCGCCGCGGGCTGCGAGCTGGGCGGCCTTGTTGAAGTCCTCGTCGGCCTGCGAGAGCAGGGAGACCACCGAGCTCTTCCGCTGGCTCTCGATTGCCTCGAGTCCCTTGGTCAGTTCGGACCGAACCTCCTCGAGCCGCTCACGGCATTGCACTGCAATTGTGCGGGCCTCCTGGACCGACCGTCCAAGATCCGTCTCGGCGGCCTTCATCGCTTCGATCATCGCCTGTTGCTGGGCGACGTCGACGGTGGCCAGTTCCTTCTCCGGGGCAAGCTCCGAGAGCTGGAGGTCGTTGCGGGCGATCTTGACCTTGAGTGCGTCGAGGGCATCGCGCTTTTCCGCGGCCTGCTCGACGTACTTGAAGCCCGCGGAGTGACCTGCGCTTCGAGCCTGCTGGCGCAGGGCCTGCTCGTCACGCTCGAGCTGCTGCGCGGCGGCGCGGCTGGCGTCGCTGTCGGCGGTGATCTGGGCCATGGGCTGCTCGAGTTCATTGATCCGTCCGCGCAGGGTCTCGATTCGCCGCGCGGCCTCGGCCCGGAGCGATTCGAGAGTGCGCTGATCGGTGGTCGGATCGAACTTCTCTCCAGCGGTGGCAAGCACGTCGAGCACCAGGCCCGCGTCGATCAGGCCAGAGAGCGAGTCGCGATCCCGGCGGAGTTCACCCTCGACCTGCTGGAGCCGATCGGCTGCGAGTCGGCCCATGTCGAGCCTGACGTGGGCGGCGAGCAATGCAGCGGCCGCAGTCTGACCGGGAGTGCCGCTGGTGAGCTGCTCGAGTCGACTGGCGTGGCTCGCCAGATCGGTGTGGAGCTTGGCGCCAGTGTCGGCGTCCGGAGCGTTGTTCACGGCCGCGCGGGTCCTGGCGACGTCGTTGGCAACCGCCTCGATCTCGTCCTGCACGCGCTGCTCGGCGCGGGCCCCGCCGTGCTCGCATCCGAGCAGCAGCGTGGCGGTGAGCCCCATGCCCAGCGCCGCCCCGAAACCTCGGAGCGCGGAGAGGCGTCGCCACCGCGGAGAGTCGGAGGTGCTCCGCACGCAATCCACTGGTGAAAGGGCTCGAATCGAGCGGAGCGAAGTGCTGGACGTCGACGAACGGAAGACGGTCGGCATGGCGGTGGTTCTCGAGGCGGAATCGGAGGTCGAGTGTAACAGAACAGTCCCAATCGACCTCGGGCGCTCGACCTGCGCCGAGAGACCCGGAGCGCCGGCCGATCAGCGGTCCTGCTGGAAATCGCGCCCGCCGCCGACGTCGCGCCGGTCGAGGGCGTCGAGCTTCGGGGGCTCGTAGTCGATGGGGTAGATCGGGCGCGGGCGGAACATGGCGCGAATCCAGGAGAGTGTGTCCTCGAGGAGTTTTGGACTCTCGGTCGAGAGCACCGGGCGCCACCCGCGGACATCGGGGTGCGGGGTGCGGGCCTGGGTGCGGGGCAGGGCGTACTGCACCAAGAGCGACATGGTGGGATCGTCGTAGTCGATCATCCGCCGTCCGTCGATCTCGAGCTGGTCGAGGATCGCGAGATTGGTGTAGCGGACCCGGTCGTCCTTGTAGTTGCGCGAGTGGAGGAAGAAGCGACCGGCGTCGAGCCCGCCGTGGCAGCGGCTGGTGGCGCAGTTGGGGATGAGCCACGCGTTGTGGACCCGCTGCCTGAAGGTGTTGAGGTGGGGGGGCTCGCTCAGCACCTCGATCTCCGGATAGAGCTCGCGGGCCTTGAGGCGGAACATCAAGGAGATCACGTCCGCCGATTCCGCGCGGAACAGCGCGGTGCGCTGCTCGCTCCGCGCCGGGATGAGGTCGCTCGAGGCATAGTTCTCGAGCAGCTTTCGGATCGTGTCGGGTGACACCGACGTCCGCGGCGGATTGCGCAGATCCATCTCGTAGACGCGGATCAGGTTGACGTCGCTGGTGGTGAGGAGTCGCTCTGGCAGCAGATCGCGCTGATCGACGGGGCCGCTGGGTCGGGCTGCGGCCCGCGAGGGTCGACCATCGGCGTCGAACTCGTCCGGCGACTCGGTCGGACGAGCGCCGAGGGAAAGCTGGGCGGTGACGATCGTGAAGAGGCGCTTGGCCTCGACGCTGTCGCTGACAGCGAGCACCGCTTCGAGTTCCTGTCGCGCGAGCTCGTAGCGCCGCTCCTGGATCAGCCAGCGGGCGAGCTCGACCCGGGCGGGCCAGTCGTCCGCCGCCATCGCCATTCGAAAGCGGTCGAGCTTCTCCTCGAAGGTCGGCTCGAGCTCGACCGAATAGACCAGCGAGCGCGGGATCGGGGTGCGGATCCCTTCGATCTGCATGACAACCTGCTCGAAGCCATCCTCGAGGATCACGCCGCGTCGCCGCTGGCCGTCGCGCATGTACACGCTCCCGATCTGTTCCGGTCGCGGTTCGACGAGGCGGACGATCTTGAGAATCCGGGCCTTCGAGTAGCTCTTGACCTGATCTCTCCAGCGCAGGACCAACTCGTCATTGTCCTCGCTCTCGACGTATCCCATCGCCTCGGTGCGGCGATCGACGAAGAGATAGACCCGAGGTTTCGACCCGGGAACCTCGACGCTCGGATAGCTCTCCGGTCCGCTGGTCGGAGGAGCGACGGAACCCGCGTCCTCGCCCGCCGTCGGTGGCGGGAGATCGACGGGCGGAGGGCCGTCGTCGAAAGCGCGCTCGAGGGAGGGAGCGACCGCGGATGCGACGCGCGGGCCGATGCCGAGAACGGCGACCACCGCAGCCAACACCATGATGAAGAGCCTGAACCACTGCATCGGGGCATTCTCCGCGGGTGGACGCATCGGAGCAAACCGGTCGGTCGCGGGGCGGAGGCGGGGGCGCGTCCGAATCGCGGAACCTTTATCCTCCGCCTCTTGATCAAGGCCCATCGCAGGCCGATGCCCGCCGCTTGAGCCGCACCCCTTTGGAGTCACGCTGATGAAGCTCGGTGTCATGTCCGCCCTGTTCGCCGGTCTTTCGCTCGAGGAGATGCTCGGGCGGTGCGTCGAAGCTGATCTGGACGCGGTCGAGTTGCCGGTCGGGGCCTACCCCGGCAAGCCCTTCTTCGAGCCGGCCGCCCTGCTGGCATCGGCCTCGAAGCTCGACGGCGTCCGCGGCATGATCCGCGACTGCGGGCTGGAGATTTCGGCTCTCGCAGTCCACGGCAACCCCGTCCATCCCAATCCCAGGATCGCCCGTGATCACCACGGCGCGTTCGTGACCGCGGTCAGGCTGGCCAAGGCCCTCGAGGTCGAGACCGTGGTGACCTTCTCGGGATGCCCTGGCGGCTCGGCCCGCGATCGCACCCCCAACTGGGTGACCTGTCCATGGCCGAACGACTTTGGCTCAATCCTCACGTATCAGTGGGACGAGGTGCTCGTGCCGTACTGGGCCACGCAGGCGAAGTTCGCACGCGACCACGGGGTGCGCATCGCATGGGAAGCCCATCCCGGCTTCACCGTCTACAACCCCGACACGCTGCTTCGACTCAGCGGGCTGGCCCACAAGGCCGCGGGCCTCAAGGGCAAGCCGGTGCTCGGCGCGAATCTTGATCCCTCGCACTTCTTCTGGCAGGGCATCGACCCGGTGGTCGCGGCGCGACATCTGGGTGAGGCGGGCCTCCTCTTCTACTGCCACGCCAAGGACACCGAACTGGTGCGCGATCAGGGTGCGATCAACGGCTACAACGACGCCCGCCCGTACACCGACGTCATCAATCGCTCGTGGATCTTCCGCACCTGCGGCTTCGGTCACGGCGAGGAGTTCTGGAAGCCCTTCATCTCGATGCTGCGCCGCTACGGCTACGACGGCGCCATCTCCATCGAGCACGAGGACTCGTTGATGTCGGTCGATGAAGGTCTTCAGAAGGCGGTCGCGTTCCTCAAGCCAATCGTGATCGTGGAGCCGCCGGCGAAGGCGTGGTGGGTGTAACGGGCGTCAGCTGCGCTGCCGCTTGAGGAGGGCGGCTCTGCCGCCTGGGTCGTCGGCTGGGCCGACTCCCGAGGTGTGCCGCGTGCGCGGCCCCTGTTTGAGCTCGGCACGAATGACGGCTCTGGCTTCGCCTGCGCCGTTGCTGGAGCCGAGCAAGTCAGGGGGGCCGTCCGCGGCGATGGGTGCCATGGCTGGCTTGCCAGCCGTGCGTTCGTCCACACGCGGCGCATCACGCCCTTTGGACCGCCGAGCACCAGCTCGGCCAACCGCGGATGGCGCACTCGTTTCCAGGATCGCGCATCGAGGATTGCGTCCCACGCCGAACATGCGTGTCCCTGATAGCGCAGGATCGCGCAGGATCGCACGTTCAGGATCGCGCGTTGGACCACCGAGCACCAGCTCGGCCAACCGCGGATGGCGCGGATCGCGCAGAGGCTTCGCACAGGCGATGGGTGGTGCCGTCGTGCTAATGAACCTCCATCACCTCGGTGATCTCGAAGTTCTCGTGATCGACGTACCACGGTTCGGAGTTCTCGTCGTTCGTGAGGGTGAAGCAGAGCGTGAAGGCGCCAGGCCGATCATCGCTCGAACGAAGCACGGAGCTTGGTTCGATCGCGCCGGACGTTGCCGCCGCCCTTTCATCCAGTTCCTCGACGACGGCCTTGCGAGCGCGGGAGACGAATTCGTTCCAGCGGGTGCGGATGGTGGCGAAGGTTTCGAGCTGCCCAGGCGTCGGTTCCGGCTGGTCGCCCGAGACCTCGATCGGTCCAGAGCCTCCATCGAACCTGAAGGAGGCTTCCCAACTGTCGAGCCGATGACGCACCTCACCGAGCAGTTTGTGCCGGCTTGTTGAACGAATTCGGGCGACCGAGTCGATGCGGCGGCTCATCGACCGCCAGAGGACGAAGAAGCCCAGCCCCATCGTGGCTGCGGCGGCCACGATCGGCCACGGCTGCGGCAGGCCGAGGGCGAAGGCGATCAGATAGGGCACGAGAAAGACCGCGATGATTGCGGCAAGAACTGCAAGCTGCACGAGAAGCGAGAGCATCGAGAGGTCGGGATCGGGAGCAGGTGGGAGGTCGGAGAGGAGCGGCGTCGGGCATGATGACATGACGGAGGCGGCTGGCCTCCCGAAAGACGCTGGACGCGAGCGGGGTTATTCGACCGCGCGAATGCGGAGCAGCCCGGGGGCACTGGACATACCCGTCTGGCCCGCCGTCAAGCTCCCATCCATCCGGCTCCCAGGAGGGGAGGGACTGGGGGAGGGGCTGGACACGCATACGGGAGGACTGGATAGGGGAGGACTGGATAGGGGAGGACTGGACACGCATGTCCGGCCACCGGGATCAAGCAAGAGTGGTCGCCTCGGAGGCTGACCCCGAGAGGTAGATCGGTCCCGCCAAACATGCGTGTCCAGGATCGCGCCCCCTGTCCAGGATCGCGCCCCCCCAGCCAATCGTGTCCGTTCACCAACATGACTCGCTCGCGTGCTTCTCCATGTCCTCCGTGACCTCCGTGTTCCATACCTCCTGCACGCGAGGTGACGAAAGTCTGGCGAGCATGGTGGTCGACGTGCACGGATGTCGCGAGCACCAGCGTCTCGCCGAACCCCAGCTCGGCGAGTTCCAGGCTCGGGGCCGCTGGGGCCGTGATTCGTTCACGGCGTTGGGTGACACGCCTTCGCTCGCGAAGCGAGCACCGCGGAGCGGCGTGTTCCGACACGCACAGCCTGTCCAAACCCCGACCACCCCGCGTGGCCCGGATCGCTTCTGACGCAGCGTCTTCAGTGGCCGCTCGCCTCCGTCGCGAGGTTGCCCACGATGTCGATGGAGCCGTTCCGGGCTGACGGATGGTCCACCACGGGACGATCGTGCGTGTCCAAGAAGGCTCCCCAAGCGCACGGAAGCGCGTTCGCATTCGGTCACGTTGTGCGCCGACGAATGGTGACACCGAGGTTCGCATGCTCTGGCTCGCGGGCGAGTCGAAGGGCGCAGTCGCCCGCCAGTGCGTGCGCCGCGATCATCCCCTCTCCCGCCAGCGAAGCGCCGCGGGAGAGGGTGGCACCGTGAGCGAGCGAAGCGAGTCGAACGGTGACGGGTGAGGGTCGTCGGAGTTCGGACGGTGTCGATGTCGCTCGTCGCGCGGCTCGAGCGCGGGGCAGATCGCCCACGCGGCGCACTCGACACCGCCAGTGAGTCGGTTGCGCGCAATAGGTGGCTGTCCAACATTGTTGTCCGGCTTTGTCGACTGTGAGAGTCACCCGGTTGACGCTTCCCGTTGGAAGGAGATTAAGGTATGTCCTTCTGATCGCGACCGCATGTGTCGACGCGGCCCAACGGCAACGCCATACGACTTCTGCTTCGACAACTGCCTACACTGGGCGGGATGCGAGAAGCAATGAGTACAGCCCAACCCAAAGTTCGCGTTGCTGTCATGGCATGCCTGCTATCAGCGATGCACGGGTGCAACAACTGGCAGACATTGGAATTCAACGGAGGTTCAATTGGTGGACATCTTAACAGACCAGAGGAACGGTTCACGGCCGTGTCGGTCGACATGGGAACTGATATGGCTGCCAAGACTTCCGTCGAGTTGGGAGATAACGAAGTCATCTCGCTCCGCGATGTGACGCCTGCACTGCTCTTGTCTCGCGGCGAGATATACGCAGCGAGCGTGAACGCCGAGCATGTCGATAGCCATCGCATTCGCGGACTGACTGCATGTGAGCAATCGAAGCGGTACGCGGTGTACATCCGGACAGGCAATGGGCCATGCGGCCCCATCTACAGCTTCGACGTGACGGATGGAACTGTCCGGAGCATGTCCGCAGGTTGGTCTACAACTGCTGCGTGCCCCGGCCAGCATGTCCGTGGTGTGTTTGTCGCTTCCGATGGCTCTCGGCGACCGCTTCCACTGAGTCGGAAGGGCGCCGAGTTACTTTGGGGACCACCTGTTGGAGTAACGGAGGCGCATGTCGGCGGATTGTGAGCGTACGCGTTGTTTCTCGGCCAGCAGGGCGACAAGCAGTGGAGGAATCGGACAGCGCTTCTCGCACTGCGTGGAAGCCCGATGACATCACTGCGGTTCTCGATCGGATTCTGTTGCTTGCTCGACGGGCGCTGCTCTGGACCTACGCCGCCTCGACCCTTCCCACGCGCCATGCGAACGGGGAATAATCGGGACAGCCACCAAGTATGGCCCGCGTCGCGTGGACTTGCCCCTTGTTGAAACGGGTCGGGATGCTGGCGCGTCATTGGAGTCGTTGAAGTCACTGGAGTCGTACGCATGCCGCAAGTCGCCGGAGTCGTCGTCGCGGGGATGGGCCATCACGTCACCAAAACGGGGGAACAACCGCCAGGACATCATCTTCACCGATGACGACCGGCGATTCTACATCGCCATCCTGCGGGAACAGCTGGCCGAACATCGAGTGTCCCTGCTCGCAGGGTGCCCGTCCAAGTCAGGAAGTACGCCAGTGGCGGGGCCATCCGAGGCCGGAGGATGGTGGTCGAGCTCGCGTCGTGCTCGTCGTCGCGCATCGAAACGCGTCGTCGCGCGAAAGGCCGTCCTGACGAGCCGCGAGCGAAGCGACCGGTGGATGGTCATCGACGTCGGAGCACCCGGCTTCGCGCCTCTGTGCACGCCGCGCCGGTGAACTGCGTCCCTTCGCTGCGCTCGGGCTCGTCCACTCCCCGTCACCTGTCCACTCCCCGTCACCCACTCCCCGTCACCCTTGCAGCCTGAGAAATCGGGACAGCCACAAAGTATGGCCCGGGTCGCGTGGACTCGCCCCTTGTTGCAACGGGTCGGGATGCTGGCGCGTCATTGGAGTCATTGAAGGGAAGAGGACTGGACACGCATATCCGGCCACCGGGATCAAGCAATAGTGGTCGCATCGGAAGCTGACCCCGAGATGTAGATCGGTCGCGTCGAACAGGCGTGTCCAGGGTCGCGCGTCGAACATGCGTGTCCAGGATCGCGCAGGATCGCGCAGGATCGCGCAGGATCGCGCAGGATCGCGCAGGATCGCGCAGGATCGCGAGGACCGCGACCTCCGAGGGCACCGAGAAGGAGGGGGGGTTCTCCGGAGCATCTCTTGCCACTCGGCGGCTCGCGCCGCCGAACGTCGAGCTGGTGCTCGGCGGTCCCAGGCTCGGCGGTCCCAGGCTCGACGGTCCCGGGCTCGACGGTCCCGGCGCGCGATCCCGGCGCGCAATCCCCGCGAGCAATCCCAGTGTGCCGCCCCGCGCAACCCCAACTGAATCGCGGGGAATGACGCCGTTCACGTGCATGAGGCCTTCCTGTGCTGCCTGTCGGCGGCATTTCCCGCCTGAAGAAGGCGCCGCGCACGCGGCACTCCTCGCAAGCGGCGGCGCAGCCGACGCGCCCGGTCGGCGCAGCCGACCCCACCCCACCTCACCCCATCAACGCCCCGCGGGTGCCGCCGCGGGTCAGGAGTTCGGCGATTCGGTCGCGGTGGGCGAGCGGGCTCTTGGACACTTCCTCGACCAGTTGTCGAGTGAAGACGTCCTGTCGCAGGTATTCGAGGGAGACCGCGGCAATCGCCGCCGGGGGCATCGAGGCGAAGAAGTCGACGCCCTCGCGATAGACGATGCGGCTGGCCAGACTCTTCGCGACGAGCCAGCGCAGATAGGCCAGCGGGAGGTCCTTCCAGATTCGCGGGCCGGTCTTCTCGATCAGAATCTGCGGCAGGTGGTCGAGCACCAGTTGGCGAGCCACCATGCGATCCGCCTCGCTCCATGAGGGAATCGCGGCTTCGATGGCCGCCGCGGCGCCGTTGATCGCCCGGCTGAGCTGCATGCTGGTCTCGGCCAGAGGCACGTCGGGATGACGGCGGCGTTCCGACATCAGCAGCACCGCCTCACGACGAGCAAGCTCGCGCAGCTTGTCCAGCACCTGCTCGACGTACACCGTCTTGTTGGCGAGGAACTCCTCTTCGGTCAGCAGCATGCAGGCGATGATCTCGTAGCTCGAGCAGATCACGCCGCACTTGTTCGCGGAGCTGTCCTTGATGATCAGCGCGCCCTGCTCGGTGAGCAGCTTGCGGGCCGGCTGAGTGATGAAGATGTTGGCGCCTTCGACGATGACCGGGCTCGAGAGCGCTCCGGTCGGCGTGAGGTAGTCGCGCCAGTTCTTCTCGTGGATCGTGTTGGGACGACCACCCGCAGGGATGAAGGCGTCGGCGATGACCCGGTTGTGCATCGTGTTGCGAAGATGCACGCCCTCCGGCTCCTCGACGGTGACGACTCGTCCGCGGGAACCCAGCTTGGCGCGGTTGAAGCCGCTGATTGGCAGTCCTTCGTTGAAGAGCCGGACCAGTTCGTCGATGTCGAGGCCATCCGGATCCTCGCCGCTGCCACTGCCGTCGGCGATGCCGACGATTCGGGCGTTGGTGCCGTAGTCGCGCTTCAGGATCTTGATCATGTTGCCGGCGACGTCGCCGTCGGGGCCGCCGGTGATCTTGACCGTGAAGGGCCGCGTGTGCGGATCGATGCCCACGGCCTTCAGGGCCACTTCGAGGAAGACGTTCACGCCTTCGCTGGTGACGCCGTAGACCTTGTGGTTGATGCCCGCGCCGGGCTTGCTGCTCATGAAGGCATTCGGCAGTCCGTAGCCGCGCCGCTTGGCTCGATCGACGATCCACTCGATGTGGGCCGGAGTGATGTTCTCGTCCGGACCGAGATAGATCAGCTCGTCGTGACCGAGTCGATCGACGATCTTCGACTTGGTGTTCGGCTCCGGCGTGATGAGATCGAGGAGGCCGTCCACGAACGCCTTCACGCACCGGGAGATGTCGGCGCTGGGCTCGAGCAGCATCGCCGCCTTGGCGCCGCCCTCGGGGATGTCCTTGTTCTTGAGCTGCTGGGCGAAGGCCAGGCTGTACACCTCGTCATAGAGCCGGTCGGCCTCGCGGGCGTGCTGCTCGAGGGAATTGGGCCGCACCACCCGCAGTCCACCGCGGGCGATCTCCTGAAATCGGCAGTGGAAGCCGTTGAACTCGCGGCCGTGCATGAAGAAGACGCCCCAGGGCAGTTCGGGTCGTTCTTCGCTCACCAGGAACTTCGGGTCGAGGCGCAGGGCCAGGCAGAAGCGGTCGGGGAGGTGGAAGTTGGTGCGGTAGGTCGACCGCACCGCCTGGATCATGGTGTGGAAGGCGGTCCGGGTGTCCTCGTTGCCGACCTTCAGGTCGATCTCGGTGGCGAGTTCGTTCGCGGCCTTCTCGAAGGCGGCATCGGGAGTGGGATTGGTCGGGTCGAAGCGATCGATGAAGAGCTGGGCGAAGGCCAGCGCCTGCGGAACGTAGCGCTCGATCCCGCTCTGAATCCGCTCACGCGAGAAGGCGTAAGGGCTCACCTTGCAGAGCACCTGATGGGTCAGGGCGCAGAAGGCGTTGATGACATCGGCCCGCGGAAGATCGAAGTCGTGGTTGCGGCGATCGATCTCGAAGGTTCGAGAGTCGAGCCACTTCACTCGGCGGAGGTCGCGCTCGGTCTGCTTCCAGAGCTGGCTGGAGGGATCGATTGCCTGCCCCTCGTACGTCTGCACCACGAAGCCGAGGATCGAGACGGTTCCGTGCGGGGCGTCGCCGAGGACGTCGATGTAGGCCCGATTGATGTTGATCTCGGCCCGGCTGAGGCGGATGGCGATGCGCTCCAGCATCGTCCGGGTGCGGGCGTTGCTGACGACGAAGGTGATCCGACTCTGCGTGGGATCGGCCTCGGGCTCGAGGGAGATCACGGCGCCGTCGGTGCCGCTCACCTGTCGAATCAGCTCGTAGTGCTTGCACATCCGAAGCGGCGTGACGGTCATCACGTACTCGCCGGAGCAGCGACCGAAGTAACCGCGGATCTGCTCGGCGGTGTAGGGCAGCTTCTGCCGGCGGGCGTATTCGATGGTCTCGTCGAGCTTCTGCGACTGACGGGTGTCGGTGGGGTCGAAGGGGGCCCGCTCGCCGAACTCGAAGGTGTCGAGGACCAGCGAACCATCGGCGGCGGTGTGGATCTTGGCGGCTCGCAGCGACTTGTCGGTGGGCAGCTTGGCGACCAGCTCCGCCAGCACGCCCGGATAGTTCGCGGGACTCATGGACGTCACCTGCGACCCATCCTCGTTGCGCATCTGCATCTCAATGGGCCGCCCGGACGCTCGGGCGGCGATGATCGCTCGCAGGTGGGTGAGCTGGGTGGCGTGATCGGTGTCCTGGAAGTACATCCGCGGCATCTGCGACAGGAACCACGGCACGACCGACTGAGCTGTCTCGCGGAGGCTCTCCGTCAACTCGTCGACGAGGGCTTTGGATTTCGGGGAGCTGTCGGGATGGACGGGAGCGGGAGCGCGCATCGCGTCTGGATACCGCGCGGGGCGACCTGCGGCAAGGGGAGGCCTGGCTCGCCACGAGAACACGGCAGCCGACCAGGGAGTCGGCTTCCCCGGAACTACGGCGCGACCTGCATCGGCCTTACCCTGCTGCCGTGACCTCCCACTCGGCACTTTCAATTGGCACCTTCGACGGTGTGCACCGGGGTCACGCGGAGTTGCTCGCGACCGCCCGGCGTGCGGTCGGGGCCCGAGGGAGGGTGATCGTCGCCAGCTTCGATCCGAGCCCCATGGCGGTGCTTCGCCCGGAGTCGACACCCCCGCGTCTGTCGACCACCGCCCAGCGGGTCCGTTGGCTCCGCGAGGCCGGGGCGGACGAGGTCGAACTTCTGACGCCCGAACCGTCGCTCCTGGCCCTTCCCCCGGAAGCGTTCATCGAGCGGATCACCGCCCGCTGGCAGCCCTCAGCAGTGATCGAGGGGCCCGACTTTCGCTTCGGTCACCGTCGCGCGGGCTCGGTCGAGACGCTCGCGGCGTTGGGCGAGCGGTTTGGCTTTCGGTCGATCGTCGTTCCTTCGGTCGAGGCGGAACTTGCCGATCAGACCATCGTGCCGGTCCGCAGCACCATGATCCGCTGGCTCATCGAACGAGGTCGGGTCGCCGACGCGGCGCGGCTCCTGGGTCGACCGTTCGAACTCGAGTGCCCGGTGGTCCGCGGCGCTCAGCGAGGCCGCGAACTCGGCATACCCACCGCCAATCTCGATCACGGTCGGATGCTGCTGCCGGCCGACGGCGTCTACGCCGGACTCGCCACGCTGCCCGACGGCTCGACCCGGCCGGCGGCAATCAGCGTCGGCACCAACCCGACCTTCGGCGAGGCCGTCCGCCGCTGCGAGGTCCACGTGGTCGACTGGCGCGGCGACCTCGACGACTACGGCTGGACGCTTCGCGTGCGCTTCCTCGGATGGCTGCGCGATCAGATCAACTATCCGGGGATCGATCCCCTTCTCACGCAGATCGCACGCGACCTCGACGAGACCCGTGCGGCGGCGCGGATGGCAGAGAGTGTGGTCCCCAGTGGGACCTCGAGTGTGCCCGCGCGTGCGGCCACGAGTGCGGGCGCAAGTTTGGGCGAACCCATGAGCGAATGCAGCCGATGACCAATTCCCCGACCGTTTCTCAGACGGACCGCGAGTCCAGCGACTACGCGAGCACCACCTCAGCGGCGGCGCTGGCCCAGGTGATCCGCAAGGCGACTCGGGTGCTCCTGCTCACCCACTCCAAGCCCGATGGTGACGCGGTCGGCTCGGTGGTGGCGCTCCGCCGGGCCCTCGAGCAGTGCGGTGTTCGCGCCGACATTCTGCTCATGGGGCCGATCGATCAGGCCCTGCTGGCAGTGCTCGAAGGCGAACCGGTGCGGCGGCTCGAGCGCGAGGGACCGCCGCCGGAAGAACCCGATCTCATCATGCTGGTCGACACCGGCTCGTGGTCGCAGGTGGAGGCGCTCCGGGCGTGGCTGGTGCCGCGCATGGCCAGGATCGTCGGCGTGGATCACCACCGCCGCGGCGACGCAATCGCCGCCCTCCGTCTGGTCGATTGGAGCTGTGCCTCGACCACGCAGGCGCTGATGCCGCTCCTCAAGGCGCTCGAGGTGCGGATCTCGGCCGAACTGGCGACACCGCTGTTCATGGGCCTCGCCACCGACACCGGCTGGTTTCGCTTCTCGAGTGCGGATGCCGCGGTGCTGCGGCTGGCCTCGGAACTTCTTGGCGCGGGGGCCGCGAAGGACTGGCTCTTCGCCACGCTCGAGCAGAACGCTCGGCCCTCGCGACTCTCGCTCACCGCCCGGGCCCTGGCCTCGATCGAGTTCGTCGATCCCGTCGGGGGCGGCCGGATCGCGGTGATGACGCTGTCGCGCGATGACTTCGCCGAGACGGGTGGCGGCAGCGAGGACACCGGCGGGGTGGTCAATGAGCCGCTGGTCATCCGCGAAGTCCGTGCGTCGATTCTGCTGAGTCAGCACGAAGCCGGCGTGACCCGCGTGAGCTTTCGCAGCAAGCCGGACCTGATCGCCCCCGATGGCCGAATGCTCGAACCGGGGCTCGACGTCAACGAACTCGCCGCCCGCTTCGGCGGCGGAGGACACGTCCAGGCCGCAGGGGCGCGGATCGCCGCGGAGCTGGACGAGGCGAGGAAGACGGTGATGGCGGAGATTCGAGGGAAGAGGGATCGGGAATGAGGCGGTTCGCTTCTCGAGCCGGAAGGAGGCAGGGAGCCGCGGAGGGTTGCACGACTGCATGCGTGCGCGGGGTTGGGGGGCTCTCCGCCCGCAGGCGTGTTGCTCCGAGAGCCTCCGGCGCGGGCGACGTAACGTCGGCCATGAACTCCAGGGCTGCTTCTCACGCTTCTCACGGATCAGGCGTCGCGCTCGCCGCGATCATCTCGCTTCTCGCACTCAGTGGCTGCGCCAAAGAGCCGAGTGAGTCGGACGCGTCGACGGTGAGCGCTGCGAGGCAGAGCGAGCCGATTGCTCCGCAGCCCGTCGAGTTTGCTCTCGAGGGCATGCACTGCGAGGGCTGTGTGGCCGCGATTGCGGCGCGGATCAAGGAGATCGAGGGCGTCGACCCGGAGAGCGTGAAGGTCTCGCTGGAGGAGCACCTCGCCCGCTGCGTGGTCAGTCGTTCCGGCTCGAGTGACGAGATCGTCAGCGCGGTCAAGCGGATGGGCTACGGCGTCGAACGGAAGTGATCGGAGAGACGGCCTGAGTGTCCAGGCGTGCTGGTCCCGCGAAAGCGAGCGTGCGGCCGCAGGCCGCTACGGAGCGCTCAAGACAACGCGGGCCTTCTGGAACCGTCCACCGAGGATCTTCTCGCTCGGCGTCTCCATCCAGTCTTCGAGGATTCCCGCGTAGACGCTGCGGAAGTCGACCGAGTACCTGAGATCACCCTGATCGAGATCGACCAGCGAGGGGTGCTTGGCGAGGATTCCGGGGTTGACCATGTTGCCCATCAGGAACATCGGGGCCGCGGTGCCGTGGTCGGTGCCGCCGGAGGCGTTCTGCTTCACCCGGCGACCGAATTCGCTGAAGACCATGGTGAGCACGCGGCTGTCGTTGCCCTGGGCGGTGACGTCGCGCTGGAATGCCGCAAGGCTGTCGCCGAGCTGCCGCATCAGATTCCCGTGCGAACCGGCCTGGCCGGCGTGGGTGTCGAAGCCGCTCAGCGACACGTAATAGACGCGGGTCTTCATGCCGTCGCGGATCATCGCCCCGACGATCCGAAGCTGACGGGCGAGCGAGCTCTGCGGATAGGGCACCAGCGGCTGCTTGGCCACTGCGCCGCGGATGCGATCGCTCGAAACCTGGGCGTCGAGCGAGGTGCGCATGAGGAAGGCGAGCTGCGAATCGCTCTCGACGTCGGAGAGAGTTCCGGCGCGATTGATGTCGTCGTAGGGCGACTTCAGCGACGGGTGCACGTTCTCGCCGAGCCAGCGGAAGAGTTCGGCCGACTCGAAGCTGACCGGCTTCTGGGTCGAACCGACCATCGCCAACGGGCTGCGCCGACCGATGGCAATCGCCCCCTCGGGGACCGGCGTGCCGTTGCAGGTGCAGTCGAAGTAGCGACCGATCCAGCCGTCGCCCTTGCCCGACATGTCGGCCGTTTCCCAGATGTCGGTCGAGGTGAAGTGGGAGCGGTTGGGATTCGGATAGCCGACGCCCTGGACGATCGTGGCCTTGCCGTCGTCGAGAAGCTCCTTGAAGGAAGCGAGGTTCGGATGGAGTCCGAGACCGTCGATGTCGGTCGCGAGGCAGGCGTTGTTGCCACTGTTCGGGGCGGTGATGCCAAGCTGCGGACGAGCTCGGTAATAGTTGTCGTCGCCGTAGGGGATGACGGTGTTGAGGCCGTCGTTGCCGCCGGCGAGCTGGACGATCACGAGGATGCGATGGTCATTCACACCGGGACGACTGGAGAGCATCGACCCCAGCGGCGTCATCACGCCGAAGGCCGAGTTCTGGATGAACGCGGGAATCGTGGGCAGAAGCGACGCGAGGGTCAGTCCCTGCTGGAGGAAGATTCGGCGAGAGAAGGCAGGTCGGTCGGTCATGGCAGATTCTCCAAGCGTTCATCGGTCCCAAGGCCCATCCACACAAGGCCGCTCAGCCCGCCGGACTCCGTCCGGCGCGGCGTACCAGAGCGAGTGTCGGCCCGGAGGGCCGAACGGAGCGCTCCAAACAAGGCCACTCCGCCCGGCGCGGCGTACCAGAGCGAGTGTCGGCCCGGAGGGCCGAACGGAGCGCTCCAAACAAGGCCACTCCGTCCGGCGCGGCGTACCAGAGCGAGTGTCGGCCCGGAGGGCCGAACGGAGCGCTCCAACTAGCACAACTGGTATTCAGGCATCGCCGCAATCAGCGCCAACACCGCAATCATTCGATCGTTGTCGATGCTTCCGCCAGTCTCCTCGACGAAGCGGATCAGGCGATCGACGCGTTCAGGCCGCGGCTCGCTTCCGAGCGTGAACCGCAGCAGGTAGGGAATGGCCTCTCCGGCCGGAGGCGGTCCGCCCTCGGCGAGGTGTTCGACCAGATGCAGCGAGTCGTAGGTCGCCCCGTTGGCTTCCCACGGGTACTGCTCCGGACGCCGGCCGGTCAGCAGATAGATGACCACGTTGTGCCGCACGAAGAGAGTCGAGGTGTTGATCCACGCCCGCCCGCCGTCCCAGCCCTTCACGTTCGGGGGGTAGAAGAGGTCCTGGCCCATCAGGTCGCAGGCGCTGTTCAGGGCGTTCAAGCTTCGCACCGGCGTGCGCAACGATCGCACCGTCTGCACGATGAGCTGCACGGGGCTCTTGATCAGGGCCGCGACATTGGCCGAGTCGTAGAAGTGTTCGCTCTTGAAGAGCTGCTTCAGGACCGGCTTCAGGTTGTAATCGCGCTCGCGAAGTTCCTTGGCGAGCTTGAGGATGAAGCCCTGGGTGTCCTTGTCGGGCGTGCCGGGAAGATCGTTCACGAAGAAGCGATAGAGTTTCCAGCAGATGAATTCGCTGGCGACGGGTCGCGCCAGAATGATCCGCAGGAAGTCGTCGCCGTCGAAGTTTCCGGTCTTGCCGAGGATCTTCTTGGGACCGTCGTCGTGCTGATTGGCGCGGAAGACGAAGGCGTCATCCTCGAAGCTGTAGCCGGTGAGGGCGCGGGCGCCTTCCTTGATGTCCGACTCGGTGTAGTCGTGACCTTCGCCGAGCACGAAGAGCTCCATCAGTTCGCGGGCCAGATTCTCATTCGGCGAGCTGCGGCGGTTCTCGTCGTTGTCGAGATACTTGAGCATCGCCGGATCTCGGATCACCGCGAAGCAGAGCTCGGAGAAGCTGCCCGCGGCGTGCTTCCGGTAGAGCTGGTTCTGCTGGAGCATGTGCCAACTGTCTTCGATGGTTCGATAGCCGGTGGCGAAGTGGCCGTGCCAGAAGAGCGTGAGCTTCTCCTCGAGCGGTCGACCGGTCTCGATCATCCGCTTGAGCCACCAGCGCTGGATCGCCCCCATCTGCTCGCGGTCGGCGGCCTGCCGTCGGTTGCGCTCACGCTGGATCCGCTCGAGGGCGGGTTCGTCGTTGGACTGTCGGGCGCGGCGAGCTTCCGCCCGTTCCTCCTCGGTGGGAGGTCGCATGATGTCGCCGGCGAAGGTCGTCTCGTCATCGGGGAGCGGGGCGACCTTGTCGAATTCGACGAGATGGTCGACCGCCTCGTCGAGGCCCATGCGGGCCAGGGCTCGCGCCTGACTCGGCGTGCCACCGAAGCCGGCGCGATTGAGAAGGTGTTGGGCCTTCCAGTAGTCGAAGTCGGTGGGCTTGAGCGGTCGAAGGCTGTTGACTGGCATGTCGACCTCGAGGTTCCTGAATCGCCCGTGCGGGGTGCGCGGGTCTCTCCCGGGGGTGTGCCGTCGGTCGGTCGCGGGGGACATTCGACTGCCCAACCCGATGACCGGTCGCGACGACCCACCTGAGGCTTGGATGCGCCAGCCCGCGTGACGTTCGCGGCTCGCCGACCGGGGTCGACGCAGACTACCCCCGCAGGCGGGGCACCGAGCCGAGTGGGTCCGTTTTGGCCGGCCAGAGCACGACCGCAGCGATGGCCAGCAGCGGAATGACCAGCAGCGGCGTGCGAAACTCGATGAATCCCACCTCCTGGATGGGGAGCGAGAGAAGGACGATCGCGGCCAGAACCAGCCCCCTCCGCCTCGTCCCGCCGCGCGGGGAGCGGACGCTGAAGAGGACGAAGGCCGGGAAGATCAGCCCGTAGAAAGCCAGGAAACGAAGGTAGTTGCTCTCGGATGGGGCCGCGATTCCGACGATTGCCGCGCTTCCCACGACGAGCCAGGTCCGCGGGATCGACCATTCGCCTCGGTCGCGGGACTCGCGCAGTTCGCGCAGATGCACCGCGACCGTGAAGAGGGATTGACTCGCCAGGTGTGCGGCGATCAGCGAAGGCACGCCATCGGCAAGCGCAGGGGCGTACGCCGCGGTGAACACCAGGATCACCGCGAAGGAGAGACCGAAGACCAGAAACGACATCCGGCTCGGACTCTCGCGACGGGCCCGGTGGAAGGAGAGATCGAGCGCCGGACAGAGCAGGAATCCGAAGATGAGAGTCGGGACCAGCCAGGGCAGCTCGGCCAGCGGACGCACTCCTGACCACTCGTGCGCGGCCAGGGCCGACCGGCCGAGCGGGTCGAGGAAGATCGCGAAGGCGAGGAGCGAGGTGCAGTAGACCAGAGCGCCGAGCCAGGGCCAGCTCCGCTGCGGCGCGAGCGCAAGCGCCAGCGCGGCGCCGAGCATCAGCAGAATCAGGAGGATCACCGTGCCGGCGGCCGCCTCGGTTCCGGTGGCGAAGAGTCCGCGAGTGACGAAGCCGAGGAAGAAGACGTGAAAGGCGACAGTCACGGCCGAGAACGCCGCCATGGCGACCCCCGCGCGACTGCGCCACTGCTCGCTGCGCGCTCTGGTGAAGACCCATCCGAAGGCGGCGCACCCCAGCACGTTCGGCAGGGCGAACGCCAGGAAGCCGGCCCAGCCGTACTCCCGCAGCATCACCACCGGGAGGTACATGCCGATGCACCAGGTCCAGCTCGAAGCGAGAAAGAGCCCCCAGGCAATCGTGAGGAGGAGCGGCTTCATGCGCAAGACCAGTGGTCGGGTCAGTTGGAGCCCGGGGTCGAGTTCGGGTTTGGGCTCGGGTTCGACTGCTGATTCGAAGCCAAGGCGGTCAGCCGCTCGCGCTTCCGCAACTCGCGGGCCTTCATCATCGCCTTGGGAGTGCAGTGGAAGGTCAGCGAGCAGCGACCCACGCGCGGCTCGCGTCCCTTGCTGTGAACCTGCTGGGTGATCTCGAGTTCGAGGTCGATGTTGAACTCACCGCCAGCGGCGATCTTCGCGGCCAGGTCGGGGTTGGGAGTGACGTGGTAGACGGCGGGTCCGTAGCAGGGACGCAGAAATCGATACCGCAGGTCCTTGCAGACCACGATGTAGTCGCCGCCGCACTCGCTGAAGAGGAACATGCCGCCGGCCACCTCGGAGTTGCCAAGGAGAGCGGCGCCGGCCATCGCGTTGTACCAGTTGCGATTGAAGCGTCGGAAGGGAAGCACCGCGGCGAAGCGATCCGAGCCGAGGTGCTTCTCGAGCCGCTTCATGGTGATGCCCGAGCGGAAGGCATACGGAAGCCAGATGAGCGAACAGACCTTGTGCCAGAAGTTGTTCCGAGTGCTGAGACGACTGATGTACGACTCGATGCGCTCGGTGAACGTGGGTCGTTCCGCGGTGCCTTCAGGGCGCGGCGACATCGGCGTCGGGAGTTCGATCTCCTGACCGGCTTCGAGGGCGTCGTTGGCCTTCGCGGTGGACACGGATCACTCAGTCTGTTGAAGCAGCGCTCCTGCCTTCCCGACGAATGGTCTCGTGGGCGAGGGGCGGGGGAGGGCGGGCCGTATGCTACCGCCCCCATGCCCATCGGCCGCCTCGGTGTCTGCAGTTGGAGTCTCGAACCGGAGACGCCCCGTTCGCTGGTCGAGTCGCTCAAGCGCGTGGGTGTGGATTGCGTGCAGTTGGCGCTCACCCCGCTGGTCGAGCGGCCCGAGGTCTGGGGCGAGGTCCCGAAACGGCTGGCGGATGCGGGGATCACCCTGCTCAGCGGCATGCTGGCCACGGTCGGCGAGGACTACTCCTCGCTGGCGACCATCGCCTCGACCGGAGGCGTTCGACCCGACGCCACGTGGCCGGCGACACTCTCTCGCGCAACCAGGGTGGCCGAATGTGCGAAGCGACTGGGGCTTCCGCTGGTGACGTTCCACGCGGGGTTCATTCCCCATCGGGCGGGCGGGCATGCCCCGAGCAGGTCCGAGCGCGAGGTGCTGATCAGGCGTCTTCGGACGATCGCCGACGTTTTCGATCCTCACGCCATCGAGGTCGCTCTCGAGACCGGGCAGGAGGAGGCCGACACCCTCGCCGACGCACTGGGCGAACTCCGGCGAGAGACCGTCGGCATCAACTTCGACCCGGCCAACATGATCCTCTATGGCATGGGCGAGCCGGTCGCGGCGCTCCGTCACCTCGCCCCGAGGGTCCGGCAGGTGCATGTAAAGGATGCGGTTCGTACCGAGACGCCAGGAACCTGGGGCCGCGAGGTGGTGGCCGGGACCGGCGAGGTCGACTGGGATCGGTTCTTCGACCTCCTGCACGCGATGCCCCACACCGTCGACGTGGTCATCGAGCGCGAGGCAGGGACCACGCGTGAACTGGACATCGTCGCTGCCGCAGAGTTGGTCCGAAACCAGCTCGCCCGGCTCGCGGAAGTTCCCGCGAGGTGACGTACGCTTTCTCGCCGTGCCCACCTATCTCTACGCGATCATCAACCCTGACGACTCCGACGGCGACCAGTTCGAGGTCGTCCAGAAGATGAGTGACGCCACGCTCACCACGCATCCCGAGAGCGGCAAGCCTGTCCGCCGCGTGATCACGGCTCCCAACATCGGCGGAGCCTGGAGCGACAGCTCGAGCAAGAAGAAGCTCGGCGACAAGAATCTCGACCGCCTCGGCTTCACCAAGTACGTCAACGCCGGCGGTGGTCGGTTCGACAAGACCGCCGGTGGGGGACCGTCTTCGATTTCGGCGGATTGAGTTGAAAGGCGTCGGCTGCGCCGACGGTTTTCAAGGGTGTGCCGCTGGCTCGGCACGCTTTTCAAGGCCGGCCACGCCGCCGCGGCGAGGGGCATGCGGACGAAGCACGCACGCGTGAGCGGCGGCGCGTCCGGCGGGCTCGAAGGGGAGTTGCCAAAGGGGTCACCCCGTCGCCGGGCCAGGGGGACTTGAGAGTCGCCATGAACCGTTCTCCGAGGAGTCGCGATCCATGGACAAGAGGGGGCAGTATCCCGCGACGGATGCTCGGTCTCGGTGCTGCAGGTTCAACGCTTCTTCTCATTGGCTGAATCGTCCCGTACCAGACCCATCGGATCGAGGCTGAAATTGTCGACGGCGACAGCGGTACACCCGCCCCGGACGCGACCATCTCAGTTTCGCATCTCATGATGCTCACGCTCAACACGCCGCGCTCCCTGTTCGTCGAGGTGGATGAGGAGGGGCGAGGAGCCTTTGACCTCGCCTGCACTCCCATTGCGCAGTGGCAGATCAAAGCGCCCGGGTACTGGTCGCGGAATCAGTTCGTGCATGAAGAGGGATTCAAGCTGCTGCCTGGCATCACGCGCACTCGTGAAGACGCGATATGCATTCCACGCCGACGTGCTCGGCTTGGACCAAAGGTTTCAGATAGACGAGACCAAAGGTTTCAGATAGCCGGGACCAAAGGTTTCAGATAGACGGTCCACAAGGTTACACTTGGCCGCATGCCAGCTCCCAGAGTACTTCCTCGCCTTGCCGAGGCCTCGCTCTCTGCCGCCCTCGAGGACACCCCGGTCGTGCTCCTCCAGGGGCCGCGGCAGTGCGGCAAGACCACGCTGGCGAGTGCAATTGGTCGGCGGCTCGGCTACGAGTACCTCAGTCTCGACGAGGACGCTGTGCGAGACGCAGCACTGGCGGATCCCGCGGGCTTTGTCGCGGATCTTCCGGAGCGCGTCATTCTCGATGAGATCCAGCGCGCCCCGGAGCTCTTTCTTCCGATCAAGGTCTCGGTCGACCGTCACCGGATTCCAGGCCGATTCCTCCTCACCGGTTCAACGAACATCCTCCTGCTCCCGAGGCTCGCCGACTCGCTCGCGGGACGCATGGGAACCGTCCGACTCCATCCATTCGCCCAGTGTGAACTTGAGGGGAAGCAGATCACGTTTCTGAACGCCCTGCTCGCGGCGAAGTTCCGCATCAGGCGAGGCCAGCGACTGGGCGAGGCGCTCGCGCCGCGGATCGTCGCCGGCGGCTATCCGGCGGCCATCGCCCGCCACACGGAGGGTCGGCGACGCCAGTGGTACGACGACTACATCGACTCGCTGATCCAGCGAGACGTGCGGGACATGACTCGCATCACATCGTTCCGGGCGCTTCCAAAGCTGCTCAGACTCGCGGCAGCTCAGAGCGCGCGGCTGCTCAACGTCTCTGAACTCGCGGGACCGTTCGAACTGAGTCGTCCGACGATTCGAGACTACGTCAGTCTGCTCGAACGGCTGTTTCTCCTTCAGGAGCTTCCGCCGTGGCACACGAACGCACTGAGCCGACTCATCAAGACGCCGAAGCTGCACGTGACCGACACCGGACTCGCGTGCTCGCTGTTGGGGCTGTCCGCCGAGGCCCTCTGGTCGGACAGAAGTGCGTTCGGGCAGATGCTCGAGTCATTCGTGCATGGCGAAGTTCGCCGCCAGGCATCCGCCCACCAAGGCCCCATCGAGTTCTCGCACTTCCGCGACAAGGACGGCGCAGAAGTCGACCTCGTGCTCGAGTACCAGCGCGGGAACGTCGCGGGCATCGAGGTGAAGGCCTCGTCCTCCGTGAAGGCATCGGACTTTCGCGGACTCCGCCAGCTCCAGGCAGCCAGCGGAAAGCGCTTCACCTGCGGAGTGGTGCTCTACGACGGTGAAACCACGGTCGGGTTCGGCAATTCGCTCTACGCGGTGCCGATCTCGGAATTGTGGTCCGCCTGAAGCACAGAGGGCGCTCACCGCGCGGAGCTCATCTCGCAACCCCGCCCACGCACCCAGTCGTGCAACCCACTGCTGCTCCCTGCTCCCTTGGTTCTTGCTCCCTGCCGGCTCGCGGAGCGAGCCGCCTGCTCCCTCGGCCCCGCCGAGCGGGGCCGCCCTCACTCCCCGCCGACCTGATAGCGCAGGAAGCGGGTGATGGTGACTCCGGCGGGCAGGATCTCCTTCACGGCCTTCTTGTCGTCCTTGACGAACTTCTGGCCGAGGAGGGTGTTGTCCTCGAAGAACTTGCGGACCTTGCCCTCGGCGATCTTCTCGGCGATCTGGGCGGGCTTGCCGGAAGCCTCGGCTTCCTTGATGGCAGCGGCCTTGGTTTCGGCGACGAGATCGGCGGACATGCCCTTCTCGTCGATGGCCCGCGGCGTCGGAACGTGGGCGGCGACATGCTGGCAGATGCCGGTGGCGATGTCGGCCGGCATTGCCCCGTTCCACTGGAGCAGGACGGCGAGCTTGCCGTCGTGGTGGATGTACTGACCGAAGGAGCCGCCCTCGAGCACCTCGCCGCGGGCCAGCGAGATGTTCTCGCCGGTAGTGATGCGGAGGTCGTCGATGCGGGCGGTCATGGCGGCGTCGGCAGCGATCGGCCCCGCCTTGTGCGCGAGGGCAATGGTGGCGACGTCGGCGGCCATCTTGCGGAAGTTCTCGTTGCGGGCGGTGAAGTCGGTTTCGGCGCGGAGCTCGACCACGACCGCCTTGGCGCCTTGGGTGGTGATGGCCACGCAGCCCTCGCCGGCAGCGCGATCGACGCGGGTATCCATCTTGCCCTTGAGTCGCTCGCGCAGGAGGGTCTCGGCGGCCTTCATGTCGCCGTTGGCTTCCGCCAGAGCGCTCTTGCACTCCATGATTCCGAGTCCGGTGCGCTGCCGGAGGGTCATCGCGTCCTTTGCGCTCACATTGCTGGTCTGCATGGCAATTCGCTCACGTGAAATGCGGGGCGCCGGGGGCGCCCCGCGGGGTGGTCTGGTCGTTCGAACTCATGATCCCGTCGCCGAAGAGCGGCGACGCCTGATGTCACACTTGGACGTCCGATGGGGCGTCACTGGCCTGCGGCGGCCGGGCTGCCAACGCTGGGACTCGGGCTCGGGGCATCGCCGCTCGAGGGCGCGGCGCTGTCGTCGGCCCGGAACTGCGAACGAGTGGAGCGCCGTCGCGGTGCCTGGGCGCCACCCGGGCCACCGACCGGACCGCCGTCGCTCTCGCGCTCGCCGCTGGCTTCGGCGCGCGCCGTCTTGCCTTCGGTGGCGGAAGCGCAGAGCTCGCGGACGATGACGTCGATGGAACGCATCGAGTCATCGTTGCCGGGAATGGGGATGTCCACGAGATCCGGATCGCCATCGGTGTCGATCAGGGCGATCGTCGGGATGCCCAGATTGCGGGCCTCGAGGAGAGCGTTGGTCTCGCGCAGGGTGTCGACGACCATCAGCGCTCCGGGGAGGCGGGTCATCGTGCGGATGCCGTTGAGGTTGCGGAAGATCTTCTTCCGCTCGCGCTCGAGCTGCGACTCCATCTTCTTGGAGTAGGTATTGATCTCGCCGGTCTCGACGAGCCTTTCGAGTTCCTCGAGCCGCTTCAGTCGATCGCGGATGGTGCGGAAGTTGGTCAGCGTGCCGCCGAGCCAGCGCTCGGTCACGTAGGGCATCTTCACATCGGCGCAGTACTGCTCGATGGCGCCCTTGGCCTGTCGCTTGGTGCCGACGAAGCAGATGTCCTTGTTGTCGGCGACGACGCGCGACACGAACCGCTTGGCCAGAAGGAGCCCCTTGATGGTCTCCTTGATGTCGATGATGTGGATCTGATTGCGGACGCTGTGGATGTACGGCCGCATCTTCGGATTCCAGTTGCTTCGGCGCTGACCGAAGTGGATTCCGGCTTCAATGAGTTCGTTGACGAGCGAGGTCATGACAGGCTCCGAGGGCAGCGACACCGGTGGTACAAGCGGTGGATCCGCAGCGTGAGTCGACTGAAGGGTCAAGATGACCGCAGTCGCCGCGGGGCCTGTCCAACCTGAGGGCGCTTAGGTGATGCCGGGTGGACCCGGCCCAGAGTGAAGAAGAATCAGTACGCAGCGCCAGTCCACCCTCGGCGCAGCGTTCCACCCGTCGACCGCGTCAGGGACGGGGCCGCAGGAGAAGCGGGAGAGTATACCGGGGCCTCCGGCGGCCGCAATTACAGGGGTTCCTGAGTGCTTCGAGCACCGGCTCGCGCCCCCGGCCGGACCGTTGCGTGGCGCCCGCAACCCCCGAGCAAACAGCGGAAGTGTTGAATTCCCTTCCGTGATGCTTGCACGGAAATATTAAAGTGATATCATCCGCCCGTCGACACGGTACCGCCCCCGGGTCGATCGCGGTTCGGGACGAGCCCATGTGGGCCATGTGGGCCATGTGGGCCATGTGGGCCATGTGGGCCATGTGGGCCGGGACCGATGGTGGGGAGGGGCGGTATCAGCCATCAGGCCCGTGCGGCGAAGTCACTTCCCGCCACCCCGGCCGACCACAGGGAGCCACCAATGCATCGAGACACCATTCTGAAGCCCTCCAGCGGCTGGACCATGCTGACCATCAACGTGATTGCGCTCTTCGCCTCAGTGGCGTTGGTGGTCACCGGCGGAACGCTGATCGAGCATGGAGGCAACTCGGCCGACATCGTGGGGATCATGCTGGTGGTTCCAGGCATCCTGCTTGGGCTTGCCGCAATCATCAGTCTGCGCGGCCACTTCATCGTCCAGCCCAATCACTCCCGCGTGCTCCTCCTCTTCGGCACGTACCGCGGCACGGTTCGCGACGCCGGGTTCTACTGGGCCAATCCCTTTCTGACCCGCATCGTGGTCTCGCTGCGGCTGCGGAATCTGGAAGGCGGGCATCTCAAGGTGAACGACAAGCGCGGCAATCCGATTGAGATCGCCGCGGTCGTGGTGTGGCGAGTCCGAGACGCGGCGCAGGCGAGTTTCGACGTCGACGACTACCAGCTCTTCGTGAAGGTGCAGAGCGAAACCGCGGTGCGCCACCTCGCCAGCGAGTACGCCTACGACCACGGCGACGGCGAGGAGCAGACCCTGCTCAATCACATCGACGGCGTGTCGCTGGCACTTCAGGCCGAGCTTCAGGTGCGGCTGGCCTCGGCGGGCGTGGACATCGAGGAGGCGCGACTGACGCATCTCGCCTACGCCCCGGAGATCGCCGGCGCGATGCTCCGACGGCAGCAGGCCGAGGCGATCATCGCCGCCCGCCAGAAGATCGTGCATGGCGCCGTCAGCATGGTGCAGATGGCCCTCGAAGAGCTCGCCGCGAAGCAGGTCATCCTGCTTGACGAGGAGCGGAAGGCCGCCATGGTCAGCAACCTCCTGGTCGTGCTCTGTGCCGACCACGACGTGCAGCCGGTGATCAACACCGGAACGCTCTACACCTGAGTCGCACACCGCCAGCCGCTGTCGTCGCTGGGCCTGCACGCAACCACGCGGCTCGCTGAGAGTCGAAACGGATCTGAGACGATCGATGAGCACTCGACCGCAGAATGATCCCGAAGGAGCGCCACCCGGCGAATCAGCGCGGGCCAGGAAGCACTTTTTGCTTCGCCTGGAGCCGACCCTCCATGCCGAGCTGGAGGGCTGGGCGCAGCAGGAGATGCGAAGCCTCAACGCCCAGATCGAGTGGCTGCTCCGCGAGGCAGTCCGGCGGCGAGGCCGCGACCGCAGCAGCGAACCATCGTGAAACAGACGCGGCGCGTCGCGAAAGTGAGTGTCGGCCCGGAGGGCGGGAAAGGCAGGGAGCAGGGAGCGGGTTGCACGACTTGCGCGTGCGCGGGGTGCCGAAGGCCCTCCCCACGCGTGGTACCCACGAAAGCGAGTGTCGGCCCGGAGGGCCGAACGGAGCGCTCAAAAAGCCACGGAGCGCTCCCCACGCGTGGTGCCCACGAAAGCGAGTGTCGGCCCGGAGGGCCGAACGGAGCGCTCAAAAAGCCACGGAGCGCTCCCCACGCGTGGTAC